>SAMEA3663299__coassemble_36_pt1 | contig 100032 bp, 89 predicted proteins | sample SAMEA3663299__metabat2_low_PE_003 | metagenome-assembled genome bin SAMEA3663299 (sample SAMEA3663299) | pig gut metagenome | biome: pig gut; feature: pig-associated habitat; material: faeces | place: China | collected 2013 | reverse complement strand
GCCATAAATTATGACGACGCTGGAAGCGTCGTCCCCGTAAATGTCTGCCGTATTTATGACGACGCTGGAAGCGTCGTCCCCGTAAAGGCCCGTAGGGAGGCAAAGCAAAAAAATACCCCTACAGTTTCGGTCGTGTTACGCGAAACAGCAGGGGTGAGTGAATACTCTAAACCATAAAGGTTATGGTTACACCAAACGTCACGGAGTAGGAGTAGGATTGTCAGGATCAGTATTGGTGCCGTTGCCGCCATCAGTAGTGGAGTTAGTATCAGCCGCTTCGACTTTAACCTTACCGGCAACATCCAGGAATTCAGACTTGGTACCCGTGGTTTCTACGAAAGTACCATCCTCGATTTCAACAGTAGCACCCTCATCAGTAACTTTGACTGCATCAACTGTGATAGTAAAGGGGCCAGAAACTGAATAGGACTGGTTCAGGGCGACGATCGCACCAGCGGTTTCAGCGCATTCGATGATCAGGGCATCGCGGATCGCGGCAACGCCACCGATGATACCGATCACAAGCAGGGTGATCAGGAGGATCCATTCGAAAGTGAGAACACCGTTCTCGTCTTTCATCAAACGATTAATCATAGTAAGTACTCCTATTGCTTTGCGCGAAACCGCGCGGGGTGAAAGAAAACCTTGCAAACCAAAAGTTTTGTAAATACGTCTCTTTTGATTTATAACGAGGATAACAGTTTGACACTGATGCCCTAACTATTCGACAAAAAAATACAAGAAAAAGAAAAAATTTTTTAAGAATACCATTGTGGGGAATGTACGGATTATGCGGTTCACCATCAAAATTGTCGAAATTGTTAATTCGTACAAAACAGTAAGAATGAGTCAGAGGAATATCTACTCAAAACCTTCCTCTTTTTAAAACAAAACGCATTGCACTTTAAACATTAATTTAAACACGGATTACACGATTTACAGGATTAAAAGGATTTTCTTTGTTTAAAAAGGCTTGGATTTGAGCAAAAAGAAATCTGTGCAAATCCTTTTAATCCGTGAAAATCCGCGTTTTAATAAAGGGTTGAAGTGGATTGGACTCGCATCTTGAGAAAAATTCGGAGGTGAAAACGATTCAATCACGGGTGGTTTGGAACTTCCTCCAATTATTTTTAAAAATTCCTGTCCGAGGCCCTTGACAAAAAATCAGAATCTGTTATACTTTCGTTCAATGATTGAGAAATCGATCTTGGGTAGGTAGCTCAGTAGGTAGAGCACGGCCCTGAAAAGGCCGGTGTGGTCAGTTCGATCCTGACCCTGCCCACTTCAAAAAAAGCCTGTGCGAAAAGCGCAGGCTTTTTTTAGTTAGGAGTTGGAAGTTAGGAGTTAGAAAAGCCTTCGGCTTTTAATGGGGTGAAGTCTTTCTAAAAGCGACGTTACGCGAAGCGCCAACTCCTAACTCCTAACTCCTAACTTTCCTCCCCCTTTTTTCTCATTTTTTTCTGTTTTTTCTCCCCCCCCCTATTGAAACTTTTGGGACTTTGTGTTAAACCTTATATATATTACTGTCTTTTTTAACTCAACCTTTAACCTTTTTAACGGAGAGACACAATGCCCAGACCGATTACCCTGTTCACGGGTCAGTGGGGAGACCTCAACCTTGAAACCATCGCCAGCAAAATGAGCGAAATTGGCTACGAAGGCCTTGAACTCGCCTGCGGCGCCAACGACCACTTCGATATTCACAGCGTCCTTGAAGACGACAACCATTGGCCGGCCAAGAAAGCCATGCTCGACAAATACGGGCTGAACATCTGGGCCGTCAGCAACCACTGCGTGGGCCAGTGCGTCCTGGACAAGATCGACTCCCGCCACAAGAGCATCGTTCCCGGTTACGTCTGGGGCGACGGCGATCCGGAAGGCGTTCGCGAACGAGCCATCAAAGAGATGAAAGACACCGCCCGCGCCGCAGCGAAATGCGGGATCAAAATCGTAACGGGCTTCACCGGTTCGAGCATCTGGCCGTACCTGTACAGCTGGCCGCCGACGGACTGGGCGATCATCGACAAAGGCTTCGAGCTGCTGAACGAACTGTGGACGCCGATTCTCGACGTCTTCCAGGAATGTGGCGTCAAATTCGCGCTGGAAGTTCACCCGACGGAAATCGCGTTTGACCTTTACTCCGCGGAAACGGCACTGAAGGCCCTGAATTTCCACCCGGCTTTTGGGTTCAACTTCGACCCGAGCCACCTGATTTGGCAGGGCGTTGATCCGGCTGAATTCATCCGTGCGTTCCCGGACCGCATTTTCCACGTGCACGTGAAAGACGCGGCCGTCACCCTGAACGGCAAATCCGGTATCCTCGCCTCCCACATCAACTTCGGCGACCGCCGTCGTGGTTGGGACTTCCGCAGCCCGGGCCATGGAGACGTGAATTTCGAGGAGATCGTCCGCGAGCTGAACGTTGCCGGTTACGATGGGCCGCTCTCTGTCGAATGGGAAGATTCCGGAATGGAACGCTTCTGGGGCGCCGAAGACGCCTTCAACTTCGTCAAGACGTGGAACTTCTCGCCGAGCGACTTCGCGTTTGACTCGAATTTCAGCAAAGATTAAAATGAATTGCGGAGGCGATGGCACATACGTGTTAACTTACGGGGACGACGCTTCCAGCGTCGTCAGAAAAACGCCTGACATCTACGGGGACGACGCTTTCAGCGTCGTTAAAAAAAATGCCATAAATTCTGACGACGCTGGAAGCGTCGTCCCCGTATTCGTTCACGTATGAGAAGACCAGCGAGCGGTGGCAGTAATGCCACAGGAAAAACGTTTCCGCAGTCTGGGCTTTTGCGGCCGGGCGGGCCCCGTCCCTTCGTATTGACGACGCTGGAAGCGTCGTCCCCGCAAAAAATCGTATGGGGCGATGCCGGAGGCGTTTTCCCCGCAGTGTTTGAAATTTGAAACGAAGACTCAAGTTTTTCCACGAGGCACTTATTATGGGCGCTCTTATTTTCTGGGTCATAATCATCTTTTTCTTCTATATTATTTCCAGATCAAAACTTGAAGAAAAGGAAGATCAAACGGCTCAATACTGGAAAGAAAAACTGGAAAAGAAGCAACGAAGGGCTCCAACGAACGTTTCGTCAGGAATTTTCAGTCCTGCCGAATTTAGAACGGGCAGCGCGATGGCCGATCTGATCCCGATCTGGGAGGCGGCCGGGCGTGGAAAATACGAGATCGTAGAGCAGAAACTTGCCGCTGGTACGGACGTGAACGAGCCGGACACGTTTTTTGGTGAAACGGCTCTCCACCGGGCGGCCAAGGAAGGTGACCTGAAAATGGTTCAGATCCTGCTCAGCCACGGCGCGAGAGTGGACACCGAGAATCAATACGGAGAAACCCCGCTGCATTTTGCGATTCGGGGCCGCAACCCGGAAGTCGTGCAGGCGATCCTGAAGCACGGGGGAGACCCTGACTTTAAGGATCATTTTGGCCGTACACCGGCACATTGCGCGAGATTTTATCCGGAGCTGCGCGATTGTTTCGCCTGATTCGCCCCCACTTGACAAAAAATGTTTTCGTGCTAAACTTTAAAAGGTATTAAGAAGCAAAGACGCTTTCAGGAACTGTGAGTCAATACGCAGTTTCCGAAAGCGTTTTTTTATGAACCCGTTCGCGGAATGACCGCAGAAAGAAAAGAGTAAAATGGGTAAGTACACGAAAGAAGACATTTTAAGGATGGCCCGGGAAAACGACGTGCGTTTCATCCGCCTGCAGTTCACGGACCTGTACGGGATGATGAAAAACGTCGCCATTACGACCAGCCAGCTCGAAAAAGCGCTTAATAATCAGTGTATGTTCGACGGTTCCTCGATCGATGGTTTCGTGCGGATCGATGAGTCGGATATGTACCTGCACCCGGATTACGATTCGTGGGTCATTTTCCCGTGGCGGCCTCAGACGAACAAAGTGGCGCGGCTCATTTGTGATGTTTACCGCCCGGTGCGCGAGGCCAGGATCGTCTCGGGGCTCGATCAGCGCGTTCCGTTCGAGGGGTGCCCGCGGGGGATCCTGAAACGCGCCCTGAAAGAAGCCGAAGAAATGGGGTACTCCTTCAACGTTGGGCCGGAGTGCGAGTTCTTCCTCTTTCGTACCGACGAGGACGGGAAACCGACCACCCAGACGAGCGACCAGGCGAGTTATTTCGATTTGGGAACGATCGATTCGGGCGAGAACGTCCGCCGCGATATATGCCTGATGCTCGAAGAAATGGGTTTCGAGATCGAGGCGTCCCATCACGAAGTTGCTTATGGCCAGCACGAAATCGACTTTCGCTACGATGACGCCCTGACGACCGCCGACCGCGTGGGAACGTTCAAGCTGGTGGTGAAAACCATTGCGAAATTCAACGGTCTGCACGCGACTTTTATGCCGAAGCCGATTTACGGAATGGCGGGTTCCGGGATGCACATCAACGTTTCGCTCTTCACGAAAGACGGCAAAAACGCGTTTGACGATCCGTCCGACCCGCAGGGCAACGGTCTTTCCGAAACGGCTTACTATTTCATCGGGGGCCTTCTGGACCACATCAAAGGGATGGTCGCGATCACGAACCCGCTCGTGAACTCGTACAAACGGCTCGTCCCGGGTTATGAAGCTCCGTGCTACATCGCGTGGTCGCCGGCCAACCGAAGCCCGTTGATCCGGATTCCCACGGCCCGCGGAATGAGCACGCGCGTGGAACTGCGCAACCCGGACCCGACGTGCAACCCGTACCTGGCGCTGGCGGTCGTTCTTCGCGCCGGGCTGGACGGGATCCGCCGCAAGCTGACCCCGCCGGCTTCGGTCGATAAGAATATTTACCAGATGACTCCCGCAGAACGCGAAGAAGCCGGGGTGGACAGTCTTCCCGGTGGCCTGAAACGGGCAATCGAGGCGATGGACCGTGACAAACTCATCCGGGAAACCCTCGGCGAACACGCTTACAGCCAGTACAAGGCCGCGAAAGAAAGGGAATGGGACGATTATCGGGTCCAGGTCCATGAGTGGGAAGTGAAAAATTACTTGGGAAAATATTAAATTAATCATGGTTTCCAACCGGGTTTACATCGCTGGTCAAAAGCCCTCCTTTGTGGCGAAACTCGCGGCCATTCTGGAACGGAATGGTTTCGTCGTCGTGGGGAGTACAGACTCGGCAGACGAAGCCAAACGCCGATGTAGGGAGCTTTACCCGGATATTTTCCTGACCTTGCAACGCCTGCGTGACGGAACCGGGTCGGAAACGGCCGAGATACTTCAGGATGTCGCACAGGGCGTAGTTTTACTCGACGCTGACTCGGCGGGGCTTGTGGACGATTCCAGCTCCGTGATTTACCTTCAAATGCCGGTTCATGAGGAGATCCTTGTGAACACGATGAACGTCCTTTCCCATGTCGGCGGCCGTATGCACTCACTGACCGGACGCATTTCGGAACTGGAAACGACCATTCGAGACCAGAAGCAGATCAACCGGGCCAAAGGGCTTGTGATGCGTATTTTCGCGATGAGCGAGGAGGACGCTTACGCTTTCCTGCGCAAAGTTGCGATGAACCGCCGTGTCAAAATCGCCGAGGCCGCGCTGATCGTGCTCAACGAGTACGGAAGCGGTAAGGATACGCCATGATGAGTAAATTCAAACTTTGGACTTAAAGGAATTTTATGCTGATTTTAGCCTGTGACCTTGGAACCGGAGGAAATAAAGCGTCCCTTTACCGCGAAGATGGAACCCTGCTGGCTGCAGTTTTCGAGGGATACGAAACGTTTTACCCCCAGAGTGGTTTCCACGAACAAAAACCCGAGGACTGGTGGAACGCGGTCGTGATTTCCACACGCCGCCTGCTCGAAACCACGGGTGTGGATCCTACCGAAGTCACCGCAATGGCACTTTCCGGGCACTCGTTGGGCCTCGTACCGCTCGATGATGCGGGAAATCTTCTGCTCGAATCGACCCCCATCTGGTCGGACTCCCGCGCGTCCGCCGAGGCTGAGGCTTTTTTCCAGTCGAACGACTACGAAATGTGGTACAAAACGACCGGCGCGGGCTTCCCTCCGGCGCACTACACACTTTTCAAACTGCTCTGGTATCGGGCACACCAGCCAGAAATTTTCGCCCGAATGAAGCAGTTCGTCGGGACGAAAGACTACGTGAATTACCGTCTCACGGGCCGGATCGCCACGGACTTTTCCTACGCCTCCGGAACCGGCGCCTACGCGCTCGAAAAATGGGCGTACGACCCGGAGATCATCGCCGCGGCGGGGCTTTTGCCGGAGATTTTCCCGCAGATCGTCCCTTCGACGGAGATCCTCGGGACGCTGACGCCGGAAGCCGCGTCGGTTCTGGGCCTTCCGCAGACGGTGCGCGTAGCTGCGGGGGGCGTCGATAATTCGTGCATGGCGCTCGGGGCGCGGGCGTTCAAAAGCGGTCGGTCGTACGCCTCCCTCGGCTCGTCGAGCTGGATCGCGGTCAGCGACGAAAAACCGCTCCTTGACACGAAATTCTTCCCTTACGTTTTCACGCACGTCGTACCGGGCCAGTTCGCAAGCGCGACGGCGATTTTCTCAGCGGGCACAACGCTCAAATGGATCCGTGATCTCTGCTGCGCCGACCTGAAAGCCGAGTGCGAAAAAACGGGAGAAAACATTTACGCCCGCATGATGGAACTGGCGGCCGAGTCCCCCATCGGCTCGCGCGGCCTGCTTTTGAACCCAACGTTTGCGGGAGGATCGTGCCTGGAACCCTCGCCGAAAATGCGTGGCGGGATCTTCAATCTTGACCTTTCGCACACGCGGTCGGACGTGATTCGTGCAACGCTGGAGGGGATCGCCCTGAACCTGCGCAAAGCCCTCGACGCCTTGGGCACACTGACGCACGTGGAGGAGCCGATCGTTCTGGTGGGCGGCGGCGCGATCAGCCCGGTCTGGCGGCAAATCTACGCGGACGTTTTTCATAAAACGGTCGAAAAGACGAACATCGACCAGGACGCCGCCTCGCTGGGGGCCGCCGCTCTGGCCGCCGTCGGGACCGGTCTCTGGGAAAATTTCGATCGTATCGACGCGATCCACCAGACTCAAAGCGTAACAGAACCCGAAAATTCAGAGGCGTATGAAGCAATTTTGCCGAAGTTTCTGAAGACGGCTGAATACTTGAGCGAACTGAGTGAATAACAGGTTTTCAACTCGCGGGGACGATGCCTCCAGTGTCATCCCCGTATGTTTTATCTGCGCCGTTTGATTAATTGATAAAATTAAGGAAATTTCTGCCAGTACTCCTTGCAAAAATCTGTGTTTTTAGTATAATTACTTAGAATAGTGTAATAATCCCATAACCAAATCTTTAAAACAGGAATTATACGATGTCCCTGTCAGAAGCGCTCAATGCGAAAATTTTTAATCACGTACACGGAAACAATCTGGTTTATAACATTTGCTGGGAAGATCCTCGCATTGACCATCAAATGCTGAATCTCAGCCCTGCAGATAATGTCATGGTCATCACCAGCGCCGGCTGCAATGCTCTCGATTATATTTTGAAGGGATGCAATCATGTGTACGCTGTAGATATGAATTACCGCCAGAACGCGGTTCTCGATCTGAAAAAAGCTGCGGCGAAACTTCTTGATTATGAGAATTACTGGCAGCTCCTTGGGGAAGGCTGGCACCCCGATGCGGAAAAACTTTATAAAGAAGTCCTCCGGGACGCTTTGCCATTTGAGTCGAGAGATTTTTGGGACAAAAAAATTTATTACTTCAAAAATCGTAAATGCACGTACTACTGGCACGGCACTTCCGGTTATTTCGCCCACAGTTTGAACCGATATATCAATTTTAAAGGTTGCCGTCAAATCGCTGACCAGCTTCTTGAAGCCAGGACGCTTGATGAACAGAAAGAATGTTACGAAAAACTGGAAAAGAAATTCTGGACCTCATTTATAAGATGGGCTCTGAATCGTAACACAACGCTCGCGCTCCTTGGTGTTCCGAAGTCTCAACGCATTCAGGTCGAAACGCAATACAACGGCCAGATTTCTCTTTTCATGAAGGACTGCCTTGAAGCGGTTTTCTGTAAACTGCCAATTTCCGACAATTACTTCTGGCGGGTTTATCTGACCGGGCATTTTACGAAAGATTGCTGCCCTGAATACCTTAAAGAAGAAAATTTCCTCAAGCTGAAAAATGGTCTAGCTGACAAGGTGACGACCTACTCGATGTCTGTCGAGCAATTCCTGCGTAAACCCGAACTTTCGGGCGGTGTGAAAATCTCCCGCTTTATTCTTCTGGACCACATGGACTGGCTGGCCAATAATCATTTCGAGTGGCTCGTGAGTGAATGGGAATCCATTCTTGAACGTGCAGCAGATCAGACACGTATTTTATGGCGTTCCGGTGGTTACCGCACCGATTTCCTTGAAAAAGTCGAAATCGACTTTGGGAAAGGCGTGAAGGAAAAAATTACCGATCATTTCCAGATGCACGAAGAAGAAACCGCTCGTTTGCACGAATTGGATCGTGTACACACTTACGGCAGTTTCCACGTCGCGGACCTGATTCGTTAATAGGTTGCAGTACCCGGGACCTGAAAACCCGTCCCGTAGAACCGATGAAGTGCTGCTAAGATGTAAGGACGTTGTTTCATCATGAGTTTTGGCGATATAAAAATTTTGTACAACATGATCTTCCGCCACGGCCACGGAGCAAGCCACGCGGACCGATTGAACGACTTTTATTCCAGTCAGGCGGGCGACTATGACAATTTCCGCAAGCGTTTTCTGATCGGCCGCGCTGAAATGATGAAACTGACTGCCGAGACTCAAAAAGACGCTATATGGGTCGATATGGGCGGCGGAACAGGGGCCAATCTCGAAAATATCGCCGAGCTGGTTCCCCAGATGAAGAAAATCTACATTGTGGACCTTGCGTCTTCCCTGTTGGAAGTCGCACGGGAACGCATTAAAAAGAACGGCTGGACCAATGTCGTCGCCGTTGAAGCGGATGCCACGACCTTTACGCCCGATGAGGGTTATGCCGACATCGTGACCTTTTCTTATTCTTTGACAATGATCCCCGACTGGTTCGCGGCCCTTGATAACGCCCGGCGTATCCTGCGTCCCGGCGGAACGATCGGGTTGGTGGACTTTTTCGTTTCGCGCAAGTGGCCGGGGGAAAATCAGATACGCCACTCATGGTTCACGCGGAATTACTGGCCTGTTCATTTCAGCACGGATAATGTGTTTCTTTCTCACGACCATATTCCGTATCTGAACCGTTATTTCGAGATGACTCATTACGAAGATGGGTATCTTAAAATCCCATACATCATGATCGTTCGTGTTCCTTATTATATTTTTATCGGGAAAAAACCGGATAACGGCGTAACGAGCGCGGAAACGGACCATCGTGATGAGTCAGTTGAATGACAGTTACGAGCTTTGTGCGAAAATCTGTGCCGGTTCAGGGTCCAGTTTTACCACGGCTTTCCGCCAGCTAGCTCCTCGGGAGCGTCGGGCCATGGAAGCCGTTTACGCTTTTATGCGTACCGCAGACGATTTAGTTGATGCCAAAGGGCCGTCGGACTGCTTGGACGATCCGCCTCTTTCCCGGGAGGAACGGTGCCTGAATTTTGAATCGTTCCGTAATAGTTTTCTTGCCGCCGAGCAAGACACTTCCCGGGTCTCCATCTTTCTGGCCGTTTGGGACGTAATACGTACTTTTTCAATTCCAAAAGTCTTTTTTCTCGAAGTGCTTCACGGCATTCAGATGGATTTGGAGCGTGAATTTTACGAGACCACGGAAGATTTGGAAGCGTATTGCTACCATGTCGCGTCAGCCGTGGGACTGATTTGTCTGTATATCTGGGGGGTTCCCGCGGCGGAAATTCAGCCGGGGGCGGATTCGGAGGTTTTTCTTGCGGCCGTCGCGTGCGGAAAAGCTCTTCAGTGGACGAATATTCTGCGTGACGTTCTGGAAGACGCGACGAATGGCCGAATTTACCTTCCGCTGGAGGATTGGCCAGCCGAAGAAAATCTCAGCCCGAGCGAGAAGTTCCGAAAAATCAAAAATCAGATCCTTAACGGTGAAGTTTCCTCGTTTCGGCCCGTCATTGAAAAAAACCTGGCGGCTGCCCATGAGTTTTACGTTCAGGCCCGCCCTCTTCGGCAATGGATTCCGTCCCAAAACCGCCGGATTTTCGACCTGATGACGGGCGTTTATTACGAGCTCTGGAAGAAAATCCACCGTCATCCGATGAGGGTTTTTCACAAAATAACCCGATTAAGTGGTTTAGAGAAACTGAAAGTCTGGCTTCAAACTTTTTTTCGGTGAAAATCTGAAATTTTTTACTGGAACCGCTTGAAAAATCTGTTGAAATAATATAAAATAGAAGTGAAAATGGACTCACTTGTTCCACAAATGAAAGGACTGGTTTGTCCCTTCTCCCCATATTTATTAATGTCCGTGTTCCATTTGACAAAACGCTTTTGTGCGTCCCTTTTATGAGTTTCCATCAGCCAAGAAAAATCGTCGATTCGCTCCAGAGTGATGAAGAACTCATGGAGTTTTTCTGCAAAACGAACGACGAATCTTTTCTTGAGCAGCTCATCAAGCGTTACGAATACGATCTTTACCACTATCTGCGGAGATTCCTTGGCGATGCGCAGCTCGCGGAGGACGTTTTCCAGAGTACTTTTCTTCAAATTTACCTTAAAAGTTCCCAATATGAGATCGGGCGGCGGTTTCGGCCGTGGCTCTATATGATCGCGACGAATCAGGCAATCGACCTGCAGCGCAGAAACAAACGCCACAAATCCGCAAGCCTCGAAAAAGACGTGCAAATCGGCGGAGATACTCTGGAGGGAATTTCACTTCTGGAGATATTGCCCGGCAATACTCCCACACCCGATGAACAGCTGGAAAATCAGGAACGCAAAAACGAAATTCACGCCTGCGTGGATCAGCTTCCAGATCCGCTTCGACAAGTCGTAAACCTGGTGTACTATGAAGGGATCAAGTACCGCGAAGTGGCACAGATCCTTGACATTCCTGTGGGAACGGTGAAGAGTCGGCTCCATACCGCCATGAAGCATTTGGCACTTAAAATTCGCGGGATTAATGATTTCACATCAAATCAGGAAGAATAGGTCAGACAGACAAAAAAATAAAAAATTCAAACCTTTTAGAACCTTTTCACCAGCAGATGCGTATTAAGTTTTGTGAAGTGAATAAGGCTTTGGTTTGCCTTTGAGTTTATTATTGTGTGAAATAAAATGTTAAGTACATCGGACGAACAAACAATTATCGCGTACATATTCAACGCATTGGAAGAATCAGAAGAGTCTGAAGTTTCCCTGCGTTTGACCCAGGACAGTAGTTTTCGCCGTTACTATCGTCGAATGCTGAAATCCCTTCAGCCGATTTTGAGTGCCAGATCGACTGAAGATGAAGAGACTGAAATTCGCCAGGAAATTCAGGGATTGACTTCGAGAACGATGAATTTTCTGCGGAAATCAATAAAGGTGACAGTGGTCGCGGAGCAGACACCTGGCGAGACGGCCGAGCAAATGATGGAAACTCTGGCGGATACGTGTGCGGAAACCAAGGTCGCGAAGAATAACGAGCCGGTACTTGAACCGGATTATAAATAAGGCTCATCTTTTATAAGATACATTTTCAGAGGGGCAGGGGGCGTATTCGTCCCCTGTATTTTTTTTCACGACCGTTATATTTTCCCGCCGAGTCGTAACGGTTTTAACAAAAAACGCGATAAAAATCGTGTGTCTAAAGGGAAACAAACCTTTTACTCGATGAAAGAAACGTGTTATTGTACACATGACGCGTTTTAGTTACGCTCTTTTTAGTCCAGTCCGCGGAAAGTGAATTCCAATGAAAAAACCTGCTTTTTACTCAAAATTTTGGATGATTCTCGCGTTTAGTGTGTTCCTCTGCACCGTATCCGGAACAATTTCGCCCGTATGGGGCCAGTTCGATTTTGGAGATGATGACACGGAAGAATCGTCTGATGAGGAAAGCTCCGACGGCGGTGGTTTCAGTTTCGGCGATGATGACGACGAGGAGGACGCAGATTCCAGCGACGATGACGAAGCCGATTCCGAAGATTCTATGGATTCGGACGATTTGGAGGAAGACGGGGAAAACGTTGGAAATTCCGGCGATGACGATGACGTGGAAACGGAAGATTCCGGACTTTTCAGTGATAATGATTCGGAAAAGGCCGATAAAGCAGGGAAAAGTGCCGCAAAATCGGATGTGATTCCTTTCGCATCCAATGGTTCCAAGGCAGGCGAAGAGGCGATACTCAAGTTTCACGGTGTCGAGTACCGTTTTCGCTGGTGCCCGGCAGGATCTTTCCTGATGGGAAGTCCCACGAGAGAGGCAAGCCGCAAAGTGAACGAAAAGCAAATGGAAGCCGTCGTTCCGCACGGTTTCTGGATGCTCGAAACCGAAGTTACGATGCAAATGTTCATGAGTTTCGTAAAGGCGACCGGTTACAAAACCGATGCGGAACGAGACACGGCAGGCGCGTACCATGTGGACGTTCCTTCCGGCAAAATCCTTGGTCCTGACCCTGGTTTTAGCTGGAAAAAGACCGGTTTTCATCTTGAACGTGATTTTCCGGTTTCAAATATCAGCTGGTACGATGCCCAAAAATTCGTCGAGTGGATCAATGAGGGAATTTCAACACACGAGGATCCGATCGACTCGAAACGACAGGTCCGTCTCCCAACCGAAATGCAGTGGGAATACGCGTGCCGGGCGGGAACCGTAACCTCCTACGGCTGCGGTGAAAAAATGCAAAATCTGATCACCCACGCCAATCTGCGCGAAGTGAATCAAAACGTAACTCTTACCAAGTCGGGCATTTTCAAATTCACGCCCTGGAATCTTCCCTACGCGCAGGATTACCGCTACAGCGCACCGGTCGCTTCCATGACTCCGAACGCCTGGGGACTGTACGACATGCACGGAAACGTCTGGGAATGGTGCGAAGATGGTTTCGCAGATTACGACCAGGCTCTGATTCCTACGGAAAACTCCTCAGACCTTCAAAAATTCATCGGCCGCGTTGGGCCTGCCGTTCGGGGGCTTAAGGTGACTCGCGGGGGCGGCTGGAACACGGATTTCCACTTCGCCCGGAGCGCTTACCGCGGCAGCAATCCGCCTTCTCGCCGGTTCGTCGATTTGGGGTTCCGCTTCATCATTCTGCCGATGGAAGTGGAAAAGGTGAGGGATGATTCGGAGGACGAAGAAGAAACCGGTTCGGCAACCAATTCCCTCTTTGGCGGCGACGATGAAGATGACGCTGAAGAAAGCAAAAAGGCCGATGATGATTCAGAATATGATGAAGATTCTGGCGATGACGATGAGGGATCGGGTGACGATGACGGCGAGGAAAATGAGGAAGACGAGGAAGAAACCGGCGACGACGATGACGACGATGACGACGGCGGATTTGATTTTTAACGGGTCCGTGAAAGAAATTCGGCCGTGAGGTTTTCTCCCATGCGTTCCTTTTTCCGTTTCATTTTTGCGCTGTTTTTGGTGGTGTTTCCCACGTTCACGGCAGCACTCGATACGGTAGTCTGGAAACCAACGCCAGACTCGGAGCCAGTCACCACGGTTGGCCGGGTTCTGGTCGTCGCGCAGGATAAAAGTCTGTTGATCCAGGAACGGAACGGGGCTCTACATGCCGTAGAAACCGAAATGCTCGTGAAAGCGACACGCAACAGTCTGGAATTCACCCCCATGACGCAGGACGAGTTGGCAGAGTCGTATCTGGCGAGTCTTCCCCAAGGTTTTCAGGTGTGGAAAACCAGTCATTTTGTTCTGTTCTACAAAACGTCTAAAGCGTACGCGCGTTGGTATGGGATTCTGCTCGAACGTCTTTACACGGCCTTTGAAGGGTTTTGGAGCAAGCAGGGCCTGACGCTCCGTGAACCGGAATTTCCCCTTTTCTGTGTCATTTTCCCGAACAGCGAGGAGTACCACACATTCGCTGACGCTCAAGGGGAGCACGTCGGAAAAAGTGTCATTGCGTATTACAGTTTTATGACGAACCGGGTCATTTGCTACGATTTGAGCGGACAGGAATCCGACATGCAGGACGTAGGAAACGTCAATTTTACCTCCTATACCCGGCAGATACTTCAACGGCCCAACGCAGAGAAGCAGGTCGCAACGGTGATCCACGAAGCGACGCACCAGCTCGCGCATAATCGTGGGCTCGCAGTCCGGTGCGGCGATGTGCCTCTTTGGTATAACGAAGGAATTGCACTCTATTTCGAGTCTCCCAACCTTCGAAACGAAAAGGGCTGGTCAGGAATTGGACGCCCAAATCCGTTCTGGCTTCCGTACTTTAAAGAGTATCTGCCGCGCCGGCCGGAGGGGCAGCTGAGACTGCTTCTCACGGACGATCAACTTTTCCAGACAAACAATACGGTCCACGACGCATACGCAGAAGCCTCGACGTTGACGTGGTTCCTGATGAAAACCCGCCCGAAACAGTTTGTCGCGTACTGCCGCAAAATGGGCGAGAAAAAGGTCCTGATTTGGGACTCGGCAGAAGAAAGAATCGCCGAGTTTGAGGAAGTTTTCGGCCCGGTAGAAAAACTGGAAAAAGAGTTTCTGCGTTACGCAAAACGGGTGAAATGATCACGCGAGAGTTAATTTGCGGGGACGACGCTTTACGGGGACGAAGCTTCCAGCGTCGTCATAATTTATGGAAGTTTTTTTAACGACGCTGGAAGCGTCGTCCCCGTAAAGCGTCGTCCCCGTATTTCAGATATTACGCAACTTTTTCGTTAAACTGTACCTGCTCGCCCTTGCGGTTTTTGCAGACGAATTCCATCAGCTCGGGCAGCGCACCCTTGCGGCCAAAGACCTTGATGCGCATTTTGCCGGCGTCTTCCAGTTCCTGAAGTTTTGTCTGTTTTTCATTCAGGAGCACGTCCGCAACTTCCGGGTGGACGTTCACTTCCACGTTCGTAATATCCGCGCGCTGGCACGCCATCTGGAGCAGCCGGATCACGTCCAGGACCATGCTCTCAACCGACTTCAGTACGCCGGTTCCTTTGCAGAATGGGCATTCCTGGAAAATGCTGCGTTTGATACTCGGACGAATACGCTGGCGCGTCATTTCGATCAGGCCGAACGGGCTGGTGCGGAGGATCTTCGTCCGGGCGCGGTCGCGCTTCATGGCATCTCGCAGGGCGTGCTCGACACCGCGACGGTGTTTTTCGCGCCGCATATCGATAAAGTCGTTCACGATCACGCCGCCCAGGTCGCGCAGACGAAGCTGACGTGCGATCTCACGAGCCGCCTGAAGGTTCATCTGGTACGCGGTTTCCTCCGCAGAATCGTCGGTGCGGAAGTTTCCGCTGTTCACGTCGATCGCGACGAGCGCTTCCGCCTGATCAATGACGATCGAGCCGCCCAGCGGGAGCGGAACGACGCGCTGGTTGATCTTCTTGATCTCGTTATCAAGGTGGAACCGGTGGAAGAGCGGCTCCGCCCCTTTGTAGAGCTTCAGGCACTTCACGTAGTTCGGCATCACCTGCTCGAGGAAGTCACGCACGCGCTGGTACGCTTCCGGCTCGTCGATGATGATGGACGTGATGTCCTCCGAGCAAATATCGCGGATCGTGCGGATCAAAATGTTGCTTTCCTCGTAGATCGCGACCGGGCCGGGGAACGTGCAGATACGGTTCACGATCGAGTTCCAGAGCATGAGCAGGTAGCTCAAATCGCGAGTGAGGTCCTTGCGGGTCCGGTCCACGCCGGCGGTGCGGACGATGAAGCCCAGGCCCTTCGGAAGCTGGATCCCCTGCATGATCTGGCGCAGGCGTTTGCGGGCGGCTTCGTCTTCGATTTTGCGGGAAATTCCCACTCGGCCGAGCGTCGGCATCAAAACGAGGTAGCGCCCCGGGATGCTGATGTAGGTGGAAAGGGTCGGGCCTTTCATCCCGATGCCGTCCTTGATGACCTGGACGAGCACTTCGTCGCCCTTCTTCAGAATGTCCTGGATCGGCGGCTTGATCTTCGGCCGCGCGCCGGCGTTCAGGCTGCGGGAGCTTTCGTAGCAGTCCTCCGGACGGATGCCGCCCTGGCGGAAGTACTGCGGTTCAATGTCGCTGATGTGCAGAAAGCCGTTTTTCCCGACGCCAAAATCGACGAATGCGGCCTGGATGCTCGGCTCCAGATTCACGACCACGCCTTTGTAAATGTTTCCGACGTAACTGTCCAGACTGGTGCGGTCCACGTAGAGTTCCTCGAGAACTCCGTCTTCAACGATCGCGATCCGGCATTCTTCCGGCTGCGACACGTTAATGAGCATTTCTTGTCTCATTACAGATTTTCCTTGTAGTGTACCCAGGCAAAACCCGGGCGGAAAAAACGGAAAAACGCACGAATCACGAATCTTTCATTATTCGTTATTCGTTATTCATTCTTCATTTTTTCCAATGTGTATGTTCTTTCTAACCAACACACTTCCGTGCGTTTCCAGGTCTCCCAGTTCGAGAAGCGCCAAAATGTCACGCGGGCCGGGCCCGTTATCCATAAAGCGCAGGTCGAAAAGGAGCGTCCCATCGTCCTCGAGCGAAAGGGAAATCAGGCCCGACTTGATGTCAACCACTTTGTCGTGCCCGATCCGCTGAAAGGGGATGGAACTTTGATTTTGAACCCATTCAATCCGCTCGCGTGTTCTCGTGGAGCGTTCAGCCGGGACGGAGATCGCGTAGGTCATCGACCGCACGACCGCCTTTTTTTCGCCCGTCGGAACTGCTTCCGCCGAGAGAAAGTCCAAAGCCGGAATGGTGTGCTTCTGAAGCTCGGAACGGATCCACTCAGGGGAGACGTTTTCCGCGTCTTCAGGAAGTTCGATTTCCAAAAGCTCGTTTTCCCCCTCCACGCACAGAGTGAGCGGCACGGGAAAACTGACTTTCGGTTTGGGGTGAAACCCCTGGCTGTATGCGGGCCGGATCCCTGCCCGGCGAAGGATCCGATGGAACGCGTCCATCAAATCGCGATGACCGATAAAACGGAGATCGCCGGTTTTGGAAAAACGAATTCGAATCCGCATAAAATTTTAACTGATCGTAAACGTGCTTAAAAAACTTCGCCGTCCAGGTCGGGGAAAAGCCGCAGGTACTCGGACCACAAGTAGTTCCGGATCTCCGTGGCGTTTTCCATCTTCAGGGCCCGTTCCGCGATTTTGCGGCACTGGCTCACCCGGGCGTGACGCACGACGCGCTTCACTTCCGGGATCGTGCCCGGCACGAGGCTGATCTGGCGCAGGCCCATCCCGATCAGAAGCTGGGTGAAGTAGGGATTGCTGCCGAGCTGACCGCAAAGGCTCACCGGCTTGTTGTATCTGTTGGCTGACCGCATCGTTATGTCGATCAGCTTCAAAACGGCCGGGTCGCACGAATTGTAAAGGTAAACCACATCCATATTGGTGCGGTCGACCGCCAGTGCGTACTGGGTCAGGTCGTTTGTCCCGATGCTGAAAAAATCGACTTCCGGGGCGAACTGGTCGATCATCAGGACTGTGCTCGGAACCTCGACCATAATTCCCAGCGGAACGTTCGGGTTGAACGGGATGTTGCCGTCCTGGAGGTCTTCCTTCACGTCCTCGGCGATCATTCGCGCCTGACGCCACTCGGCCACCGTGGAGACCAACGGGAACATGATCTTCACTGGACCGTAATAGGCCGCACGGTAAATCGCACGGAGCTGCTTGCGGAACAGACCTGCACGTTTGAGGGAAAGACGGATGCTTCGCAACCCGAGGCAAGGGTTTTTCTCCTCGTTGATGTAATAATTGTGGTCCGAATCGCCCGTGTTTTCCTCGGGTTCCAACAGTTTGTCCGCGCCAAGGTCCACCGTTCGGATCGTGACCGGTTTCCCGTTCATCGTTTCAACGACTTCTTTGTATGCGTTAAAATGAGCCTCTTCGTCAGGATGCTTGCCGCTCAGATACAAAAACTCGGTACGGTACAATCCGACCCCGTCCGCGTTGCTCTGCATACAGGCCTGCGCTTCCTGTGGAAATTCGATATTTCCAAGGAGCTGGATCCGTTCGCCGTCGATCGTTTCGGCGGGTAAATCCCGCATGGAATCCAGGCAGATGTTCAGCGAGTGACGCTGATCCAACAGTTTGCGGTAATGTTCGAGCGTTTTTTCATCGGGATCAATGATGAAAAAACCTTCGTCACCATCCACGATGACCGTTGTACCGACCGTGACGAGCTTGAGGAAAGGTCCAATTCCGACCACGGCCGGGATGTGCAGCCCCTGCGCCACGATCGCGGTATGGCTCGACGGCCCACCGATCTCTGTTGCGAATGCCTTAACAGACTGAGTGTCCATGGAGGCAGTTTCGCTTGGCGTGAGATTTCGGGAAAGAACAATAGACGGGTGGTCGAATTTATGGATTTGTGGTTTTCCCTTTTGAAGGATGCGCAAAAGCCGCTTTCGGAGGTCCAAAACGTCATTCACACGTTCCGCCATAAGTGGATTTTGAATACGCTGAAAAAGCTGAACGTAAGAAGTAAGAGCCGCATACGCAGAATATTCGGCAGTATAATGCTCCTTCAGGATTCCATCGCGCATCATACTAAAGAGATTGGGGTCTTGAAGCATCAAGAGATGGCCGTCAAAAATAGCCCCGTAATTCGAGCCAATTTTGCCGGTAACATCATCGCGGCACGCAGAGATTTCTCGGGAAGCGCTTTGAAGAGCTTCCTGAAGCAAATTAAACTCTGCGTCCACTTCATCAGGTGCACAGGTAGCAACCCCCATCTGTTGGCCATCCGAATTCAGGATGACAGCTTTGGCGATGGCGACCCCTGAGGACACCGCAATTCCCTGCAGCTTTCTCATGATTTACTTTCCAGCCAGTCTCTGCCACTCAGGTTCCACCCAGTGCTTTCCGACTCGAATTCAAAATTTCAGGGGTTGGCGTCCAGAACTCCATCCAGCGGGAAACCGGATTTGAAAAGTTCCGCAATAGCAGCAGCGGCTTCCTCGTGGTCCGGACCTTCAGCCGTGATAGTGACAGCAGTACCCTTCGTAGCGGCCAGGAGAAGGACGTCCATAATAAAACGTGCGTCCACGGTCTGGCCGTTCGCCTCTAATTCAATTTTGGACTGAAATTTTGAAGCACATTGGGAAATCATCGCGACTGGACGAATATGGAGACCATTTTCGTTTGTCACCACGACTTTTTCCACTGTTTTTTGGGAAGACTGTTTCACGATTCACTCACGCGGTAAACTGGTTGGCGTCTGCTTCGCTAAGCAACTCGATAATGTCGGCCTGATTTTTGGCCTGCATCATAAAGCGACGGAAAGTATCCTCACGGAGCTGCTTGGCGATGTGTTCAAGCGCACCGAGATGTTCATGCGGCTGATCATTCGGAGAAATGAGCATGAAAAGGACACGAACGGGCTGACCGTCCAAGCTGTCAAAATCCACACCGTTCGGAGAAATGGCAACGGTTCCAACCATCTTTTTAATGTTGAACTTGGTATGCGGAACGGCAACACACCGACCGATGCCAGTGCTCCCAAGTTCTTCACGTTTTAGAACGTTGTGCACGATGTCATCGTAATTTTCTTCCGGGATTTGGCCAGCTTTTACAAGGGCATCGACCATTTCACGAATAGCGCCTTCTTTCGTTGTGGCCTGAAGACTGGCATTCAGGGACTCATTGCACATAAAATCCGCGAATTTCATATTAAAAACTCCTTCAAACTTGGATGATCAAAAGTTATTACGAACAGGAAGAGAAACAATTACAGGGAATAACAAATAATAATATTCACAATTAATTAATCCACTCTCGGGTCCGTCAATTTTTCTTTGAATTTTTTCAGCTGCTGCTCCATTTTCTTCAGGGCTTCGTCCAATGATGCGAAAAGCTCGCCAGCCTGGGACTGAACGACCAGTTCTTTTTTCGGTTCGACTTTCAGAAGCAGCGTTAATGCGGGGTTATTACGATCCTCAAGGTCAACGACGACCTCCGCGGAAGCGATCCGATCATAAAACCGAGTCAGTTTTTCGACCTTGGACTGAATCTTTTCTGTGTTAGGGCTGCTGATGCTGCCACGACGAACAGATAACGTAACTTGCATTTTCACATTCCTTTCCCGCAGTGACCGAAGTCTCCGCGCTCAAGATTTTACCCAGCTACCTTCTTAACATCGAGGATGTTATGAGGGAATTCCGCAATATATCTTTATCTTACATTTTTTTTCAGGATATTCAAGCACCCCCACCGGATATTTTTCAAATTTTATCAATTCTGGGGCAGGAGTTTTCCAAAAAACTGGTTCCGTAACGTCTTGAAAGCACATTTTTGCCAGATATTCAGGCAAACTGTTCTTTTGACTTCAAAGAAAATTCCTGAAGATTTTCTTTAAAATTTTTCACGGAACAGGGATTTTCCTCCGGGAAAAGAGAAAAACTCGAGAAATGCCACCGATGAAACGGCCTCATTTCAACCATTTCATCGGCTCTTGAGAAATCTTTCTCCAAATTTTTATCGTCAGCCCTCATGAATTCACAGAATCACGGCAGCACACGGAAAATTCGGCCTAAAATATACAGAACGTCCACTCCAATCAGCGCGAACGTGGCGATTTTCCACACATTCGGCTGCGCTGCTGATTCTTCTTCGGAAGTGGCTTCCTCAAGTACCGGTGCAGCAGAAACAGAATTCACCGGGATCTCGTCAAAAATTTCCTCTTCTTCCTCAACTGGCTGAGATTTCGTTTGAGGAAGTGGAATCGACGACTCATCATTTGCGTCGATGAATTTGTATAAATCACACAGTTTGGCGCGTAGTTCAGGGGCGAGATCGAGTTTTTGGGTCAATGCCCGCGACAAAATCTGATGGCAACCAGCGATCTCACCCAGCATAATATCCGAATGAATACAGAATTTCTCGAAATCCGGCGTAAGTACCGGGTCCATCGAGTTGTCCAGGTACTCTGCGGCCGAATTGGCATTCCCCTTCGGAGTACCGTCCAGAAGTTCCGGGGCCGGGAGTTTCTGCTGCCCCATGATGCCTTCGATTTGGGTCTTCAGCGCTTTCGCCAATTCGCTTTCTTCCACTTTCTGAGCCACAAGCGCAGCGTCTTCTTCAGAAAGATTGTTATTGATCCAGTTTAACAGCGTTCTAAGTGTGAGCCGCATAACGGTTTGCCTTTTGTTCGGTGCCCGAAAAAACAAAACAGTACTTTTGAGGAAAAAATCAATCCTCATTAGTATTAGTGCCTTTTCATAGCGGCTTCCGTACAAAAAAATAAAAAATTTCCAGGGAAAACAGGAAATCTTTTATTTTCCAGACAGATTATTAATGTCGATCCGTGTGAAGGAAGCATTTTGCTCTCCAGTTGGGCGGCGAAGGATGACCAGATCCAACGTGGACTCAGGCGAGATGTTTTCCAGAATCTCGGCCAGGTGCGCTGGCGATTCCGGACGTTCGTTATTGACCCGCGCCAGAATATCACCCGATCGGGGTGCGTGTTTCAAATGTTTAAATCGGGAAGCATCCACTTCTGTGAGCAAGACTCCGCGAGGGAAACGCAAATGGAAGTCCTCGATATCCTTAGGCGTCAGTTCCTTGACCTTCATGTGGAGCCGGTTGCTGACGATCTGCTCTATGTTTCTTGGCGCACGTTCCTCAAGCTGGAAGGAAACTTCTTTTACCGATTCCGGCTCATTTTCACGGAAGACCAACAGTTTAACTTCAGAACCGGTTTGAAGTGAGAGAAGCGTCTGGTAGTAATCCACAGCAGTAAACGTTTCTGTCCCGTTAATTTTCTGAATAAGGTCCCCTTCCTGAAGCCCCCATTTTTGCGCAAACTCAGGGGTCAAATTTCCGATTCGAGTCCGGTGCGGGTCGCTCTTCCGTGAAGCAGTGACGGTCAGAGGGAGTTCCCATCGTTTCGATGCCGCACGGTGGAGCATTTCCGGAAAGCGGCAGCAAATCGTTTCAAGCGAGATCCCAAACGCAATACCGTCTGAGTCACCGCGTTTTGAGACGGTCATTCCCATGACTTTTCCAAAGAGGTTGAACCACGGTCCTCCCGAACTGCCGGGATTGATGGCCGCGTCGGTCTGAAGAAGTCCCTTGAGTGTCAGCCCCGGGATATCCGTCAAATTACTGATGCGGTCTGTCCCGCTGACGATCCCGTAGGTCAGGGAGAATTTCAGAGCGTGCGGACAGCCGATCAGCACGACCGTATCACCGATGGAAACCTCTGGGACCGGTTCGATCTGAACGGCCGAAAGCGGTTCTTCAGGCTCAATCTTCAGAAGGGCCAGATCCTCTTCCGCGATGATGTCGATGACTTCCGCCGGGTATCGTCGGCCGCTGATCAGTTCCACCTCAGGGAGAATGGTACGATTGACGGCGTGTGCGTTCGTCACAATGTAACCGTCTGGATGAAGGATGAAACCTGTTCCGACGGTGTGCTCTTCTTTGGTTCCATTGGGGGGATTGAAGAACTCGTTGGGAGACTTCAGTGTTGGATTGACATTGATGCCTGTAACATAAACCACCTTGGGGGCTTCCTCACGATAAAGCTTCGCAAGGATGGACTCTCCAGACGGTACGGGGGTGAGTATCTGGTATGGAGTAACATCCTGAGCCGTTCCGGAGAATGGGGCCAGGACGAATACAAACAGAAAGATGGAAGCAAAGCGAATGTGATTCATAATATTTCTTTGAGGATGGGGGTAGCTCTTTCTCCTTTATATCATACAAGGATGTGAAAGTTTTTCAAGGGGTACGGGCGACATTTTATCCATTTTCCCTTAATTGTTTGCTTACAAGTTCGAGAACAGTTAAAATCCCCCCAAGAGAAATATCCTCATTCACACGAAAATCAAAATAACCCTTTTTCCTAAGATTTTCAGAAAAAAATGTAAAAATATTTTGACTGGCAAACTTTTTGTAATCGTTAAATCTTAACATCGGCCAGTTCCGGTCAGTTAAAATGTATAAAATTTAACGACCATCAAACGACATTAAACTTTTTTTATTTTACCTGTCTTGTATAATGCGAACGGTCGATAAAACCGTGACCGGGTGGTGATGTAACGACTGTAACGATTATTTCCTCAAGAAGTGCAGGGCAGACTCCGATATAATTTGTGTTTTCGGAGAGGGGTTTTCAAACCCTACCTTCAACGGGCCTTTTGACTGAAGTTGGCGGCATAACAGGATGGCTGCCGGTCAAAAGCGCAATTTCCCTTAAGACCTCGCCTTATTGTGTCTGGCGTTGGTTCGAGGGAGCAAAATTACCATTTAGGGAGAAATAGAATGAAAGCTAAATCAGTTTTTTCCGCCCTCTTGCTGATGGGAGCCATGTTCATTGCGGCTCCGTCCTTCGCTCAGAATTGTGCGCCTGCTCAAGAGGCATCCTGCGGATGCAATAATCAGTGCACTCCGTGCGTTGTTGTTCGTAAGTGCGACGTTTTCAGCGGTCTCCGCTGCCGCCCCGTTTGTGATCCGTGCACCCCGTGCACCCCGTGCAAACCCGTTTGCAAGCCTGTTTGCAAGCCCGCTTGCCAGCCGTGCATCCCGTGCAAACCTGTTTGCGCTCCTTGCAAGCCCGTTTGCGCTCCTTGCAAGCCTGTTTGCGCTCCTTGCAAGCCCGTTTGCGACCCGTGCAAACCCGTCTGCGTTCCTTGCAAACCCGTCTGCAAGCCCGTTTGCGTTCCGTGCTGCAAGAAATTTGTCGTGAAGAAAGAATGCTGCACGCCTTGCGCCCCGGCTTGTGATCCGGCTCCGGCCTGCACGCCTTGCGCTCCCGTTTGCTCTCCGTGCGCTCCGGCTTGCACTCCTTGCAGCCCCTGCACCCCGTGCTGCGCTCCGTGCCGTCCGCTGATGTCCCTGTTCAGCCAGGTTCGCTGCGACATTTCCATCGCGGCTTGCAATGCCCGCGCCGGTTTGGCCAATATCGGTTTCGGTCTCCAGACGTTCCGTTGCAGCCTTGCTGCTAACATCGCCCAGTGCAAAGCGGAAGCCGACCTGAAAGAAGCCTGCCGTGTTGCTGAAAGAAGCGAGAAGTGCGGCGAACTGGAAGTCTGCGTCCCGAACCGGATTCGTCCCGGTGCGACGGTGAAAGGCATCTTCCGTACGCTGTTCGGCGGCCCGGTCCCCTGCGCTTGTGGTTGCGAAGCTGCCCCGGCTTGCGGTTGCGAAGTTGCTGAACCGGCCTGCGCTGCCCCGGCTCCGGCTGAAGAGAAAAAAGTTTCCGAAAAAGTCGAACCCACCCCGGCTCCGGCTGTGACGGAAGAAAAGGCTGAAATCGAAGAATCCGATGACGCTGAAGAAAGCCTCATCCCGGAAGCTGATCCGGCCGCGGTCACCAAGAACTTCTACAATCCGAGCAACAGCATCGTCCTTCGCTAAGATTCAGAAGTTGATTTGAATCAATCCCTGCCCGGTACATTTTGTACCGGGTTTTTTATTTTCTTGACATTCTGATGTGTCTCGGAGAACTGACCGCTCAAGGAAATTTTTTTGGGAAAATTTTTTCCGCCCCTCCTTTACTTCTGATTAAAAATGTGTAATATTAAATAGAAGCACTTTATTAAGTCAGCATACACCCAATATTGCTTGAAACTTTCGCTCTTTTCAGCTGTTTCATCAAGGAGATTTGGCATGGAAAACAAAATTCATTATCGCGGAATCACGTTTGACGATGTTCTTCTCGAACCGCGCTACAGTGAGCTGGTCCCTTCCGAGGTGGATATTACCACGAATCTGACCAAACGTATTCAGTTGAATATTCCTATTCTCAGTTCTCCAATGGATACGGTGACGGAAAGCGCTATGGCGATCGCTCTCGCCCAGGAAGGCGGTCTGGGAATCATCCACAAAAATCTTTCCATTCATGATCAGGTCACGGAAGTTATCAAGGTCAAACGTACCGCGAACGGGATCATCAACAATCCCGCGACACTCCGGCCGGACGCTACGGTCGCCGATGCCCGAAAGAAAATGGAAACCAACCGCGTCTCAGGTATCCCGGTCACTCTCGAAAACGGTCATCTGGAAGGGATCATCACCCGCCGGGACCTGCGTTTTTTGGAGGATTCCACAGTCGCCGTTTCGGAAGTTATGACGAAAAAAAATCTTATAACGGCTACGGGAAATGTAACGCTTGGGGAAGCTGAGAAAATTTTAATGGAAAAAAAGGTGGAGAAACTGCTCCTGGTTGACGATAATTATATATTGACGGGACTAATTACGATCAAAGACATCGATATGCAGCGCAAATACCCGCTGGCTTGCAAAGACAGTCAGGGACGTCTGCGGGTCGGGGCGGCCGTCGGGGTTCACGATTACGAACGAATCGGAACTCTGGTCGAAACCGGCGTCGATATTTTGGTCCTTGACAGTGCCCACGGCCATTCCAAAAACGTATTGGAAACGGTTCGACGCATCAAAAAAGATTGGGACATTGATGTAATCGTGGGTAACATCGCAACGGCAGAAGCGGCCAAAGATTTGGTGGCGGCCGGCGCGGACGCTGTGAAGGTCGGAATTGGTCCAGGCTCGATTTGCACGACGCGTGTCGTATCGGGTGTCGGTGTTCCTCAAATCTCAGCGATTTTGAATGTTGCGCAGGCGATTGAAGGAAGCGGCACCACGATCATCGCTGACGGCGGCATCCGCTATTCGGGAGACATCACGAAAGCGCTGGCGGCCGGAGCGCACGTGGTTATGCTTGGTGGGCTTCTCGCTGGATTGGAAGAGAGCCCTGGAAGCAAAGTGTTTTATCAGGGCCGTCAGTTCAAGGTCTATCGTGGAATGGGATCGCTCGGCGCGATGGTTCGTGGTTCGAGTGAACGTTACCGCCAGTCGAAGGCCGGGCCGGACAAACTGGTCCCGGAAGGTGTCGAAGGGCGTGTTCCTTACCGCGGAGAACTTGGGCCATTCGTTTACCAGCTCGTAGGGGGGCTTCGCGCTGGTATGGGTTATTGTGGAACAAGAAATATTGAAGAATTGCGCAGGGATGCCCAGTTCGTTCAAATTTCTCCGGCAACAGTTCGGGAGAATCACCCTCATGACATCAAAATTACGCAGGAAGCTCCAAACTACAATTCAGAGGATAACGGTTAATCCTCTCATGCTGTGCGGCAGACAGGAAGTTTGCCGCCTTACGGCTCTTTTTGCCGCGGTTCTCGCCGCAGGTATCGCGGGCGCATCGGACAATTTGGTCCGCTCTGATGCCCAGAATGTCCCCACAAAGGGCAATGTGCCGCTCGTGCGCATTGACACCGCCGCGTCGGACACCGAAGATTCCAAGGTCGTTCAGGTCAGTTATGCTGATCCGGACTCTGTGATCTGTGAATCTGGCAATGGCCTGAAATGGGTCTCGGTAAACGCGGCTGATGCCTCCAAAAATCAAAAACAGGAACTGAAAAAAGAACCGCGTGTCACACCGATTCCGTCCGTGATGCCGCGTTTCTCTCGCGTTCGTTTGACGGCTGGCGATGATTCAAACGACGAACTTGATATGGATTTGGACGGTCTGGACGGTTTGGGAGATCAGGATGAAATTTCTGTCAAGCCGGAAGATGACGGTCCCATGCAGTCTTTGGAACTCCCGGCGTTGAACGCTGAGACTGAAGAAGACGCTGAGCAGCCGCTGGTTGACGAATCCGAAGCGCAAAATCCGGGAGCGATTGGAAACGAAAAGGAAAGCATGATGAAACAGGGGGGCCTGGATCTGAATGCGGACGCGCTGGATGAACAGACCGTGGAACCTGCCAAAGAACAACTGCCGGCTCTGGAACAGCCTGGAAAACTGCCAGCGGCCAAAGACTCGATTTCGGAAACCTTCTCGACCAAGCAGGTTGACGATTCGGACTTTGATATGCCGTGTCAGAGCAGCGAGCCTATGCACCGTATCACGGAAATCACGAACGATATTGAACTTCACGACAATCGTATCGTTCCGAAATCCTGCCCGCTTTCTCCAGAAGGCGAGAAATTCCCGGCGCGTGAGTTTGCGGGAACCCACTTCACCTGGACCGCGTCGAACCTGTGCCACAATCCGCTCTACTTCGAGCAGCCTGGTCTGGAACGTTATGGTCACACGATCGGCCCGCTTCAGCCGGTTCTTTCGGGCGCGCAATTCCTCGTGACGATTCCGGCCCTTCCGATGCTGATGGCCATCGACCCGCCGAACGAGTGCGAGTATGCGCTGGGTTTCTACCGCCCGGGAAGCTGCGCTCCGCGTAAATGGAGTCCGATTCCGTACTCGACCCGCGGCGCGATTGCGACCGGTGGTGTAGCGACCGCCCTGGTGTTCCTGATCCCGTAAAACAGTTAGGAGTTTGGAGTTAGGAGTTAGGAGTGAGGAGTTAGGAGTGAATAAACTTCCAATTCCTCACTCCTGACTCTATTTCTCGTTTCTTGATTCGAACTCCTAACTCCTCACTCCTAACTCCTAACTCCAAACTCCTAACTGAAAAAAATGTTTCCTCAGTTTGATCGTTCCAGACTTCATCTTCGTCCCCTGAATGAGCGCGTGCATGACGTTCCGCTGAGTATCGTCATGGACCCGAAAGACCCGCCGGAGCCGTTCGAGAATCCGCACTTCGACGCATTGGCCGACGCGGTCGTAAACGCCAAAAAGGCGGGGGCCACGGTCCTTTTCATGTACGGCGCGCACGTCATCCGTTCCGGCTGCGCCCTCTGGATGATCGAGCTGATGAAGCGTGGTTTCGTGACGCACTACGCGACCAACGGCGCCGGGAGCATCCACGATTTCGAGCTGGCGATGATCGGGAACACTTGCGAGTCCGTCGCCCGGTACGTCTCGGAAGGGCAGTTTGGCCTTTGGAACGAAACCGACTTCTGGAACGACGCGGTGAATGCTGGCGTGAAAGAGGGCCTGGGGACTGGCGAGGCGCTGGGGAAATACATCTGGGAGAACAATTTCCCGAACCGGGAGAAAAGCGTTCTGGCGATGGGCTACCACCTCCACGTTCCCTGCACCGTCCACATCGGCGTGGGAAACGACATCGTGCACGAGCTGCCGCACTGCGACGGAGCCGCGCTGGGCCAGTCGTCCTACACGGATTTTCTGATTTACACGCACAGCGTCGAAAACCTGGAAAACGGCTGCTTCTACGATTTCGGCTCGGCCGTGGCAGGGCCGGAGGTCTATTTGAAGGCGCTGGCGATGTGCCGGAACGTGGCCCACCAGGAAGGCCGGGTGATCCGCCACTTTACCACGGCGGTTTTCGACCTGCTTCCGATCGAGAACGAGGACTACCACACCGCCCCGCCAAAGTCGAACCCGCACTACTACTTCCGCCCGTGGAAAACGATTTTGGCCCGCACCGTCGCGGACGGCGGCAGGAGTTTTTACGTCCGCGGCGAGCACCGCAAAACGCTCCCCAATCTCGCGAAGATGATTTTGGAAAAGGGTGAGAAATGAAAATCCACCAAATCTCTGAACTCCTGAAAACCCGGCCGGCGCCCACGATCACGGTCGCGGGGGATTACTGCCTCGACGAGTATTTCCAGATCGACGCCAGTCTCGATGAACCGTCGGTGGAAACCGGTCTGATTGCGTACCAGGTCCGCGAAATTCGGCGCTACGCCGGCGTCGGCGGGACGATCGCTTCCAATCTGGCGGCTCTCGGAGCCAAAACCCGTGCGGTCGGCATTTACGGCGAGGACGGCGAAGGCTTCGAGCTGATCCAGGCCCTTAAAAAACTCGGGATTTCTACCGGGGGAATGATCCTCTGCCCCGGTCGGTACACGAATACGTACCTCAAACCGATGCGGCAGGTGAACGGCGTCTGGACCGAGCTGAACCGGCTCGACATTCGGAACCGCGCACCCGTTTCGGAGTCGGTGGCCGAGGCTGCAATTCAGGCCCTTTACCTCGCCTGCGAGGTTTCCGACGCGCTGATCATTTCCGACCAGTTCACCTTCGAGTCCGGCTCGGTCGTGACCCCGCGTTTCCGTGAGGTGGTTTCGGCCCTGCACCGAGATTTCCCGGACCTTTTTATTCTGGTCGATTCACGTTCGTTCATCGAAAAGTACACGAACGTGGTCGTCAAGTGCAACGCGAGTGAACTGCTCAAGGCGGTTCAGCGTCTTCACGGCGAGACTGGCGGAAATGGGGTCGCGGTCGATGAGACTGCCGAGTTTCAAACGAGCGTACTCGAAGATTCCGCCCGGTTTCTGGCGCGGAGGAACGGCAAACCAGTCGTCGTGACGCTCGGCAAAAACGGCTCGATGATCGCGGACGGCGAAACGCTGGCGCACATTCCGGCTCAGAAAGTCAAGCCGCCGATCGATATTTGCGGGGCGGGCGACGCGACGAACGCCGGCCTGGCCTTTGGTTCCGCGCTGGGGCTGACTCTTCCTGAAGCCGCATTCCTGGCGGGGATCGTCTCCTCCATCACGATCAAGCAGATCGGCGTGACCGGAACCGCCACGGTCGAGCAGGTTTTGGAAAAACTCGACGAGGCATGAATCGTTGATCCAGATTCGGAGGGCCGGCGTCCTCGCCGGTCAAGTTCGGCGTGAGCCCGATTCTGAACTCCAAACCCATTTCACTTTCAACCTTTTATTTAAACACGGATTTTCACGGATTCAAAGGATTAAAAGGATTTGGTTTTTAATGATTAAATTCCTTTAAATAATCCGTGGAAATCCTTTTAATCCGCGGAAATCCGTGTTTAAATTGAGGTTTGAGCCTGAGTGGGCTCACACTTGGGAAAAGGGAGTGAAGTTTTTTGAGCTTCCTTTTTTTTAAATCCGCCTTAATCCGCTTAATCCGCGGGGCCTTTTTCGGGCCCCGATTTCTTGCGGGTTTGGTATTTAGGTGAGGTTTTTTCACGTTCGGCTCACGCCGAACTTGACCGGCGAGGACGCCGGCCCTCCGAATCTTGTGTTTTGTATTTTTTTAAAGAAGTGTTTTCAAGGGATTTCCCATGCGTTCCACCTTCACCCTTTTTTTGCCGGTTTTTCTGGCTCTTTTTATTGTTCCAGCCGCGTTAATGGCGCAGGATTCAGCCAGGCTTGAGACGCTCAAAAACGCGCGGATCGTGACGATCACCAGCGTCATCCGCGTCAACCAGATCGAGTGCGCCCGCAACCTGAACGTGGGTCACGATGAGGCGGCCCTCCACACTCCGGAGGCCATGAAGCAGTTCCGCGACGCGGTTTCTGCCGGGATGCCGGGGGCCCGGATCACGTGGGCGTTTTCGTGGCTGGCCCTTCACGACATGCGGCCGAATTATGTCAAACTGCGTAAAATGGCGGTCGAGTACCACCGCACGCTCGGCGACGAGATCACATTCATCCCCGGCGGCTACTTCGCCCCGATGTACTCGTCGCGTGAGCAGGTGAACCGTGACATTCACGAGGCTCTGGAGATCATCGGGCAAATGGTCGGTGACGGCTACCGCCCTAAGGCGCTCATCGGCGGTTTTCTCGCGGCCGAAAATCTCCGTTTTCTCGCGGAGGAGGAAGGGATCCACGTCGCTCAGGGGACGATCTGGAGCCAGTACGGGATCGATAATGGGGACGGTGACGGGTCGATTTGCTACCCGTACTACCCGAGCCGCACGCACGTGTGCCGGCCCGCGCAGGGCAAAGAGGATTTCATCGACTGCGTGAACCTCGACGGCTGGACGTGCGACTTCCTCTGCGCCCGCCGCTTCGGCTTTGAGGGCGGCTTCAACAGTCGCTTGGGCGTCGGTCCGATCGAGGCGTACCGCCTGCCGCCGGGGCTGGGGATCCAGGAAGTCATGGCGACCACCGCGAACCACTTCGACGAAAACCTCCCGCGCAACGGTTTCGGCTGGGTGACGGTGAACTGGGAGCTGAGCCTGGTGAACGACATGAAACCGGACGTCACGCCGCATCTGACCGAGTGGCTTGAGAAGATCCACGAGCGCTGGCCCGACGCACGGGTCGTCACGATGGGCGAGTTTGGCGAAACCTGGCGCCGGGAGCACCCGACCAACGACGGCCTGAACTACGAGTTCGTCGAGCGCGGCACCGGGATCGCCGGGTCCGACGCGAATCTCGAAATTCACTGGTGGATGAACCAGAATTTCCGCCTCGCCTCGCTGCGCGACTGGAAAAAGAACACGGAGCCGATGATCATCGACTTCACGCGGTACGACCTCCCGGCCGCGGAACCGGCTGACCCGACGCCCGGAAAACCAACGCGGAACTGGAGTCTGGTGAATCGCATCAACCAGAAGCATCGCCGCCCGGAGGACGCGCCGATCCCGTTCAGTCAGCTGACAGAGGAAGAGGCGGCGATCGTGCAAAAGTACATTCCCGCGGAAGCGACGAAATGAGAAATGAGTCGATTTTTTTCGGGTGGGGGGGAGTTGACATAAAGCCGATTTGTGTCATAATTAATAAAATGCGCCGGGAATCAGGCCCCGGGAGCTTGCACTTGAGGCTTTGAGCGCATTTCCCAGACCTGTAGTTTCAAATCATCACGTTCCTTTTCAGGTGATTTTATGAATAGCCGTGATTTAATTCTTCAGAAAATCCGCAATTCCATGCTTCCCGTTCCGGACGAATGGGACGGCGAGCTTCCGCCGCTTCAGGAATCAGAAAACCCCTCCGTGGAGACGATGAAAAAAACGTTTTCCGATGCTTTGGACGCTTTGACCGGTACGTGTATTTGCGTGCCAAGTCTCGCAGAAGCGTGGGCCACTTTTGAAAAATTGGCCAAGGAAAACAAATGGGACCATTTTTCCAGCAGTGAGTCGCCGCTTCTGGAGAAATTCTTCCCGCGTGAGTACTTCCACGGGAACGGCCGCAAGAAGCTCTACCTCGGCGAAAAAGAGGGCGAGACCGACAAAGAAAAACTGGCCGGGATTCCCGTGAGCGTGAATTTCCCCCAGTTCCTGATCGCGGAGACTGGCACGTGCGTCATGCTGAACCAGACGGCGCATCAGCGGCTCAACTGCTACCTGACCCCGGCGTGCGTGATGGTCGCGTTTGTGTCGCAGCTGCGCGAAAACCTCCAGAGCGCCTGGGAGGGCGTGGCGGAACAGACGGCCGACCCGGCCACTCGCGGCGAGTACGTCCTCGTTACGGGCCCCAGCCGCACCGCCGACATTGAGCGCGTTTCGGTCCTCGGCGTCCACGGCCCCAAGAAGCTCATCGTGATTTTGATTCAGGACTAAAAAACGAACTTTCCCCTTTTCAGCATAAACAAAAATGATCAAGCACATACAGTCCGCTCCCCCGATCTGGGAGTACCCGTCCTACTCGCCGACCCAGAAAGTGGCGATTTTTGTTCCGTGTTACATCGACCAGTTTTTCCCGCACGTCGCGCAGGCGATGGTCGAGATTTTGGACCGGCTTGGCGTCAAAGTCGATTTTCCGCCGGAGCAGACGTGCTGCGGCCAGCCCGCGTTCAACTCGGGAGCGTGGGACGAGGCGCGGAAAGTCGTGCGTCCGTTCGCGAAGGCGTTCGAGCCCTACGACTGGGTGATCTGCCCGTCCGGGTCGTGCACGGCCATGGCTCGCGTCTTTTTCGAGCATCTTTTCCCGGACGATCCGTCCATCACGAACGTGGGGAAATGCGTCGTGGAGTTTACGGAGTTCCTCGTGAACGTGCTCGGCGTGACCGATCTGGGCGCGAAATTCCCGCACAAAGTCACGCTCCACATCGGGTGCCACGGCCGGCGTGAGCTGGGGATCGTGAACCAGCCGGTCGAGCTTCTGAAGAACGTGAAGGGGCTGACCTACTGCCCGCTCCCGCAGATGGAAGACTGCTGCGGTTTTGGTGGGACGTTCAGCGTGAAATTCCCGAGTATTTCGCTCGACATGGGGCGGACGAAGGTCAAGAACATCAAGGAGAGCGGCGCGGAAATCGTCTGCTCGATCGACTCCAGCTGCATCATGCACTTCGGCGGGATCATGCAGCTGGACCCGGCGATGAAGAAAATCAAAACGATGCACATCGCGGAGATTCTGAACTGCCGGTAATTTCCCGGGCGAGTTTTAAAGCCACCCTCTTTGAGGGGGGTGGCGCGTTAGCGCCGGGGGGAGTTGGACGGCGCATTTGTGGAACTCCCCCAGTCTCGCTTGCAAGAGCTAGCCTCCTCAATGAGGGGCCTTTTTATTAGAGTTTATGAATGATTCCTTTCGGACTCTTGAGTTTAAAGAGTCCGAAAACTTCTTCCTGCGTAAGCCCCAGTTTTTTCGGTTCTTCGCGTGAGCCGGAAAGGATCGTCTCGAAAAGGGCGCGTTTTTCTTCCAGGATCCGGTTGATTCTTTCCTCGATCGTGTTGATCATCAGGAAACGCGTGATCGTGACCGCCCCTTTGACGCCGATTCGGTGCGCGCGGTTGATCGCCTGATCTTCGATCGCGGGGTTCCACCAGCGGTCGAAGAGGAAGACGTAATTGCAGAACTGGAGGTTTAACCCCACCGCGCCGGTCGCGTAGCTCATCAGAAGGACGTGATGGTCTGGCGAGTTCTTGAATTTTTGCACGACCGCGTCGCGCTTGGCCGGCGGGATCTTGCCGTGGTACTGAAGCGCGCCGAAACGTTCCAGGTGCTTCGCCAGCCGGAAAATCGTTTCGGTCCACTGGCTGAAAACGATCGCTTTGCGGCCGCTGGCGGCGATCTCTTCCAGGTCGGCTTCCAGACGCTGGAGTTTGGGACTTTCGCCGGTACATGGGTCAAAATTGCAAATCTGCTTCAGGCGCAGGACCAGCTCAAAAACGTGCTGGATCGTGACGGCGTTTCCCATTTCCGAAAGGCGCAGCGCTCCCTGGGACTCGGCCATCGTGTACGTTTCCTGCTGCTCGGGAGTCATGAAAAGCTCCGCGTCGCGGTAGAGGCGCGGCGGCATGTCCTTCTGGACCAGATCTTTCGTCCGGCGCAGAATGTAGTCCTGCACTGCGCGGCTCATCACGGACGGTTTCATGTCGCTGGAAAGGTAGCCGGGCGAGAGGAACTCAAAGATCCCGACCAGGTCCTCCGGCGAGTTTTCGATCGGCGTGCCGGTCATCGCCCAGTTTCGGGTGCGGGAGATGGCGCGCGCGGCGGAGGAAGTCGCGCTCCGAATGTTCTTGATCCGCTGGGACTCGTCGAGAACGACCAGATCGAAGTGCTTCGGGATTCCCTTCTTCGGCGCGAAAATGTCCCGGTCCCGGTTCAGAAGCTCGTAATTGGCGATTTTGACCGGAATGTCCTGAAGTCCCCACTGCCACTCACGCCTCACGCGGTCGCCCTGAATGACCAGGATCGGGATCTCCGGCGCCCAGACCTCGAATTCCCGCTTCCAGTTCGTCACCAGCGGCTTGGGGCAGACGAAAAGAACGTTCCGAATGTCGCCGTTTCTCAGCAGAAGGCGGACGGTCGTGATGGCCTGCATCGTTTTCCCGAGGCCCATCTCGTCCGCGAGGATGGCCGAATCCCGGGAATAAAGGAACGAAACGCCCTCCCACTGGTAGTGGAACGGGACGAACGGAAAGACCAGATTTTTGTCCGTGTAAAGCTGCTCAAGAGGCGGCTGGAGCAGGTAGCGCAAGCGGTCCTCGAGCTTGATCAGGTTTTTCGGCGGCAGAAGGTGAGTCATGCTTTCCGGGATCGACTCCTGAAGCGCGACGGAACTGGCGTCGGTCTCGGCATTTTCCGCAGATTCCAGGTTTTCCGAAGTTTCCCCGACCGGGAGGTCAAGCGAATCAGGCGACGCGCCGTCCGGAAGAAGGTCTTCGCTCGTCGGCTCCGTGAGGTTTCGCTCGCGGGAAGGAAGCGGGGCCTCCTCCGTGTCGTCCTCGGCGCTTCCCGGTGCGTTTTCGTCCCACGGCAAAATCGAGTCTTCGGGCGAAAAACCGCCGATCGTGCCGTTCCCGGTTTTCTTTTCCCCGGAGGTTTCACCCTCACCCGGTTTTTTCTTTTCGTTAGGCTTGCAGAGCTCGACCGGGTCGCCGAAGTAAAAACTATTAACCGAGATCGAAGGCGGCGAAATGCGGACGGTCAGGGCCTGCGGCGCGCGCATCGTGGCTGAAAGCGTGCGAATTTCTACCTTGGGCGCACGATTCATCGCAACGTTCCACCCCAGAGTCAATTCACTGACCCGGGTTTTGGGGGGATTGATCGTTAAAACCTGAATTTCGTCCATAAAAACTTAAAAACGGTTTGGATTTGGATATTTCGCTTTCTAAAAAAGACCGTGCAGCGGGCCACCCGGCGCGGCGAGCGCCTCGACGCGGCGCGTAACTTCCGGGTCCTCTTCCAGTTCCGGAGCGTGGAACGATTTTTTCCGCGCGTCGATCACGATGGAGCCTTCAAAACCGACGTGGCGGTTTACGAGGGTCGGGCCGATGCCGAACAGATCGCGGGCCGGGTCACTTTTCGTGAAGGTGGTCCAGAGGAAATCACGGACTGAAGCCGCCGCGTGGGCGGTCGAGTCCACCAGAACGATCAGCGGGAAGGCGTTCAACGCGTCGTGAGGCGTGAAAGCCGCGCAGAATTCCTCGGCCAGCCGGCCTGCGTCGTGCTGCGTTCCATCGTCGCACCAGGGAGGGGCTTCCAAAACCAGCACGCCGGGAAGAGGAACGGCAGGATTCCGAACGCCAAGGTTTTCCGGGAGGCGGAGCGCTTCCGCGTCTTCAAGCCTTTGAGGAAGCTCGCGCCGTCTGGGACCGGCGGCCGCGATGATGATTTTGGAGCCGTGATTCAGGGCCCCGCCGGAATAGTCCAGTGTGTCGGTCGAAGTCCCGGTCTGGAAATGGAGGTCGGAGCGCCAGTCCGCCCGTTCCAGAACGTGACGCAGGAAACGTGGAACGTCCCGGACCGTGAGCGTGGGATCGTCTTCGCCTGCCGCCAGTAGCACGTACTTCGCCAGGGAAAGCTGGCCGGTCCCCAAAATGGCGTTTCCAAGGGTCAAAAGCTCCAGCGGCCGGCGTGGGTTTTCGTACGGAACGTAACGCTCCGAGCCGATGGCCAAAAGAAGGGGGTGAACGCCGCAGTCATCGACCGCGTGGACTTCCTTCACGCCCGGGATCGTCTGCGGCATCAGGTCGCGCGTCAACTCGTGGATGAACTCGCCGATCATCGAATCTTCCTGCGGCGGTCGCCCCACGACCGTAAACGGCCAGATTGCATCGCGGCGGCAGAAAACCCGCTCGACCTTCAAAACCGGGAAATCGTGCGCCAGACTGTAGTAGCCGAGATGGTCGCCGAAAGGACCTTCCTTTTTGACGGTTTCCGGCTCGATCGTGCCGCAAATCGCAAAATCCGCCTCGGCCGAGACGGGCAAATCGACGCCCGCCGGCGTGGCCATGCGGACCCGGCGCTGGTTCAGAATTCCGGCAAAAAGCAGTTCACTCATTCCTTCCGGGAGCGGCATTACGGCGGCGACCGCCAGCGCAGGGGGGCCGCCCACGAAAACATTCACGCGGAGTTTTTCGCCCCGAGCGATCGCCCGGGCGTGGTGGCTCCCGATCCCGCGGTGAATTTGGTAGTGGATCCCCACTTCGTCGGGGCCGTAGTCGTTTCCGTTGAGTTGGACGCGGTACATGCCGAGGTTGGAGCGCAGAAGTCCCGGCGCGTCGGGGTCCTCCGTGTAAACCTGAGGAAGCGTCACGTACGCCCCGCCGTCATTCGGCCAGGATTTCAGACGCGGAAGCTCCGCGAGCGCGCAGCTCGATTGGAAGACCGGTCCGGTCCGGACTTTTTTCGGACGGGAGCACCAGCCGGACCAGGGCGTTTTCCAGTTCAGGTAAAGACCGGGCCGGCGCATAAAATCGGAAGGGTCCACGCCCAGCCGCAGGACCTGCGGCAGAATTTCCAGCGCGTCACGGAAGATGAAATGCAGTCGTTCCCGGGTTCCAAAGAGGTTGGAAACCATGGAAAAGCGGGAGCCTTTCACGTTGGTAAACCAAAGCGCGGGGCCGCCGGCGGCAAAAACCCGGCGCTGGATCGCCGCCATTTCGAGGTTCGGGTCGATCGGCGCGTCGATCTCCACCAGACGCCAGGTCCGGCGGAGGTCCTCAACGCACTGGCGCAGACTGCAGTACCCCACGGCGGCCTCCTAATCAAGCGGTTCGATTTCCTGATCAAGCGCGTCTTCCAGGTCCTGGATTTCATCGTCGCTGAGTTCCACCGATTTCCCGTCGGGTTTCGTGTTGGGCTTTTGCTCGTCAGGTTTCTGTTCATCCGCTTTTTGATCGTCGGTATTTAAATCATCCTCCTCAAGTTCGTCGTCATCGTCATCATCATCGTCACCATCCTCATCGACGGTTTCCAGTTCCTCATCATCGTAGTCTTCCTCATCACCATCCATATCCTCTTCATCGTCGGAGGAAGTTTTTTCTTCATCTTCCTCTTCGTCCATATCCTCTTCATCTTCGTCGGATTCATCATCCGATTCGGTCTCTGTTTGGTCTTCAGTTTCCTCGGCGGTTTCATCTTCCTCCGGGATTTCTTCGTCCAGCGTGGCATCAGGCTGGGATTTGGAATTCAGCGGGGCTTCCAGCGCGTCGAGGACCATACCGCGGACTTCCAGAAGTTTTACGTTCTTTTCCGGCGTGTTATTGTAGAGGTCGTACAAATCGCTGATTGCCTGGGTTTTCAGGAGTACCCCGTAGCGCAAAGTGTTTTCACGCAGGATTCGTGCCGCCCGTTTACTCGCGGAGTAACTGAAAGTGCCGGAGGTCCCGATGAATGCGAGAGACTGCTGCGCACGCGGCGAGCCGATCCAGCGGAGCACTTCCAGTGATTCTTTCAGGAATTCCGGGTTAAAGTAAAGTTTCAAAACCGGCGAAACGAGCGGTGTCACGTCATACAACGCAGCCGGTTTGTCCCAGTCGATTGAAAGTCCCGGGCGATTGTCGGTTTTAATCTCGGTCAAAAGATTCACCGGTTCTCTTTTTTTGGCTTCATCCAGGAGAGATTGGATCTCTTCCTGTTGTGGGTCTTTCGAGGGATCCGCAGTTTCCGCCTTGGGTTCTTCAGAACCTTCCTGAGATTCGTCCAAAATGGAAGAATTTGGTGTTTCCGAAGCGCGGATCGGCAGACGTTCCGCCCAACCGCCCTGGTGGGTACGCATGATCTCACTCGCCCAAACCAGAGTAGCCCGGGTTTGAACAACGCGTTGTTCAGGAGTGAGTTTGACCGAAGTTTTGATTTGATTAATGGCCGTAATCAGGAGTTGAATGTCTTCATCCCGGGCAGGAATCGGGAACCAGATACATTTGGGGATGCGGTGGGACATCAGTTCAGCTGTTTTAAAATCGTCTGGCGAGGCAAGCAGAACCAGTGGAATGTCCGCCGTGCGCGGGTCGAGTTTGAGCTGCTGGAGCAGCAGATCCGCCTCGTTCGCCAGAAGCTCAACATTCATCAGGATTGCCGTGTAGTCACTGCTTTCGAGCGCTTTTCCAACGATTTCTTTAATGTTCGTTCCGGTATCAAAATTGAAACCGAATTTGAAGAAGCGGCCCCCGATAAACGTCGCTTCTGCCGAGTTTTTGGCACCGACCAGCACCTCGCTGCGCCCCGTTGTATTCAGGAACCAGGCCATGGTTTCTATGACGCGTGACGAACCGGGATACGGTTTTTGCGGGTTCAACTTCATGATGGTCTGGAGTGCCGCGAAACGAAGCAGGCGGTTCGGAGACTGTATGGCTTTCACCAGGAGTGAATAACTATCGGAGTTCTGCGTCATAAGGGTTGGATCGACTTTCAGATTTTTGCGTTCCGCATTGGATTGGAGGATGGATTCATCCCCATTTTCCCCCAGAGCCAGGACTGCCAGGATTGCCGCGTCATAAAACTGTGAGTCGAGACATTCGCTCAGATACGTTTCCATTTCCTCGATGGAAAATTCTTCAATCAGTTTCTGAAATTCCGGCGTTTTAACGAGTTGGTTCGTTTTCAGGGAAGTTTCCTGGAACTCGTCCATAAAAGTTGCCGTGTATTCCGAGGTGGTCATGAAGAAAAGTTTCCGGGATTCCGGATCATCAGGGTACAGATCCCAGAAAGCACGGGCGAAACGGTAGGAGTCCTGACGGTATTTGACCAAACGGTTGGCCGTTGTCGGAAAAATCGTTTTGCTTTCCGGGTTCCAACGCCACACGACCACGACGGAATCATCGTTTCCGATCGTTTCCAGTACCTGCTTTTCTTTTTGGATCGCCGAGATTTGGTTCTTCAGAATCGTAGCGATTTGCGCCTTCATCATTTTGGGGTTTTTAAAGAGCGGTTCCAGGTGAGGCATAACTTCCTGTGAAAGTTCGTGGTCTTTTCCGTTGATGACCGCCGAATAAAGCAGAAGCATGAGCGCATCGCGATTTTTCTTTCCCGCCAGAATTTTCAGGAAACGGCAAATCGGCGTCAAGCGTTTGGGATCACCGGAATCCAGCATGGCTCCAAGACCGCTGACCAGAGCATCTCCGAAATTCTGAAGAGCCGTTTCGAGGGTTTGAACTTTCCTGGCGTCAGTTTTCGGGTCCAGTTTGGTATAAACCTCCAAAAGAGCCGGGAGGGAAAGAGATTGGTAGGTCAGAAGCTCCGTCAGCGCGACTTTTCGTTCCTGCTCGTCCGGGCTGGAAAGCTGATCGATCATCTCGTTGATGAAATCCGGATCGGTGGAAAAACGTTTTTCCAGTTCACCGAGGATAAATTTCCCGAAAGCGTTTCCGTGAGGGGCAAGATTCGGATTCTCCGAAAGGGTCGCGAAAAACGCACGGCCGTAAATCGTCACCAACTTGGTAACGTCCTTCGCAGAAGGCCCGGCATCAAGTGCTTTTTTATAGAAAAGATTGGCCAGATCGAACCGCGACAAATTCGCAAAATTGTGTGCAGCATCGACCAATTCCAGAACCGTCGTAGGATTCCTGAGAAGGATTTCGCGGATGGACGCGTCACCGTACTGGTAACGTTTTGTTTCGTAAAGTACTTTGTTTTTGTACTGATTCAGAATGGCTTCGGGGTCTTCCTCTTCGCCGACTTTCAGGCGTGATTTTGGTTTGGCTTCCTCATCATCATCGTCACCACTTTCGTCGTCGCCACTTTCGTCATCATCATCGTCGCCGAGGTTCTCATCTTCCATATCATCATCGTCGTCATCGCCGAGATCAACGTCATCGTCATCATCGCCGACGTTTTCCGCGTCATCATCCCCCTCATCCTCAAAGTCATCGTCATCCCCTGCGGCATCGTCATCGTCGTCTGCAGCGTCCTGAGCGGTAACACTGGGGAGTGTTCCTTCCGGGACCAGACTGTTCTGGACCATTAGCGCGTTCTGAAAGAGAAAGACTCCCAGGAGGAGCGTCAGAAAGAAGAGGATGTCTTTCATGGATCGAATGAAATATTTATGGGTCAACATGGGATTTCTCTCTCGTTTAAAACTTCGTTGATTTAACTTGAATGGTCAGGCCGAAGTGGTTTGCAGTTGGTTTTACTCCAGTTCCGGCTGAACGATTTTGCCCTGGCGCTGAAGCTCGCAGTAATCGTAGGAACCGTAAAAGTCGCAGTTATTGTCCATCCAGAGGGTGAAGCGGTAAAGCTCCTCCGGCGTGAGTTTCAGTCCGTGGTGGTCGGACGTCAGGATTTTGTAAAGCTGGCTGGCGTTCGAGCCGAATTTGCCCGGGTAGGTCTGCGCGTCCGTCCACAAGTAGTGGTTGTAGAAGAAGCAGTACGGTTTCAAATTCCGGAACGACGTGAAAAAGTGCTCGTTTTCCGGACCGCGGCCCAGGTCGATCGCCTTCGGATCGTTCGATTCGGCGTGGCATTTTACGCACTTCGCGTCAATGGTCGGCTGGAGGAGCGTCACGTAATTGAACGGGTTGCTCCCCTCCGGGTCCGGTTTGATGACGCTCGGCGCGCGGCGCATCGCAGTCGGAACTTTCGGGCGGGCCGTGATCGCGCTGTGGCGGTCCTCGTGGCACCCCTGGCAAATGAGTTCCTCACCTTCGTGGACGTACGTGTCGGAGCGCATGGTCTGGACCGCCACGCCGTTCGCGTCGAGGGCCTGGAAGTAAAGCGGTATATTGACCGGAACCGTGAAGTAGGCGCTTCCGTCCTCTTCGACCGGGACCGTGCCGAGGATCCGCCGGGCGTTTTTCTGGTCGCCGTAGCCAATTCGCGGCGAGTCACCATACGGGTTCGGCTTCGGAAGGACTTGCACGATGCGCAGACGCTCGATTTTAGTTCCTTCAGGGAAAGGCAATTTTGTGTCGTAAACGTTCACCAGACCAATGTTTGCGGTCTTCGGAAGCGTTTGTGGGTCCACGGGCTTGAAGGTTTCCCCCGGTGCGAGCGGCAGACCGACGAGTGTCCGGTGAGGAACCACGGGGGCCATTTTGCGGGCCTTCAGCGGGAATGCGTCACGGCAGGAAATTTCCGGGTCGCGGTAAAGGAGCGTGCGATTTCCGAACGCGTCAAGGAGGTAGATCCCGTAATTGTTCTGCAGGAAGTCGTTCCAGACGGCAAACGGGTCGTAAACGCAAATGTAAAACTGCTCGGAAAGCGGATGAGCCGTAGCATACTGGGCTGGTTCAAAGCCGCCGCAGCCCATTTCTGTTTCGGGGAAACCCTGGTCGGGCGTGATGCGTCGGACGCAGCTCATGAAATTATCGTCTTTCTGCTGCGGGTCCACGAGGATCAGCGAGCCGTACGTCTGGCCGTGATGGGCGCAGGCGGTCGCGGTGAATTTCGGGGAGTTCGGAACCGGCCGCAGATCGCCCTCGAAGAGCGGAACGGGAGCCTGTTCCTTGTGGTAGTTGCCATGCAGGGCGCGCGGGTCACGGCCGTCCGGAGTGGTGATCCACGGATGGTGCGCATTATTCGCGCCGCGGTCCACGTAGTCCCAGCGCGTGTAAACCACCATGCCGCTGTGATCCACGACGGGCGCCCACTCGTTTGTCTCGTGGAAGGAGATCGTCGTGATGTCCGACCCGTCCTGGTTCATCGTGTGCAGTGTGTACGTCGGGACCGGCCGTCCGTGGCATCGGCCATAACCGCCGCGGCGCTCGGAGATGAAAACGAGCCGGCCATTCGGAAGAACGCACGGGTCGAATTCGTTGAACGCGCCGTCAGTGATCTGCGTCAGGTTGGATGCCTTGCCAGTCGCCGGGTCAAAATCAGCCTTGAAAATGTGGAAGCACGTGTCGGGCGTCCACTCGTACTTGTAGCGCTCCGGCGTCGTGTCGCATGCCGCGAAGTAAATCGTTTTGGCGTCGTAGGAAAGCTCCGGCGAAAGGAACGCCCAGGTTTTGTCGAGGATTTTTCCCGCGTTCCGGCCGTTCTGAACCGGCTGGTCGAGTACCGAAACGACTTCCGGGTGGTCGGTGAACGCGTTTTTCAGAACGTACAGACCGCCGCCGGGCTGCTGGTGGAAACCGAAGTACTGGTCGCACATGTGGCAGCCTCGAACGTCCGCAATCGTACCGTTCAGGTAGTGACGTTTCAGAAAGACCAGGTCGTTGAAGTCGAGCAAAGGGTTCTGAAGCATGATCTTGCGGCGCAGAGCCGTGACCTCGGCAAAAACGGCTTTGCGTTGGGCCAGGTTTTCGACCGGGATCGATTTTGCTTTGGCGTTCAGATCTTCCAGCGCTTTGGCCTCGGCTTCGAGTTTCGGGCCGTTCTTCATGGCGCGGAGAGCGTCGATGAGTGGGTAGATCCGCCGCACGGCGACGTCGAGCGGGTCGCGGTCGGTCGGGAGGATGGTCGCGGCCGGGTGCAGAGTTTCGGATTTTACCTGGTCACTCATGCCCTTCTTGAGGAGTCTGCTGGTCGCGCACCATTCACGGCCGTTTTCGTCACTGATGTGAATGATGTTTCCATCTTCATCAATGATTTGGCGAGATGGGTACTTCAGTCTCGGCGCAGGGGCATCACTGGCCGGACGTTCAATGCGGGCGTCGCCGATATTCGCGTGGTCGCCGATATTCGCGTGGTCGCCGCAGTAATTTTCTTCCTCACTGACGATGATTTTCAGCATTTCCACGCCGGTCAGGTCGATTTTGCAGGCTTTCGGCGCGTCACCCTTTTTCATTACGCCGCTTTCCCAGACTTTTTTGTCATCGGTGTACACGAAGAACGAAAGCGGACCACCAGATTCATCCTCGTCACTGACGCCGACTTCCGCGAAAAACGTCCCGGTTTTGGCCGGATTATAAAGGTCGATCTCCGCTGGAGCGTGCGTTCCGAAGCCGCGTTTGTACACTTTTCCGCCCATGGCGAGTTCACCACCGCCAACGGACTTTTGGACTTGAGGTGAACGCCAGCCGCAGCGGGTCAACGTGAGGTTCATCTCATCGAGCCAAAACGTCTGTGTTTGCGCAAAACAGGCCCCCGCGGTCAGGAGCAGGGCAAAAGTAAAAACGAAAAAGGAACGGAATGGGGTGGGCATGGAAAAACCTGAAAAAGTAAAATATTCGTGGGGAAAATTACATGAAGCCTCCCCTGAAAGGGGAGGGGGACCGCCGCAGGCGGTGGAGGGGTTTGGACGCGGGCCCGGTTTTTCTCGGTTTTTTAACCCCCCAGTCTCGCTTCGCGCGCCAGCCCCCTTTCAGGAGGGTCTTTAAATTTTAAATGCGCTTTTTCCAGTCGTCAATCTGTTTCCGGACTTCCACCGCGGCAGTGGAGCCGTAGCTCTGGAACGCCTCGATCGCTTTGCGCACGCCGAGGATCTCGTAAACGCTTTCGTCCAGTTCGGGGCACTCGGCCTGGAATTCGGCCAGCGGAAGCTCGGCCAGCGCGATGCCGCGGTTCATGGCGGAACGGACGAGCCGCCCGACCATTCCGTGCGCCGTGCGCTGGGGAATGCCGCGCTTGATGAGGAACTCCATGAAAGTCGTGGCGTCGAGGTAGCCTTTCTCAAGCCGGGCCTCGATCGCTTCCCGGTTCAGTTTCGTGTCGCGTACCAGATCAGCCGCCAGGTCGAGCGCCGCCGAAACCGTGTCGTACGCGTCGAAAACCGGCTCTTTGTCTTCCTGAAGGTCGCGATTGTACGCCAGGATCAGCCCCTTCACGAGGACCATGAGGGTCTGCAAATCGCCGATGACGCGCGCCGTTTTGCCGCGGATCAGCTCCAGAACGTCCGGGTTCACCTTTTGCGGCATGATGCTCGACCCGGTGCAGAACTTCTGCGGGAGTTTGAGGAAACCGTACTCGCAGGTGGACCAGAGGATCCACTCTTCCGCCCACGTGCTCAAATGCTCGGCAATGAGCGAAAGGCAAAACGTGAATTCCAGAGCAAAATCCCGGTCACTCGAAACGTCCAGCGAGTTGGCGGCCACGCGCTCGAAACCAAGCAGGCGCGCCGTTTCGAACCGGTCGATCGGGATGGAAGTCCCGGCCAGCGCCGCGGCGCCGAGGGAAAGCGTGTTCACCCGTTTCCGGCAGTCGGCCAGACGCTCCCGGTCCCGCGCGTATTTTTCCACATAGCAGAGCCAGTAGTGAGGCGCAAGCACCGGCTGGGCGCGCTGCGTGTGCGTGTAACCTGGCAAAATGCAGTCGAAATCCCCGTCGCAGCGGTCAACGAACGATTTCTGGAGGTTCGCAAGCAGACCGTCCAGTGAGTCGATCGCGTCGCGGACCCAGAGGCGGAAGTCGGTCGAAACCTGGTCGTTTCGGCTCCGGCCCGTGTGCAGTTTACGCCCCGTGTCGCCGATGCGGTTGATCAGCTCCTTCTCGACGTGCATGTGAATGTCCTCGAGCTTGAGCGAGTACTCGAAATTCCCCGCCTCGATGTCGCGCAGGATCCCCTCAAGCCCGTCCCGGATCGCGGCGGCTTCCGCGTCGGTAAGGACGCCGACCTTGGCGAGCATTGCGGCATGAGCCTGCGAGCCGCGAATGTCCTGGCGGTACAAACGCCGGTCAAAACTGATGCTTTCGGTGAATTTTTCCATTCTGGGGTCGGCGGCTTCTTCAAAAACCCCGCCCCACGCTTTATTCGCAGCTTGAGACTGACTCACAATGAACTCCAATGATTGATTCGTTCTTTGATCGAAATATACTTTCCCTTAATCCAGTTTTTCGGCAAACTGTACCGATTGCACTTAATATTATACCGGAGTTTGAAGAAAAATCCAGTACTCCTTGCGTAAAATTTGACGAATAAAAAAAGTTTGCCGGGCAGTGCGGGCGCAAGTTTCAAGAAAGGAGGGGTTTTGACGATAGTAAGGAATGAAACGGCAGTAAAGCCACCCGGTTTTAAATACACTTTCACCCGGTTCCCAAATCATGAGCGAAACCTCCTTAAACTCCCAGCTTCCCGCGTCGCCCGAGGACTCCAAACCCCTCGGTGAGGAGGAATTTCTTGAAAGTCTGAACCTTGCCGCTCCGAAATCGGACGGGGCCGGAGTTCAGCTCGATTCCGGCCGAACATCGCCTTTTTTGCTGAATCTCGCGGGGAGTCTGGAGCGTTTTCTCGACGTGGTGGGGGAGGTTTTTGAACTCTCGCTGACATCGGAAAACGGCGTTTCCCGGAAACGGCCGAGGACGTTCGAAGGGGACGGTTTTGCGGTTTCATTCCCGTTTGAGGAGGGGATCGGCGTCTTTTTGGCAGCTGACGGAGGCGAAATTCTGGCCTCCTGGCTGCAAAACCCGGGAATTGCGGGCAAGTCTCGCATTTTACTTCTGGCCAATGAACTGGAAAGGCTTTTCTCGTCGGATCAGGACGGAACATCCGATCCTGAAAACAGCGAAGAAACTCCTTCGGAGACGAAACCCTTTTACACGGGCCCGGATTTTTTCTATGGGCGAATTACCGGGCTGGAATCGCTTTTCGAAGCGCTCCCGATGGAAACCCTGGCGAAATTCCGCTCGTTTACAATCCGGAAATTCGACGGGCGTGAAGGGTACGCGTGGATGTTTGGCCCTCTCTCCTCGGCAGAAATTTTGGTGGATCACGAGGTCCCGTGCGACGCCAGCACGCGGTGCGTGGAGAGTCCGCGGCCTGTCCGCTCGCTCGAGTGCGTGGAGGTGGAGACTGCGGGGACGACGCTTCCAGCGTCGTCAATAGAACCCTCTGCCGATTCGGGGACGACGCTTCCAGCGTCGTCAATAGAACCCTCTGCCGATTCGGGGACGACGCTTCCAGCATCGTCAATAGAACCCCCTGCCGATTCGGGGACGACGCTTCCAGCGTCGTCAATAGAACCCTCTGCCGATTCGGGGACGACGCTTCCAGCATCATCAATAGAACCCCCTGCCGATTCGGGGACGACGCTTCCAGCGTCGTCAACAGAACCCCCTGCCGATTCGGGGACGACGCTTCCAGCATCGTCAATAGAACCCCCTGCCTTTTCCGAAACGATTTACCGTTTTCACTTCCGCACACCTCTTTACTCGCCGAAAATGCGGGCACGGCGCGAAGAATTCATACTTTCGCAGATTCGTTACGAACACCCAATGAATACCCAGCGGTGGCGCGTGAGGGCGAAAAAAACATCGGAACGGTTTCTTTGTGAGATTCAGGCTGCGATGCTTATCGCGGCTTATTCCCGCTCTGTCGTTCCAGTTCCCGCCCCTGTTCCGACACAGCCCACGCTTCAAATTCCCCCAATGACATCGCTCGTGGAGACGAAAATCCCGTGCGAGGGGATCGATCCCGTGCAGATCGTGGATTTTCAATCGTTCGTGGATGAACCGTTTGAACCGGTTTCCGTCACGCTGTCGGACTGGTCGGAAAATTCTTTCATCGTTTCGAGTCTGATCGAACCGGAAAAAACGACCGATGTATCGCACGAGGGTGAAATTCAGCCGGAAATGCTGATCGAAACGGACGTGAAAGCCGAACCGATCGAACTGCCGCACGTGATGACGCCTTTCGCGGAGGATTTTTCGGAAGAGGACGAAACGGAAGCGTTCCCGGCTCTCACCGCTCCGGTTGACGTTCAGAAAATGCTGGAAGTTCCTGTTCCGGTTTCGATCCTGCTCGGCCGCGGAAGGGTTTCGGTCTCGGAAATTCTGGGCTGGAAAAAAGGGACCATTCTGAATTTGGGTCAAAAAATCGACAAAACTTGCGAAGTTTTTGTAAATGGAGGTTGCGCAGGACGCGGATTTCCGGTAGAATACGAAAACCGGGTGGGTGCCCGGGTCCAAGACCTCCGTTTACATAAATAGTAAAAACGAAAAGTCGGGAATGATCCCGGGACACGATTCGTTTTCACTGTTCCTTCTGAAAGGCGTTCCGTGTTCCTGACTTCGCGATTTTTCACGTTTCTGCTCGTTTTGCACGTTCTGTGTTACGCTCTGGCTTTGCCCCTGGTTGGGTGGAAATGGCTGATTTTCCCGGCACTGGCGGCGGTCGCGCTTCCGGTTTTGCCGCGGAGGCTTCCGGGAAAGCACCCGTACAGGAAACTGTGGTTTGCGGGGTTCTGCTTCTGGTTTTACGTCACGCACTTCGTGAGGTTCCCGCACTGGATCAATTACGGCCTTTGGGTCGCTCTGGGGGCGTACCTGGGCGTTTACCTTCCGCTTTTCACGGCCTGCGCACGACGTTTGTACCACTGGCGGCTTCCGAGACTTTTTTACCCGGTTCTTGGCCGAAGGTTTTTTTTACCCGTTTTTCGGACACTCGCTTTTCTGTTTTCAGTCACGATGAGCTGGGCCGCCTGCGATGTGCTGCGGGGGTGGGTCCTTTCCGGCTTTATGATGGGTTCCGCCGCAGACGTTTTCTGGCGTGACCCGATTTGGCTCCAGACCGCCGACCTGTTTGGTCAGTGGGGCGTTTCGTCGTTTCTGGCTTTTTTGAGCGCCTGCATGGTTTTGATCGTCTGCGGCCTAGCTTGGGAGTTCAACCGCAAAATGAATCTTGATCTCGTGAAGACCCCGCTCGTCTGCCTGATTTTTGGTCTGATTTTCCTCCTTGGTTACGGCGACTGGCGGCTTCATCAGCCCAATCCCAACGATCCGTGTGGGACCATCGCGCTCTTGCAGGGAGACGTGCCGGCCGCCCTGAAAATCACTCCCGAGCTGATCGAGAAAACCGATACAACTTACTCAAAACTCGTGCAGGAAGTCCGTATGCGGGGGAATGTCGATTTGGTGGTTTACCCGGAGTTTATTTACAGAGACCCCGTGGTTTTCGCGGAGCCAAACGCCTATCAGCCCCCCGAGATTTTGGATGAGGCCGGAAACCCGGTCGATCCGGCGGTTTATCAAAGCTGGCTCGAAGAAGCGTCCCGGCAGTCACAGCAAGACCTTCTAAACTTCGCCCACTATGGGATTGGAACGCAGTTTCTGGCCGGATGTACGACCTTTTATTTTGGAAAAGATCGTCAGGAAATATACAACTCAGCGATTCTGGTGGGCCCGCAGACGGAAAAGCTGAATCTGTCATCAGAGTACCACAAGATGATCCTCGTTCCGTTCGGTGAGTACGTTCCACTTGTCCCAACGCTCAGGAAGTGGTTTCCGAAAATTGAGGAGTTTCTCCCGATCGCATCGCAAGACGCAGGAAACAAACCGGTTTGCGTGACTTTTCAGACGAAAGAAGGGCGCGAAATGCGGGCGAGTTTGAACATTTGTTATGAGTCGGCCCTGAGCCGTCTGACCCGCCGCCAGATCGCGGGCCTCAGAAAAGAAGGAATGGAACCGGACTGCATCATCAACCTGACGAATAACGGGTGGTTCGGCTACTCGCACGAGACGCGGATGCACGAGGCGTGCGGCGTTCTGCGGGCGATCGAAAACCGGAAACCTTTCCTGACCGCGGCGAACTGGGGAATTACCGCGTCCATTAACTCAAACGGCCGGATCCTCGATGAAGTTCCGGCCGGTAAATCTCAGGTTTTGTACACGAGCATTCAGCCGGACCCGCGCCGCACGGTCTTCACCGCGTGGGGTGGGGTCCTGCTTTGGATCCCGCTTGCCGTGATGGCGTTCGCATTCAGCCCAGGCGTTTCTTTCCGTTCTTTCCGCGCGAAATCATGAAAAGGCCCGAAATGCCCACGAGGAGCAAAATCCACGTGGTCGGTTCCGGCACCGCGCCATGATCCAGACGGATGTAGCCATCGCCGCCGGCCATCAACCCTTCCAGATTCCAGACAGATTGCGGCAAAATGCTGTTGATCACGATCTCGGAGAAATCATAGTTCGCGTCGGCAACATTGAAGAGCTGCGTGTCACTCAGGAATGTCGGATCGCCCGCGACGTTGATCGTCAGCGAACCGGTCAGGTCGGCCTGGCCCGTGATCTCGAGTGAGTCGTGCGCACCGCTGGCGGCGTCGATGTTCATGACGATTTCCGCGTTCTCGCCCATTGTATAATTACCCGTGACCTTTACGTTCCTGTAGTTTTGCGTGATGGTCGCGAACGGGGCGCTCGCATCCAGCAGGTTCGTCGTGGAAACGACGGCCCCGCCATCTCCGAGTTTCTGCATGTTCATTTCCGTCAGGTTGTTCCCGCCGTAGCCGTCGTAGTACTGCATCGTGAAGTCGTGCAAACCGGGCGTGAGGTGAATGGCCGTGGAAATGGAAGGTCTGCCCCACGGGTCGCCGTAGTCCAGGAGCGTCATGTGCGCGACGCACTCGCCGTCCACGTAGAGGAAACCGCCGTCATCGCCTTTGAAGTTGAATTTGTAGTCGCCTTCGGAATCGATGGAGATCTTGCCTTCATAAACGATCGTGAAGTAATCCAGGCCAAGATTCTGGGGAAGGTAATTCGCGATCGAAGCCGAGCCGACGGTGATGGTCGAGGGGGTGGTAACATTGACTTGCGGGTAATCGGTTACGGCCGTTTTGGATTTCGCCCAGAAATCGGCGATGGTCTCTGGCGATTTATCTTTTACCTGCGCGTCTCTGGCTCCCGGGAACGCGTTGTTCGTTTTACGGGTCCAGTTCAGGGTCTGCGTGTTGATCTGGTCACCCACGTAGAGCGTTCCACCGGATTGGGTCAGATCGCCCGTCGCCGAGGTGCCGAGGTAAAGATCGCCGCCGGTCCACGTGAGGTTCTGCGCGTTGCCGAGCCTGCTCGCGCTGACGTTTGCCGTGCCGGACATTTCCATGGCGCCCGTGCCGGTATTGCCGATCTGCAACAGGTCGTTCGATTTCAGGACGCCACCCGAAATATTCATCGTGCCTTCTGCACTCGCAACACTTTGGCCGGCGTAAACATTCGAGACGGTCACCATTCCACCGGTTTGGGTGTAGGTTCCCGTTCCGCGGTTTCCAACGGAAAGAACGCTTCCGGTCGCGGTTCCGCCCGCCATGTTCACGATTCCGGTCGAGTTGGGCTGGTCGGCGATGGAGAGGTAGTAACCCGACGTGAGACTTCCGCCCGTCATGTTCCACGTACCCGTTCCGGACCGGCCGATGTTCAGCGAGTTGATCCTGACTTTTCCGCCGTTGATTTCGAGCGTTCCGGTATCCGTGCCGCCATCGCCGACGTTCAGGTCTTTCGATAGGGTAAACGCTCCATTGTTCACGAGCAGTTTTCCTTTACCGCCAAGTCCAACGCTGAGATTGCCTGAAGTCGCATTGACGGTTCCGCCGTTTACGGTCAAGACCTGCTCCGTAGAAGACGTGATCGAGGGGCCGTTTTTCGTCACATTCAGCGTCGCGCCGGAATTGACGTTGATCGCACCGGTGATCGTGCCGTTGGACCACGTGCTCGTACCGCCGTTGACGGTCAAAGATCCGTTGAGCGTTCCACCGCTGATTTGGGTGTTTCCCGCGCTGGTCACCGGGGCCGTGAGCGTGCCGTTGGAAAGGTTCATCGTTCCGTTGCCCGTGACTGCGACCGAGGCGGCCGAGACGGAGCCGCCGGAAATGTTCAGCGCGCCTTTGCTCTGGGTCCCTACGGAAATCGCGTTTTTGACGGTCAGCGTTCCGCCCTGAACGTTAATGGTACCGTTTCCTTGCGTACTGCCTTCGTTTCCTTCACCGATGGTGATCCGGTCGGTGCAGTTGATGGTCCCGCCGGTCATCGTTACGGTTCCGGTGGTTTTGTGTCCGACGGTGAACCAGGCGAGATTCATCGTCCCGCCGCTCACGTCCATCGTTCCGCCCATCGTCGAGCGGTTACCGACGCAGAAGTAGCCGTTGCTCTGGAATGTACCGCCCGAGACGACGAAATGCCCGCCGCCGGCTCCGTCGTAATTTCCAACGTTAAACGCGCCGCCGGCGTTGACCTGCCCGCCCTCCATGTAGAGGGTCGCTGTGCCGTCGCCGGAATAGATCGACGTGATGCCTGAAAGGGTTCCGCCCGCGATGTGCAGATTATTCGTCGAAACGGTCCCACCGAGGCCCGAGATGGTTCCGCCGCCGATCACGATGACAGACTGCGCGCCGGCGAGTGTCGCGTTCGTGGCGTTGAGAGTCGCGACGGTCGAGGTGGAAGCGCCGTCACCTACCGTCAGAGATTTGAGGCCCGGATCGGTCGTCATCGTGACGGTTCCTGATTCGATGAATGCGGCCGAGTTGGCCGTGAGCGCCTGGCCCGTGGCTCCGGCTCCATTCGTCCAGTTCGCGTCGGTGAGCGTACCGTTTCCGCCGCCCCACATATAAGCGGCCGTCCCGTTCAGCATGATATCGGTGTAATTGGCGATTTCGGAAGCGCCCAGCGCCCGAGTGAAGACACGGATCTCTTTCATCGTCCCGTCGTAATAGCCGCCGTCATTTCCCATACGGCCGATGTACATCGCAGAGTTGGAGTTACGGGCATTGTTTGTGATGGTCCAGGAGGCGATCTGGGCACCGTCCTGCCACGAGGTGAGACTCGTTCCGTTGACGAGCATCGCAGCGACCGTCGGGGTGTTCAGAGTGACGGTTGCGCTGGCGGGACGGAGCGAAATGTCGGTCGGACCCGCGCCGTAACCACTGACGATCCTGTTGGCGGCGTCATAGCCGAGACCCCAGTCTCTCACCACTCCACCCTGTTCCGCGCCAACCAGACCGGAAATCTTGTAAAAAGCATCGTTCGGGTTACCGCAGCCGGGTTTTGCGGGGGCAAAGTTCACAAGGATCGTAAAATTGGTCTTTCCAGCGATCGGGTTTTTGGCGGCAACAACTTCAAAATACGAGCCCGGGTTGCCCGTTGCGTCTCCGGAACGTGTAAACACGACACCTCCGGCCCCATCGGAGGTTGGAAAGACGGTATTACCACCGATGACCGCAGAGATCGCATTCGCCGAGACATTATCTATACGATCGATCCAGGGCACATTTGAAGTGGCGTCCGTATTCGTATAATCACTTCCAACCCACCACGAGGTCATTCCTCCCTGAACCGCCCAAAGAGACGGTGTGCAGGAAAAAATACCGCCAATCAATGCAAGGGAAACCAAAAATCTCTTCATGATGACACTCCAAATAATAAAAAATTATTAGCTTATGACGTTAATTTTATGCCAGCAAATTTAAAATGCAACCCAAAAAAGAAAAAATTTAAAAAATTTTTAGAAATTATTGAAAAAAGAAGTCATTGGGAAGACTGCAGGACGACGCTGGAAACATCGTCCCCATAGGATTTGTATTTTGAGACGACGCTGGAAACGTCGTCCCCATAGGATTTGTGTTTTGAGACGACGCTGGAAACGTCGTCCCCGTAGGATTTGTGTTTTGAGACGACGCTGGAAACGTCGTCCCCATAGGATTTGTGTTTTGAGACGACGCTGGAAACGTCGTCCCCGTAACCTGGCGATTAATCTTCCGGCTTGGCCGTACGGTTGATCCGATCCTCAATATTGACGTTTTCCACGATCAACACACTGCCACCGTAATCGGTTTCTTCCTCTTGTTCGACAATTTTGTTTCCGTTCTCGTCGTACTTCGCATCGGCTTCGGAGGTCTTGATCCTTGCGACTTCCACCAGATTGTTCAGGACGGTATAGTAGTCCTCACCATTGATTTCATGGACTGCGCGGGCAACTTCCTGCAAGTAGCGCAAAAACTGCTGGCGGCGGTCCGCCTGCTCCTTGACCCGCTGGCGGCGTTTGAGGAAAAGCCCCAACTTACGCCCGGCGGTCTGAAGGGCCAAACGGATTTCGGTCATAATTTCCGGATACGAGGCGATTGCCTCTTTCGACTCACTCGTGAACGGGACCCAAACGCTCGCCAGGTGTACCATAACCGTGATCGGCCCGCGAGGGAGTGATCCTCTGGACTGCTGCAGACCGTAATTCCGCCAGTTCATATTCATGATCGTCTGCGTGATGGCGCACGCGGAAAGCTGCGACTGAAGCGGCACGCGGTTCGCGTAACGAAAAACGCTCATCGTCTGTCCTTCCGTAATGTTCACGTTTTTCATGGCGGAGTAAAGCGCGATCAGGTCTTTCGGTTTCATCTTCGCGGGGGAAAGACGCGTCGAAAGTTTGGAAGCCTTCAGTATCTTGTCCGCCCCATCCGCTCCGATCCCCTGAAACGTGTTCATCAGGAACTGACGAAGCGTTCTCACGTCCGTTTCTTCCAGAAGTTCGCGAAGCAGATCCGACGAAACGTTCTGCGTTACCGGCGCGCCGCCGTAAGCAAGAGCCACTTCGACCTGAAACGGGTTCCCGCGATAAACCGCCGGCGGTCGGGTGGCCGCAGTGTAGAATTCGCCCGGAACGACCTGGTGGAGTCCTTTCAGAAGAAGCTCCTCGCCAATCGGTGAAATACAATCGGTCGAGGGATTCGGGATCTTCGTCTTCTGGATGACTTTGTGCAGCGTCTCGATTTCTTCGCGAGTCAAATCGGCAGGATGCGCACGAAGGTTGATTTTCGCCGCCCCGCAGATCTGCTTGCAGACCGAGGCGGAAACTTTCGAGAAATTGTTCTCGAAGAAACTCGTCATGCTCATTTCGGTCGAATGCCGAGCCATATCGGCGAGCCTCCCGACCTCCACTCCGTACGGGTGAGGCTTGATCTCTTTCGGCTCCGGCGGGAGTTTATTCGTTACGCGGTCGTAAACTTTTTCTTCCTCGTCTTCTGGCCCCTGATAGTGCAGGCAGACGTGCGGATTCGCGATGGCTGTCTGTTCCAGGTACTCGTCCACACTTCCCCGACCGCGCAGATATTTCGCCTCCAGCTCGATCTCTACCCGGGTTCCTGTGGAGACAGGAAGCCAGTTGATGGCATTTTCCGCAAAGAATTTCGCCCGTTCTTCACGCGCGACCGGAACGAGGAGACCATCCCCGTCACCGTTCAGTATCTCAGGAACATTCCGTTTCGTGTTGATTCGTATCTCGTAAAAGTGCGTCTTGTTCGGGGATGTCTGTGAAACGATGCGGACGGGTTTTCCGGTCGTGAGCACACCATACATACCTGCAGCAGAAATACCGATCCCCTGCTGACCGCGCGACATACGCATCCGGTGGAACTTGGAGCCGTAGAGAAGTTTCCCAAAGACGTTCGGTATCTGCTTTTTGAGGATCCCCGGGCCGTTATCCTGAACATCGACTTTGTAGCGGTTGGGGGCCGTTTCGGTAATTTTGACCCAAATCTCTGGAAGAATCCCCGCTTCTTCGCAGGCGTCGAGGGAATTATCAACCGCTTCTTTGAGCGTTGTGAGAAGCGCTTTCCGCGGATTATCGAATCCAAGAAGGTGACGGTTTTTGGAGAAAAACTCGCTGATGGAAATTTCTTTCTGACTTGCAGCCATGCTCTCGGCAGTCGCACGGCGGGCTGGCTTTTCGGGAATATTGGTATCGGTCATCGTTTGCTCTTATCTATATTAACTCCGCAAATTATGAATGGTTTACGTATATTATAGACGAAATTCGAAAAAAGTCCAGCCCTCACGAAAAGATTTTAAAAGAAAGAAAAGCGCCCGGCGAACCAGGCGCTTTTGAATTCATTCATCGGAACACAAAACCGATGCTGAATATAGTTATTATGAATTGGTTTTCAATACCCATACCCATAACCACCGTGACCGAAGCCAGACCCACGACCACTGTGGTGACGGCCTGCTCTCATAGCGTTATTGAAATCATGCGCAGCCCGTTCTGCATTTACCTGATATACGAAATCCGGCGCAATGACGACACGGTTCGCGATTTGTTCGGGGTCCATCGTCGGGTCATCGGCGTAAAATTTCTGGAGCCACATAACAACGTTTGCGCGGCGGGTTTCGTCAATCTGGATCAGATCCCGGTTTTCTTTCGGATCGTTCGTCTTTTCGGACATCTCGATCACGATTGGGAACGGGACATGCGGCAGGCGGCGTGCAATTTGGGTCATGTGGTCGCGTCCCATCGGTGTCAGGGTCGCAGACGTTTCGACGAATTCATAGTCGTACAGGATGAAGTCAGCCGCTTCCGCGTTGGTCTGCTGGGTTTCCCAGAAGGCGTCCGAGACGTGTCCCAGCGGGAAAGGCCGGTCATAAGGAGGCATCGCGGGTTTCGCTCTGTTCGAGCCGAAACACCCATTGTTTCCGCATCCGCCGTCAAAACAGGGACAAGCGGCATTCGCGAGAGACGCCCCAAGCACAACGAGCATCAAAACGCTTGAAATCCAATGCTTTTTCTGAATTCTGGCCATTATGTAAATCCTTTATGAATGGTTGATTCTTTTTGAAAATTGGGGAAAACCTGAAAACTCCGTCTTCCGTGACTGCAGTTTTCGGGGAAACATTCAAAATCGATTCAGGGATTTGGGCAATTTCAGGCTTGAATCTTAAATGTTTCCCCAGGAAAACCAGGGTCTTTTATCAGTGTCCGTAAGGTCCGCTGATGATGGCCGATCCGCCGTTCAGGTAACGGTTGCGGAGGTTAGGCCAAACGGTTCCGCGGTAGTCGAGCGTCGGATTGCCTTCAAGACGCCCCAGGACGTGGGTCTCGAAGTTGGTCGGTTCCGTCACATCGAACCCCGGAAGAGGCGGTACTTCATCCGGCTCCATTGGAGCAACCAGTTCCGGCGAAACGAGGATGACCATTTCACGTTCCCCGCGAGATTTGGCTCTATGACCAAGGAGGTCGCTGAAAATCGGAACGTTGCTGGCTTTGTTGGCCGTGTAGTTGTCTTCCAAAATCGTCGCGAGACAGAAGGTCTGTCCTTCACGCATCTGTACCTGGCTGTTCAGGGTACGGGAATCGAGGTTTGGAACGCCGGAGATTTCGTTTCTCTCATCGCTCAGAGCGCTGAATTCCGAGGAAATATCCAGGTTGATCAAGTCTTTTTCCATCACCGTAGGCGTGAAGTTGATGACCGTACCATAAGGACGGAAACCAGTCGTAACAGCGCTTGCGCCACTGACACCCGTGATCGTCGGGACCGGGATCTCGCCGCCGGTGCTGAACGTCGCGGAGGTTCCGCTCATCGTGACCAGGGTGGATTCATTCATCTGACGGACCACACCTTTGGTGACGAGGTAGTCAATTCCGATTTTCACGTCGGCGCTGTTGAAGGAAATCAGTCCGCCGCCGCCAGTCAAGGCTCCCATCAGGCTCGAAATGAGGATTTTGTCTCCGTTAAAGCTCAACGAGAAATCAACCCCGCTTGAGCTTCCTCCGTCACGGGACAGGTCCGCCAGTTTCACTTTCAGGGCGACCGTCTGAACACCAGGAATACGCATCTGGTTGATGACGATCAGACCTCTCTGGCTCGGGAGTCCCGTTTCTTCGTCCATGGAAACCGCCTGATTGTAGTATTGACCATTTTCATGGCCGATATCCTCTTTCACGATACGGAGGATCTCGGAGGCTTCTTCCGCGCTGCGGGCTTGTCCACGAATGATCAATTTGTTCGCGAGAAGTACGAAGCTGATTTTGCTGTTCGGGAACATCTTCGCGATCTGCTTTTCCAGAATTTTGAACTGTTCGGCGCGGCGGTCACGAATCGACGGATCTGGAATGGTGTTCACGGTGAAGGTCACCGGTTTGAACGTACCATCCTCGAACCAGAAGGTCACGTGCGTAGAGCCAACAGAACGTCCAACGATCGACAGTTCACGCGGATTGAACTGAATGATATCGCAAATCGTGGGATCAACAACGGCTGTACGGTACAAATTGTAGCGTGTGCGAAGCACGATGCTGCGGTTGGCGATCACCTTCAGTTCTTCCGATTCACGATAAATCGTGAAAGGTCCGACCGTTTCATTTTCTTCCTCATCCAGAGCTTGCTCGACATTATCTCCAACCATGGGATTGAGTTCCGCAACCTTGGGATTCTGAACAAGATCCTCAGAAGTTACGATACTTGCCGGAGCCGGATTAGCTGCAGGAACCTGACCGGGAATCTGCGCAGAATACTGCGATTTGCGCGCAGATGCCAGATTCCGGGCGTGAGCCAGATTCTGGGGAACCTGATTCTCGACCACATTTCCTGCATTAGCTGGAGTCTGAACCCTCGCAGCGGGTCTGGAAGCCGGAGCCGATTGCTCTGTACTTTCAGCCGATGTGAACTGAACGGTTCTTTCTCCGTTCTGTGTCTGACCGTAAGTGGTTTGAACACACTCAAAAATCAAATCGGCATCAGTTGGAGTTTCCGCCCGCAACAGATTTCCCATTGTCCCCAGAAGGATTCCCGCTGAAACCAGGGAGATGATTCCGGGTCTTCGTAATATTTTTTTTGCCTGATCAATCATGGGACTGCCCTGTCCATTTGTTGTGGAATACTTTCCATATATTCCATTGAAGTTTGGGTTAATAACAATGACGATTGTATTCATCGGGATTTTGGAAAAAAATCTCAATGAAAACAGAAAAACGTGAATTTTTATTTACCTTGTTCCAAATCATTGTCAAAAACTTCCGATGGAGATCGGAGTTTCAGACCGGTAAATGGAGCAACGTACTCCGTCATCGTTTTCTGTGAATAAATTCCAGGCCAAAAATAGGTATATTGGCGTGGAACCGGGAATTTATAACTGCCATTGGTTCTACAGTTAAAACATGCGGTTGCGGAAAGGTTTGCTCTCAACCCACAATTGTGAGCAGAAGAAGCACACTCATCACAGCCACATTCCTCACACGGTGCAACGTAAACGGAAGAAGGAGAAACCGTCTCCGAAACGATATATTCCGATCCCGAACTAGTTGACATAATAGTATTACCTGCATTTCTGTCCTGAGAAAAACCCAGCGACCCAAATACAAGTAACACAAATACCGCTAATCCTGCAAGGATTACAGTATGATGAAGTTTTGAAACTATCATTTGTCAAATCCTTTTTATGAATGACACTGTGAATAGATATTATATTCTACTCTATCTTTTTTTATTATCGGCAATTTCCTTTTTATTCCTAAAAGAAATATAGCTGTTTTTTCAGGAATAATTGGAATAATCTATAGTATTATACAATTTGAACCTTTGTTTACGAGAATCTGAACCCAAAGATACAACATTGAATCAGGATTTTCCTGAAGAAATGGCGAGGGTTTTCCAGAGATTATGAGTCACACTGGCCAGGGAAATCGTCTCCGGGAACTCGGGAAGGGGGGTGAACGTTCCGTCAGGAAAAAGCTCCGCGTCCAGGGCGGCACGGTGAGCCACGATCGGTACACCCGCCGCAGCCGCTTCCAAAGCCGTCAAACCGGAACCAGGGGTCGTCTGGGGAATCCACAAAACGTTAAAAAACGGGAGAATTTCGCGAAAATCTTTCCGAAACGGCAAAAACCTTACGATGCCTTCACGCTCATACTGGCACGTAAAATCCACGACACTGTGCCGTTCACGCTCCGCCAGTGGATTCAGACGGCGAGCCGGAATATTCTCCAAATCAGGTTCGAAGAAAACAAGCCTCGCCCTCGGGTGTACCCGTACGATGGAATCGATCGACCATACGGCCCATTGCCAGCGTTTCCAGTACGAAATCGGGCCAACACACGCGATGAGCAGCGAGTCTTCCGGAAACCCGATCTCTGCAAGGAACTCGGAACGGGTTTTCGAACTGCTCTCGGTTGAAACCTCAAGTGAATCGTGGACGATTTGCCAGTTGCCCCGATTGCCAGCCGCAATGGCCGCGTCACGCAAGGCGCACGAGTTGGTTTCGACCCGTGAAAAACGGCGAAGGATCGGGAGATGCCGTTCGAAAGCGTCCTGATGACGAAGAACTGCGCAGCTGCATACATTATAATAATATTGTGCAAGATGCAGTCCCGGCGCGAGCAATTCAGTCCCCCAAACCTGGACCTCACGTGGTTTCAGGTGACGCTTGTGGGCGGTGAGCAGGATCCGCCAGAAAGGTTCCAGCTGGAAATGAATGTTAAGTTCATGGATCTCTGCGATCCCCTCGAATGACTGCCGAACCACGGGCAGAACCGGCTGAAAGGTGAAAATGTGCGACTCCGTCCCTTCCTGAGCCAAACCCCTTACCCGTACACGGAGCTGGGCCGTGTTTCCCGATGGGTGCAGGGATGGGATGAGATGGAAGTACATTTCAGACGTTTCCCGTTACAAAATCTTGTGCCAGAGCCCGACGTCCATGAAGCAGCCGAATTTGCAGCCGACCTCGGGGAGGTGCGCCTTTTTGATGAGGCCGAAACTTTCGTGCAGGCGGACACTCCGTTCGTTCGGCAGGGTGATACACGCCACGACCGCGTGGATCTCCTCGTTTTCTTCGAGCAGGCGGAAAAGTTTCTCATAAAGGCGGTGACCGACACGGCTCTCGACGTGCTTGGGATGTACATATATCGAAAGTTCCGCCGTTCGGTGCCACGCGGTACGTGTCCTGAAAATATCGGCGTAACAGTAACCCACAATCCGACCGTTTTCTTCAAAGCCGAGCCAGGGGAAATGCTGAGTTACCCGCCGTACACGGTTCGCCATTTCCTCAACGGACGGGAGGGTTTCTTCCGTCGTGAAAGTCGTATTCAGCACGTAATGACCGTAAACTTCAAGCAGTTGCGGCGCATCTTCGGGAGTTACAAAACGGATCATTTTATTTTTTCTTCTTTTTGGGTTTAAGCTGCGCCTGAATTACGTCCCAATTTTCGACGCGGTTTTTCGCTTTCCACTGCTCGTAACTGTAAATCATCTGTTCCACTGCAGGGTCTTTCTGAAAACGGACGAAAACGTCGGTCGTTTCCATACGATCTGCGGTCAGATTGTAAAGTTCCCATCGTTGGCCATTCTTTGGGAAAACGAGTTTCCAATCTCCGTAACGCACCGCTGCGTTTCCTTTGTATTCCCAGTAGAAGTAGCGGTGCTTTTTATTCTCTTTGGTCTTCAGGTCCAAACGGTACTTGACCGAGAAGAGCGGAACGAGCGATTCCCCGCGAAGGCGAAGCGTTTCGTTTCCCTTGATCTCGGAGGGATAAGGACGTTCCGAAAGCTCGACCACCGTCGGGAAAATATCCATGATATGTGACGGTTCTTTCACGAGGCCCGGCTCGGTATGATCGTTCCAGCGAATGATACACGGCGAGGAAATTCCGCCCTCGTACAGCGAATCTGCGTAACCGCGCAAAGGCGTGTTGCTCACATTCGCCCACGGTACACCGTAACTCTGGAAGGTGATTTTGGAACCCGGCATAACGTTTGGCACGTTCCCGACCTGCGTCGGTTCTCCGTCGTGCGTCTTCGCCGGGATGGAGCGGGAAACCGTCTGGGCCGTGAGTTCATCACCACTCGCACCAGCGGTAGAAAGGAAAATCACGACCGTATCGTCATCTGCGCCGATCTGCTTGATCTTCTGCATCACCATGCCCACCGCACGATCCATTGCGGAGACCTGAGCGGCATAAACCTCCATACGGCGAGCGTGCCATGCGGCGTAAGCCCCCACACGGCCCCAGTCATATACACGAGAATCACGAGGAGGAAATTCAGCGATCGAGGAAAGAATCCCTAGTTTCTTCATTGCATTGAACCGTTCCGATCGAATGGAATCCCAGCCGTATTTATAGGTCAGTGCGTACTGTTTGATTTCCTCATCAGGAGCCTGCAGCGGCCAACCTGGCGCAGAAAATGAAACATGAAGGAAGAACGGGCGGTCGATCCCCTTCATCCGATCCAGGAAATGTACAGCCTCCTTGCCGATTTCGTATGTGAAATAAAAGTTTTCATTATAGTCGTACGGCTGCTGGTTCATGATGAGGTTTGCCGGCTCAAAGTAACTCGGCTGCGGCTGGATCGTACCGAAGAAACGGTCAAAACCACGGTTCAGCGGCCAGGCGTGGCTCGGAGTACCCACTTTGTAATGGCGCGTCAGTTCCCACTTTCCCGAAATAAAGGTCTCATAACCAATGGATTTAAGAAACTCGGCCATCGTGCACGTCGCTTTGGTGACACTTCCCTGATACCCTTTCTGCTTCAGCTCGACCATGGGGAAGCCCATCCCCACCCGATGCGGATACTGGCCGGTCAGGAGGGCAGTCTGTGACAGGGCGGTATTCCCGCACGAATAGAACTGGGTGAACTGCACCCCTTCCGCCGCGAGTTTGTCGATTGACGGCGTTTTGATCTCACTGCCGTAGCAGCCCAAATCCGAGTAACCCAGATTGGACGCGGAGATGATCACAATATTCGGCTGCTTCGCGTCAAGTAAACCCGAACAGACCGTCACAAACAATAAAAACAAAAAAAGGACACGCCGGCTACGCATGGTTTTTTCTCCATTTTAAAGGAAGCGTTTTACTCTTTTGTTTATTATACCATATTCCCGGTAAATGCGAAAGGGGGAGGGGAATCAGAAATTCTCCTTCAGCACAGCTGGAAGAGTCATCCCCAAAATCAAATCGCGACCCCTTATTTTAGCCACCCTTGAGGGGGGGCTTTTCGGGAAAATTTTTCGGTGTATAATATACGACAGAAAAAAATGAAAACTGAGAGATTTATGATTGAGAAAACCTTAACGCTTCCTGAAACTTTTCCTTTAACTTCCCTGTTCGGTCTGTGCGATCGCTACCAGCGCCGTGTGAGTGATACGCTGGGGGTGCGCATCTGGTCAAGGGGAAACGACGTTTACGTCTCTGGGCAAAGCAATGCCGTTGATACAGCGGTGGAACTTCTGCGTCTTATGAAGGAAAAAGTCCTTAAACGAGGCAAAATCTCTGACGAAGACGTTCAGTGCCTTCTCTCGCAGATGGAGGAAGAGACCGTCGTTGATCCGTTGGATCGAATCGAACCGTTTGAAGTCATGAACGGCCGGCGTTTTCGTCCCCGAACGGTTGGACAGGCGCGGTACGTTAAGGCAATTCTGGAAAACGAGGTCGTTTTTGGAATCGGCCCGGCAGGAACCGGAAAGACATACCTCGCCGTCGCGGCAGCGGTAGCAGCCATGAAAGCCGGCAAAGTCAAGCGGCTTATTCTGGTTCGGCCCGCGGTCGAGGCCGGGGAAAACCTCGGGTTTCTTCCGGGAGACCTGAAAGCGAAAATCGACCCGTACCTCCGGCCGATTTTTGACGCGCTGCGTGACATGATGGACCCGCTGCTTCTGAAACGGATGACCGAGGACGAAGTGATCGAGATGAGTCCGCTTGCCTATATGCGAGGCCGAACACTGAATGATGCGTTCATCATTTTGGACGAAGCCCAAAACACGACGATTTCCCAGATGAAAATGTTCCTGACACGTATGGGAAACAATTCGCACGTGATCATTTCCGGCGACGTGACCCAAGTGGACCTTCCCCGGAACACTCCAAGTGGTTTGGTGGATGCCATTGAGCGCCTTCAGGGAATTCCCAATATCGCCGTTGTTGAGATGACTGAAATGGATGTAGTCCGCCACGACCTCGTTCAAAAAATCATTAATGCGTATGAAGAGTAATTAAAGATCATCAGGATCACAGAACACGTATTACGAACACGTTTTCTGACCATTCGTGATCGCCTTTTCAAAAAATTACTTTTCGTTTTGAGATTCATAGTTTGTGATGGATCATTAATTTATGTCAACAGGAAGTTCAAAAACCCGCACACAGCGCCTCGCGTCCATTGCGGCCGTACACACGAGCTTGCAGCAGATCATAAATTGTTTGCTGAAAAAGTCCTCGATTCTCTGTTTTTTGATATTTTTCACGTCGTTCATTGTATTCATTCTGATTCATCGGATTTGGAATCCTCCTTTTCCATACTATGAAGGAATGGCACTGAACCGGGATATTGTGGCGCGAGTTGGTTTTGAGACAATCGATGCTACGGAAACCGAGAATGAGCGCAATCTGGCACGCAATCGGGTCCCAAACGTTTATATTCTGAACAATTCTCCTGACATTCTGAAGGAAAATATTGGCAATATTTACAAACTTCTCAAGGACGCTTCGGACGCAGAATCCTGGGAACAACGCCCGGAACTTCAGCAGCAGTTTCGTATTCCGGATATAACGGAAGACGAGGAAAAGGGCGTACTTGATATTTGGCAGTTCCTGCGAAATACTCCTGACCCTCAGGAAGAAACCGTAAAATCGGCTCCTGCAGAAGTAAACCCGACAGGAGAAAAACCTGCGACCGGAAAAGAATCCAAAACCTTGCCGGAGACAATTCCCGCAGAAAATCCTGAAAACGCGCCCGAGCCTGCAACATCTCAGGATCCCGGTGAAACGCAAACCGATCAGGCCGTTTCGCATACCGTAAAGAAAATTTCCCCTGAAGTGATTCAAACGAGTTCTTCTTCGACGCTGGTCGCACAGTTAGAAAACGACCCGTCCCCTGCGAATACTACTGAAGAGGGCAAGACTTTCACGATCGAAACGACTGTCCAGGAGGAAGCCAAAGCGGGATCGGAAGAAGCGAAACGTTTGGAAGCCGAGCGGGAAAAACGCCTGCGCGATTTCTGCGATAAACTTGAGGATGTGATGAGACAGTTCACATCTCATGGGCTGATGCATATCGCAGAAGTCAGAGAGGACCCACTGGGACGTGGACTTCAGATTCAAATTTCTATCGTTGATCCCGATGAACCAACGGCAGAAGGGAAGCGAACATCACTGAAATCGGTTATTTTGGAAGATAACGACCAGATACATAAAGCGATTCAGAGTATTGCCGAGACGCCGCACATCGGAAGTCAGATTTATTATTGCATTTGTCGGAACTGGAAGTCCAATCTGGTTTATGACGCAACATTGACGACCCAGGCGATGCAGGCAGCGACGCAAAACATCGCACCGGTCAAGAAATTCTATCAGGCGACCCAACGAATTGTCCAGATGCAGATGAAAAACGATGTTCTGATTGGAACGCTCCTGACGGAAGATCATATTCATCTTCTGAAAATAGAAAACAGCAAATGGAGTTCAGAGCGTACGCTGAAAGAGAAAATCAGCTATGGCTTTTTCACGTCGTTCTTTCTTCTGTTATGTCTGATCCCGGCCTGGGCTTACATTATTCTCACGGAGCCGCGGATCATTCACGAATATTCCCGTCTGATTTTCATCATGGTTTTCTCGCTCATAACGCTCTCTTTGGCGACGTGGTTTTCCCAAATGCCCACGATGCCTCGCAGTTTTGGGCTTTTCCCGCTTATGATATTCAGTCAGATCCTGACGATCCAGTACCGGCGCCGCATTGGGATCCTCGTCGTAGGGGTCATGATTTTGTGTATGGCCGTTACTCTAAATATGACGAATATGGAAATTCTCTGTGACGGTGTGATCCTTCTCGTCGCGATTTTGCCCTTTGACCGGCTTCGCGGTCGTTTGCAGTTCATACGGATCTCCATCGCCACGGCAATCATGGCTTTCCTGCTTTTCACGGCAGCGAACCTGATGGTCGGAGTACCTTTCTCGATTGAGATTTTGCGCAATGCGTTCCTTGGGAGCCTTCCCCTCATTTTGGCCGGTCTGGTGATTCAAAGTTTCCTTCCGCTTTTGGAACGATGGCTCGGAATTCTCTCCGATGTGCGTCTGATGGAGCTTTGCGACGCATCCAACCCTCTGCTGAACGAACTGGTCAATCTCGCACCCGGTACTTACAGTCATTCCATCTCACTTGGTACGCTGGGAGAAACCGCCGCGGATGCCATCGGCTGCAACGGTCTGCTTGTTCGAACCGCCGCCTTCTATCACGATATTGGAAAGATTTACAAGCCGAACTACTACGCCGAAAACATCATCAAGAAAGAGGAAAGTCCACACAATTCGCTGGAGCCTTCCATGAGTGCGCTGATCATCATCGCCCATGTGAAAAACGGCGTGGACCTGGCTCATCAGTACAAACTCCCGCAGCAGATTATCGATCTGATCGAGCAGCATCACGGTTCCGGCCTGGTTTCGTACTTCTACCGCCAGGCGTTAAAACGTCATTTGGAAGACCCGACGATCCCCGAGCCGGAAGAAATGTCGTTCCGTTACCCGTGCCCGAAGCCGCAGACGAAAGAAGCGGTGGTCCTGATGATGGCGGACGCTTGTGAGAGCGCGAGCCGCACGCTGGTTGAGCCAACTCCTGCACGAGTGCAGAACCTGGTCCGCAGTATTTCGCAGGAACGTCTTGAGGACGAGCAGTTCGACGAGAGCGGCATCACACTGACCGAGTTGCGTACCATTGAGGCGAGCATCGTGAAGAGCCTCATCTCGCTGCACCATGGGCGGATCAAGTACCCGGAAAAGATTGAGAAAAAACGCTGAGTTTTTGGAGTGCGGTGTTCCAGAGTGACGCACCATTATCACATTCCAAACTGATTTTTAGACACATAATGTTGATCGTCCCCAATGATTAAAATCGAAATCGCAGACGAACAGGAAACCATTCAAATCCCGGAAGAGCGAATCAAAGCCGCGGTCAATGCCGTGCTGACCAAGGATTCCATCCGGAACGCCGAGATGAGCATCGCGCTGGTGACCGACGAAACGATCCATGGGATCAATCGTCAGTTTTTAAGTCACGACTGGCCCACGGACGTGATCAGTTTCCCGCTTTCTGACTCACCTGCCAAACTCGAAGGCGAAATCGTTCTGAGCGCCGACACTGCAAAGCGAGAAGCCGCCCGTGTCGAAGGAGAGTGGGACGAACAGAAAGAGGTCCTGCTTTACGTCATTCACGGGATGTTGCACCTCATCGGTTTCGATGATCATTGTGATGAAGACCTTGCGGAGATGCGTGCCGCGGAAATCGAATGTCTGCGGGTGATTGGCATTGAACCGCCGGTTGGTCTTCACGACCGTGACGGAGAAGAAGGGAGCGTGGGGTAATTATGTTTTCGCCGCTCTATTTTGTCCTGTGTATTGTTCTTCTGTTCCTTTCGATTGGCTGCCGGGCTCTGCACGAATTCGCGCGTCATGATCTGGAACGCATTTGTAACCGAAAGAATCAGGAAAAATACTTCAAGCTGATCATTGACTCGCATAGCCGGGTCCGGTTCGGCTTTGAAATGATCCGCAGTATCCTGCATTTTTCGATTCCGGTCGTAGCGGTTTATGAAGTCTGGCCAGAAACTGTAAATAAAGGGGTTCCGTTGGATTTCGTTCAACAGATCGCCTTGCCGATTCTTCCGTACTTTCTGCTTTATATTGCGTGCCGGTACTGGATCGCCCGACCTTTAGGCGATATGTACGCGACCAGGATCGTGTATTATGGTTTTCATTTCTTCCGTGTACTGGCCTGTTTCGCGTTTCCGCTGAGCTGGATCGGACGTTTTCTTGAGGTGGTCATTCAGCGGTTGGCAGGAGTCCAGAAAACCGAGCAGAACGAGGAAGAAGACCTTGAAGAAGATATTCGATCGATCGTGGCCGAGGGACATCGTGATGGTTTTATTGAGGATGAAGTCCGCGTAATGTTCGACCGCATTATGCAGCTTGACGATGCTCAGGTTTCGACCATTATGACCCCCCGCACGGAAATACAGAGTCTTTCCCGCGACGCGAACTGGCAGGAAATGCTTGATTTTGTCAACGAAACTCAGCTCTCGCGTATTCCGGTCTTTGGTGAGGACCGCGATGACATCATAGGGATTTTGTTCAGCAAAGATCTCCTGCTGCACCTCGGGCCTTCCGGAACTCCTGCGCTGAACTGGACAGAGTATCTCCACCCGCCTGTTTTCGTGCCGGAAACCAAGCAGATCAATATCCTGCTTCAGGAGTTTCTGAAATCCCAGAACCACTTCGCGATTGTCCTGGACGAATACGGCGGAGTGTCGGGCCTCGTGACCCTTGAAGATATTCTGGAGCAGATCGTCGGTGAAATCGCAGACGAAACGGATGACGTGCCCCCGGAAGAGATCCATCTCGCCGAGGACGGTTCTGCCGAAGTTTTGGGCCGTGTACACATCGATGAGATCAATACGCGTCTTGGGACAGAACTTTCGACGGAAGGCGATTTTGAGACGATTGGCGGCTTTATCCTCACCCAGCTTGGCCGTGTTCCGGCTATCGGCGAGGAAATCGAGGCCGATGGTGTCCGACTCGTCGTTGAGGAAGCCACGGCCCGCCGGGTCGAAAAAGTGCGGATCATTCTTTCGAGCGAGGACGAGGGGGAAATTTCATGATCCCCCCTGAAGAACTCAACGCACAAAAAGAAGCTCTGAAACTTCCTGACTTTGATTTGCCGCCGACCGGCCGCGTGGCTGGCATTGATTTCGGATCTGTTCGGATCGGAATCGCCGTCTGTGATCCGGACCGGAAGATCGCCAGCCCGTGGGAAAACTACAACCGGCGGAATCTCCGTCTGGACGCACAGTTTTTCCGGCAGTTAGTCATAGAGGATAGGGTCGGTCTTTTCGTCGTCGGGCTTCCACTCTACCCCAGTGGTGACGAAAGCGAAAAATCGATCCAGGCGCGCGCGTTCGGCAAATGGCTCTGGGAAACGACGGGCGTACCGGTGGTTTTCCACGATGAACGGTACTCGTCAAAGTTCGCGGACGAGTTGATGGAAGGCCTGACGCCGAAGCAGCGCAAGGCCCGCCGGGATAAACTGGCCGCGTATGTAATTCTGACGTCCTGGTTAGAGTCTGGGAAATAAACGCTCACGTTTCAAAAAGCGTTTTGAAGTCGGCCTCGTCGTAAATCTTTTTCTGGTTGCTCTGGACCATCGCCCATGACCCGTCTGATGTGCGGAAGAAGTGGTTCCAGCCGTAGGTCTGCGAGTCGTGGTGGACTGCTTTCTGGCGGAACGTGAACGTGATCGCCCAGCAGAACGGGGACTCGCCCGCCTGAAAGGTCGAGCGGTAAAGTTTGTTTGCTGCCGCGCCTTCAAAGAGGAGCGTCCCCGCTGGACAGTCGAGGAATTCCACGGAATTGACCTTTCCCTGCATCTGCTGGATGGCCGTCCACGGGGGATTCAAAACACGCGACCAGATGATCGTGTGGACCGCTTGAGGAATCCGCTGAACGACCGCCAGATCTTCAGGAATCGCCGCGCCGGAATCGGTCCAGACCCAGCCCGAGGCGGAGGGGAGTTCCACGTCGATCGACTCCCACGAGAGGCGGTACGTCAGCGACGTGCCGGACTCGGTTTGAACGCCCAGATCGAGGTCCTCGTCGGTCAGCGTCGCGTACTCGATCTCGGCCAGAGCCCAGCCGGAATAGGAATTCAGACCCAAATGAAGGGCGGCGATCTCCTGCTTTTGGATGGAGTTTTCGTCCGCGGGCCGAAACGTAATCTTAACCGGAAAAACCGACGTGCGATTCGGGTAGTACGTCGAGCTTTGGTAGTTGAACGTCGAACTGTGGCCCATGACGTCCCGCGCGAAGGCTTCACGTTCCTCCCAACGGACGAGAAAACGGCGTTTCGCCTGGAAGCCCTCGCTCGTAAAGGCCTCGACCGGGGAGCCGGCCAGCTCGTAAAAAGAAACCGTGGAGGTTGGAGTGGGGATTTGTTTCATCTTTTTCTTCCCTTGATTCTCTTTTCAGGTCACGTGGCTTTTTTCCCGCTCAAAAAAATGTCGTACGCCACGGCCTGATTTCCGGGGTTTTGGATCTGGAGCTGGTTTCGGGAGGTGGTGATGCTCCAGCTCGTCGTTGGGTTGCAGAGCATGAAAAAACCGCCCGGTGGGACCAGGAGGTTCAGGTAGCTGGTCGTCACGACGCTCTGGGCCGTGCCGGTATTCACGATGGAAAGCGGAAGCGCGGCCGACCTGTTGGAAATGTAGATCGTGCAGAGATTCGCGAAATTGACCGGAATATTCGTTCCGTAAATGCTCTGGTTCAGGGCGTTCAGGTCGTGCGTGACGGTGGTCAGGGCCGGGATCGAGGCGTTTTCCAGGTACCAGATCGCGTCCACGCCGGGAGTTCCGAGCGCGGAAAACGCGAGCTGACGCTGGAACGTTCCCTGTGTCCGGGTGGAAGTACTCGTTCCGGAGTCGAGCCAGTTCCAGCCGATCTCTGAAGTGATGCGGGTTTCAAGAGTCATAATTAATTAAGGATCCAGTAAAAAAGTTTCAGAGTGACTTTCCAGTGGTTTGTGTCGATGCAGTCCTGCGTGTTGGATTCGACTACAAAATGTTTTTCAGGGCAGAAAATGATTTCCGCCTCATCCTGGATGACGTTCGCCGCGGGAAGCGTTTGGACGTGAAATTCCACCGTGGCTTTCCACGTGCGGATCTTTGGGCCGGAATTGGTCAGAGTGCCGACGGTCGTTTCGGTCGGGTGAATGATCCCGTACGGAAGCGAGTCGCAGACGCTCCGTTCCGTGGAAATATTTTCCAGCGGGATGATGGTCACAAAGCCGTCAGCGTCACGCCAGGCTTCGCGGATTTTATGAGCAAGGTTCATGGTTTGCTTTCTGGTTGGTTTCTGGTTGGTGACTACTTTTTGGCGGAGCCGAAACGTACGCACACGGCTCGGGAAATCTCACTCCAGTCTTTACCGGGGTGGAATTCCTGAACGGTGAAAATGCGTTCGTCGGGCGTGACGAGCCGGTCGTGACGGGCGAGGCAGACGCGCGGGTCAGCGAAGTGGATCTCCACGCGGGAATCAGTCCCCGGGGGGAGAATTTTGGCCGGGACTCCCGGAACGAGCAGGTGGTACGTGGGGGTTGGGACCGCGTACTCGTCGAGCGTCCAGACGGGTCGAAAAACGTCCACCGTTTCGCGCAGGTCGAAGTACTGCATCAGGTTCACGGCCGTGCATTTCCACTGGCCGCAGCGGTCGAGGTCCTGCACTTGGGTGACGGTCCAGCGCTCGTTTTTTCCCGTCTCGACCCAGTCGCCCGGGAATGGAATTTCGTCGGGGAGTTCCGACTTGGGAAACCGCCAGACCACGGTGCATTTTTTGATCCGCGTGCCGGATGGGGAGGCCGATTGGGAACTGACCCGCAGCGCGTGGGGAATTTCCGTGGAGCTGCTCGTTCGCGCGTTGAACCAGGTCAAAGCGACGGTTTGGTCAAAAATGGTGAATGAGTCTTGCATAATTTCTGGGCTAAAAAATTAACTTCCCGCGGTGGTCCGGATCTCCACGGGATCATTGGCGGCAAGCTGGGCGCTGCACCAATCAACGGTGGCTTGGAGCCGCGCCAAGTAGGACTCCCACGAGACGGATTGATCTTCGATCGTGTACGACGGTTTTGGGTTTTTCGTCAACTCGGCGATCATCGCGAGCGTCTGGGAACGAATGGTTTCGATTTGCTGAGTGTAGGTCATTTTTTTTGAGAAAATATGGGGGTTTTCAGGCGCTCAGTGGGTCAATATCACGAATTTGATCCGGGCGGGCATCCGTCCGGCTTCGCTGAGCTGGATGGTGCAGTCGATGCAGTAAAGCCTGCGCGGCTCGGTAAAAAGCGGGTTTTGCGAAACGTCGGGCACCAACCGGAAATTGTAGCCGAGCGCGTCCGCGTCCCACGAACTGTCGATCTGGAGCGAGTCAAAAAAGACGGAATCCAGATCGAGCGGAACGTTTTGGTGGCCTTCGACTGGCATGGAACGGTCGGGGAAAACCGGGTCGATGAGCGAAGCGCTGTAGGAGCCGGAAAGAACGTCCTTCCTTTTCAGTACTTCGGAGTAGTCCCCCACCACGCGGGCCAGAAGAACGACCGAGGCGTTGGTGAAGGCGGTTCCGTAAAAGGTTTTGGCGTGCATTGGAATTGGGGGGTTAAAGGAAAAACGAAAAATGAAGGCGAAGAAAGAGGAGAAAGTTTTAGACTTTCCCCTCTTCTTCTTCGACCTTATTCCCGGATCTGCGCCTTGACCGCGGTCGGAGCGTGGATTTGCCCGTTGGGAACGAGGATCAGGCGTTTATCGAGAGGGATCACGTACGGGGGACTGAATTTCCAGCCGAGGAGCAGGCGGAAAAAGTCGAAAAAACCGCCCGGACGCGGGGAAACGGAGGGTTCTGTCATGGGCCGGAAACTCCTGTAACGGGTTCAGCTTCCGATGAGACCGCAAGCGTTCGGACCGCGTGCTGCGTCGTTCCGTCGGTCCGGTAAATGGTCCAGTCCGTGCCGTTGACGGCGCTTTGGAGCTGGGCCAGGATCACCGTGCAGAGCGAATAAAGCGGCGCGGTACTTTCCACGTTTGAAATGTCGAAACCCAAAACGGCAGAAGCGATAGAGCTGGTATTTAGCGTCTTGAGGTCGTCGTACTGGCTGGTGAGCGTCATCGCGCTCCCCTCCGCTGCCGGCTGGGCCGGAATCAGGTCCGTTTTGGCCTGGATCGCGTCGCAGACGGAATCGACCGTCGAAAGGGCGGAAGCCATCGCCAGGCCGCTCTGGATCGCCGAGACGGAAGTGGTCGAAACGTTTACGGGGGCGGAAAGCGTGCGGGAGTTTGCCGCCCAAACGCTCGAAACGATCGCGGAGATCGAGTTGGACGCGATTTCCGGAGGGGCGGAAAGCGTACGAGAATCCGCAGACCAAACACTTGAAGGGATTCCGGAAAGGTCAGCCTTGTACGCGTTCGCGTCGTGAAAAACGATCTGAACTGGCGGAATGACCACCGCCGTGGTCGAGCTGGTGACAGAAAGGGTCACGAGGTCCGCGTTGGTCTCGGCAGCGGTCAAAACCAGCGCATAAACTCCGGAACCGACCTCGGACGGAGAGTTGGTCGCCGTCACGAAAGCCCCTCCGTTGAGGGAGAGCGAGCAGGTATGATTCGCTGAATCACCTGTACAAAGTTCACCCGTCAGGGAATTCCAGGCCGTGTAGGTAATGGTGGTTGAAGTATTCTTGAGCATAATTAAATTTGGGAAGTTTCAAATTATGAAGTCCGGAGGGTTTCCTCAACCGGTGCAGCAGACGACGCAGCGCGGATCCAGAACGGCCGGGACGCCGCGTTCGCTCGCCTTGTAACGCACCAGAATGTCCTGAGAAAAACTCGCTTCGCCGGTGGTCGAGGAGCGGGAAACGGTCAGACCCCAGTTTTCGATGTACGCGAAAGCGCGTTTGAAATCGCCGATGAACCAGTAATTCGCAGCATTCGCGGCCGAAACACCACTTGCAATCAAACGGCGGTAGGCGTAGGCGCTGCTCTGAACGTCGTACGTACCGAGAATATTCGGGATGGTCGCTTGCGAATTCCCTGCCCCGATGGCGGTCGTGTAGGTGACGCTTCCCGGGTAGAATATCTGCGCGGCGGCGAACCGCTTGCCCGGCATAATGAGGACCGTGTTCGGGTTCATCAGGATCGGGTCGTTCGTCACGTCGTCGCACATCGCGGCGAAAAGCTGCTCCGCGGCGTCCACGTCGGTCCAATCGACCAGCTCGTTCCCGGTCAGTTTGTTGGTCCACGGGCCGGAATCGGCTGCGGCGTAGTACGTATTGTACGACGTGCCGTTTTTCGAGTACGTGTTGCTAAGGCCAAGGATCACATCGAGGATCCGTTTTTCACGGTCCGCGCCGAGGATCTCACCGACTTCCGACGCACGTTTGAGCACCAGGCCGGTCTGGTCGAAGAAAATTGCTTCGCGGGTCACCGGAACGATGAGGCCGTGCTTCGTGGTCTCCGGCGTGTCGATGTACTCCTCGCCGAAACCCGCATTCGGGTACTTCATTCCTTCGGCGACTTCCATGGATTCCCCAGCGGCGATGCGGGTCACGCCCGGGATCCGTTCACGGGAAAGGCGGGACGGAAGAACGCTCACGAGTTTCGAGGCTTTGAACGCTTCCTGCTCGTACGACTCGCGGATCTTGGAACTGACGATCCGGCCGGTAATATTCAGGAAGGCGGTGGAATCGACGCCGTCGCTCTCGGTCAGGGCCGTTCCGTTGCACGGGTCGAAGGTCCGGACCCATTCCAGACCGTCCGGGACGAGCGCCTCGGCCAGATCGCGCAGGGAGAAATCTTCGGGCAAAAGCTGGCGGGACGCGATCGCTTCGGTCAGGTGGGTGGTCGTTTTCTGCAAGCCATCCAAATCGACGCGGCGTTTCAATTCACGGTAATTAATGGTTTTCATTTAGTGGTTCCTGATTGATGAAGGAAAAGGAAACAGAATGAATAATGAATAACGAATAACGAATAATGAACGGAATGTTTTAAGATCATGGGGTCAAATTTGGAAGTGAGGTTGAACTCTTTCTCCTCATTATTCGTTATTCGTTCTTCATTATTCGTTAATCACGTCGTGGTATGGCTCGGATCGCTTCCCGCGACACCGCCCTTGATGATCGTCGAGAGGATCGCGACGTAGGCCTTTCCGGCGGGGACGTTTTCCTGATGGACGATGCGCCCGATGGCGGTTTTAGCGGTGGAAACCTTAATGACCGCCCGGTTTTTGAGGTGGGTCGCCGCGGTGTTCAGGCTGGCGCTCACGTACGTTCCGAGGACTTCCGTTTCTTCGGCCGAAGTGTCGTCGGAGAATTCAAACGTTCCGCACGTCGCGACCCGGATCGGGTAGGTCATTCCGGCCGGGCTGGCCTGCATCGCCACGCCGAGGAATTTGGGGGCGAAAGCGGCCTGGGTGCCTGCCAGGTCGGTCGATTTGGCGAAGCTGGAGGCCGGGAGCGCTTTCCCGGAGTCGAGGTAAAGCAAATCGCCGATTTCAATGACGGTCGCGGAGGCGACAGGCGCGCTGACGGGGCACGTCTCGCCCCATTTCCAGTTCAGGTGGTTCATTGGAATTCCTTTCTTTAGGGGGTTCTGGGAGTTTTCTGGGAATTTTCTGGGAGTGGTTGAGGAGGACCGCTAGTTGCTGCGAATCGTTTTCACGAATTCTTCCGTGCTCATCGGTCGTTCCTTCAGGACGTCCGAAGGGGCGCGGGAGACCGGCTCAGAAACGACTTGCGAGGCGTGAAGGAGCTCCTGAAACTGGCGTCTCAGGGAGAGCATTTCCTCCTGAAGCGCTTTCAGTTCGGCCTCTTGAACGGTTTGCGGCTGCGGCTCGTCGGGCTGCTGGTTTTGCGCCTCGAACAGGCCGTGCGTGGTCGCCGGGTCCGCCACCAGATCGACACTCCGGACGGACGTGATCTCTTCGACCAGCAGCGTTCCGTCTTTCTGGGGGACGGTCCGGGCCATAATATTATGCGAAAACCCGACGTTTTCCGGGGCGTGTTCCGCGTCCCACTTCAACTGCTCGGCCAGCGGGTGGCACGGGTTGAAGTGGAAGTCACCGTACAGCCCGTCCTTTTCGCGGTACTGGACGTTCTGAATGTTTCCGATCCGGTCCTGGTAGTCGCGCGGAGCCTGCGGGGATTCCTTGGGATGGTTTACGTTCACTTTCGCGTTTTCGTAAAGTTTCTGCGCCCGGCTCAGAGCTTCAGGAGCGTACTGTCTGCCGTTGAGGGAGGAAAGACCGAGGATCTTCACGCCCCGCAGGATGTTCTGTTCACGATCAAGACGCACGTTGGTGTCGGCCCGCGCATACTCCAAAAGCGGAGACGAGCGGCGTGGAAAGTTAAAAATCATGGCTTTTTGGGATTTTTTCATGAGGTTTGAGGGATAAACTATTTGACCGATTTTTCGATTCCGGACTGGATCGTCTGAATGATTCCATCCTGAACGTTAAAATGAATGCGGGCAATGCCGTGAAAATCACGGATTTGAACATCCGCAAGGATCTCTTGCAGGAGCTTGAAAATCAGTTTGCTCCGATCCTGATTGGTAGGATTGGATTGGGTACTGGCTGGCATAGCGCCTCCTTTCTGTAAAATTTCAGTAATTTGATGATCCTGACGACTTGGAAATTATGCCTAATTATTGCATTTTGCAAAAAAGTGTCCAGTACCGAACAAAATTCAGGTGGTCTTTTGTACAGTACTATACCTCGTGCGCAGTTCATCGACCGTCATCGCGCCGAGCTCGACGAGGATCTGGTCTGCTTTGACTTCCTCAAGGCGATCGCGAACCGAGAGCTTCGGCGGCACGATGTGAATTCGGACCCCGGTCAGTATCTCGTCTGGGAGTTTTCCGGCAGAAACCCCGTTCAGAAGCACACGTTTCATCAGGCGGGAGTCTTCACGGATCATTTCGCGCTGGAGCCGCTCGAACATGCGGACGGATGGGCCCTCAGCGACCATCGTGGAGGAGTAGTTCGCGTTGCTCGCGTCGCTCGTGAGCATAAATTCCGGCATGCAGAGCCGGCTCGCGATGGCGCGCAGCTCGGCCTGAAGAACCAGAATGTAACGGCTCGCATCGACTGCCGCAACGGGGAACTGGTACTCCACGCCCGCCGAAGTGTCGAGGATGGTCCCGGGTGTGTACTGGCGGTAAAAATTTGCTCGCTGTGAGGAAAAACTTCCGTAGTTTCTCGTCTGCAGGTCGGCGTTCGACGCGGCATAATTTTCAATTCCGAGGCGGGAACCGGTTTGATGCTTGCGGATGATCGCGATCGCGGACTGCACTTCCGCCACGACGCTCATATTGCGCAGGAGTTTTTCGGCCCGGTGGAGGTTTTTCCGGACGGGGTAAAAGACCGGGATCCCACGCGGAACGGCTGCGTCCACGTTCGCTTTGCGGTGCTGGACCTCGCGGGCCGGCACAAACTGGCCGTTGACCCAGAAACCCTGGACCGACTCGGCGTCGCCGGGTGCCGTTTGAACCCCGAAACGCACAGGATTCCGGCTTGGTGAACCCGTTTCGGGACGCAAGTCCTTCGGTGTGAAAACGTCCTCCGGCTCGATGAACCGGACGCGGGTTTGGCCGTCCTGATCGACGAAGATGCGCAAGAAGGCCTCGCCGTCACGGTCTTTCCGCCGCAAAATTTCCTGCTGACGCGAGAACCAGTCGTTTTCCAGGACGAACTCGTCGATCCAGTTCTGGGCGCAGGCGAGATTCCGCGGGGAAATTTCGGAACCCGGGGCGGCTTCAACGCTGATTTGATGGCCGGTCCCAACGACGTAACTGATGCGGTTTTCATGGCCGCAAATCGCGAATTCGTTCGTCAGAGCGAGCTGGCGGCACGACTGGCGCGCGTCCTCGAGGGACTCTTCCGAGTCGAGCCGCCCAGCGTCGTCGGAGGAGTCAAACGGGTTCCAGCGTTCCGCGTCGTCGTATAAATATTCATGGGGTGAAATGTACATCGTTCACAATTCATAGTTAAAAAGGTTCTTTCCCAAGCCGTCATCAAACTCGCTTTCGCCGAGCTGCTGGGTCAGGAGCCGAATGGCCATTTCCAGCGCGTCGGGGCCGTCGTCGTGGTCTCCGATGGGGAACTGGCGCAGCTGCTCGACGAGCAGGGACGAGCCGGGGGAATTGCGTCGGAAGTGGATCCGGCCGGACGCGAGCCAAGGGCCGAGCCGGCGCAGGCGCACTTCCTTCGCGACGGAATTGAAAATCAGTGAGGGCTGAACGATCGGGAGGCGGTGGGCCTCGAAACGCTGGCGGAAAAAGTCGGCCAAAAGGTCCTGAAACTGGTTTCCTTCCACGCCGAAAGCGTCGGGCCGGAAGGAACGCCAGAGCCGGACGCCGGCTTCGACCATTTCGTCGATCGGAAGGCGCAAAAGCTCCGCGTCGGCATACAAATCGCCGTCTTTTCCGAGGGCCAGCATGACGAACGCCGCGAAGTCACCCCGATTCGCGTGGCGGCCTTTGCTTGGGTCGAGGGCCATGACGCGGAGGGTAGTTTGGGCGGGAAATTCGTCGAACCAGAAGTTTTCCCGGTCGAAGTATTTCTCCTCCCACTCGCAAAGGTCGGGGTTGACCGGCGAGTTCTGCTTTTCACGCTCAAACGCGCTTTTGCCGGCTTCGGCCCGCATTTTCATCAGCGTCAAAAGGTCTTCCTCCTCCGGCCAGAGGACCACCGCGCCGAGGTGCATTTCGTCCCGGTGGGTTTCGTAGAAACGCTGGGCGGTCAGCCCGTGCGGGGCGGCGAAGTACAGGCGTTCCCACTCGTCCCAAAGGTCCATCCGGTCCGGCCAGTGGAGGATCGAACGGAAAATCCGGGACCGCCACCCCGGCGTGCGGCTCAGCTCCAGCGCGAGTGCGTCCCGGTGGAGCGCGGTCGCCAGGTGGATCACGTTCGTGCGGGAATTCCCGGCTTTCAGCAGCGTACCGAAAAACCACTCCCGGGACGTGTGGCGCAGACGCGAGGAGCGGCAGTACGCCTCGTTCTGAAGGTCGTCGCCGACGATCAGGCTCGGCCGGTGCGCGCCGTGGCGGCGTCCGCGGAGTTTCTGGCCCGTTCCGTACGCTTCGATCAGGACCCCGTTGGGAAGGAGAAGCCGGTCTTCCCGACTTCGGATCTTCCCGTTCAGGGCCGACTCGTAGCGGAGTTTCAGGGCAGGGCTGGACGCGAGAGCCTGCCGAAGGTTTTCGAGGTGCAGGCACGCCTGGTCCTGAGTGTCCGAAACGATCCAGATGTAAGGCTCCACCCCTTCCAGGGCGCAGCGGAGCGGGAACGCGAGCGTCCCGATGGTCGATTTGGCGTTTCCGCGCGGAGCCAGAACGTTGAGCCGGCTCCCCCGCTGGTTCGGGAAATGATCCAGCACGCGGAACATCCAGCGGTGCATCAGGGAAGGGGGGCGGCTGAAAAAATCCGGCAGGAACGTGAAGCACCACGATTCGAGCGTTCCGTCCCGCGGACTGCCCTGGTTTTCCCGATGCCGGGCCTGACCGTGCGCCCGGGCGAAAACCGGCCGGAATCGGGTCAGGAAATTTTCAAACGCCTGAAGGTCGGAGGAGGAAAACATCTTTTTTAATTATGAATTAAGAATTTTGAATTATGAATTACGGGGACGACGCTTCCAGCGTCGTTCAATGGGGTGGAGGAGGAGGGGAGTTTCTTCATTCGTTTGTAATTCTTCATTCTTAATTCACAATTCATAATTTTTTCATGAGTTCGTCCAGCCGGGCGAGGATCCGTTTCCGGTAGGCCGGGGATTTGACCTCTTCGGCAATGATTTCCGAGAGGCGTTCCATGATGAATTTCAGCTGCTCGGGCGTAAACGTTCCGGGAGGGCGGAGGCGGTAATCCTCAGGATTTTTGCGCTCCAGGATCCACGTGGCCGCCTTCCAGTAGCGTTCCTGACGGGCCGCGGCGTTGACGCTTTTCATCGACGTTATCTCCGCCTGAAGGTCCGCGTGCTGGAGCGATTCGGCAAATTTCGGGTCCTTTTTGGCCGTCCGGCGAATAAAATCCTGCGTGCAGCCGATGTAACGCGCCGCGATTTTGCGGGAGCAGCCGACCGTCACGATCGCGACAATCTCGTCCTTCTGCTTCTGAGTCAGCGGCGGATGAGGAGCCGACTTTTTGGTGGGTGGGGATTTGGTTGGGATTTTGGGCATAAAATAATTAATGAATAATGAATAACGAATAACGAATAATGGGGCGAATGAGTTAAAACTCAAGCGGGATGAAATCGGGGAACGAATTCTGAATGACGAAAAGTAAAAAATGAATGGAAAAGTTCAGGCTCAAAGGAATTGGAGTCACAGCTGAACACTTTCTTCTCATTATTCGTTATTCGTTATTCATTATTCGTTCGACGTTTGAGTTGAACTCAAATGAAACGACCAATCTGGCGCCGGCGCCTTTGTAGCGAGGCATGGTGGACTTCCGAGGGGCTGAGGTCGCCCGGTGGACCGTGACCGTGCGCCAGAGTGGGGAGCGGCGGCAGTGCGCGATCACGGCCGGGTGGGAGCCGGTGATGCTTAGTCGGAGTCCCTGCTCGTGAAAGTACGAGCCGAGGGCTTCCGCGAAACGCATTCCGATCCCGAGGCCCTGAAAGTCGGGAAGAGTCACGAGTCGGCTGATCCGGCGCTGACCCTTCCGCCCGATGAGCGGCAAAACGGCGCAAAAGGCGACGGGCGTTTCGTGCCACATCGCGATGAAGCACTGAGCGCTGCGGTTCAGGCTGGCGCTCAAATAGTGATGGCGCGCAAACATGGGCCAGACCGCGGTACTGGTACGGAAAATTTCGAGTCGGATCTCGGGTCGCCGAAGACGCCTCCGTGTGACTTTTCTGACGGCCAGGTCGAGGATCCAGTCCGGCTCCAGCCATTCCGCCACGTCGTAGTGGCACGTGACGGCGACGAATCGGGCGGGGATCGACCCGGTGCGGATCCCTTTGGAAAGCGCGGCGGAGGCCACTTTTGCGACGGTCCGATCGACCACGCTCGTAAACTCGTCGAACGCGATGATCCGGTTTTTCCCGTTTGGAAGCCGGGCGAGCGAAAGCGCGCGGGCAAGGTCGCAGCGGAATTTCTCGCCGTTGCTCAGCACCGGGTACGGTTTCACCCAGCCCGGTGGGGAACTGAACCCGACAGAGGTCAGAAGCGCCGTGATTTCCCGGGTGGAGAGGTCTTCGTGAAAACCATCGATGACCGCCGAGTTTTCCGGCCAGTGCGCCGATTCGTAAAGGTCCGGGCCGAAAAGTTTCCGCGCGACGCTGGACTTTCCCGAGCCGGACGGGCCGACGATCAGGCCGATCTTCCAGTCGTCCGCGGCCAGATCGGGGATTTCCGTCTCAAAACTCTGTGTGAGCTTTTCTTCCAGCGGAACATCGAAGATCCCCGCGACCTGCTGCACCCGGAACGATTCGTGAAGCGGTGCCGAAAGATTCACCTGCAATAAATTTTCCATTTTGTTTTCCTGCCTGAGTTGAGGGTTCAAACGAGATTGATCAGCTTGCATTTCAGCCCTTCACCGCGGAAGCGCTCGTACAGTTCCCGCTGTTCGTCTTCCGATTCACAATCGACAACGATCTGAAAAATGGTCGGAATGACCGCTTCGGTTTGAGGAATGGCCGACTCGATCCCCTCGGGAATTCCAAGCGTTTGGTCGAGTAAATCACGCACGGCCGCGGACGAGGTTTCCATTTCGGCGATCAGGTCGGCGTACAGCTCGTCACTTTTGCCGGCCATTGCGGAGATGGGGTCAAGGGTCGCGAGTAGTTTATCCGCCTCGGCCTCGTCGAGGTCGAGCACGAGGACCGGAACCTCCTGATTCGGAGTGGTTTCCGCTCGTAAATGACCGTCGAGGAGCATGAGTGAGCCGTCGGGCAGTTCCCGGGCGATGAGTGCGTCGGCGTACCCGATTTCGGCCAGAACGCCCTGAATGGCGTTTCTCTGCTTTTCCGGGTGAGTCCGCCAGTTTTTCGGATTGGGGATCAGCTGCGAGGCGGGGACGCGGCGGAGTTCCTTGATTCGGTCTTTGATCAGCATTTTCTGGGAGGTTCTGGGATTTTTCTGGGAGGATTTACGTCAGGTCGAAGCTTTTTCGCGGCGCTTCTTCATCCACCGCCAGGCGAGTGCGGCAGGGAAAAACCACGCGAGGAGGTAAAGGATCAGGAGGAGTGAAAACGGGATCGGGTACTTTGGCGGTTCGGATGCGTTGGGCTCTTGGGACCGAACTGCTGATTCGGCGGGAGGATTGGTTTCGGGACGCGGCTTTTTTCTCGGTTTCCGAAATGGATGAAGCCGAGACTTGGGGGCCTTTGGCTCAGAAATCACTTTCTGAAATTCCTCGTCAAAAATCTGGCGGATCTTTCCGGCCCAGGTCCCGTAAACAGAGCGATCGTCAGTTCCCCACAGCACCCCGGCGAGCTGGCCGTCCAGGGTGAAAATGGGGCCTCCGGAGTCGCCCATTCTGGCTTTCCCGGCAAGTACCAGGGTACAGCAGCCAGCAGCGCGGGGAAGACGGCAGTAACCTCGCAAAGCAGCGAGATTCCAAAGGAATGAACCGGTTGGGCCATAGCCGCAAAAACGGAGGTAATCACCCTGACGCGGCGGAAACTGGGCAAGTCCAACACCTGGCGGCAGTGTAAACACCGTAAGAACACCGGTATCTGCCGTAAGAAGTGCGGCATCCCACTCCCGGTTAATGGCCTGAAGCCGGACTGGAAACGGCGGAAGATTCGGGAAATAAACCGTGATCCGCTCGGAACGACCCGGCACAAACAAATGCGCACAGGTCAAAATGGCATTTCTGCCGGAATTGAGCTGGATCCAGGTTCCTGTTCCGTAATACTGCACGTTTCCCGATTCCACAAGGATTCGAACCACTGTCGGAAGGGGAGCCGCTATTTCCGAACGAAAATCCATCATAGAACCAGATGATGACTGGACAGGTAAAAAACCGCATCGTCCATCGGGACAAAAGGAGGGGAAAAGAACGGTCGGCGATAACATCAAGGCGATCAGAATAAACACCGTTCGGAGGAAAATAACTGACATTTGAGGTGATTTCAGGATTAGGCATTAAGGTTAAAACATTGAAGAGACTGAAAGCGGGTACAAACGCTGTGGCCTGGATGGCGGTCATTTCGGAAAGCAACGTGCTTCCCAGTTCTCCGAGGCGAGATTTTCCCGGCGGTCCCGAATTTTCTGATCCCGAAGATTTCTGTATCGGGTCTGATATTTTCGAGGGAGATGTACTCCAAGGTAGAGACTTGCTTCCCGCATTTCCTGTGGGGTCAGAACGAGCGGCGTCAAGGTTCGACGAGAATTCATAGGAGGTCCTTTCCAAAATTGTTAAATGTTCAAACACTTTTCATCCAGGCACAAAAAAAGGCCTGGCGCAGCGTCTGGATCAAACCAGAATCCGCGTCAGGCCCTGAAATCATACCGAAAAAAAATCGGCTGTTCAAAATACCCGCAAAAGCGTTTGAATTGGTTAAATTGTTCTTACTGATCAACTTCCTGCAATCAGTAAACTCATTATACGGTGAAGGGACATTTTGTCAAGCGCTTTTTCTCAAATTTTTCTAAAAAAGCGATTTGAATACGTAAAATACGAATCCAAAAAAACAGAAAAATTTTCTGCAACGTGCCAATTTAAAGCAGCCCTCCGAGGGATTTTCCTCTTTGGGGAGGTTTTTCGGGCGAAAATTTTTTTCGGGAATCGCTTGACTTTAGGGCGCGGGGAAGTATAATCAAAATGGAAGGTTAGATCCGAATGCGGATTTATACCCTTGGGCCGAATTCTGCCGTGAAGAGGCACAAATCAATTCACAGATCAAGAAGTTTTTTCATGCAAGCACCCATCGCCGTTTTTTTCGCTCTTGAGGCCGAATCCGGCTGTTTCGAAGACCGTCTCAAACACGCGGAGCACCTGCACGCTGCCGCGTTTAAAACGGTTTCCGGGACCCTGCACGATGTAGATTTTCTCGTTGTACAGACAGGAACGGGAATGAAAAACGCGCTTGAGGTTACGCGGACCGTCTGCCAGGCACACAGCCCACGGATGCTTATTTCCGCGGGTTTCGCCGGTGCGCTGACTGGAAAACTGAAGAAGGCCGACCTCGTTTTCCCGTCGGAAATCCTGCGCTGGGATCAGCCTCTTTTGACGATTCAGGCCAATTTGAAACCTGAGTCTTTGCCGGAAAACAGTCACCTTGGAGGTCGTCTCCTGACGGTAGATCAGGTCGCTGCGGAGCCAAAAACCAAGCGTGAATTAGGTGTAAAATTCCAGTCGCAGGCGGTGGAAATGGAATCATACGCCATTGCGCAAACCGCTCAGGAGATGAACCTTCCTTTCCTTTCCATCCGCGTCATCAGCGACTCGGTAGATGAAATACTTCCCAGGGACGTTCAAAAACTGGCCGAACAGAAAACCACCGCCTCCCGGCTTGGCGCGGCGTTAGGGATGATCCTCGGCCGTCCGTCAAGCGTAAAAGAACTTTGGGAACTTTATCAGGATTCGGTCAACGCGTCCGCCCGCCTCGCCGATGCCCTGGAATCACTGGCGAAAGCGAACCTTTTCCGTTTCTGCTCCGAAAACTTCGCCGTACCTCAGGGTGAACGGAAACTCATATCAGCCGGTGATTGATCCGGAAGTAAAGCCAAACCTGGAGACCTGCCATGGCAATCTGCAAACTGAATCAGCTCGAAAGCGGCGGCCCCGAAGCGGACGTTTTCGCAATTTTGACGGTCCGCGACAAACTGGTCGCCTCGAACGGGAAACCATACTACCGTGTTACGTTTCGGGATGAGACGAAGGAAATCAGTTTTCCGATTTGGGAAAATACGCCGTCATTTGCTCTTTGCGACAAAAACTGGGAGGCGGGCGCACACTATAAACTGCGGGCCGTTTATTCCGAGGACCGGTACGGCGGGAAGCTGGACATCCGGCGGATCCGTCTGGCGACCGAGGCAGATCAGGCTGACGGCTATGACCCGAACATGGGGGTCCCGCGCTCGAAATTCAACCCGGAAACGATGTTCAGCGACATTTTGCAGATCATCGACGAAAACGTCACGGACCCGGGGCTTTTGAAACTCGTTCATTTCATTTACGAATCGCACCGGGAAGAAATCCTTCAATCTTCGGCGGCTATGGGGAAGCACCATGCCTGTGTGGGTGGCCTGCTCGAACACACGCGAAATGTTTTGTGGACCACCGTCACACTGGCGAAGCGGTACGAGACGATCCTGCCGGACCTCGAGCCCCCGCTGAATGTGAGCGTGGCGGCAGCCGGTGCGGCCCTGCACGACATTGGGAAGCTCCGCGAACTGCACCAGACCGCTACCGGGTTTGAGTACACCGCCGAGGGAAATCTTCTCGGGCACATCGTCATTGGACGCGACTATGTGCGGGACGCGGCGGCCGAACTGCGTCGGACGGACAAAGAATTCCAGCTCGATTTTGAGGTCCAGCTCCGGCTTGAGCACACGATCCTTTCCCACCAGCGGCTTCCGGAATGGGGTTCACCCAAGACGAACATGACGCCCGAATCGCTCCTGATCCACTACGCGGATGACATCGACGCGAAATACTACATCATGTACTCCATCATCAAGGGGACGCCTGAAGGGGCAGAATTTTCCGACACGAAAAACACGATGAAGACCACCATTTTCAAAGGGTTGAAACACGATGAAGCCAACGAATAATTCCAGGTTCACCCAACGTGGAAAATCTGAATCGGAGTCCGGAACGGCTCAAGGTCAGGCGCTGAAACCCATTCAGATCGGGAGTGCGCGCCGGCGTCAGCTCAACGTGCGCCCCAACCGTCGTCTCTGGCTGGAGAATTTTCTGGCGTATTCGGCTGGGGAGTGCCATCTCTCACAGAACACCGTTGCCGCGTACCGACGGGATTTGGAACGATTTTATGTCTGGCTGGGGGATCAAGACCTTTTCACCCTTCGGATTTCGGATTTTTCGTCGTACGTTGGCTGGCTGCACGATCAGGAACTCGCGCCCGCTTCCATCGCGCGGCACATTGTTTCCCTGAGAATATTCTACAAATATTTGCAGCTCGAGGGCCTCGTGCATGATTCCCAGGTGGAACTCCTTGGAAGTCAAAAACTTTGGGAGCGTGTTCCAAAATTCCTGACTCCGAAACAGGTGGAACTTCTTCTGGCGGCACCGAGCCCGGAACACGACCGGAACTGGCTGCGGGACCGGGCGATCCTGGAAACGCTCTACGCGACCGGCTGCCGTGTTTCGGAAATTTCAACGATGCGGCTGGCAGATGTTCATCTGGAGGAACATTTTTGCAAGTGTACGGGAAAAGGAAGCAAACAGCGCATCGTACCTCTGGGTGAGAAGGCGGTGAACGCCCTGATCATGTACCTCGAGGAGGAATATCCGACTCTGGCTGAACGTGCCGAGCAGCACGGTGAAGAGCCCGTCTTTCTTTTTATGTCATGCCACGGACGTTTCCTCGACCGGCACCGGATATGGGAGCTGATCAAGCGTTACGCGATCCGGGCGGGGGTCAGGACTGACATCAGCCCACACACGATGCGGCACAGTTTCGCGACCCATCTTTTAATGAACGGCGCCGATTTGCGTCAGGTACAGGAAATGCTTGGCCACGCGAACATCATGACGACGCAAATTTACACGCACGTCGATACAAAACGACTCAAGGCGATTCACAAAAAATTTCACCCGCGCAGCTGAATTACGGGGACGACGCTTCCAGCGTCGTTATCGCTCATGAATTACGGGGACGACGCTTCCAGCGTCGTTATCGCTCATAAATTACGGGGACGACGCTTCCAGCGTCGTTTCGCTCATGAATTACGGGGACGACGCTTCCAGCGTCGTTATCGTTCATGAATTACGGGGACGACGCATATAAACGTTGTCCCCGTTTTGATACCTTTAAGTAAAAAAACGGGGGCGAAACTTCACCCCCGCTTGATCATTTATTTGGAAACCTTACGGCTTCTGACGGAAGAGACCATTGAACGGGCCTTTTTTCGTTCCATCGTTGAAGTCGAGCTGCCAGTAACCATCGGACCACTCAAGGGTGACTTTGCGCCATCCGTCCGGAACCTGCGGGTACGGATAGTACGGGCCAATATACGGCCAGGCGCTGGCACAGTGGCGTTTCGGGTACTGGACCGCAGCGGTGTTCGGATAAGAAGCGTAGGACGGCCAAGCCTTTTTGGGCATATAGGGCTCGTCATAACACATGCTTGAACCACCATTCTTCGGCATTGCGTAAGCCTGGGGATTCATCGGGGCCGGAGCGGCAGACGGAGCGCCGACAACCGAATTGCTCGGGTCAACAACCGATGTGGTACCGTAAGCAACCGGTTTCACCGTCAGGCCATAATTCGCCTGAATCGGGCGCGGTTTGCCAGCGTTGACCGTGGTTTTCCCGAAATCCGCATCCTCAACATTGAGGATAGACGGCATACTTGAACCTGTTTCAACCTGTTCCGCGTTGACCGGAACTCCGTCCACTGAAACAACTTCGTCACTGATGATCTGACCGCCTTCAATATCGAGCTGCGCGGGGCTGCTCATGACCTGATTCTGGAAAATCGCAACCTGCTTGACAGAAGTGTCTTCCACCGCTGTCTTTTCGACTTCAAGCTGATTCACGACGTTCGCAACGCCGTTCATTTTCTCAACTTCCGCCTGAATCGCAGAGATTTTCTCGGATGAGTCCACGACACCCGTAAGCCAGACTGTCTCGTTCTCGTATTTCAGACCAATATCACAGCCTTCAATCAGATTCGCATCTTCAAGAACGCCGGCGATTTCCTCAGCCATCTCCTGATTGTTACCCAGCACCGTCATTGGCGCCATGGCAACCGCGAGTAAAATCGCGCTGAAACTAAATACACGTCGCATCCTGTTTTCCTCCAGTTTTTCTCACCGTGTAAAATGACGAAACCGCAGAACCAATCCTTGCTTTCGTCGGGATTTCTGTAATTTTCGTGACGACCGTCTTTACTGGACTAATCGCCATCTTTCTTCTAATCGCTTTTACAATCGGAAAAGTTACAACCGAAACTTCAAGACACTTCCTGCGTAATCCTTACTTTTTAAAAATTTTCAGGGGCGATAATCGGAATAATAGGAATAATCGTTAAAGTTTACCCAAATTAATGCTGTTGTCCCTTCAAGAAAGCAAAAAATCCAACGGCCACAGGCCCCCCAGATCAGGCAGGGATTGTAGCAGCTGGATTTTGCTGTGCTCTGAATGTAATCTTTGGTCTGTACTATTTTTGCCAGGTTGCCCAGTTTGGAATTGGGCCTTGCGCTTTCGGAGTGGCGATCGAGGGAGAAACCTGAACACCAGGAACGACCGACGCGGGACGTGAGGCGGCAAGGGATTTTGCTTTCAGATCGGAAACGGTCTGGGCTCCCGTAAGAAGAGCGACACATTGGGCCTCAATGACGAGTTCTTCACCCACGGGACCGATACCTTCACCTGTTTTGGCTTTGATGTTTACCTGCTGAGGGGTTACTCCGAGCGTTTCCGCGATATTTCTCGCGATGTCTGCTTTGTAGCCCGCCAGTTTGGGACGCTGAGCAAACACGATGCAATCAAGATTCTGGAGTTTCCAACCCATACTTTGGACTTTCTGCCAGGCGATACTTAGCATTTCCACCGAAGACCGGCCCCGGTTCTTTTCGTCCGTGTCCGGGAACAGGTCGCCGATGTCGCCCGCCGCTGCCGCTCCGAGCAAGGCATCGATGACAGCATGGAGAAGTACATCCGCGTCACTGAATCCGAGCAGTTTTTTGTCATGTGGAATTGGAATTCCTCCCAGACGAAACCCGTCACCGGGAATCAAGCGATGCGTGTCGTGCCCAATTCCAACCCGAAATGGTGTATTCATTTTCAGCCTCTTAAAAAATCTGGAATATTTCATTAATGATAGCAAAAACATTCAGGAAAAGCAATAGCGATTTTGAGGCTTGTGATCTTCGGGAAAAATTTCCGGAATTTTCATTAAATTTCCGAAAAAAACTCATTACGGGGTTGGTTTTTTTTCAAATATAGTGTAAAGTAGAAATGAGAGTTATTTTTTCGTGAATACATCCTGGGAGATTTTTTTCATGTGTAAACGTAGTTTCACTTTAGTGATTCTGCTGGTTTGGACTTTTCTTTTGGGGGCAGAATCGGTTCAGGCCGCGACTTTCAGTACAAAAAACTTTACAGTCACCACTTCAGACCCACGCGTTGCGGAACAACTCGCGAACCGTGCGGAATTCCTGCGTGCGAAACTGGCGGTTTTCTGGCTCGGCAAGGAACTTCCCAATTGGGCGAAACGCTGCAAAATCCGTATCAAACTCGGTGACAATCTTCTCCCCGGCGGCGCAACCACTTTTACTTTCAAAAATGGAGAAGTTTTCGGCTGGGATATGGACATCCAGGGCTCGCGTGACCGTCTGTACGATTCGGTTCTTCCGCACGAGATCACGCACATGATCCTTGCGAGCCACTTTCGCGTGCCGCTCCCGCGCTGGGCTGACGAAGGGGCTGCGACGTTTACCGAGCATCAGTCGGAACGGAACAAGTACCAGCAGCAATTATACAAAGCTCTGAAATCCCGGCAGGGGATCTCTCTCGACCGCCTTTTCGCGATGGAAGAGTACCCGCAGGACCCGATGCCGCTCTACGCGCACGGGTTTTCGATCGTGGAATTTCTGATCCGTCAGAGAGGCCCACATTATTTCGTCAGTTTTATTGAGGCTTGTATCCAGGAAGAGAAAGACTGGAACACACTGGTTTACGAGTTCTATGGTTACACGACGCTGGCGAAACTCCAGAACGACTGGATCGAGTGGGTTGAAAATGGAACTCCCGAATTTGTCGGAACGAATATGATCGCGGGCAATGGAATTGACGCTCCCAAGCTCACGGTTCAAAAGTCGAGTCTGTTGGAAAACTCAACGTTTAATGAATCGATGCAGGTCGTTTCCCCGTCTAAAATTCAGCCTTCTCCCAATACGGTGGACTGGAGCACGACACACGTAAACACTGCTACCGAATATTAAAAAAGACTGATTCGCCGTCCTTTGCAAACCTTTGAATATTGACGGCTTAATCAGTCTCTTCAGGATTCCCAAGCGGGTGACGCGCTAAAAACACGTCACCCGTTTTTCTTTTCTATTTATTCACAAAATCCCAACCCTCGCGGTACTCATAATCCGATTTGAGGAATTTGTCCGCGTCGGCGTTGCCGGTCGTGAATTTCACCGGGTCCCACGGAAGCGTGATGTTCCCGGCACGGTGCGCCAGGTTCCCGAGCAGGTTGTTCTCGATCAAACGGCCGGAATAGTCGAAATTGCAGAGCGATTCCGGACCGCCCTTGGCCGCCACGAAGAATTCTTCGTAATGCCCCAGCGAGGACGGAATGAACGGGTCGATCTTGTAGCTCTCGAACTGGGACTTCGGCGAAAGCAGAACTTTGCCGTAGTCGGAGACCACGAGCCCCTTTTCGCCGATGAACGCGACGCCGATCCCCCAGTCGTTGATGGTCGTATCGTCGCCGACCATCGGCTGGAGCAGATCGCTGCGGCGTTTCATTCCTTCCGGACCGTGGTACCAGACCAGCTTGATCTCGCCGTTGGTGTACTCGCTGCAGGTCTTGCGCGGAGCGTGCTTCCAGGTCGCGATCTGCCACGGCGGGGTGGCGAGACGGTCCGGTTCCGGCGCTTCGCAGGAAACTTCGTACGGACGATCCAGTTCCAGCGCCCAGTAGGCCAGATCGACGAGATGGCTTCCCATGTCGCCGAGGACACCGGTCCCGAAGTCCCAGCGACGGTGCCAGTTCAGGCAGCCGTTGTTCACGTAGTCAATATTGAACGGACGCATCGGGGCCGGGCCGAGCCAGACGTCCCAATCGATGTGCGCCGGGATCGGCTGTTCCGGAAGGAACTCGGGACCGATCGGGCGGATCGTCCGGCTGCACCAGACGTGCGCTTCCTTGATCTTGCCGACCGCACCGGCACGGACGTATTCGACCGCACGGCGATAGTTTTCCGTCGCATGGATCTGCGTTCCCATCTGGGTGGCGATCTTCCCGCGGCGTTCTTTGTAGAGGTCCTGCATGATGCGGGCTTCCTGGATCGTGCGGGCCAGAGGCTTTTCGGTATAGACGCTCTTGCCGGCCTTCATCGCCGCAATCGACGCCAGGGCGTGATGGTGTTCTGCCGTGGTCACGAACACGACGTCGATTTTCGGATCATCGATGAGCGTCCGCCAGTCCGTCGTTTTGATGGCGTCGGGGTAGTCTTTGGCCACGTTTTCGAGCGTCTCGCGGTTCGTGTCGCACAGGGCGTAGCAGTTCTGCCCGGCGGCGCCCGCGCGGTTCGCACCAGCGCGTCCGCCCGCTCCGAAGAAGGCGCAGTTAAGTTTTTCATTTGGCGTGTTCTGGCCGCGAACGATTCCGGCCTGAAGAATGAGCGTGCCGGCGCCCAGCGCGGCAGAGGTTTTGAGGAAAGAACGGCGGGTTTGCATAGGGGACTCCTTAAAAAAGTTGGAAGGAAGAAATGAAAAACGAATAATGAATAACGAATAATGAATAATGACGCTGGCGCGTAATGCAAGTTGCAGAATGAGTTCAGGCCAAGCGTAATTCCGGCCTTCGGCCTTCATTACCGCCTTTCATTATTCGTTATTCGTTATTCATTATTCATTCTCCCAGTATAGTCTTTTCTCCGCGCCCTTTCAACCCCCCCCTCCCCCGGAATTTCGGGAATTTTTCTCAAAAAAAGTCGCTGAACTCTTGACGAAACCGGATTTCCTGCTATGATTGAGGGACCTGTATTTTATAATTCATAATTCATCATTCATAATTCATAATTAAATTATGCGTTTTCCACTTTCGCTTACGATGTCCATGACCCGTTACATCCTCTCCCAAAACCTGCGTGGGGTGAAGAAGTACCCGCTCGTTTTAATGCTCGAGCCGCTTTTCAAGTGCAATCTGCACTGCGCCGGCTGCGGGAGGATCCGGGAGTATGCTGGTCACATGACCGAAATGCTCACGGTTGATGAGTGCCTCGACGCCATGAACGAGTGCGGCGCCCCGGTCGTGAGCATCTGCGGTGGGGAGCCGCTCATCTATCCCGGGATCGGCGAAGTGGTCCGCCGGGCCGTCTTCGAGCAGAAACGTCACGTCTATTTGTGCACGAACGGCCTGATGCTCCAAAAGCACATCGAAGACGGGACGTTCAAGCCGACGAGCCGGTTTTTCATCAACGTTCATCTGGACGGGATGGAAAAGAACCACGACGCTTCCACCTCGCGCACCGGCGTTTGGGCCGCGGCCATCGAGGGGCTGAAGGCCGCCGTCGCTGCCGGGTTCCAGGTCTGCACCAACACGACGCTCTACCGCGAGTCCTCGGTCGATGAGATCGTCGAGCTCTGTACGCTGCTGGAATCACTCGGCGTTTGCAGCATGATGCTCGCGCCGGCATACTCATACGAAACGTTCGACTCGGCCTCGCAGGACGCTCTTTTCCTCCACCGCGAAGAGACACAGGCCCGCTTCCGCGAGCTGGAAAAACGCCTGAAGGGGAAGAAACTCGGCACGACGCCGCTCTACATGGACTTCCTGACCGGCCGCCGCCAGCTCCCGTGCGCCGCGTGGGCCAATCCCACCCGAAACGTTTGCGGCTGGAAAGGGCCGTGCTATTTGCTGACCGACGCCCATTACGCCACCTACCGTGAACTTCTGGAAAAGACTGACTGGTCGTCCCTCGGCCCTACCGGCACCGACCCCCGCTGCACGAACTGCATGATGCACTGCGGCTTTGAACCCGGCGCGGTCCTGGTCAGCACGAAAAACCCGATCCAGGGCCTGCGGACGATGCTCTGGCAGTTGGGGATTTTTTAAAGGAGTAGTCAGACATGAAATATGATCTTCCGGAGCTCGTAGAACGTGAAATAATCAAATACGCCGAGATCCACGGGATCCAAAAGGTCATCCTTTTCGGTTCCCGGGCGCGAGGTACAAACCGGGAAAGAAGTGACGTGGATATTGCCGTTTCAGGCGGAAATATTCGTGATTTTCGATTTGACTTGGAGGAAGAGGCCCAAACCCTTCTGATGTTTGACGTGGTTGACCTTGACCATCATATCAGCGTCGAACTTCAAAAAGAAATCGAAAGAGACGGAGTGGTGATTTATGAAAAAATATGAGAATTTTTGCAAAGCATTAAGGAATTTGCAAGAAGCTGCAACTCTTGAAAAGCCCTACAATGTTGTGGAACAGACCGGCATCATCGCATTGTTTGAAATTTGTTTTGAACAATCATGGAAGATGATGAAAGAACTGCTTGAAGAACACGGCAGGGTCGTGGACCCCATCGGTTCGGCCAAATCAATAATCAAGATCGCTTTTCAATGTTCGATGATAAATGATGAGGAGCTCTGGCTTGAACTGCTCCAGGTAAGGAATTTGCTGACCCATACCTACAGTGAGGAAGATGCAAATAACGCAATAGACGACATTAACAACAAACACATTGCCGCTTTCGAGGAGCTTAAAAAAGAAGTTGAGAAAAATTGGTTGGATTTTTAAAGGAATGATTTGGAGAAACGCCAAACTCTTCTCATGTTTGACATGGTTGACCTTGACCATCATATCAGCGTCGAACTTCAAAAAGAAATCGAAAGAGACGGAGTGGTGATTTATGAAAAAACTTGAAAACTATTCAAACTGCCTGAAGGTTCTGAAAAACGCAGATTTTCGGAAGCGGAGAATAATGAGATTTACAGGACTGGAATCATCGGTCAGTATGATCTGACGTTTGAACTGTCCTGGAAAGCGATGCAGGAAGTCTTGCAGTTACAGGGGATAACCGATTTCAGAGGTGGTTCCCCCATAGACATTTTACAGGCAGGCTACAGATTCGGGCTTTTTGACGATGAGGCTTTATGGCTCACGATGCTCAAAAAGAGAAATTTGGCGATCTACGTTTATAATGAGGACGAGATCAATGAAATGGTCCACCTTATCCGGGGCCTGCGGGCGATGCTCTGGCAGTTGAGGGTTTTTTAAAGAAAATTTGTCACAGGGCATTGACAAGTCATTGATTTTGCATTATAATACAAACACAAATCAATACGAGGTGATACTATGGCAAATTTACAGATTCGGCTCAACGATGAGCTTAAAGCAAAAGCAGACGACCTTTTCGCAAGTCTGGGCTTCGATACTTCCACGGCGGTGAGAATTTTTTTAGCTGCCGCGGTCGAGAATAACGGCCTCCCCTTCGAGGTCCGTCACAAAGCACTCCCCGAGAATATTCATCAGGCGGTTTACGAAAGCAGGAACCGGGTAAATCTGAACGGCCCTTTCGACACGGCAGAGGAAGCGGTTGCCGCAATGCTGGGGGATTGAGTTTTGTATAAGATTGAGTTCACCAATGAAATGAAGCGCAACGCCAAACTGATGAGAAAGCGCGGAAAAGATATGGCAAAGCTTACGGCCGTGCTCAATATGCTCGCGTCTGGAAACCCTTTGCCGCCGAAATTCAACGATCATCAGCTTTCAGGCAATCTCAAAGATTTCAGAGAGTGCCACATTGAACCCGATTGGCTCTTGCTGTACCAGTACCACGATGATGTGCTGGTATTGACGGCAACCGCTACGGGTACACACGCCGATTTGTTTGGATTGTAAGCGGATTCTACGATCAATTATTTAAAGGAATTTCTGAGAGAAACTGGAAAAATTCCCAGCAATTCCCAGAAAATTCCCAGCCTCCCGGCAATCACTTCCCCCTGATCCCGTCGATCTTCTCACGCGTGGCCTGGGCGTTGGTGCGGATCGTGGCCCAGTCCTGTTTCTGGATCAGGTCCCGTTTGGCGATCCACGAGCCGCCGAGGGCCAGCAGCAACGGGCTTTCCACATACGGCCCGATGTTCTCGAGCGACAGTCCGCCCAGTGGCAGGTACTTCAGCCCCAAATGCGCGTACGGAGCCGAAACCGACTTCAGGTACTTCATCCCGCCGCACGGCTCGGCCGGGAAGAGTTTCAGCTCGCGGCAGCCCAGCTCGACCGCCTTTTCGATCTCGCTCGGAGTCATGATCCCCGGCGCGAACGGAAGGCCCGCGGCCTGCGCCGCCAGAACGACCTTTTCATTCAGCCCCGGCGCCACGCCGAAAGCGGCTTTCGCTTCCGCGACTTTCTGAACCTGCTCCGGGGTCAAAATCGTGCCGACGCCGGCGAGCATTTCGGGAATTTCGCGGAGGATATTCGCCAGAGCGTCCAGAGCCGCGGGGGTCCGGAGCGTCAATTCGATCGCGTTGATCCCTCCGTCCATGAGGGCTTTGGCGGTCGGGACGGCATTAGCCGCATCATCGATCACGAGGACCGCGATGGCTCCGCAGGCCTGGATCTGGGCGAGGGCTTCGTCTGTAAACTGGGATTTCATATTGGGTTCCTTTTCTGAAAGTAAGGGAAACACGGGTCGGCCCGCGTCTCCTGTGCGTCTTTGAACAATTCAAGCCTTTATTTTACCACAAAATGAATTTTTTGGAATCCGGCCCCCTTGAATTTTTCGGAAAGATGGGATAAAATTGGGGGTGAAGGGTTTGAACCCGATCCAACTCACTTCAGGCAAAGGAAGATCCCATGACCATTTTCAAGAAAATCATTGACCACGAGATCCCGGCCGACATCGTGTATGAAGACGATCAGTGCCTGGCGTTTCGTGACATTTCGCCCCAGGCGCCCACGCATATTCTGGTGATCCCGAAGAAAGAGATCACCGCCGTCGATGCGCTGACCGAAGAAGACCAAATGTTGGTGGGGCACATTTTCCTCGTGATCCAGAAAATCGCGAAGGATGAGGGCCTCACGGACGGTTTCCGCGTCGTGACGAATAACGGCCGGAACGCGTGCCAGACGGTCCCGCACCTGCATTTCCACCTCCTCGGCGGACGTCCCTTCGGCTGGCCGCCAGGGTGAAATCGAGGATTGAGCAAGGGAACGTCACCCTTGGGGAAAAAAGTGTGAAAATTTTGGAATTTCTTTAAAATCTTTCACGAACACGCCCAGCGTTCGACCGCCTCCGCACGGCCGGTCAGGGGGTTAAAGTCCACGATCGTCCCGTGGAGCCGAACGTCTTCGTCCGCCACATCGTACGCGACGGGGCGGCCGGTCAGGGTCGCTTCGGTCACGCACTCGATTTTCCGGCCGATGATGCTTTTCATCGCGCCGCACATGCCGACATCGCACTGGAACGCCGTCCCACCGGGATAAATCTGCTCATCCGCCGTCACGACGTGGGTATGGGTTCCCAAAACTGCCGTGACGCGGCCGTCCAGGTAGCGGCCCATGATCTGCATGTCGCTCGTCGCCTCGGCATGGAAATCGACCAGGATCACTTTGACGTCTTTGGGGAGCTGGCGCAGAATTTTGTCCGCCGCGTGGAACGGGCAGTCGATCGGCTGCATGAAAACCCGGCCCTGAAGGTTCACGACGGCGGCGCGGGCGCCCATGCCGATCTCGAAAACGACGAAACCTTTTCCGGGTGCCTCGGCCGGATAATTGCCCGGGCGAATGATCCGTGGGCAGGATTCCAGGACCGCGATCGCTTCCTTGCGCTTGAACGTGTGATCGCCCATCGTGATGCAATCGATCCCGGCGTTGATCAGCTCGTTATAAATTGCGTGATTGATCCCCGAGCCCGCGGCCGAATTCTCAGCGTTGGCCGTGACAAACTCCAGATTCAGTTCCTGACGGACGGTTTTCAGACGCTGACGGATCAGATCGCGCGCAGGTTTCCCCACGATGTCACCGAGGTGCATGAATCGCATGGATCATTCCTCCTCGTCTTCCTCGTCATCATCATCGCCGCCATCATCAGCGTCTTCCTCGTCGTCATCATCTCCTTCGTCAGCGTCTTCCTCGTCGTCATCATCATCTCCTTCGTCAGCGTCTTCATCCTCGTCATCATCATCGTCATCATCGCCGCTGTCGTCAAAGAAATCGTCTTTTTGTTTTTTACTGGCTTCGCTCCGCATAACAACTCCCTGTCTTTCGTAGGGATTTTCCATTCTGCCCTCCCAACGAACGATTTCCTGCAAAAGGACTTTTTCACCGCGCAGGACCCAGACCATAATATTGCAGGGAAGTTCAAACTCTTCACCGATGAGGTCGAAACCAAATGCGTACGTACTGAACGGGTCGGTTTTTGTGGGCATTTTCCCGACCATCGTCCGGCTTGCATTCGGGAAAACGAGTGTCGTTTCATCTTCACCCGTTCGAGTGTTTTTCATTTTTACCCGTATTACCGTGTCACGTACTCCAAACGCACCGATCCAGCCCAGGACACTCATCTTAACTTCCGGATCCCCGAATCGGAGCGTCTTGAGAAGCATATCGTCTTCATCGCCGAGGTAGCAGTCATCAATCGCGTCCTTGAGGCGGATATTTCGTAAATCATACCGATTCAACCATCGGCTCTGCAGGAAAACAGGGGTTGTCTTTGTCGGGTCTTTGACCGTTTTATCATCCAAAATACGCACTTCTACCGAAGCGGTTGGGTGGACATCGCACGGATAGTCGATTTTCAGGATACGAATGTTCTGCGGGGTCAGAACGGTGGAAACGTACTTTTCAGGCACAGTTTCCTGCTTCATGGTTTCCCCGACCTGGGCGAAAACCGTGGAACACAAAACCAAAAGGCTGAAAATGGGCGCGAGATTAAAATGATTCATGGGTCCAACACGAAAAAGGGATTCTAAATTTTTTGATGATTCACAAAACCATTACATTTTAATATTTTCTCCCGGTTTGAGAAAATTTCCATCAGAAAATCCTTTTTTTTTAATCCTGAGACAAAATTTTAGCGTTAAAATCGGAATAAGATTCAAAACCGCCCCAAAAAGAAGAGCGGTACGACAGACAAAAGCCGAAGGCTTTTTAATTACGCATTACGAATTTCCAATTCCTGATTAAATTCCTTCTTCCATCACGGCGAACTGCACGTCGTAAATCCCCGCTTCGGCGGCCTGGAGCAGGATCGGTTCCACGATGGAGTAAGGGACTTTCCGGCCCGCCCGGATGCGCAGCTGGAAGCCCTCTTTCTGCTGGGCTTTTTCCCGGGCAAGAATTTCCGGAAGGTCTGCGGCAGTGATCGGCTTCATCCCGATGAAGATCTGCGTTTCGTCCGGGAGCGTCACGGTCAGACGCGGCGTTTCTTCCGGCGGGAGCTCTTTTGCCTCGTCCGCCTTGGGAAGGTCCACCTCCACGGCATTCTCCTGATTCGTGAAATGACTCGCCACCAGAAAGAAAATAATCAACAGAAACACCACGTCGATCATCGGCGTCATGCTGAACCCGGCGGCGGAGTGCGGCGCTTGAGGAGCTTTCATTTCCCGGCTTCCTTCCCGGATTTGGCAAGGGCGTTACTCACGCGGCGGCGGTATCGCTTCAGTGGGAGGAAGATCGACTGGACCTTGGACGTCATCTCGGCCATGAACTGATCGACCCGATTCCGGAAGAACGCGAACACGCCGATGCACGGGATCGCGACGATCAGACCCTCCACCGTCGTGACGAGCGCCTGGTAGATCCCGCGGGCCAGTTCGGGGCCTTGGGCGGACCCCTGTGTCACGGCAATTTGCTGGAAAGCCGTGATCATCCCGAGCACCGTCCCGAGCAGCCCGAGCATCGGAGCGATGTTTCCGATGACCGACAGGATCTCGATTTTCCGGAAGTATTTGGCCGCCTGTTCTGCGATGGCGTCCTCGAGCGTCTTTTCGATGTCGTTCCAGTCGCCGTCATTCTCAAGCAGACCGGCGCTGACCACACTGGAGAGTGGGCACGGCTTCGATTTGCAAAGGTCGAGCGCCGCTTGAAGCTGACCGTTGGCGAGCAGTTCCCGAAGCTCCGCGGCAAGCTCTTCCGGCACGATTTTCGTCGGGCGCAATTCGAGAAAATACTTGACCGCGAACGCGACCGCCGTGACAGAAAGGACGAAAATGACGAGACCTACGAGGCCTCCTGAGGCGATGATTTCCAGCATGGTTCTTTCTATATTGACTACTATTGACTACTTAAAACCTTCTCCGCTTCGTCAGCTCTCCCGGCCAGTTCCAGGGCTTTTTGAGCCTGTTTTGCCGCTTCCCGGCTTAAACTTGGGGATTCGGTATAAACCCAGGCAGTTTTCAGAAACGCAAGCGCCGCCGAGTCGTAATCCTTCAGCCGTAAAAAAGCCTGACCCACGACGAAACACGGCCCTCCCCGAAGTTCCGGCGGGAACACTTCGATCCGACTGCGCCAAGCCGCGGCCTTTTCGGGGGTCACATCCATCAGACTCAGCCGCCAGGTCAGAGCCTCGGCAAGCAGCGCGACGCGTGTTTCCTTGTTTTCGGCCAAAGTCTTCAGCTTTTGCGGAAGGTCTTTTCCCTGCTGGGAGAAAAGGAGGAAGCTGGCACACATCACTTCCACGGGTGGAATGTTCCGGTGGGTTTTGAGGGTCGTGAAGGCGGTTTCTTCCGCGCGTCCGTCGCCGGGGATCGCCTGCCAGACCATCGGAATACACGTGAACGTTTCATCGGTCATATCCGGCTCCAGCTCGTTCAGGTCAGTAAAATGCTGAATCGCCTGGGCGTAAAAACCGAGCGAGGATTCACAGCGGATAATTTGGGCCAGGAGTTCGACCTCGATCCAGCGTCGGAGCGAGGCGGAAAGAGCCTTTTTGTAGTGGGCCAGTGCGTCACGGTAGTTTTTCTGGTGGAAATGCTGGTCCCCGAGGCGCTGCTCGTTGGATTTTTGGTAGTAGATTCGGGCCACAAGATGTGCGGCGATGGTGGTCATTCCGTCGGCGGTTTTCAACTCAAGCCCGTTCCGGTTGAACGATTCCACGATGCCAACCTGACGGGAGAAGCCACGGCCGTCGCTCCGATTCCGGATTTCCACAACTTCGCGCCCGGCCGGAATATCGACCTTGTTTCCACTCTCGTCGTCCTGGGAAAACTGGGCGAAAAGCGGGTTGACGCAAAACAGGAAAATCAGGAGGAAAAAACGGTTCATTAAACAACGTTTTGCAGGACTTATGGAACGTGTTAATACATATTTTCTTAATAATAATGTGGAAAGGATATTTTGTCAAGTGAAAAAATCGAAAATATTTTTCTCGAATGACACGCAGATTGCATTTTATTCATTTGTCACCCCCAAACGGGTTTATGAAATTTTTTTCCGTTCTTTCCCCAAATGGAAAAAAGTTTCCTTTAGACCAGAGCTTTCCCCACTCTGGCCGAATAAAAGGTTTCGCGTTCTTGTGTGTTGCTTTTTATTCAATTTTAAGGTGGTTTGCCGGCTTTCCCCCAAAGGCCGCGGCACTTTTGGAACTTGGGTCGGCTTTTTTACTTTTTTTATCGACCCTCGTTTCCCTTGCTAACCGCCTATTTATGACGAGCAGTCAGGCCCCCAACTGACCGCTCGTTTTTTTATGCTCATCTGTAACTTTGTGGAATCTGGGAGAGATGCATCATTTTGTATCGTTTTGGATGCTGCAAAATGATACACTGCTTCAAAATGATACACCAATAATTAAGCAAATCCCTCTTGACTTTTGTCCCGATTTGGTGTATTATGGATTTTTTTAGATAATACAAAAAAAATTTTTTCGCGAATTTTCCATGGAAACTCCATCGCATCCCAATCAAGATTCGGCCGACTCGCGTGGGAGTGTTTTCTCCTCGTGGGGGATATCGATTCTGTTCCACGTGATTCTTCTGCTGATTTTGACATTTACCATTTCGAAAGCTGTTCCGGTCCAGAAGGGCATTTCCGAGGAAGAAACGGCGGATGTGGGGATCGCGTTTCGGACCCAGACAGAGGAAAAAACGCTTTACGAGTCGGCGGCTGATGCGATGAATGAAGATTCCAGCTCGGGTGAGGATGCCGCATCGCAGGATTCCACCTCCAAAAAGACCGAGGCGGAAGTGATTTCGGCCCTTTCCTCCGAGATCGCGTCGAATGAAGCCCCATCCGTGCCGGACGTCGCGGCTCTGGCTCCCGGAATGGCCCCCACAGAGGGAAGCGGAAGTTCCGGCCTTCAGCGTGTTACTGACGGTCTGGGCGATGTTACCGGTGTGGGAAGCGGCTCGTTCGAGGGGTTCGGAAAAGGAACCGTTTCCTGTTTTGGAACTTCAGGAAAGGGAAACCGCTTCATTTTCGTTTTTGACCGCTCTGCGAGCATGAGTTTTCACCCCGCCGGAACCACTGCGACCCCGATGGCGGCCGCGAAACAGGAACTGCGCAAGAGTCTCCGAATGCTGAAACCAAACCAGCAGTTCCAGATCATCTTTTACAACGGGCTGGAAGAGGATATTTTGCAGTACGAAACGAACAAAATGGTCTTCGCGACGAAAGAAAACCTGATCGGGGCGGAGCGTTTCCTCAGCTCCATCACCGCAATGGGCGGAACGGACCACAGGACCGCGCTCACAATGGCGCTGAGCCGCCACCCAGATGTGATTTTTTTCCTGACGGACGCCGACGAAAACGAAACGACGATCAATGCCGCTGATTTGGAAAGGATTCGGAAAAACTCGATGGGGACGCAGATCAACGCGATCCAGTTCGGAAACGGCCCGCAGCCCAAAATGACGAACTGGCTCAAGCGCCTCGCGGAACAGAATGGCGGTCAGTTCGTGTACCTGGACGTGAACCGGTTGTAGTAGTACGGGGACGACGCTTCCAGCGTCGTCAGAAATACGGCAGACATTTACGGGGACGACGCTTCCAGCGTCGTCATAATTTATGGC
>SAMEA3663299__coassemble_35_pt1 | contig 100746 bp, 65 predicted proteins | sample SAMEA3663299__metabat2_low_PE_003 | metagenome-assembled genome bin SAMEA3663299 (sample SAMEA3663299) | pig gut metagenome | biome: pig gut; feature: pig-associated habitat; material: faeces | place: China | collected 2013 | reverse complement strand
TGACTTCAGGTTTGACTTCAGGTTTGACTTCAGGTTTGACTTCAGGTTTGACTTCAGGTTTGACTTCGGATTTGACTTCGGATTTGACTTCAGGTTTGACTTCGGATTTGACTTCAGGTTTGACTTCTAAAGATTCGGTGATTTGAACGGTCTCGGCAATTGATTCAGGACCTGCGTCCGGACATTCACAGACTTCCTCAATGGGTTTGGCAGTTTCCGAGGAATTGGTTTCCGGTTCGGGATCGGACTTTTCTTCTTCGTCAGTGGTTTCATCAGAAGCAGACGCGGCTTGGGAAGTGACATTAAACCAGTTTTTGACCATAGACTCGTATGGCTGGGGGCATTCGCCGATCCCCAGAACGTTTACACAAAGACCGGCCTGACGCAAGGCAAGAAGCAGATTCATCATAGGGTCCTGGCACTGAGCGATCAGGATGGACGGTTTTTCCCCCTCTTTCTTCGGCAGAAGAAGCGCCTCCAGACCCATTTGCATCTCAGAGTTTTTGACGGGTATGGCAGATATCCCATGCTGAAGAAGAACCGGAGACAGATTCACGTTTTCAGGCTGAACAAAACAGATTTTCTTCACGAACGGGTTGGTGTTTATCTGTCGATCCAACAGCGAAAACACGGCTTCCGGCTGAACTCCCGCCTCGGCGGCCAGTCGAATAAAAAGATCTGTCAAAATACAAAGATTGATGGATTGGTCGGTATTCATATTCTATTCCTCCTAAAAAATGGTCATGTTTACATTGGCCCTCTATATCTATTAACGAATGAGTGTGATTTTTTTCCAAATTTTTAGAAAAATTCGAATAAAAATATGTGTCATCTGAGAACAGCTTGCCGGAAAGATAATTAAAACTAAAATGTAAAATAAATAATCGGCTATACAAAAAAACCTCCTTGCAATTTCTCGCAAGAAGGCTAATTTGGGCGATACAGGACTCGAACCTGTGACATCCGCCTTGTAAGGGCGGCGCTCTAACCAACTGAGCCAATCGCCCGATTGGTACAATGATTAAATTGTAAGCATTATTATGCCATAAATTTTCGGTTTGTCAAGGACCTGTGAGAAATTTTTCGGGTCAAATCTTAAATCACAGGCAAACGGAACTGAAGCGTCTCGCGGCAAACCTCTCGGTACTCGATTTCTGCATGGAAAGAGTTTTGAAGTTTGGCCAGAACCTTTTGAACCACTGTTTCCGGTGCGCTTGCTCCTGCGGAAATCAGGATCGTCTGATCAGGGGTAAACCACGTCAGATCCACATCTTCCGGTCCGTCCACGAGAAAAGCAGGGATGTTTTGCATCGTTGCCAGTTCACGAAGACGCTTGCTGTTGGAACTTGTGGGGCTTCCCACGATCAGGACAACATTGGCCTCGTGTGCCAGTTCACGAATCGCCTGCTGCCGATTTTGAGTTGCGAAACAGATGCAGCTCACCTGCGGTTTCACGATCTCCGGGAAACGCCGCGTCAGTACATTTACGATCCGCTCGGCCTCCGTGATGGAAAGGGTCGTCTGCGTCAGGTACGCCACTGGTTTGTCCGGAAGGATCTGGACCGATTCGGCCTCCTCGACCGAGCAAAGAACGTGCGTCGCTTCGGGCGCTTCCTCGACGATCCCGACGATCTCGTCGTGCCCGGCGTGACCGATCAGGATGATTTGAAAACCCGCTTCGGCCAAACGCGCGGCCTGGGTGTGGATCCGCGTGACGAGTGGGCACGTGGCGTCAATGATTCGGAGTCCCTTTTGGGCACACAGATCCCGCACATGGGGCGAGACGCCGTGGGCAGAAAACATCAGATGCGCACCGTCCGGCACGTCCTCTACGGAATTGACGAAATGAACGCCCAGATCCTGAAATTCCTTCACGACCCAGGTATTGTGCACGATCTCGTGAAAGACGTAAAACGGCGCACCGTACCGCTCGACGGCCTGATGAAGGGAGGTAATCGCCCGGTTTACCCCCGCACAAAAGCCCCGAGGAGAAGCCAGGAGAATTTTCATGGGTGTAATCTCCTCAAATACTTTTCAGATTGAAGGTTGATGTTTATTATTTCCCCTTTTCCGCCTTCCATGCGAGGGGGCCGTGCTTCGATTCGGGGAAGGCGAGCCCAATGACCGCGGCCATATCGACCTGCCCCTGTTCGCTCACTACATCGTCTTCCAGAATGCGCTCGGCCTCATCCGCCATGGCCATGGCGAGGCGGTTTCCAATTTCCTGGAGCGAATATTTTTTCGGGTCGTCTTTTTGCCAGTTGAAAGCGATTTCCCGCACCGTCGGGTTGAAGCCGGTCGGCTCAAAGTGATGATTATGCACATTTTTACGCCAGTTGTTTCCCCAGAGGTAAAACCCCATTCCCGTTTTGCGGCCGAGCAGTTTGCGCTTTATCATATAGACCAACACGGGAGAGATTTCTGTCCGTTCCGGGTATGCGTTATACAAGACTTTACCGGCGTTCATGACCGTATCCAGCCCGATTTCGTCCATGATGCGCAGTGGTCCCCAAGTCATGCCGAAATTCACGGCCGCTTTTTCGATGGATTCCATCGTTACGCCTTCCAAAAGGAGTTTCAACCCCTCGTTCAGATACGGATGAAGAAGCCGATTCACGACGAAACCGGGGCAGTCGCAAACACAAAGCGGCGTTTTCTCGAGTGAGATCGCGTAGTCACTCAGACGCTGAAGGACCCCCTCCGAGGTTTGAGACGAGGGGATCATCTCCACCAGCTCGCGATTCCAGACCGGATGCAGAAAGTGGAAACCTGCGAAGTTTTTCGGAAGGGGAAAAACTGCCGCCAGTTTTTCGATCGGAATCGTGGACGTGTTGGTGGTGAAAATCACCGACGGCCGCATATAAGGCTTGAAATCCTCGTATAGAGCCGACTTTGCTTCGATTTTCTCGACGATCGCTTCTATGATCAGGTCACATTCACCCAGTTCCTCAAGTGTCCCGGTTTCCACGAGATCGAGCATTTCCTGCCGCAAAGTTTCGGGAACATTGGCCAATTCTTCGTTCAGACGGGACTTAACGGACTGGAGCATCGCGGGATTCGAGTCGTAAATCGTCACGGGGAAACCATTTCGGGCATTCAGGGCGGCAATTTCCAGCCCCATCTGGCCCGCGCCGATGATACCAATGTCCTGAACGGAAGAAAATGAGTGGGTACTTGATTTCTTGACCATGATGTTTGAAACCGGCCTCCTTACCGGTCAAATTAATAAGGTAATCCGTGAAAATGGTATATTTTTCTAATATCTCAACATCGGGATGCGGTTCGCTCGTCCGAACTGAATGAGCATTTCCTCGGGCGTACAGTTATAATTGTCTTTCAGCGCATCGATCCAGTCCTTGCCATCCTTGATTTCGTCCAGAAACTTCTTGAATCCCTGGGGTTTGCTCTTGAAAATGAATCCGACCAAACCGCTTGCGACGCCGTACTGCCACGCTTCGAGCTGGGAATCGGCCTGAAGTAGCCCACCAACGGAACCTGTCTGACGCATCATTTTCAGCCCGCTTTGCTGTTTCAGCCGGCACTGGATGTCGGCCGGAACGATGACCCCGGCCATGAAGTCGGCCATTCCTTCATTGAGCCAGAGCGGAATGCCTTGTCGAGCGCGGTAGCGGTGAACGAACCCGTGCGTCGTTTCATGGACCAGCACACCGATGAACTGCCAGCGTTTTTCCATCTTGGAAATGTCGCCGTAGAAGAGGGAAATGAGGACCTGCCCGTCACTTGATGTGTGCGCCAGGCCGCTCGCTCCGGTGAACTGATTGGCAGTGGAGTTGAAAAACTCCTGTTCAAACTGTAGAAACTGCTGCTGAAGCGCGAAGGCACAGACGATGCACTTCCCGCTCCAGACCTTGGCGTCTTTGGGGAAATCGAACATTTGGCAGAGCCGGGCGAACATTGCCTCAAGGTACTTCAGGCATTCCTCCGCGATCGGTTTGGGCGCGTTAGTCAGATAGAAGAAATGTTCCGATTCGTAATAAACCGTTCCAGAAAATTTTGCTTTGATTTCCTCCAGGTAATTTTTTTGACGCTGGATCTCCGCCTCGAACTGCTCCTCGGTCAGCTCGGGCCAGAGCCAAATCCCGGTTTCACGGTAGTACGCCATCCGATCGCGCTCTTTTTCTTCGGGCGTACGAGTGTCTTCCTCAACGGGTTCGTCCTTTTTGCCCTTCCCTCTTTTGCCTTTGGCATTCTTTTCCTTTGATACAGTTTCCTTTTTCGTGGGCTTTGATTCTTTGGAGGCTTTTGATTCTTTCGAAGCTTTGGATTTTTTTACGTTCTTTTTCGACTTGGACTTCTTGGAGTCCGACTCAAAATCGAAGTCGAAGTCATCGTCTTCTGATTCGGACATTTCGTCCATAAGTTTTCGCGCGGAACTTTTTCCAGAGCGGGACTGAGCCTGAAGAGAATTCGAGGAGGATGTCAACCATACAAAACTGAAACAAAGCAACAGGAAAACCAGGATTTTAAGGGCTGGGCGAGTTCGCATTTTACACCTCTGGGGAAAGGAGTGGGTTTTGAAAGAAAACACCGAATTAATTCAATCATCAAAAACATTTTTGGTATAAATCATATTATAATATATGTATGAAAAAAAACAAGCGGGAGGCCAGGACAAAATTTGACTTTAGCCTTTCCCGCAAATTTTTAGTAATTATCAGTCTTTCTCCTCTTGTTCCAAACTTCCCAAATTCTCAAAAATATTCTCCAATATTCCGGCAGGGCGCTCTCATAATCGGCAAATTGTAAAAAATCCCACTTTTACTCAAGACCCGAACTGTTTCTTGACGATATTTCAGACGTGGGAGTTTATAATTTTGTGGAAATCAAGGATCCCGATTATGAAAAAATTCAGTTCCTTTGGAGTTTGTTTTTTGACCCTAATGATATTAGGGTTCGCATCGTTTGTTTCGGCAGAGCCGATGAGAGTTTCATCTTTCAAAACCATTCAGATGGAACCCATCACTTCTGAGGGCCGAGCGCCGGTCGTGACTGGCCTTTCCATCAGCAAAGACGGTCAGACTCTTGTGACGGTTGGCGATGACCACAAAGCCCGCATCTGGAACGTCACTGATGGTCGGCTCAAATACACGCTGAACGATCAGCAGGACTGGGTTCGTTCCGTGAAATTCAGTCCGGACGGAAAAACGTTCGTTACCGGTGGAATGGATAATCAGCTCTACTGCTACGACGCGAAGTCTTTCCAGCGTACGCTCCAGTTTGAAAGTGCCCGCACTGCGGTCCGTTCTATCGCGTTCGACCCAACTGACAGTTCACGTATGGCGGTCATTGGCTATGATGCTTCGGTCTTCATTTATGAAACCGCTTACGGCCGTAAAACGAGGACTTGGGAGACGACCTGCTCTGATCAGCGCAGTGTTCAGTTCAGCGCGGACTCGCGTTTCGTCGCTGCCGCCGGCCGTGATGGAAACGTTCGTCTTTTCGATATGGCTACGGGCCGTATTCAGACAGATTTGGCGCGTCACACCCGCCGCGTTTGGGCCATAGCTTTCAGCGAAGACGGCAAATATCTCGCCACGGGCGGTGAAGACAAAAAAATCTACATCTGGTCCATGAAAGACTTCTCGTTCGTTCGTGAACTGGATTTCCCCTCCGGAAAAGTCACCTCGCTGACCTTCTGCGGCTCGGATACGGTCGCGGCAGGTGCGGCCAGCAATCTGATTTGCGTCTGGAATCTGCGTTCAGCGGACAGCCAGCCGACCTACGTTCTGAGTGAACACAAAGGAACGGTCGCGGATCTTCTTTGGGATTCTGCGAATCAGACGTTGATTTCCTGTGGTTTCGATTCCACCGTCCGTTTCTGGAAGTGGCAGACTCAGGATATGGCTATTTCAGAGATTCCGGTCGTTCGTTGAACGAGTCATAAATCATTTTTTTCAAGGTTGATACAAAAATGACTGTCAAAAATACCAAAAAGATGTTTCATCACGTCCTGAAAGGAATGGAACTGCTGGAAAACCGCTGTCTGCTCAGTGCCAGCCCGATCGATGTTGGAACAGTGTACTATGAAGGTGCCGGTACTGAAAATGAATCCGGTACTGACTCTGCCCCGGATTACATCTACGTCGCGTTCCAGGGTGGTGCGGAAGGCACGGAAATGACCCAGGTCACGATCGATATGGCTCGTTGGGACGACGGAAGTTACTGCTTCATCGACCAGGGTCAGGGCGTGTATGGTTACAGCCCGTTCCAAATCCTGCCCTCCGACGATTACGAGGTTCTGGGCTACAAAATCAGCGCAGACTCGACTCAAGTCACGATCAACCTGGAGGGTTTCACCGCGGGTGACGTCCTGGTGATCTCCTGCGACGTGGACCAGGTCATCACGGCCGGCTCAAACTACAAAACCGTGGCGGTTGCTGAAGGCGGTGAGTACGAAATGTCTTCGACCTTCAAAGCGACATTCGAGCACGCCAATTACTACACGCTGAACATCGAAGACGAACTCGGCTACGTGGACGATTTCGATTTGATCTCTGAGTTCGTGGAGATTACGGGCCTTCCGGACGATCCGTACATGAACAAATACTCCATCGGTCGTGACGGGCAGGACCAGCGCGTTTACACGGCTGCGGCCTTCGAGTCCGCAGTGCAGATCGAACTGCCTTGCACCCTTTCCGGGAATGTCTGGGAAGATATGACCGCGACCGGAACGCAGTACCGCGCGGGGATTGACGAGTACATCGAGAACGTTGAAATTCAGCTTTACAAACTCAACGAGAGAACCGGTAAATACGAGTGGGTCCAGACCGATTACACCGACGCGAATGGTCACTACTCATTTGACGTGGAGGCGGGAACATACCGCGTGCTGGAAATTCAGCCTTATGGTTACAAAGATGTTACGTCCTTCGTGGGAACCATTGATGGGATCCCCGTGGGTACACAGATCAGCGTCAATGAACTTTCCAACATCACGATCTTTGGCGGCGAAGACAGCATTCAGAATAACTTTTCCGAGTATCGTCCCTGCGAGATCTCGGGTATCGTCTGGCTCGACGTCAACAAAAACGACCAGTATGACGCCGGGATCGATGAACTCCTTGAGGGCGTTCAGATCGACCTGCAGAACGAATACGGCGTGGTCATTGATACGCGTTACACCAACGCGTACGGTTACTACGAATTCACCGATCTGATGCCCGGCGAGTTCCAAATCTACGAGCACCAGCCGATCGAATTCGAAGACGGCGGTGAGCGTGTCGGTACGGTGGACGGCGTGAAACGCGGGGTCGTTCTCGCGAATGACTACCTTGGCGACATTTGCCTGTTTTCCAACGACGTTGGAATTCATTACGACTTCTGGGAAGTGCAGTACGAAAGATGCTCCATTTCCGGTTATGTCTTCAAAGACGGTCCGGACCTTGTACTCAAGGAAGGTCAGAAATTACCCGACAATTTGTGGGAACTGTACCCCGGTATCCGGAGTGCCGACGACACGATGCTTGCCGGAATTACGCTGCTCCTTATTGATTCCGATGGGAACGAAGTCGCCCGTACGACCACGAACATCTATGGTTACTACGAATTCGTTGACCTGACCCCGGGCCAGTACAGGATTTTTGAGGTTCATCCGACCCAGTATATAGACGGCATCGATACGCCGGGTGATCTCGGTGGTGATTCGCTCGTGCCGGACGGCGACCTGATTTACGATATTAACCTGGATTGGGGTGACCACGGCATCGAGTACAACTTCAGCGAAATTAAAGTCGTGTGGGAAAAAACGCCGCCTCCGGGAGGCACCCCGCCGCGGATCACTTTGCCCCCGCCGGTTCACCATCCGGGTGGAGGTTCCGCGCCGGTCATCGGGAACAGTTATATGCCGTATTTCGGGAACTCCACGGGTCTTTCCCTTGGTGGTTCGGGCGGCGGCGGAGCGGCTTTCCACCTCGCAGTCCTTGGCTCTGGCAGCGCTGGGGCTTATGCGGCTGCGGCGGGTGCCATGGGGAACGCTGCGTCGGGAATCTTGGGGAACGCTGCCGGAAATGCTGCTGCGGCTTCCATCCTGGCGGACGCGAACGGAAATGTAAACGCCTACGCCAACGCTGATGCTTTCGCGAATGCGAATGCGAGCGCCCTGGCGGCTCAGGCGAACGCGGCGGCTTACGCTAATTACCTGCGCATCGCCGACCTTGACCTGACCAGTTTCGACCCACAATCGTGGGAAGGCCGTGCGCTGGCTCGTGTTCGTCAGATGCTTGCTGAAGGTCTGGACCCCGGTCGGGTTTGGACCACGGATGAACTTCGGAGCGCCCGCCTCCTGGCTGGTGACTTCAACGGCGACGGTGTGGACGAGTTCGCGATCTTTACCGATGGCTTCTGGTTCATCGACCTGAACGGAAACCGTCAGTGGGACGACTACGACCTTTGGGTGAAACTTGGTGAACGCGGAGATCAGCCGATCGTTGGTGACTGGAACGGCGATGGAAAGGCGGACGTTGGTGTCTTCGGTACGCCGTGGGATGGTGACCGTGAACTCGTAGCGCACGAATACGGTCTCCCGGACGCAGAAAACCAGTTGATTGGAACGTACAAGAATATCCCGATCGAAAACAAAGGCCATTACTATGTTAAGGCCCATCGTGATGGTATCCTTCGTCGCGATGTGGTGGACCACGTCTTCCAGTTCGGCAAGCCCGGTGACATCGCAGTCGCTGGTGACTGGAACGGTGACGGCGTCGCGAGCGTTGGTGTGTACAACAACGGGAAGTGGACCCTCGATTATGACGGTGACGGACGTTTCACATCTGCGGATAAACAGTTCGTCTTTGGTCAGCCTGGTGACGTGCCGGTCGTCGGGAAGTGGGATCACTCGGAAGTCTCCAAAGTCGGCGTTTACCGCAATGGTGAGTTTGTGCTCGACGTGGAAGGTAAAGGCGTGATGGATTCGTCGGTCGCGCACGTTCGGCATCATGTTCCGAACGGACGCCCGGTCGTAGGTGACTTCACGGGTTCCGGCGTCGCGGACATCGCGGCGAACCTCCCGCAGAACACGGGTTCAGGCGCCATAGCCTCACAGCCCGGTCCGAGTTCGACGCACTGATCGAACCACGCTAAAGTAAAAGTTTTTTAAGAAAAAGGACCCATCGGTTTGGCGGGTCCTTTCGTTTTTTACCACGAGATACTTTTCAGGTACTTCATGCTTTCCGGGATCTGCGTCCGGAAATCGTCCGACTCATCTTCGATCAGGTAATACTCAACTCCGGCCTCCTGCGCGGCCTTGAGGATTTCCGGGAAATTGGCCTGACCGGTCCCCAGGGCGACGTCATTTTCGGTTGGAGTCGTTCCCGAAAGGTTCCCCTTCACCCCTTTTTTCAGGTCTTTCAGGTGCATCAGACGGAACCGGTCCGGGTACTTGCGCAGGTAGTGGACCGGGTCGGCGCCGGGGAAAATCATCCACGTCACGTCCATGTTGAACGTGACCCAGCGCGGGTCGGTCTTCTGGATCAGAAGGTCGAAAATGGTCTCGCCGGGCTTTCCGTGCTTCCACGGGCGGAACTCGTAGCCGTGATTATGGTACACGAAGATCATCCCTTCGCGGCTGAACCGTTCCCCGATCTCGTTGAACCGCTTCGCGGCGGCGAGCGCTTCCGACTCGGAGAGTCCCCAAAAACCGTGCGGGTACCACGCCACGCCGACGTAACGGATCCCGAAGAGTTTCGCCTCCCGGATCACTTCCTGAATGCCCTCTTCCGTCTCGTACATTTTCCACGCCTGGTTCTTGCAAACCGGTTTCAGCCCGTATTTGTCGAGCAGCGCTTTGTACTCCTCGGCCGTCGTTTTGTAAAGGCGGTTTGCCTCGACGATCGTGAAACCAAGTTCTGACGCGAGTTTCATCGCCGCCTCCATGTCGTCCTCGGCGATGCTCCGCACGCTGTACATCTGGAGCCCGACCTGGCCTTTGAACTGTTCCGCTCTGGCCGACGAAACCGCGGCGAAAACCAAAACCAGCGCACCAATCAATAAAAATCGCTTCATTTTCTTTTACTCCTGATTCAATCTTACTCCGACCGTCGAAAGGTCGATCGGTTTGAAGCCCAGTTTCCACGCGGGGCTCTCGGGTTTCAGAAGACCGTCGTGTTTTTCGGGATGAAGGAAAAGTGGGTCGGCCGAAATGCCGTGTTCGTCAAAGCCCAGTTTCTTCCACTGCTCCCACCCCTGAATTTGCCCGATCGGTGCGGCAGAACACCAGATCAGGTTGAAGTCGCAGAGTTTCATCGACTCTTCGATCCCGGCGCCCAGCGAGAACAGACGGGCCTCCGGCTCGTCGAACGTCACGATGTTGTGCGAGAATTCGAGGTCCTCCGGGTTCTTCAGGAAGTTCGTGAAGTGCCCGTTATTCAGGCTGGAGGCGCGGAAAATATTGTTCCGCACGGTGTTCCCTTTTCCGCCCTGGAACATGAATCCGCCGTGGCTCGTGCCGTACACGTAATTATTCTCGACGGTGTACCCGCCGGCGAACGAATCGAGGTAGATTCCCCACGAGAAGTAAAGCGGCTTTTCCGGCCCGGCGCACGAGTAGCCGATGGAGTTCACGACGCGATTGTTCCGGATGACCGATCCGCTGCGGAAATTGCGGTCGCCCTGCGTCACTTCGATCGCGCCCGTATCGTTCGTTTCGCGGCTGGTGTTCCAGACGTCGTTGAACTCAATGACGTTTTTCCCGCCGGCGTTCTTCATCGAAATGCCGTACCGGCTGGAGCCGTTGATCGTGCAGTGGCTCACGAGGTTTTCTGAGGCCCCTCTTTCCAGGACCACGCCGCCGATGTGCTTGTAATCGAGGCCAAGCTCGCGGAAATCGCAGTCTTCCACGACGTTCCGGCTCGATTCGTCCATGATGAGGACGCCGCCCTGAGCCGACCGCAGGACGCGGCATTTTTTCACGGTGTTCCCGTTCCCGCCCTTGATCCGGACCGCGTAACGCCCGACGTCCATGAACGAGCAGTTGGAAACGGTCACGCCGGACGTTTCGTTCACCTCGATCACGCCCCGCGCGCCCATCGAGTACCCGACGCAGGAGTCCTGCCGCGTGTGCGCGGTTTCGGCGAAGTTCAGCCCTTCAAAACGGACCGGCACCAGAGTCTGCGCCTGTTCCGTTCCCACGTTTTCCCCGGAGTTTACGCTGAAAAGCGTCCCCAGGACCGCAAAGCGGTACTCGATCGGCTTTTTCACGTTTTCAGGGGTCTGGAACGGGCAGACGCTCAGGACCCCGGTTTCCCGGTTGAGGAACCACTCGCCCGGCTGGGAGAGGAACTCAAACCGGTTTTCGAGGTAAAAACGGTCCCCTTTGTTCAGCGTCGCGGTCGCTTCCGGTCCGGCAAGAGAAACGACGCCGGTTTCCTCATCGATTGACGTGACCTGAACGATTTCCTTGAACGCGTGGCACGAGCCGCTCTGGAAAATGTGCATTTCAAGCGCCGGGTCGGCCCAGCGTGCGTGGAGTTCACCTGGCACCGCACCGAATTTTTTCGCGGAACCACCTTTGGAGCCGAAGGCGAGCTGTGGCCCGATCCCAATGACGAACGATTCGGCGGAGATCACGACGATCGGCTGGCCCGTCGGGTCTTCGAGCGTCGCGTTCGGTTTCCAGTCCGGATTTTTCGCGAGGAGCAGACCATCCAGATTCAGTCCAAGCCCTTTCCGGTTCATCCATTTCAGAAGCGCGGGGCCTTTTTTACACGAAAAGGTGGCGGTTTTTGCCCAGCGTTTCGCCGACCAGGACCCCGTATCGTCCAGACCCAGCATCGGGACGGGGCCTTGCGACCAGCCGCCCTCTTTTGGAACGAACGCCGCCGCGGCCTTCGGGTTCAGCTCGGCCGGTTTTTTCGCCCAGGACTGCGTGTGCCGCAGGGCTTTCGAGTCTGCGCTCGGTTCAAACTCCGCGATTTCCAGCGTGAAATTCTTTCCGACGTCTTCCACGCGATTGTTCTGCGAGTAGTACGCCCACACGGTGTAGTCGCCGTCCTCGGGAAGATCGACCTCATAGACCAGCGTATCGCCGACGTTATGGATGCAGCCGACCGACCCGCCGAGTTTGCCGGTCGGGTCCATCCCGCGGTCCACGTAAAAGAAACCGCGCCGCAGCGGGTCCTGGCTCAGATCCGGGTCGGGATGACGCGCTCGCCGGTACGGGAACAGTCCGTTCGCGGGGAAGTCTTTCAGATCCGAGAAAAGCGCGCCCGGCCCCTCGAACTTCTCAAGGATCTCTTCGGGAAGCGGCGCTTGGATCAAACTGAGGCCGGAACGGGTTCGGACCTTTTTCCAGCTTTCGGCCGGAATGGGGTGGCTCCCGAGCAGACGCGGCGGATCCTGTGGGTCGGCGGCCCGAAAAACGAGTGGGACGCGGCGGTCTTCGGAGCCGATTTCGACCGTTTCGTCAAAGTACCAGTCGCCGGGACCGATCAGAACCGTGACGGTTTCACCGGGCTGGGCGTTTTTCTGGGCGGAGCGCCAGAGTTTCTGCGCCTGACCGAAGGTCCGGCAGTCGCCTCCGTCGTCGTGCGTGAGGGAAATTTCCGCGGCCAAAACCGGCAGCGAGGCCGCGAAGAACAGAACGAAAATGAGTTTGGCAAAATGGTTCATGGTGAAGGGCCGAAAGTAAAAAGAGGATGGGGGGAGTAATGAAAAATGAAGAATGAAGAACGAAAAACGAATAATGAGAGATGAATTTTGGGATGGATTCTTCCCCATTTTCCCTCTTTTCATTATTCGTTATTCGTTATTCATTATTCATTGTTTCCTATTTTACCCTGTGCCGTTCATTCTGTCAATAATCTCCCCCAAAAAAACACAAAATCTCTCGCCGGGGGGGCTTGAAAGATTGGGAAAAAAATGGTAAAATACACTTAACTATTAATTAATAATTGTACCGGTTTAGGAAAGAAGGTTGAATCGTGGCAGACGAAAACATTCCTCCGATGGATGAATCCTCGAACGAAAACGTGAATCCACAGGCAAATGACGCGCAAATCGTCGGCGGCGGGAAAATGCTTGAATACACCGTCGAAGACGAAATGAAAACCAGTTACCTCACGTATGCCATGAGCGTCATCGTGAGCCGCGCCCTGCCGAACGTTCACGACGGTCTGAAACCCTCCCAGCGCCGTATTCTTGTGGCGATGAACGACCTGAATCTTGGCCCGACGTCCGCTCGAGTGAAAAGCGCGAAAATCTCTGGCGACACGAGCGGCAACTACCACCCGCACGGCGAAGGCATCGTGTACCCGACCATGGTCCGCATGGCGCAGGAGTGGAACATGCGCTACGTCCTGGTCGATAAGCAGGGGAATTTCGGCTCTATCGCTGGTCTGCCCCCGGCGGCCATGCGATACACCGAGGCCCGAATGTCGCGTTTCGCCGCCATGATGCTGGAGGACCTCAAGCTCGACACGGTGGACTTCATTCCGACCTACGACGAACGCAATCTGGAGCCGGTCGTTCTGCCGTCCAAATTCCCGAACCTGCTCGTGAATGGTGCGAACGGGATCGCAGTCGGTATGGCGACGAGCATCCCGCCTCACAACCTGACGGAGATCTGCAACGCCCTGATCCGCGTGATCGATGAGCCGGGCGTTTCGCTGCCTGAACTCATGAAAATTGTTCCCGGCCCCGACTTCCCGACCGGCGGCATCATCTGTGGCCGCAGCGGAATTTATAACGGATACCTGACCGGCCGAAGCACGATCGTGGTACGTGCCCGCGCACGGATCGAGGAGATGAAGGGGAACCGCAGCCGGATCGTCGTTTCCGAAATTCCGTACCAGCAGACCCGACTCAACGTCATTAATAAAATCGCCGAGTTGGTCACGAATGGCCGGATCGAGGGGATCTCCAACATTCGCGACGAAAGTGACCTGAAAGAACCGGTGCGCGTGATCCTGGATCTGAAACGTGATGCGGACCCGAACGTGGTGCTGAATCAGCTCTACAAATTCTCGCCGCTGCAGGACAGTTTCTCGATCATTCTGCTTGCTCTGGTGGACGGGAAACCGCGGGTCATGTCGTTCAAAGAAATGCTCGAGGAATTCATCCGTCACCGTATGAGCGTCATTCGGCGCCGGACGCAGTTCCTGCTCAACAAAGCCCGGCAGCGCAAGCACACGGTCGAGGGGCTTCTTCTGGCGCATGCAAATATCGACCAGGTGATCCAGGTGATCCGCACGTCCCGGACGCAGGCCGAGGCGAAAGAGCGTCTGCTCACGGAAATCAAGTGCCCGGCGGCTCTGATCGAGCGCGCGTTGGGGGAGGATGGTTTCCTGAACTTTGTGCTCGAGTATGGCGAGAAAGAAGCGTACACGCTCACGCCGGTGCAGGTGGACGCGATCCTGCGCATGACGTTGGGCCAGTTGGTGAACCTGGAACAGGCCAAACTCGCCGATGAATTTAACCAGCTTCTGGCGGACATTAAAGAGTACAATCAGATCCTTTCGGACAAGTCGTACATTCTTGCGATCATTCGCTCCGACCTGGAAGAAATGCGCGACAAGTATGGCGACGCGCGTCGCACGGGAATCGAACTGGTGGACCTCGACACGAATCTGGAAGACCTGATCACCGAAGAAAACATGGTGGTCTCCATCACGGCCGGCGGCTTCATCAAGCGTACTTCCACCTCCGCTTTCAAGGCGCAGCGCCGTGGCGGGAAGGGCCTCAAAGGGGCCAAAACCAAGGGCGAGGACCCGATCGAGCACCTGATCGTCGGTTCGACGCACGACTTCCTGATGTTCTTCACGAACAAAGGAAAGGTTTACTGGCGCAAAATCTACGACATTCCGGAGGCCGCGCGTGACGGAATGGGCCGGGCAATCGTAAACTTCCTGGCTTTGGAAAAGGACGAGAAAATCGCCCAGTGCCGGCCGGTGCGCGATTTCGATCAGGAGGGGCTTTACCTCGTGATGGCCACCCGGAACGGTGTGATCAAGAAAACCGACCTGGCCGACTACCGCCGTCCGCGCAAACTCGGGCTCATCGCCTGCAATTTGCGTGAGGGGGACGAAATCATCGGCGTCGATATTGTGGGGCCGGGCGAGGACATCGTGCTCTCCACGAAGAAAGGCCGCGCGATTCGTTTCGACCATACGGACGTCCGCCCGATGGGCCGCACCGCCACGGGCGTCCGCGGCATCCGCCTGCGTGACGGCGACGAGGTGGTTGGAATGGCGATCGTGAAACCGGGCGCGAACCTCCTGACCGTCTGCGAAAACGGCTACGGCAAGCAGACGCCGTTCGGGTACGATAATTCGGTGCCTGCGGCTCCTGAAGACGAAAACGTGGCGGCGATTCCCGAGGACGAAACCACTCCGGCGGCTGATGAAAACGCGGAAGGCGCGGAAAACGCCGAGGCCTCCGAAAATGCTGAAGGCGAAGAAACGGAAGTCAGCGCACGTTCCTACCGCCGTCAAACCCGTGGTGGGCTGGGGATCCTGGACATTCGGACGAGCAAGCGCAACGGCGATGTGATCGGCGTCGCGGTGGTCTTCCCGGGTGACCAGATCCTGATCATGACGGCCCGCGGCAAGATCCAGCGTCTGAACGTTGATGAAGTCCGCGTGACCGGCCGCAATACGCAGGGCGTCCGGGTGATGAACGTGGACGCGGATGACCGCCTGGTGGCTGTGAAAGTCGTGCCGCCGGAAGAAAACGACGGAACGGACGAGGAAACGGAAGAGTAAAAGTTTTCCCCTTTTTCAGCGTTTTTTGCGAGATCGGGAGCGTGGTCAGAAACGGCCGCGCTCCGTTTTTTTTATTCGGCCCGGAGTGATTTCAGTTTTTTCACCCACTTCCGGTTTTCTTTGTACCATGCGATCGTCTGCGCGATCCCGTCGGGAAGCGTCCATTCCGGTTCCCAACCGAGGAGACGGCGGGCCTTTGAAATGTCGGCGTGCGTACGCTGAACGTCTGCCGGATGCGCCGGGAAGCGCTCGATCTTCGGCTCCTTTCCGAGTTGGTCTGAAATGATTTCGATGAGCTGCCGCACCGAAAAGGTCTGGTTTCCGCCGAGGTTAAAGATTTCGTACCCGACCGGTTTCAGCGAGGCGATCACCCCGCGCGCAATGTCGTCGCAGTAGGTAAAATCCCGTTCTGCGGAACCATCGCCGTAAAGACGGATCGGTTTTCCTTCCGCGATGGCATGAACGAAGCGCAGGATGCTCATGTCGGGCCGGCCGGCGGGACCGTAAACCGTGAAAAACCGGAGGATGGAGCAGTCCAGCCCGAACAGATGCGTGTAACTGTACGCGAGCGCCTCGCCGGCTTTTTTGCTGGCCGCGTAGGGGGAGCAGGGCGCGTCGGTGCGCTGGTCCTCACGGAAAATTTCTTCAGTCGAGTTTCCGTAAACGCTGGACGAAGACGCCATGCAGAATTTGGTCGTTTGGGTCTCGCGGCAAAGCTCCAGGAGGTTGAGCGTCCCCGTGACGTTGGTTTCGATGTAAACCCAGGGGTTTTGCGTGGAGTACCGCACGCCGGCCCGGGCCGCGAGGTGGATGCACGCGTCGAAGTTTGGACGCTTTTCGGCTTTCAGCGCGTCGTGAAAAAAGGTGTTCAGCTTCGATCGGTCCGTTACGTCGATCGGTTGGAAGTGGAACCGCTCGAAACTGGCGAGCTGGTCGAGCCGCCAGTCTTTCAGCGCGACGTCGTAGGCGTCGTTCCGGTCGTCCACTCCGAAGACGGTGTGCCCCGCCTGCAGGAGTTGGCGTGCGACGTTCGAGGCGATGAAACCCGCGCAGCCGGTCAAAAAGTAAACGCTCATAAAAATTCCTCCACCTAAATCATCGGCTCTTTTTCGAGGTAAAACCAGAAAATTTCCCGCGACGGTGGTTGAATTAAACGAGCGGCGTGGTATAATTAAAAAGTCATGCATCAACTTACGGGGACGATGCTTCCAGCGTCGTCAAATGCAAGGCGGTAATGGAGTGCGGAGCACGGAATTACGCGCCGGGGGAAGTCCGTCGGTTCCATCGCGTAACTCCCCCAGTCTCGCTGCGCGAACCAGCCTCCTTAACGAGGGGGCCTTAAACGACGCTGGAAGCGTCGTCCCCGTAATTTCCCTGAAAACCTTTTCCCCTGAACCACCTCATGCCCGATTCCATCCCTGATTTTTCCCGATTCCGCGGCGCGGTTTTTGACTTCGACGGAACCGTCAGTCTTCTGACCGAAGGCTGGCAGGACGTCATGCAAAACCTCTTCGAAGAAACGCTTTTCAAATTCGTTCCATTTTCCGGCGAGGAAGCGCAAGCGGAGCGCAAAAACATTTCGCGCTTCATCTTTGAAATGACCGGAAAACCCTCCATCTTCCAGTGCATCCGCATGGCCGAGGAGGTCGTGAACTGCGGCGGGCCAAAACTCGACTCGCAGGCATTGCACGAGGAATTCTCCCGTCGGCTCGGGAACCGGATCGAGGAGCGCGAGAAAGCGATTCAGGCCGGGAAAATCTCGGGCGATGAACACATGGTCCCCGGTGCGCGAGCGTTTCTGGAGCGGATGAAGTCGTGGGGGCTTTCCATGATGCTCGTCAGCGGGACGGAAGACCCGATCGTTCAGCGCCAGTGCCGGCTTTTGGGACTGAACGGCTTTTTTGACGGCGGGATTTTTGGCTCGCCGACCGACGTTCATCATTTCAGCAAGCAGGCGGTGATCCAGGAGTTCATGGACCACTTCGGCCTGAAACCCTCGGAAGTCGTGGGTTTTGGCGACGGTTTCGTCGAGACGCGGTTCATCCACGAGATTGGCGGCTTCGCGGTTGGAATGGCGACGCGTGAACACGAGCGTGACGGCCAGATCAACGAGTGGAAGCGGGACCAGCTTCTTTCGGTCGGTGCGGATTTTATCGCCCCGGATTTTGAGGTTTTTCTTTGACTGGCACCAAAACCAAAACGTTTCAGACCCGCAGGCATTAATAATTTTATGACCATTCAAATCCTCGATAAAAAGTTCACTCCGTACCTGAGTGAGTCGCAGATCCAGGCCCAAGTTCGTCGTGTGGCGGCGGAGATGACGCGGGACCTGAAGGACGAAAAGCCGATTTTGGCCTGCGTTTTGAAGGGGGCGCTTTTCTTTTTCGCGGACCTGCTGGAAAACATTCAGTTCCAACATGAGATCACGTTTTGCCGGGTTTCGAGCTACTACGGGACACAAAGTACCGGAGAGATCAAGTATCTTAGAGAGTTCAGAAAAATTCTGACGGGCCGGACGCTCGTTTTTATCGAGGACATCGTGGAGACGGGTGAGACGATGGAGTACATGCGCAAAAAAACGTTTGATCTTGGGGCGAAAGACGTGAAAATTGCAGCGCTTTTTCTGAAGCCCGGGAAGTTTCACAAAAATTTCCCCGTCGATTACGTTGGGTTCTCCATTCCTGACGATTTCATCGTGGGGTACGGCCTGGATTACAAAGAGGAGGGGAGAAATCTCCCGGACGTTTACCAGCTTGCGCCTGAAATGAATTCCCAAAAATCGCTTAAATCTGAACTTCGCGAAACACTCCGCCGTGCTCGGGCGTCGGTTCAGGACCCGCTCAGGAAAAGTCTCGCGGCCTGCCGGCGGGTTGAGGCGGTTCCTGGCTGGAAGGATGCGCGGAATCTGCTCGTTTACGTGAATCACCGCTCAGAAACCGGCACGGAGTCGCTTTTTCAGTGGGGGCAAAAACGCATGATCGTTCCGCGTTGCCTGCCGGATGGGGGGCTGGAGCTTCTGGAGATCCGTTCCCGATCGGAGCTGAAACCGGGGGCGTATGGGATTTTGGAGCCCAACCCGGCGGTGCGTCAAAACCCCGAGCGGCACGTGCGGCCCGAGGAGATCGATTTCGCGGTTTTACCCGGCGTCGGCTTCGACCTTTGCGGCCATCGTCTCGGTCAGGGGGGTGGCTACTACGACCGGCTCTTACCGCGTTTTCGCCCGAAAATTCCGACGGTCGGACTGGCGTTTGACTGCCAGGTCGTGCCGGAAATTCCGGTCGAACCACACGATCTGGGGGTGAAGTACATTGCGACGGAAACGCTGACGTTCGCCACCCATCCCCGCAGCGAGCGCCGTCCGCAGGTCTGGGGAATCCTTGGCGGGATCGCGTGCGGGAAGTCGGCCGTTTCGGGCTTCTTCCGCGAAAATGGGATCCCGGTTTTTGACGCGGACCGGTACGGTCACGAGCTTTACGAAAACGAGGAATTCCGATGGGCGCTGCTCGACTGCTTCGAGACGTGCGACCGGCGGGAAATCGCGCGGATCGTCTTTGGATCGCCGGAGAAACTTTCCTTTCTGAACGCGCTGTTCCACCCGGCCATTCACGCGGGCTGGCTCGATTTTTACGAATCGGCCCGAAAAGAAGGGGCGCCGGTGGTGATCCTGGACGCGCCGCTGCTTTTGGAGGCCGGATGGGGGGCCGAGTGCGACGAGCTTCTGTACGTCGATCTTCCGCGTGAACTGCAAATCTGTTTTGTCAAAAAACGGGGCTGGAAAAAGGCCGACCTGGAAGCGCGGGAAAAGAATCAGTTCCCGCTTGAGAAGAAGCGCGCCGCCGCGACGGTCATCGTGCCGAATCCGGGAAACGCGGAGCTTTGGGAGAATCTGCGGGCGGTCTTGCGGAGGCTGAAAGACCGTAATGCCCGAAAATGAAATCAGGCGAAACGTGAGGATTTGCGTTTCGCCTGATTTTTTTCTTGGCCGTTTTTCACTTTATTTCCAGGATCTCTTTCATTTTTTCCAGAACGAGCGTGAAATAATCGTCTGCCAGTTCACGGTCCATTAATATTGTGTCGTAAATCATCGAAAGCTGCATTTCGCCGGCGTATGTCGCGCAGCAGATAGAGAAATTTGTCTGCGGACGGATGGGCGACGCGGAATCCATTTCGTCGAGAATCAGGTCACCAATCCGGATTTTTCCCAGCGGGTCACGTGTGAAGGGAAGCTGCTTCGGCGTGAACATCGGTCCCAGGTTGGTGAGGACAACCGTGGACCAACAGTCACACATTTTAACGACCTTTTTCAGATTCCCGAAAATCAGAACGACATCCTTCATTCCCTCGATGAGGAGGAAACCAAGGCGGAAGCGTTTCACGTGAAACATTTCCTTCTGAATATCACGAAGGACAGCGTCGGAAGTGTCGATTTCCGGTTCCTGACGGTCGCAAAAGACCATGCTCACGATATTCGATGCGGGACAATTTTGCTGAGAAGGATTACGCATATCAAGCGGAATTGCGATACGGATCCATTTTTTGGGCCCTGAGTACGCAACATCGGGATGTTTTTCCCGCCATGCTTTCGTGCCGCACCAGACCGCCTGAAGCATAGCATCGTTAAATGTACATTTTTTTTCGTGGCATCGGTTCAAAATCCGCGTGCTTTCTTCGGGGGTAAATTTTCTGAAGAGAATCGTCGGGAATTGGGCGTGCGGCGGGTTCTTTGGCACAAGTTCCGAGTCGGGTTGGATCCCTTCTTCTTCAGATTTTTTTACCAGTTCCGTTTGTTGAATTGACTTCAGGAAACAAGGTTGAACCGGGCGTGTTATGAAACGAATACTGCGCGGAATATTCATCATGCAGAAAAGTAACTGCCTGGCCCAGCCGAGAAGTCCCATGCCATACCAGTGCCGGGTTAACAGTGTTTCGAGGCGAATTGCCGGGATATTCTTCCAGCCGGGTTCTTCAATTCTTTCTTTTTGCCGGGCGTATTCGATGAGTAAATCGGCGAAAAAGCGAAAAACACCCTTTCCGTCCGTGGCGCTGTGGTGGCACTTGAGAATGAAATCGCTCCGCACGACTTTCCCGTTTTCATCTTTTTCTTCCACGATGAAGAAACGAATCATGGCCTCGTTCCAAATATCGAGCAGCTCACGGACCTCGTGCGGATATTGGGGCGTACGGCATTTGCCCTCCAGCCACATCAAGTGTACGCCAAGGATTTCCGTATGGGTCTCTTTGTGCCGGATTCGTTCCTCCCGGGTTGGTCCGAATGTGGGAATTACCCAGTTGAAACGGGAATTTTTCCGTTCCCGGCAATGAGAATACAGGAACGGATGATTTTGAAGGACTTCCGCCAAAGCCGATTCCAGAATTTCATGGTCGAAACCGCCGGAAAACCGAAACCGGCAGTTACATTCCATGGGGTAGATGGGCGAACTGTCGAGGAGCATATACTCCTCAAAAACGTTCATTGGAAGCGATGATGGAAGCATTTTGATCGGCCCTTTATTCGTTGTCAGTTGTCATTGTTTTGCCTGATGCGGAATACAGTGTGCTCAATTCTCACATTTCGGCGAGGCGGTAACACTAACAACTGAAAACTGGTAACTCACAAAAGACTCCCCCCCTGTAAATGGAGGGGTTTTGTGCTATAATATTATTATATCGTAGAAAATCAGGATTCACTTTCTTTTTTCAGGAGAAAACTATGACAGAATTTGAAAATTTAATGCCAATTCGTCCACGCCGTCTGCGCCACAATCCAGCCGTGCGCCGTTTGGTGACGGAGTATCGTGTTACGCCGAGCCGCCTGATCCTTCCCCTTTTCGTCTGCGAAGGGTCGGGAGTCAAGACGGAAATTCCTTCCATGCCCGATGTCTTTCAAATGTCACTTGACGTTTTGGCCGAAGAAGTGAAGGAACTGGAGGGGCTGGGAATTGGCGGGATTATGCTCTTTGGGATCCCTGCGCACAAAGATGAATGCGGCTCGGACGCCATGTCCGCTGACGGAATTATTGCCCGGGCGGTCCGGACCGTCAAAAAGGCCGCGCCGGCGTTGCTGTGCATCACGGACGTATGTTTCTGCGAGTACACGTCCCACGGTCACTGCGGCGCCATGAAAAAGCTGCCTTCCGGTCTGCTGGACGTTGATAATGACAAGACGTTGGAAATGCTTCAGCGTCAGACACTCGTTCAGGCTGAGGCCGGAGTCGATATGGTCGCGCCAAGCGGCATGATGGATGGTATGATCGGCGCGATGCGGGACGCTCTCGACTCAAAAGGCTTCACGGAACTCCCGATCATGAGTTACGCCGTGAAGTACGCGAGTGCGTTTTATGGCCCATTTCGGGACGCGGCAGACAGTGCGCCCCAGTTCGGCGACCGTCGCAGCTACCAGATGGATTTCGCGGCGGCGGCTGAGTCGGCTTTGCGCGAGGTGGAGCTTGATGTTGCGGAAGGCGCAGATTTGATCATGGTTAAACCTGCTCTTGCGTACCTGGATATTGTGAGGCTGGTTCATGAGAATTTCCCGGAAATCCCTCTCGCAACGTATAACGTTTCGGGCGAGTATAGTATGGTGAAAGCTGCCGCACTGAACGGCTGGATCGATGAAAACCGGATCGTGGACGAGTCGCTCATCGCAATGACACGTGCCGGGGCGGGGATCATCATCACGTACTGGGCCAAAAAAGTCGCTCAGAGGATGAAATAGAAAAACTTGGGACGAAATCGTCATGAAATTTTAGGGGAGAAAATACTTTTGAGAGTTCATTCCCGTTTTCTCCCCGTTTCTTTCAAACAATTTAAATTTGCGGCATAATCAACAGTCTGAAAGCGTTTTCTTTGCGCTCTTCCAAAAAATTCTTACAAAAATTCAAGAATCACTCTGGGAAAGGACGATAAAATTTAAGGATTATAACGATTGTAGCGGTGGTGTAATTTCTTGAGAGCATCAAGAAAACATCACATTGAAGAAAAATGGTGGTAATGATGGCTGGAAATCTTCATTCAAAATCGAACGAACGCGATTCCATTCAATACTTTCAAAAGATGGATTCAAGCAGAATAGATTCTTTGTTTGCGGAATTTCAGAAGAAGCCGTCGTTCTCTTCAGGAGGCCGTTCGGCAAGCAGGTCGGAAAGACTCCTTTCTGCCTCAAAGACCTCCCGTAAACGAACCGGTGACTTGAGCGATCTTCTGGATCAGCTCAAAAAAAGGAACCCTCAGCGTCCTACGGCTTTGGTTAAACCTGATTCAGAGGCTTTTCTGAAATCGTTAGAGGAAGAAGTTGTTCCGGAAGATGATTTTCTGAAGACTTTTGCTGAACCCTTTCCAGAGATTCCGATCGTAGAAGATTTGGACCAGGAACCTTGCGAAGAAACCACTGAATCGAGGGAGAAAGCTGAGCCTGAAAAAGAAAAGAGTGAAAACGAACCTGTTCAGGAAACGAAAGAATCGCTTCCTGAAAAGGTTGAGGAGCCGGTGATTTCAGCTTCTTTCGCTTCTCAAACTCCAGAAAGCCATACCTCGTTTTTATGGATAGTATTTGAAGGAGTTTTGGGGCTTTTGATTGGGTTGGGAATCATTTTAGTCATAGGGAATATGAACAATCCGATCGAGAAACGGCTTGTGAGAGAGTTCCAGCGGACTACCCGTGGAAAAGTGACGTATGAATCGTGTGACAAAGGCCGCGCTCCGTTTACGAACAGCGAACTGACGCTCAAAATGCTGCAGGCCAGTTTGGCTCCGCAGGATTCTGATTCCAGTTTTTCCGTTCAGGAAATGGACGTGACACTTGCGCCGCTTCCGCAGATTTTCCGGAACATCACGATGCAAACCGCGAATATGAAAGGGGTCGTTTTTCCGAACCTTCATACATTGGAGTACCAGAACGCCTGGCGTCCCGCTCCGATCGCGCCGCTGTTTTCCGATGAAATTAAAAATATTCTGGGGAAACAGGGCGAATCGCTGGAATCGGTTCGTCATTTGGATTCGGTTAAAGCAAAGTATATTCCGATCTACCAGGACATTTCAGACAAGGTTAAAGCCATTGATGAGGAAGTGACCGAAATTGAAAAGAAGCTCAAGGAATTTCCAGAGCTTCAGGTCGATGAACTGAATGCCGAAGTGCTGAAATCCGCCAGTGTCAAGAACCCGGAGATCCTCGCTGAGCTGGAGCGAATGGGAGAATTGCGCAAAGAATCTACGATCATTCAGAAAAGCTGGATGGAACTGAACCGGTCGGTCGCGAAAGAGTTGGCGCAGATGCCCGAGAAAATCGCGCTGGACGGGAAAGCGTTTTCGACCATACTGCACTATGCCGCTCCGACAGCGGACAGTCTTACGGAGTACCTTTTCAAGAGTACTGTGGAAAAGAGGCTGGAAGAGTCGATCAATTGGGGGAAAGCCCTCTCGCAAATGGCTGAAATGGTGATTTTGCCCAAAAACGCCCGGCCTGTCAAGTACTTGAAAGCGGATGGTGTGATCGAGCTTTTTGGTCAGGAATTCGATTTTGATTCCAAGTGGGAATCCGCGATTGATCCTGAAAGTGAGGTTTCCTACAGCGGCAGCTTGCGCCTTGCTTCCCAGAATATCCCTGAAGAAATGCTCAAAGATGCGTTCATCGTTACCGGGTACAGCGAAAAGACAGGTATGGAACTTCGCAAGATTTCAGCCCGTATTCCGCTTGTTTACGATTCGATGGTTCTGGGTGACCATGCGGCCCTTCCGCTGTACACTCAGGCGCAGAGATGTGTTTTGGTCCTTGATCTGACCCTTTTTGGGGACGAAATTCAGGGAAAGATCATGATGGAAATGAACCAGGTTTCATTTGAGTCTCCAAAAAAGGAAGCGGAACTGGCTGGAATTCTTTACTCTCAGTTGGAGGGAAAGACCTTTCCGAAACTCCTCGTGACTGCGGACATTTCCGGGTCACGGAACGCACCCAAAGTTGAATGCTTTAGCTCGGTCGTTCAGGAAATCCTTCCTGCCTGGAGCGCCGCCCTTCAGAAAATTCATTTGCATGCCCGCGAGGAAATCGTTTCATCCATTTTTGAACGTCTTAAAAATGAGGAAACGGCTTTCAACGGCCTGCTTGAACCGTATTACGAAGAAATAATCGCCTGTTCGGAAAGAACGGACTTTTTCAGAAATCTCCAGTCGGGCCCCACGCAGGAAGCTGAAGTGGAAATCGTCCCGATGGATTTAGCCCACCTGGAGGTCAACCAGCTGGACGTTACGGAAAATATCCCGACCTACAATCCCAACCTTGGATTGGAGGAACCGACACCAGCCGTTCAGGAGTCTGTGGCTGCGCTGGTCGGGAATCAGGCGGAACCCGTCAAGCCGGTCGTGAAGAGCATTCCGGTGAAGAAAGTCGCGGAAATTGCCCCAATCGTTCCGGAAGAACCGAAGAATGATGAAGAGGAGTCAAAGATGCCCGAGGCTTCGGAACCCATTTCGGTCGCGCCTTTGACGAACATACCGGACAGCTTTGGAAATCCGGTGCCGAACGTTGCGGATCCGGTCTTTTACTCAAATCAGAACCGTTCGTCGAAAGCGCCGGTAGATATTCCTCAGAACCGAAAAAAGGCAATGCCGCTTCCGATGAGTAAATCAACGAGTAATTTTGGTTCGTGAAATACAGAATACTTCAATCCTCAAACATATTTTGAGGATTGAAGTGTTTCATGGATCGCCTGAAAAACTTCCAATTTTAGTAAATCTTTATTTTTAGAGGGAAATTGCTCTTTCTTCAGTTTTGAAAAAATGCTAAAATGAAGTTTGGAAATCCATGGACCAATTGCCTTCCTAAGAGGCTTTTAAATTTATGAATATCAGACTTTTAATCATTTTTGTTTTAATTGGAAGTCTTTGGGCTTTCCCCGGTTGCAGAACGGAAGGAAAAAAGAAGATTACCGACTGGAGCATTCCAACGGTTAAACTCACGCCTCATTCCAAAGATGAGAAAGTGGTTCCTCCCGCTGAAAAAGCCAGTGCGGAGAATACTGCAAATCTGGCTCACGATCGTCTGAAAGGCCATAATCCAACAGCGGCTATTCGTGCAAACGACAATGATCCAACACTTCGGCCAGACCCACAGGAAATCGCAAAACTGAATGAATTTGAAGGCAGGAAAACACCTGAATGGGCTACAGGAGCGCTGCCTCCGGCACCGGAAGCCTCTGCGCCTGTCCCTTCAGAACGAATTGCCCAAAACGTGAACGATCAGACTGTTGCTGCGGAATCGTCCCAGCAAAGTTTAGCGTTGGCTCCTAATCCAGGCTTGGATTTGTCCGGGGATGAACTTCCGGATTCCATTGATGATCTTCCGGGTAATGTTTCTCCTGTGGCAACGCTTCCAACTGCAGGACCTGCTGGCGCTGTTCCGCCTGCCCCTCAAGCGGGTGACGCGATGATGGAGCTTCCGGGAACTCTTGACGGGAACACGGTTCAGGCTTCTGCCGAGCTTCCAGCTCCGCCCCCCGCCCCCGCATCTGTTCCTGCGCCTGCCCCGGCACAACCGAAAGTTTTATTTATGCCTGGAAACATTAACCCGCAGTACCCAAATACACCATCAACACCATCAAAGCCTGCATATTGAATGGGAGAAATGTCGGGTAAAATTCCGAAATAATAAATCGATATTTCCTTTAAATCTCACAAATTTTAAAAAAAAGTCAAAATTTTCCAAAATTTTGGCTTTTTTTGTTGCAAAATTCCGGTAGGGCGTCTTGTTTCAAAAAATACACATGTTATACTATTAATAGGAAATATTTTTCTTGTCTGGGAGTGTTTGGGAGACCTCCGAACAAAATCACTAAAAATAAAATTATAAGCAGGATATTCCATGAGATTTAAAGTTAGATTTTTTATGGTTTTCATGAGCGTCTGCCTGATGCTCTTCGTCTCTGGCTGTGGCGGCAAGAAAAAGAAAGTTTCTCCGCAGCCTGCCCCGATGCCCGAGCAGACTCAGCAGGCTCCGGCTCCTGAAGCCCCTGCGCCGGAAAAAAAGAAAATCAAGAAAATAAAGAAAAAGAAACCCGTGGAAGAACCTGCTAACACGCTTCCGGACGAACTGCGTATTCCTGAAGTGACTCTTCCCGCAAGCAGCTCGCTTTGGACCGAAAAGGAAATTTTTTATATTCGTCAGGCCCAAAAGGACCTCTACGACACGACGATTCAGGAGCTTATTACTCGTTTGAATAATCCCGATACGGCAGACGATGCGGCGAGACTCCTGATCCAGTTTGCGCAATCGAGAATTCCTGCTGCTTTGGCTCTGGAGGAAAAACTGCGGGCAGAAGAGGAAAAATTCAAGGAAGGTGACGAGAATGGCAGAAATGCGAACCGTTCCAACCCTCCGGCTCAGCCAAATATCCTTGAGTTTTATCAACTAACCCAGGCGCAGGTCCGTCAAATTTTCGAGGCTCTTTCTGCAAATACGTGCGATAATGCCAAAAGGGCAGTTGCTGCTCTCCTTGCCGGTGCGATTGTAACGGATGATAATAAATCTGCGTTGGATACCTCACTCGTTGGGTATGCTGAAAAAGCTCAAAGTGGCAAAATTACAAAAGAGGAAGAAGATTTCCTGCTTGCTTTCCTTTTGATCCCTGAAAAGGGTGTAACTCTGGCCGCCGAGTATGCTGAGGTGGAACCGCCGGAGGTCGAACCAGTCGATGTGGACGAAAATGGAAATCCCATTCAAAACCAGAATTCGATGAACGCGATGCGTGGGAACCATCAGCCGATTGAAATCTCGCCGGAGAAGTGGGTCCAATTCCGATTCGTTGGCGGAAACGGAAATATGCCCCAGTTTACGCCATTGGATGTTCAGAAACAGGTTTTGGCCAAATTCTGCCCATTTTCGTCTGCGAATTTCCGTGCCAGAATCGCCAGTGAAATTACAAGTCAGGAAGTATTGGCCGCCGCAGATACGGAAGCGGAACAGACTTTCCTCCTGAATGAAGTTCTCGAAAAGTTCATTATGAGGCGTGATTTCGCAAACGCAATCGCGCATATTTTGATTTACAAACAGCCTGACCTGGATGAAAAATGGAAAACCACCATTGAAGAAAACCTGCTCAAGAGCTGCAAGGCGTTGACCCAGAATCATTTTAAATTCATTGATGAAAAAACTCTGGAAGATTACAAAAAAGCGGTTCAGGCAAAAGCGGCCCTTTTGGCTTCAGAGAGACAAAAACAGCGCGAGGCGGAACAGAAGGCGGGCGCTCCTGCCTCTTCCGCTCAGGTTCCTGTTTCCCTTTTGAGCAAAAAAGCGCAAGTGACGCAGCCGCAGAATCGAACGAATGGCCTCCAAAGTCAAGCGGTGCAGCTTCAGCCGCTGGTGGAATTGATGATGAATCCGGAAGAGTGTTCCGCTCTGGAAAAAGAGGTCTGGAGTCCTGAGATGCGTAGCCTGCTGTTGACCCGGCTGGAAGAATCATTCGGTGGACTGGTTGCGGAAAGTATCGCTAATATGCCTGATTTGGGCTCCAATGAACGTCCTCGCATCCCGACCCTCGATAAAGACGGACTTAGCACCCTTGAGATGTACCTGACGATCCCATGTATTGAAAATCGCAAGCAGGTTTACGGTTTACTGGACAAAGCGTGGCTGCTCGGCCCGGAGCCTTTCCGGCAGGTTCTTTTCGATAAAGTGGAAACAGAGCCGGGTTTCCTGATGGTCGTGAAGTCACTGGATCGTCGTGTTGCGCCGAAAGAAAAAGAGAAGAAGCCCCTGAATGTTCGCCCTGGCAAGAACAAACCCAAGCACGTCGTGAAAGAACGCGAAAAATCCAAGGGTGTTCTGATGCGTGAAAAGAAAATCGAGGTCGGAACCGCCTGGATGGATCAGGCTTATAATATGGTTTGCCAGTCGTGCTGGAAATTTTCTAATGCTGCGAAAGCCGAAAAAGACGTGCGGGAGATTGACCGCATTTTGAACCCGAAACTTCCCAAGGCGGAGGAACCGAAGCTTTCCGATGAGCTGCGACAGAAATTTCAGCCCCTGAACGGGATAGACGTCGTGGCCGTTTATACAAATTCTGATCCGGAAATGCCTCCAGTCGCTTCCTCCAGCGGATTGAAAATTACGTTCATCGAACTACGTTGTACAAACCAGCTTGCGAAGCTGATTTCCGCTTATAAATCAAAGACCCCGCGTCTTTTGGAACGCGGCAAGCTGGGCGGAAAAAATGGCGGGTTGAACAATCAAAACTCGATTTCCAACGCGACCTGGCTTGAAAAATTTGAAGTGAACGAAGACACCGGCCATTGCGAATCGATCGACATTTTGATCGCTCCGCCAAAAGGTTCAACTCAGACCATTTCCAGCCGTGAAGATGAGCAGCCTCGAAAAGGCGCTGAGGCATTTTCGATTTACGTCCTTATGATGGAAATGGACGATTTGACCGGCGAACACGTTTCCAGGCTCAGCGATGATGAGGAATCTTACCCGGAGGAAGACGAGTCCGACGAGTAGTCCAGAAAGTTGAAAAATTTCAAATATTTAGCTAAAATGAAAAGAATTTTCCGATTTTTTGCGGCATTTGGAATTTTTCCGACTATAATATTAATGAAACTGATGTGTCTGTTTTTGCCGAAGCAGCGCGTTTTTGCTGATTTGACACAGTTTTTGGCGATTATGCCGGGAATCCTCGGCGAGTATTTTCGGCTTGCGTTTTTGCAGTGGGTCCTTCCCCGCTGCGGCAAAAACTCCTGCATCAGTTTTGGGACGATTTTCTCGCACCCAACGGCGGAAATCGGTGAAAATGTTTACGTTGGGCCGTATTGTATCCTCGGGGACGTAACTCTCGGGGATGACGTGCTGTTGGCGAGCGGAGTTTCCATAGCGAACGGCACGAATCAGCATTTTTTTGATCGAACAGACGTTCCGATTCGGGAGCAGGGAGGAGAATATCCCCGCGTCACGATCGGTGAAGATTCCTGGATCGGTGAACGTGCGGTTGTACTCGCAGACGTTGGCGCTCATTGCGTTATCGGGGCGGGTGCGCTTGTTTTGGAATCCATACCTGACTACGCGATCGCGGTTGGCGTGCCTGCGAAGGTGGTCAATTTTCGTAATAACAAAAACCCTGACGGAGAGGAAATTATTCAGTAACCCGGAACATTGGACAGCGCATTCATATTTGAAACGGAAAAAGAATGAATAATGAATAACGAATAACGAATAATGAGGAAAGCGGCTGAAAAAACTGGTTTTTTCCCATGACACAAACCCTCATAATTCTTTTTATTATTCGTTCCTTCTTTTTTCGGTTTTCCATTCAGGAAAGAGTTTGCGGTTTGAAAGTCCATAACAGGCTATTTGCACGTCGATTTTTTTAAGGACCTTTGATCCTGCCATGAGCGCAATTTTTGGTGTAGTTTATTGTAACGAAAACGCCTCTCGCCCAGTGGAGCCTGCGACGCTCCGTGAAATGGGTGCCGTCTTGACACACCGCGGCAAAAATGGTGACGCGCATTTCGTAAAGGGAAATTTGGGCCTCGGTGCCTGCCTTTGGGCTGAGACACTTTTTGAACACGCCGATTCACCGATCGAATATCATTTTGGTGAAAAAACGCTCATCGTGCTTCTGGATGGTGAGATTTATAATTCAGACGAGCTTCGAGAGGAGCTTGAGGATCGTGATGTTGAATTTCAAACGGATGAGGACACCGAACTTTTTGCTTTTCTGTACGCGGAGTATGGATTAGAGCAGATGCTTCCCAAAATACGTGGCAAGTTCGCTGCGGTGGTTTGGGATTCTGTAGAAAATGTGCTCTTTTTTGTTCGAGACCATCTTGGTCAGAAACCTCTTTATTATTATCAGGATGATGAAAAATTTCTTTTCGCTTCGGAGATCAAAGGTATTTTGGCGCACGGCAATGTGAAGCGCGAAATTAATCCGACCGCGATTGAAGACTACTTCATCATGAACTGCGTGCCTGGCGAACGTTCCATTTACCGCCATGTGAAGAAAGTCCAGCATGGTTCCTGGATGAAATTCCAGCTCGGTCCCCGCGGCATTGAAAACATTCTGGGGCCGTTCCGGTACTGGAAATTTACACCTCAACCGGATGAGTCGGTAAAGATTGAAGAGTGGGAAGAGCGGATCCAGGACCAGCTTATAGAAACCGTCACGATGATGAAGGGCGAATTGCCCGGTACTGGCGCGTTCCTTTCCGGCGGGCTGGATTCCAGTATCGTGGTCGCAGTGCAAAGTCGCCTTGGGTGTGAGTCCATCCCAACGTTTTCCATTGGTTTCAATGAAAGCGCATTCAATGAGCTGCAGTATGCCGAACTGATTTCCGATCGCTTCGGGACCGATATGTTTCAGGAAATCGTCGAGCCTGATGCTGTAGAGGAACTGAAAAATCTGGTCGAGTGCTACGACGAGCCGTATTCGGATCCCTCGGCGCTCCCGATGCTTTTGGTTTCCCGTCTGGCGGCACATCACGTTTCGGTCGTTTTCTCTGGAGATGGCGGCGACGAATGTTTCGCCGGCTACGCGCGTCAGATCCACGACATGAAAGAGGACTGCATTCGCCGCCTGATTCCAGGCTTCCTGCGTCATCTGATTTTCACGCCTCTTGCGGCCATTTACCCGAAACTGGACTTTATGCCGCGCATTTTCCGCTGGAAGACGGCCCTGACGAATCTTTCGCTTTCCGCAGCGGAAGCGTATGCGAATTCCGTTTCATTCTGCCGTATGCCTTTGCGCAAAAAACTGCTCGCGCCTCTTTTCCGGACGAAGGATTTTGTTCCCTCAGATGTTGGAAATCAGTATATTTCCGCGTTTAATGAGGCTGACCCGCGTGACACGCTGCTCGGGATGCAGATGGCGGAGATTTCCGTGGGGCTTCCGGAGGCGATGGTGAAAGTGGACCGTGCCTCCATGAACTGCGGTCTGGAAGTGCGCTCGCCGTTCCTCGACACAAGAGTCCTTGAACTGGCGGGGCAAATTCCTTCCGACCTGAAAATTCGTGATGGACTTGGCAAGTGGATCCTTCGAAAGTCGTTTGAACCGCAGTTCCCGATGAAAATGAAGAGCCGCCCGAAACAGGGGTTTGAACTTCCAACGGACACGTGGCTTCGTGGGCCTCTGAAGGAGGTTTTCCGGGATGAAGTGCTCGGTCCGAACTCGTCCATCTCGCAGTGGGTCGATATTAGCACGGCCCGAAAACTTTTCAGTGAACACACACAGGGCGCCGGGAGCTACGGCGGGATCCTTTGGTCACTGATGTTCCTGGAAAAGTGGATGCAGCGGTGGATGTAAACTCGCCCCCTCTTTCGTGAGATTTGCATTAGAGTTAAAACGAATTCATCATTCATAATTCATCATTCATAATTAAATTAATAGGACTTTCATGATGAAAACCTACGGTTTCGCAATTATTGGCTGCGGGATGATTTCCAACTTCCACGCCAAAGCCATTGAATCTCTTGAAAACGCGCGCCTGGTCGCATGCTTTGACGTTTATGCCCCTGCTGCCCAGAAGCTCGCCGAGAAAACCGGCTGCAAGGCGTACACGAACCTGGACGAAATGCTGGCCGACCCGGAAGTCGAGATCGTGACGATCGGAACGCCCAGCGGCGCACACCTGGAACCCGCTCTGGCGGCCGCGAAAGCCAAAAAGCACGTGATCGTTGAGAAACCGCTGGAAATCACTCTGGAACGCTGCGACCAGATCATCAACACGTGCAAGGAAAACGGCGTGAAACTCGCGACGGTCTTCCACAGTCGGTTCCACGATTCGAGCATCACGCTGAAAAACGCCATAGATTCCGGACGCTTCGGGAAACTGACCGTTGGCGACACTTACGTGAAATGGTTCCGCACGCAGCAGTACTACGATTCCGGCGCGTGGCGTGGAACGTGGGCGCTCGACGGCGGCGGTGCGTTGATGAACCAGGCGATCCACAGCGTGGACCTTTTGACCTGGCTCATGGGTCCCGTGACGGAGATCCGCGCGATGGTGGACTGCCTCGACCACGAACGTATCGAGGTGGAGGATACGGCTGTCGCATCGCTGCGTTTCGCGAATGGCGCACTGGGCGTGATCGAGGCCAGCACTGCCATTTTCCCCGGCTACCTGAAGAAGATCGAGATCCACGGCTCGAAAGGGTCCGCGACGATCGAAGAAGAGGACATCGTGCGGTGGGATTTTGCCGAAGAAGCCCCCGAAGACGCCCAAATCAAGGAAGAAATGGCCAGTTCCAAGAGTTCCGGTGGTGGTGCGGCAGACCCGGCGGCAATCAGCTTTAAGGGGCACGCGAAACTTTTCGCGAATATGATCCAGGCGATCGAAACGAACACGGAACCGAAAGTGAACGGGCCGGAAGGCCGCCGTGCGGTGGAAATCATTCTGGGGATCTACAAAGCGTCCGAGACGGGGGAACCGGTCATCCTCCCGCTTGCTTCAGACCCGGAATTGGAGTGTAAAGTCAGGAAGTCGGTGAAAAAGTAAATCGATAAAAGGCCGTAATAAAACGACCATTCATGGTCTGAGTCCATGATTTCTTCTGTTTCGTTACGGCCTTTTACGCCTTTTCCTTTTTGCGCACCACGGAGACTTCATCATGGAAAAACGACCAGTCACAGAACTGCTCGGCCTCTTTAACCCATTTGCCTTTTGGGAATCACCATTCTACGTCGGTTTTACGGAGTTTACCCCGGAAATCGTCTCGTGTACGTTTACCGAGGCGGTCCAAAACCGTTTTCTTTGGTTTCTGCGTGAGTTTTACAGCGTTTCCGGCACGGAAGTTTACTGGCTCGGGATTCTTTGCGCCAAATCAAACACGGCGGAAAGCGATCTCCCATTTGCGCGTAAGGCCCGGGCATCTGGAATCGCGCAGACCTGGAAGGAAGTGGAAGAGGCCAATCCGCTTTGGGACGCCTGGGACGAAGAATTCCCTGAGGATTTTCAGTTGAACTGCGAGGAAAACGCCTCTGTGGAGCTTTGTGTTGACTTGTTGAAGCTGAGTGAAATCGCCTCGTCAAGCTCCCTTTTCGCGTTCATTGATCGTGAGAGGGAATTGGCTTTTCTCCCGAACTCCGAGGCGGGCTTCGACCTGATGGGGCTTTCGGAAGCAGGTCAGAAAACCGGTGCAGAATTGCTTCGTCGTTTGCGCGATTCGGTGACCTGTTCGTGGCGGTGCGAAATCATTTGTGAGGGCACACCCTGATCGTTAACTGAACTTACAATCCTTGAATTATTAGACTTCCATGGAGCAAGACATTTTTGAATATTTATCGGTCGGCGAATCTGCGGCTCGTGCGGCGGGCCAAATTCTGCTCGACTATTGGGACCATATTCACGTACGGGAAAAGGGCCGTGCCGATTTGGTAACGGAAGCCGATTTTGCGTCGCAGGAAAAAGTGAAGGAGATGATTCTTCAGGCTTTTCCAACGCATAAAATTCTCGGTGAGGAAAATACTCCCGGGACCGATGCGGCTGGGGGACCGGGCGTGTACCGCTGGATCGTGGACCCGCTTGACGGAACGACCAATTACGTGCATACGTTCCCGAATTTTGCAGTTTCGATTGGTATGGAGTTCAGCGGTGAAATGCAGGTCGGCGTCATTTTCGCGCCCGTGACGGGGGAATGTTTTACCTCTGTGAAAGGTCATGGAGCGTTTCTGAACGGGAAACCATTGCAGACCAGCCGCGTGACCGAGCCGGAAGAAAGTCTCGTCGCAGTAGGTTTTCCTCCGAACGCCGGGTACGACAGCCCTGACTTGCGTTCTTTTTTGAACGTTCTGGTCTGTACGCACGCGATCCGCCGGACAGGTTCCACTGCGTTGAATCTTGCATTTACAGCGTGTGGCCGGCTCGACGCAACCTGGAATTTCCGCACGAAACCGTGGGACGTTGCCGCGGGTTCCCTCCTTGTGACCGAGGCGGGTGGGGACATTCGAGGAATTTTCGGGAAACCGTTCAACGTGGATGAAGGATGGTTTTTGGCTGCGGCCAATACGGAACTTCAGGAAAAATTTCAGAGAATCATTCACTTGGAGCAGAATCGATGAAAAGCGCCCTTGTAACAGGTGCCACGGGTTTTTTGGGCAGAAATTTTGTAACTTTTCTTTTGGGAAAAGGCTGGAATGTGGTCTGTTTGGTACGTCCAAAATCGAAACAGGAACATTTGAAAGTCGAAGGTGTAAAACTGGTTCAGGGTGATTTTACCCAGGCTGAGGCCTTGAGAGAAGCGGTTTCCGGAGTGGATGTGGTTTTCCATCTGGCGGGTGCGACTGCGGCTGATTCACTGAATGAAATGTTGGAAGTAAACTGTAATTTTACCGAAAATCTGGTGAAAGCGTGTATGGAGCGGACCGAAAAACCGATTTTCGTGTATGTATCGTCCCTGGCCGCCGCCGGCCCCTCGACCGTCAAACGCCCTCACATCGAGGAAGATCCCTGTACGCCGGTTTCATGGTACGGCAAGTCCAAATTGGCAGCGGAAACGATGCTTCGAAAATACGCCGACGAAATGAATATTACGGTGATTCGCCCGCCGATGCTTTTTGGCCCGTACGATCACGAGGTCAGTCTCTGGATCAACGCGATTCGGAAAAGTGGGATTTTTTTCATTCCCTTTCTTCGGACTTTTCGCTTTTCCATGGCACACGCGGAGGACGTTTGCCAGATTTTGTACCTTGCGGCCGAAAAGGGAGAGCGTCTTCCCGGCCTGGAAAATACGGAATCCCAGAACGTTGGAACAGGAATCTATTATGTTTCACAGACAGAGCATCTGACTTACATGGAAATGGGGCGTTTGTTCGGTAAGGCGCTTGGGCGGAAATTTACGTTCATTTTGCCAGTGACGCCGATTTTCCTCTGGATCGTTTGCCAGTTTATGAACCTTAGACGAAAAATCACCGGAAAACACTCCGCGATATCGCTTGATAAATTTCGGGAGATCATGTCGGGTTCCTGGAGCTGTTCCGCCGACAAAGCACGTTCCCAGCTCGGATTCCAAAACGCTCACACTTTACTGGAACAATGTAAAAACACGGCCGAAGAACTGAAAAACCGGAATGGATGATTGGGATGACTATGTAAAATCCTCCGTTTTCACGGTTTTCTGACGTCAGACATTAACCCTTGATGTATTTTTATGACCAAAATCAAAGTCATCGATCCTGTACCTGATTTCACGAAAATTGACTCACGTCTCTACATTGGAATGGATGTTGGCGGGACGAAAATCCGTACGGCACTCGTGGGAGAAGACGGAGCCATTTATGCTTTTCTGAAGGAAAAAACCCCGCGAGACTGTGGACCGGAGGTGACGATTCAGGCGATTGAAACTTCAATTCACTCACTGATTGAACATTTCGGTTTTCCTCAGGACCGGATCAAGGCCATAGGAATCGCGATTCCTGGCGTAGTGGAACCTCAAAGCGGGGACGTGGTTGTAACTCCGAATATGAATTTGACGGGAATTGCGCTTGGGAAAATCTTGAGCGCTGACTTTGGGATACCTGTTTTCCTCGGAAACGACGGAAACCTTGGAACCCTTGGCGAGACGTGGCTCGGCGCAGCGAAAAAATCCCTGAATGCTGTTGGGATCTTTGTTGGGACCGGTGTTGGAAGTGGAATCGTTATCAACGGAAAGTTATGGACCGGAGCAGGGCACGGAGCGGGAGAAATCGGGCACATCGTGGTTCAAACCCCTGCGAGAAGCTGGAAAGCCTATCTCGGAGCCATTCTTCCTGAGGGCATCGCTTCCGAGGAACTTCCGGATTTCCCGGTTTGTGGCTGCGGAAACGTCGGATGCCTTGAAACTTTCGCAAGTCGAACCGCCATGGAACATCAGATTCAGGAGGCGCTGGAACTCGGTGTTCCCAGTTGTATTCCCGAACTTTGTGAGGGGGATGTTTCCCTGATTAAAGCGGGTACTCTCGCCAAAGCGCTGGAGAAAGGCGATCCGCTTGTTACGGCAGTTGTACATTATACGGCTGAGGTTCTGGCGTACGCGTGTCTCACTGTTCGGCATTTAATTGACCCGGAAGTAATCGTCTTGGGGGGCGGTGTGATGGAAGCGTGCCATCGCTATATTATGCCAATTATCGAGAAAATTATGGACGCGGATCAACTTCCGGCGGCACCGTCCCGGCGCAGAATTGTTCTTTCCCAGCTTGGTGATGATGCGGTGGTCATTGGTGCGGTCGCACTGGCACGCGCAAGTGTGAAGCATTTTGATGAAAAACCGTCAGAACCTGTGAAAAAAAACGCTTCGAGGCCAAAGTTTGAGTGGGACGAAGCCTCCAATGTAATGCGTGTTGGATCGCGTGAATTCGACGCCGATTTTTTCATGAACTCGCAATGTGAGGCGATTCCTCGCAAGGAAACTGATGAGAAAATCCATCGTTCTGAACTGAAAACCATGATGGACGAAAACGTCTCGCAACTTGTTATCGGTGTAAAGGGCGCAAAAGAGGCCAAAGAACTGATCGTGACTCAAAAAGCAATCGACTTTTTGACCCAGAAAGGAGTCTTTGTGCGAGTTTGTCCCATGGAAGAGGCCGCCGGCGTGATGAACTGCGCGGAACAGCCGACGGTGGGCGTTTTTTTGATCAAATGATCGGGGGAAAGCCGATTATTCCGCGGTTCCCAGGTTTCCTTTGATTTCAACCGCCATTTCCCCTTGACATTTCGGCAGTTTTTTCGGCTCAACGTTCAACCGGAGCAGGATCGTTCCGTCAAACGGAGCCGTAAACGTCCGGTTTGTCCCGACGGCAATCGGCGTGTAAAACGTTCCCGGCTGGCGGTCGTTCATCAGGGCGGGCGTCATTTTCTCCGCGTCGGTCAAAATCACGGCTTGTACGATTCCCAGTGGCTGGCCGTTCAGGTACTCGATCGTGACGCCGTTCTGCTCGCAGGGCCAGGTTTCCTCTTCGGAGCGGTAAAGCTCAAATTTCCCTTTCGCGCGGATCCGGATCTTCTCTCCTTTTTTCACGTGGATCTTCGTGTTCTGCCAGCCTGTATTGACTTTCAGTCTCTGAACGGTTTTCCCGTTCAGCGGAGCACCAGCTTCCGTATCGAAAAGCATCGGTTTCAGCGCGTAATCGTAATCGAGAGATGCGACGTACATCAACCATTGCTTTTCGATGAGTTCCCGTTTTGGCTCGATCAGTTTCAGGAACGCAGCCGTGAATTCTTCGTGGGAATTTGTCTTTTTAAGTATTGGGATCAGCGAGTGCAGTTCGTCGTGTGTGTTCGGATTGTGTTCGAGGAACCATCCCAGCGCCCAACACCAGTAATAGACCGAATTATCTAGGAAATCCTCGTTTGTCGCCAGAAGGATCCGATTGATCGTCCGGGCTTCACCCCGCGCGATGGCGTCGTGAATTTCCTTGATCCGCCCGCAATGCGGAACCGCCTGCTTGTTTGGCGGCATAAAACCGAGTCGGATCGGCGAGGCGGAGAAATCGTGCATCCCAAGCAACTCGGCAAGCATTTCCGCGAACCAGTTCGGCCCGGCTTTTCCGATTCGCGTCGTGGAGAAACTGTGTACCATCTCGTGCAAAATCAGGTGCTGGCGGTAGTAGTCGGACGGCTGGTCATAGACCCAGCAGTCGTAATTATACGAAAACCCGTTCTGGAACGGCGGCAAAATGTCCGGCAGGTAGTTCGCCTCGATGAACTTCAGATTATTCTTCATCAGAAAAACGGTCAAAACCCAGTCCGGATCGTCTTCCACCCCAAAAAAGTTGCAGAGTTGCGGAAACGCCTCGTCCACCGCTTCCGGGAGGGCTTTTACGGCCGGCGTGAGCTCCAGATCCGTCACGATTTTGACGTGCTTCCCGTCCAAAACTTTCAACCCGGCGGCTTCAGCGTGTTCCTTTTCCACGACGACCCGCGGGTGCGTGCGGTACTGAAACGACGCGTCGTCCGCCAGATTATCGAACTGGGCCTGGGCGAAAGAAAGAAGAAATGGAAGAAACAAAAACGCAAGAAGGAATGACGATTTCTTCATGAATTTCTCCTGAAAGAACAATTTATTCGCGTTTTGAAGCAGTTTTCCTGAACTCACTGACCTTTTAAAATCGTTTGCACGAGCCGGGCGTTGAAATCGTGGCCGCTGCGGAAGGCGTGGAGGTTTGCCTGGAGGCGCGAGCCGAGGAGGGCCAGATCGCCGATCAGGTCGAGGATCTTGTGCCGGGCGCACTCGTTTGGGAAGCGCACAGAGTTTTCGATCGGACCGTTCGGACCGAAAACGAGCAGATCCTGGTACGTCGCCCGCTTCGCCAGACCGGCACCCAAAAACGCCTCGGCCTCGGCTTGCGTCACAAACGTGCGGCACGGCGCGATCTCCCGGCGGTAAATCTCAGGTGTGAGCGTGAATTCAGCGGTCTGGTTTTCGATTGGAGACGCTGTTTTGTAGCAGAGTTCAAACCCGATGCGCAAATCGTGGGCTGGCTGAACCGTGATCCAACGGTCAGAGTCAGAATCGCGCAAGTTCAGCGGCTTGGAAAGCGTCAGAATTTTGGCCGGCACGTCCTGCGTTTCGTACCCGACCGAGTCGAAAGCTTCGACGAACGCACGGGCACTGCCGTCCATACCGGGCATCTCGCAGGCCGTGACGTGGATCTCGCAGTTTTCGACCCCCATCCCGGTCAAAGCGGAAAGAATGTGCTCGACCATTTCCACACGGGCACCGTCCTTTTCCAGCGAGGTCCGACGGGGGATCGCGACGCGGAACTCGGGAGATGCAGGGATCCTGGGCTTCCCGGGCAAATCGTCCCTTACAAAAATCAAACCGGTTCCCGGAGCGGAGGGCTGGAACGTGACCGTAATATCCCGGTCCGACCAATACCCGATTCCGTCGATGGAAACCGGAGCGGCAAGAGTACGCTGGAAACCTTGCATAAATTATGAATTATGAATGATGAATTATGAATGAAGAATGGAGTGGAGTCCTTTTCATTTCTTCATTTTCATTTTTCGTGACCGAACGATTCCCAGCCCCGCGGCGCCGAAGAGGAGCAGGATCCACGCGGCAGGTTCAGGAAGGGAGGTGGAATCGCCGAAAACGAGATATGCACCATTTGCATCCAGATCGAACGTACCAAGGATGTTTGGATTCGTGATCGCCAAGGTCGCGCTTTCCCAGAAATTCTCCGGAAGGCCTTGCGCGTCGATCAGCTTAATGGAGCTCACGCCCATGGCCGGTTCGCCGTCGTAGTTGAACGTCCAGCTTGTGTTGTTCATCGTGACGGTTCCGCCGTCTGCGACGCTGAACAGGGTCCAGCTCTCATCATCTTCCAGGCCGTTCAGGCTGAGGGTGATCGCCGAGTCCGTGATGGCCAAATCGCCGTTCACTTCCATTACGCCGGTCGTTTTTGTGGCGTCGTAGCTGGCGTTTTCAAGCGTGAGACCGCCGACGGAATTGCCTTCATGCGTCAGGGTGTAACCTCCGTTTTTGAGCGTCAGCGCCCCAGTGCCGGAGATCTGGCCGTCGAACTGAAGATTGGCCTGCGACGCGTCGATGGAAACGTTCTGGTTCAGGATGAGATCCTGCGTGAAAATATTGCTTCCGTACCCGTGCAGAGCCGAGCCGATCAGTGCGCCGGTCGAATCGAAATTCGGGGTGATGAACGATTCATTCCCGACGCCGTCCGTAAAGCCTTGGGTCGAGGCGCCGATACCGATCCCGCTGGTTATGCCGGAGCCGCTGATGTTGTACGGTCCGGATCCGCCGCCGCCGTTATAGACGCGCAGGTCGATGGCGTAGTGGTGCCCTTCCAGGAAATCGAACGTGCCAAACGCCGCGCTATTGTAGGCGCCGTGATCAATGACTACTTTGCTCAGGGAATCGTCAGTCAGGTCGGTGACTTTTATGTAGGCGGCATCGTCGTACGTTTTGCTGAAGTACATCGTGAAGTCGGCGTCCGAGACGAGTTCATCCGAAAGGTACGCCCAAGTCGTTGTGCCGCCAATGGTCGTGGCGGTGTGCGTGGCCTGGTTGGTGTGGATGAGGGAAGCGGGCGTTTCGGTTTTCTGAATGCCGTCCTTTACGATGGCCCCTTCCTTCCATAATTTGTCGGTTTTGCTTTCCACGCTTGGGTCAAAGACGACATCCGTCCCGTTAGGCGCGTCGAACGTCACGGCCCCGGTACCGAGCGCCCGCGCATTGTTGACCGTGAGCTTGGGGACTTCGACCGTGGTGCCGCCGGAGTAGGTGTTCACGCCGAGAAGCAGGGCCTCGGAGGACGCGCGGTTGCCCGTCAGAACGAGTTTGCTCCCCTCGCCCGAAATGTCGCCGGTGACTTTTACCTTGGCGTTGGTGCCGGCGTCCAGCGTGAGCGTCTTGCCGTCAGCGATCTGGATGTTCGTGCTGATGAACGTGTCGGGGTGACTGGCCACGAGGTTAGAAATGCCAGCCAGCTCGCCGTTTTCATTAATATTGAGCGCTTTGTATTCGGGAACTCCGTCAAGATCCGTGGCGTTTCCGCCGGCTTTCACTGCGATCCCCGGAACGTAAACAGTCTGCCCGTCCTGGGTGTAGGAGTACGTCGCTCCAATACCACCACCGCCCTGCGCCACGCGGGCTTCAATGATCCATTTCCCGGCGGGAAGTGTGACTTCCCCGACGACCACGGCGTCCCACGCACTGGTGGAACCGGAAGTATGGGCCAGAGTGGTTCCGACTTCGCCCGTTCCACTGGCAACGGCCGTAATTCGTGTGCCGAGCGTGCCGTCCTCGTTGATGGGCGTGATCCACACGAGTCCTGTGTCGTCGAAGTTTTTCAGGAAGGAAAGCGTCATTTCCTCCTTCGCGGTGAAGATCCCCTGGTAGGAGTACGTAGTATTGTTCGGGAATTCAGCGTCGGTTCTCGCGGAAAGTTTGACCGGCGTCAGCGTCCACTCGGTTGGGTTGGCCGGGGTCGTGTAATCACCGTTTGCGCTGATTTTGGTGACGCCCCAGTTTAATTCACCGGGGGAAATCGTCGCGTCGTCACTGAACGAGAGATTCCCTTCACCGGAAACGTTCAGGCGCGTGTATTCCCCGCCCGGAAGCGCAAGCGTCGCGCTATTGCCGACATTGAAACTGCCAGTGACGTCCGACGTGGTGACGGTCAGCGTCGTGGGTTTTCCTGCTGTAGTTGTGATTGAGCCGGCTCCATTCAGGCCTTTAATGGTCTGGGAGTAGCCGTTGAGCGCGAGCGTGCTTCCGCCGCAGTCACTTCCCATTTCGACCGTAGTTGCGGTCGGGAGGAGATTCTCCGCCTGGAGGGTGATCTGGGCTTTCGCGCTGGCGTTGTTCCAGTGGTAGTTGGAGATCCCGATGATGGTTTTACCCGTGTAAGTTTTCGGCGTGCCGGAGAAGGTAAAGGACGCGCCGTCGTACGGAATGACGAGGTTCCCCGTGCCGCTAACGGCCCCGGAAATATTGACGCTTCCGCCAGAAGCCAGACGGAAGAAGCAGTCGCCCGTCAATTCCATCGGAGCGGACTGCGTAAATGCGTTCGCGCTAAAGCAGACTTTTGTATTATTCAGCTTGACCGTTCCGGTTCCGAAAGGATTTGTGGCGGCGCCTGTTTTGAACTCGATTGTACCGTTGGAAGTTGAGGTTCCTGCCGTGTTCGTGAGGGGAGTGTACACCACGCTCGTTGTGGTGGTGAGATTCCACGTAAGATTCACGTCTCCCGTGACCGCCGCGTAGAGATCGAAATTCTGTGAAAAGGTCAGATTCGCGGTGGTCCCGGCGCTGTTCGTCACGGTGGCGATCTTATCGTTGCCGTCCGTGGCGATCGTTTTGACGGTCAGCGCGTTTCCGTTCAGGTCCATATTGGCGCCGTTCAGAACGAGGCCGCCGGTGAAGCCGGTCGTGCTCGCGCCGGAGCTAAACTGGTACGTGCCGTAGGTCGCAGCGTCACCGACCGTGTAACCGGTGGTCGTGAGGGTCAAATTACCGGACCCGGTCAGGCCATCGGAGGTTTGAATTACCGCAGGATCGGCGATCGTGACGGTCAAACCTTCCGTTCCCGTATCGTCAACAGCGGCGGAAATCCCGGCGAAACCAATCGTCAGCAAGGAGAATATGGTGAATAAAAAAGGATGACGCATAATGTTGCTCCTCAATTTAATCAATTACAGGTTAATTACATAGACAATATTTTACACGAAATCAGAAATTTTGCAAGAATTTTTTGGAAAAAAAGTAAAAAATGAGTGATTTCAGAAGAAAAAAGTCAAATTTGACCGAAAAAAGTGCTTTTTCTGTCCATCAGAGCGCTGTCGGTTTTAGCATCATACAAAAAAAGACCACAGCGTGATGATTGTATCACGTTGTGGTCTTTCGGACTTTATTTTTTTTAACGATTGGTCGTGGCCGGGACGGTGGCTTTCGTTCCAACCGCAGTATTGGTCGCGGCGGGCTGGGCCTTCACCGTCGTGTTGGGTGTACGAATGGAAGACGGGTCAGCCTTCTGGATCTGGTTCAGAACGAGGGAGGTCAGGTCAACCATTTTGCCGTTGGCCCAAACGATCGGGCGCATGGCGACGGTCTGAGCGTACTGGCCGAAGAAGGCTTCATACTGCTGCGGGTTAGTGAGAAGCGGAACTTCTTCAATCAGCTTGGAACGGTCGTAGTTCAGCACGATGCTCATTCCGAAGTGGGCACCGACGACTTCCGCCTGCTTCATGATCGTGGTGTACACAGAGTTGAACAGCTTGAGGCGTTCTTCCGTGGCCTGTTTGATCAGCATGAGCTGCTTGGATTCCAGTTCGCCGCGCTGGGAGAGCATCTTCTGCTCGGTTTCACGGTAAATGTCGGAGTTTTTGTCATACGTATTCAGGAGTTCGCGCATATTGGCGATTTCCTGACGGTCTTTCATGGAATCCTGGAGAAGTTTGGAGTACTTCTCGTTGATCGCGGCCATTTGTTTATCAATATTGGCGTTCTGGGAAATAATGTGACCGACATCGACCAGCCCGACTGCGGAGCGAACGGCCGCCGGAGGGGTCGTCGTAGAAGTCCCTTGCTGGGCGACAACAGAAATAGCCAGAACCAAACCGCAGGCCAACGCTGCGCAAATCATCATCCATTTGGATTTCGTCATTGTATTCTCCTTGAATCGAAAATCGACCTTATGTCGAAATAAATCTCCGTTCAACCCCCCATAGGGTGACGTTCATTGGGGGCATTATTCCAAATTTCGCGGTTTGAGTAAAGAGCAAAACGAGAGTTTTTTCAGAAATTACAAGAAAAAGTGGAAATTTTTTCAGGATTGTAAAAGAAAAATCGTAACGCCGCAGTTACAGCGTTACGATTTCCTAAAACTTTACCGGCTTGAAATCATTTATTCTTCCGAGCTTTCCAGTTCTTCGGCCGGGCTTTCCAGCTCTTCAATCGGGTTTTCAAGTACTTCGACCTGGCCTTCCAGCACTGCTGCCGGCATCCCCTGGGTATTCGGCGATTTGTCCGGCCTTTTCGTGAGTTCACGCATACGCTGGCAGGCCGCGTAGAGCGCCGGGATCAGCGCGATACCGAACACCGTGGCGATCAACATTCCGTAGAACGTCGGAACGCCGATGGCGACTCGGCTGGCGGCGCCTGCGCCCGTGGCCGTGAGAAGCGGAACCACGCCGAGGATGAACGAGAACGCCGTCATAAGCACCGCGCGGAATCGCTGGCTTGCGCCGGAAAGGGCCGCGTCGGTGATGTTCAGACCGTGCGTTTCGTGCTCCTCTTTCGCAAATTCGACCATCAAAATGGCGTTCTTGCTGGCGAGCCCGATGAGCATCACGAGACCCAGCTGGGCGTAGATGCTCAAGTCTTTGTGACACCACTTCAAACCGAGCATGGCGCCGAGCATGGCGACGGAAACCGAAAGCATCACGGGGAGCGGGATCGTCCACGACTCATACTGCGCCACGAGGAACAGGTAGCCGAAAATGATCGCCATCGCCAGCAAAGTGCCGATTTTCCCCTGGTTCAGGTGTTCCTGGAGACTCATATCGGTCCAGTTGATCTTGTACTCGGCCGGCTGACCGGGTTTTGGCTGGATGGTTTGCGCGTTTTCGATTTCAGCCATGAACTGTCCGGAGCTTTTCATCGTTCCCGGCCTGAGTGCGGCGTTGAAGCTGGCCGAAATGTACTGGTTGAAACGGATGATCTGCTGCGGACCCACTTCGTAATGAATGTTCGCGATGGCCGTCACGGGAACCATTTCACCGATCGAGTTCGGAATGTACAGATTTTCGACGTCTTCCATGATACTTCGCTCGGACGCGGCCGCCTGAAGCTGGACCTTGAACGTGTAGCCGCTGATGTTAAAATCGTTGACGTAGAACGAGGCCAGCTGGGTCTGAAGCGTTCTGAAAACCGCAGCGATCGGGACTTTCATCAGCTCGGCCTTTTCACGGTCGATTTCCAGCCTCAACTGCGGCATGTCGGCGTTATAGGTCGTCTGGGCGAACTGAACGTCCTGGATCCCCATTAACTCACCGCTAAGTACTTTGCCCACCTGGGAAAGTTCGACGGGGTCCGCTTTTCCGGTGGAACTAAGCATGAAAGATGCGCCGGACGTGGCTCCCATGCCGACGATTGCCGGCGGAGTGAAGCACATGATTCGGGCTTCCGGGATCGTCATCGCCATCATCTGGAACTTCATCTGGAGAGCGCTGACTTGCGTTTCGGGAGTCGTTCGTTTGTCCCACTTCTGCAAATCGAGGATGAGCATTCCGTTGTTTTCACCCTGACCGGCAAGCATACCAAAACCGGCGACCGTCAGTGTGCTGGAAACGCAGGGTTCCTTGCTGAAATAATCATTCAGGTAGTCGAGAACGCGGCACGTTTCGGAAAGTGCGGTTCCCGGGGCCATTTCGACGTTCACCATGATCGCGCCTTTGTCTTCATCCGGGAGGAAAGAGGACGGGGTCACGCTGAAAAAATATTTATCTGTGTACAAAACCGCTCCCAGAACGAGAACCGTCAACAGGGTCCGGCGTACCAGGATCCCGCTGAAGAAAAGGAACGCGCCGCGGAATTTCTCAAGCCCGTAGTTAAACGGCTTGAAAAGGATGTTCATGGGCGAAAACCTGTTTTCCCGTTTCTTGCGGAGGATCATCACGCACAGCGCCGGGCTCAGTGAGAGCGCGTTCACTGACGAGAGGACCAGTGCGACACTCATGGTGACGGCGAACTGGAGGTAAATCACCCCCACCATACCACCGTTAAAGCAGATCGGAATGTAAATGGCGAGCGTCACGAGTGTTGTCGCGATGACGGCCCCCGTGATCTGATGCATGCTTTTGATCGTGGCTTCACGGGGTTCCAGGCCCTGTTCGATGTTACTCATGACGCTTTCCACCACGACGATAGCGTCGTCCACAAGGGACCCGATCACGAGGATCATGCCGAACATGGTGAGCGTATTGATCGTAAATCCCAGCGCGTACAGGACCGGGAATGTTCCGAGCAGAGAGACCGGGATGGCGACGGCCGGAATGATCGTGGCGCGCCAGTCCTGAAGGAAAATGTACGTTACGAGGATCACGAGGAACAGAGCCTCGCCCAGCGTCTGCACGATTTCTTTCAGAGCGATCGTGATGTACTCCGTCGGGTTGTAGGCGGTTCGGTACTCGATCCCCATTTTCTCAAAGTCGGGCCTCAGGGATTCGATTTTATCGATGGTCGCGTTCACCGTATCAAGCGCGTTGGCGCCGGTGGTACGGAAAATTGCGATCGTGCAGCAGGGTCTGCCGTTTCGTTTACTGTGAGCAGCATAGGATTCGGAACCCAATTCGACTTTGGCGATGTCGCCCATCTTCACGATGTTGCCTTTACCGTCGGCACGGACGACGATCTCGCGGAATTCCTCTTCGGTCGTCAGTCGGCCTTTGACGTTGATTTTGTACTGCATCAGGTCATTACTGGCTTCGATCCCCACGGCCCCGGCCGCGGCCTGAACGTTTTGCCCCTGGATCGCAGCGGCCACTTCGGTCGCGGAAACGCCCATCGCAGCCATTTTTGCCGGGTCAAGCCAGACTCGCATACTGTAGTAATCGTCTGACCAGAATATGGCGTCACTGATCCCATCCACGCGGGCGATTTCGTCCAGAATGTGGATCTTGACGTAAGACGCAAGCTCACGGGTACTCAGTTTCTCCGCCTCGAACGAGAAGACGGACAAAATGTCGGAGGACCGTTTCTTGACCTGAACGCCGTACTGCTTGACTTCGCTTGGAAGTGTCGGTTCCGCGCGGGATACGGCGTTCTGAACGTTCACCTGGGAAATGTCACTGTTCGCGCCGTACTGGAAATAAACGTCCAGCTCGTAAACGCCCGTGTTGCTTGAGGTCGATTTGAAGTAGAGGAGTTTTTCCAGACCGTTCATCTGGGCTTCGATCGGAGCCGCTACCGTGTCCGCGATGTCCTTGGAGGACGCACCGGGGTAGGTGGCCGTGACCTGGATCTGCGGCGGCGCCACTTCCGGGTACTCCGAGATCGGCATATTCGGGATGGTGAGAATACCCGCGAGGATCAACAAAAGGCTGATGACGATCGCGAGTTTCGGACGCTGAATAAAAATTCCGGAAATCATCGTTCAATCCTTTCAGCTTTTAGAGGACGGTTGGGACGGAACGTTCCGGGCTTCTTTCGGAGACTGTTTCCCTGTTTCGGGCTGGGCTGCAGCCGGTGCGTCAGCCGGATTCGGAGCAGCGGGCGCGGCTTCGCCTCCCACGGTCCCGAGGAAAGTGTTTGGCGTGTCTTCCGGTTTCAGGCCCGTCGGCGGGGCGAATTTGACTTTGGTCGGAACGCCGGGGATCATCACGATTTTGTGCGTGCCGGTAGTCACGACGACTTCACCCGCGCGCAGCGTTTTACTCGGGTCGTCGTTCGGAAGGATCGTCTGCATGCCGTTGGTGATCGGGCCGAGCTCCACGTGACGGCGTTCCACGATGTTTCCGTTTCCAACGACGTAAATGGCCGTGCCCTGCGCATCATGCTGGATCGCGGTGGTGCGGACGAATGCGCTCTTTTCTTCGGCTTTGTGGTTCAGGATCACGCGGCACAAACCGCCGGGGTTGAACAGGCTGTGCTCGTTCTCGAACGTTCCCCAGAGGTAAACCGCGCCCATGTTCGTGTTGACCGAGTTGTCGAGGAACAGGAGATTGTTGCCGTTTTCGTCCTTCTTGATCGGGAACCTCTGGGCCTCTTCGGAGGAACCGGCCACATTGTTCAGAAGCTCGACTTCGATGCTGATGTTTCCGTTGTTCAGACCTTCCGGCGAGCCGAAAATCTCGAAGAAGTCGTGTTCACTCATCGAGAAACGGACGTAGATCGGATTCATTCGCGTGACGGTGATCAGGGCGCCGCTGGCGGTGGTGACGTAATTCCCCAGTGAGGTATTCGCACGGCCGCAGCGCCCGTCAATGTCCGACGTGACGACGGTGTAAGCCAGATCAATTTTCGCCAGATCCAGCTTGGCCTTGGCGAACTCGAGGGCGGCTTTGGCGCTTTGGAGGTTTCCTTCTGCGGTGGTTTGGGAGGCCTGAGCGCTCTGAAGCGTCGCGATCGCGCTGCGCAGGTTGGACTCGGCGTTTTCGTAGTCATCCTTTGAGACGGCGGCGGCCGGGTTTTTGAAGTGCCGGGCTAACTCGCTGATCTGGTCAACTACCTGGAGCAGTTCATCGATCGACTTGCCAGTGGAAAGGGTCTCGGCGAGTGGGACGATCTCCGTGTTTTCACCGCAATACAGACGCGCGGAACGAATGAAGGTCGTGACCGCGTAGTTCAGCTTGGCCGAGACCTGGTCCACGGTCGCTTTGGCCGATTCGAGATTTCCCTCACTGGCGACGATGTTCGCCTCGCAGTTCGCGACGTTGGCTTCAGCAGCCGCAACGTTGGCTTTGTACGTGTCGTCTTCGATTTTGAAGAGCTGCTCGCCTGTCTTGACGTCTTTGCCTTCATGGACGTTGAACTCCATGATTTTGCCAGCGACTCGGGCCACGACGTCCACCGTGTCAATGGCGTCGAAAGTGCCGACGTACTTTTTGGAAGTCTGGGCGTAGTCTTCCTGGACGGTCTCAGCCGTCACAATAGCCGTCATGTCGGGCATTTGCTGGGGGGCCTGTTGCCCCTCTTTTTTGCACGCAGTCAAAAGAAGACACTGCACCGCAAGCAGGGCGGCCATCGTCATCGAAAAGGATCTTCTCATCGTTTTATCTCTCCGAAAAAGGAAATGAGTAAAATAGTTTAACCACGTATTATATAGAAAAATAAAAAGTTGTCAATGGGAATAGTTATAAAATTGTAAGATTTTTTCAGGACATAGAAATGAACGCCGGACGGAAAGAAGTCCGGCGTTTTTTTACCTGGCTTTTTTTAGCACACTTCAAACCCCTTGCGCTGCTCGCGGGTCAGGAACGTGTTGGCCTGAGCGTCTTCCGGGAAACGTTCGGCCACCGGGTCCCAAGTCATGGTTCGGCCAAGCCGCATTGCAATATTAATAACGTGCAGGGCGGTCATGGTTTGGATGTGGCTGAAGACGTCCGAGACGGGCTCGCCGCCGTCGCGGATACAGAGGTAAAAGTTCGTCATGTGGTCCGTCACGGGCTTGCCCTTGAAAATCAGGCGTTTCTCGCTCTCGCCGTAGTATTCTTTGTCCCACTCCTCCTCGATCGGCTTGCCGGTGATTTTGCCGCAGTTGACGAAGATACGGCCTTTTTCGCCTTCAAAGAGGATCCCGTTGTCGAGCCGCGTCTCAATATCGACGGGGATCCCGCCGAGGGTTTTCGTCTTGGCGTAAAAGTCGTACGGGACGTTGCAGTAGTCGAACTCGGTCGGGAAGCCGTCCTTCATCGGGAGCGGGAAATTGCAGTCGGACGGATCGACCCAGACGATTCCCCGGCCGGGGCGGTCTTCTCCCAGCGCCCAGAGCGCTGTGTCGAGGTAATGCGCGCCCCAGTCGGTGACTTTTCCGCCGGCGTACTCGAACCAGCCGCGGAAGGTGGCATGCGCGCGCTCCTTCATGTACGGGAATTCAGGAGCCTGGCCCTGCCACGTGTTCCAGTCGAACTCGGCCGGGACCGGAACCACTTTGAAACGCTGGTCCTTCGGCGGGGCGGCGGTCACGTACGGCGGTTTGCCGAGGCTCACGACCACGCGCTGGATCTTGCCCAGGATCCCCATCTGGACCATGTTCACGGCTCGGGTGAAGCGCGGGATCTCGCACCGGCGCTGGGTCCCGACCGCCATGACCTGTTTCGGGTGGGCCTTGACCGCCTCGCGGAGGACCTGATTCTCGCGGATGGTCAGCGTGAGCGGCTTCTCGCAGAAAACGTGCTTCCCGGCGGCCAGCGCGTCGAGGCAGATTTTCGTGTGCCAGTGGTCGGGCGTGGCGATGCAAACCACGTCCACGTCGGAACGGTCCAGAATGCGGCGGTAATCGGTCAGTTCCTCGGCTTTGCCCGCGCAGATCTGCTGATTCGCGGCGGCCGCGTGGGTTTTATCAAGGTCGGCGATCGCGACCAGCTCGGCGTGCTGCGCGTGCAGGCCGGCGTCGTAGGTTCCTCGTCCGCCGACGCCGATCGCCCCGACCCGAAGCCGGGAGTTGGGGGCGTTCTCGCCGAAAGCGACCGGGAGGAACGCGGGAACGGAAACCGCCGCGGCGGTGAGTTTGAGTAAATTACGGCGTGAAATCGTCATGGGAGGGTCCTTTCTATTCTTGGGGATTTCTTTGGTTTAAGTTTCGTTTGGGGGTGGGTTTGTGACGCCGAAGCGTTTACTTCTTCCGGTACTCGTTCAGGTTTTCCAGGATTTCGGGAAGTGGAAGCCAAGGGTCTGCGCTCAGGAGCAGAACGGCCCCGCGTCCGTACGGTCTCAGGGCGATGTAGTCCAGCTTCGCGTCCAGCTCGGCCGAGCTTTTCGGCATCGTGGCCAGAACGTTCCACTTTTTGCGGTCGGCCAGCTTCAGGAAGTACGCCGGCGTGATGGATTTCCGGACTTTTTCCTCCAGTTCGTACGGCGTGTGGAGCCAGGAATCCTCGACCAGCCCGTTGCAGCGGCGTTCCGGGAGCGAGATCGAGCCGATCCCACTGATCCGGACCGCAAACGACGGGTCGTTCAGGACCATTTCGAGCGGGAAATTCGTGTACGAAATGATGACCAGTAGTTTCCCGTTTTCCTCCACGTCCCGGTGGACTTTCTCCCAGCACTCGGGCGGGAGTTTCTGCACGGCGGATGGATTACGCAGCCAGTAAACCTCCGGGTCGAGTTTCAGGAATTCCTCGCCGGTTTTGGCGACGCGCACGTCCCAGCCGCACTCGCGCATGGAGGATGAAAAACGCTTCAGCGTCGGTTCATCACGCTCGAACGTCCCGGTCCAGTACGCCAGTTCCCGCCCGGTCCGCGCGGCCCGTGAGAAGGAAAAACCCGCCCAGGGCGCGTTGGCCGGCGTGGATTTTCCCGCCTCGGTCAGTTTGAACTGCCAGAGCGTTCCGGGAGTCACCGGGTTTTCAAGCGCCAGCGACTTGAATGGGATCTGCATTTTCGCAGAATTTTCGTCTTTGGTGAAACTCCAGGCCGGATCAGGGGACCATTCCTCGCGCACGCCCAGCGCGCTCACTCGCCACTGGGATTTGGTGCCGTCCACTTCGACGCGGAAAAACCACTTTTCGCCCCCCTGGCCGGTCGTGAGGGCCAGCTCCGCAGGAAGTTCCAGATTCTGGACGGTGATCCCATCGGGGGTCCAGCTGAATTTCTGGTTTTCTGCCGGGGTTTCCGTCAGGGCGGCTTCCGCGCGGTCCTCGTCCGTGAGGAACGCCTTCCACTGGCCGAGGAGGACCATTTCGCGCTGAACGTTTTTCAGGAAGCGCTCTTTTTCCGCCGGGGGAAGATCCGCCGCTCCGGCTAGCTGATCCTGCGCCGCGTTCAGAAACTTTTCGGCCTTTTTCAAAGCTCCCGGCGTGAGAAACTCCTCCGCGAAGCCGACCGGTGAGCCGAGGATCCCGCGGTGAAGTTTCAGCTCGTTCCACTGTGCGTCGAGCGCTAGAAAATATTCGTAAACGGACTGCGAGGCGGGGCCGAACGCGCAGTCGCAGTAGTCGCGCAGAACGTCGTGCCAGTCGAGCGTCGGATCGACCATCAGCCGCCCCATGACGTACTGGGAGACGCGATTCGCGTAGGTCCCCACTTTTTCTTCCGGCCCGGTTCGCGGGGAAAGACTGACTTCCGGAAGGCAAACGACGGAACCGATCTCGTGGTTCATTTTCACGACGTCGGCCAGAACGCTGAAAAAGGGGAGGAAGAGATGAGTGTGCGAGAAAATGTCGTACTCGTAGGCGTAATTTCCGATCGGCGTGCCGGTTTCCTTCCAGCTTTTCAGGAGGGCCAGCTGGGATGCGTTCCGCTCGCACTCCGCGTCGCCGTAAAGGTGGACGTTGCACCGGCCGTGCGTCGCCACTTCGATGAACTCCGCGTTCCGGATCGGGTGGTCGGGGACCTCCAGGTAGCCCTGGTAAGCGAGCGTCGCGAAGCGCAGATTCGGGAAGCGTTCCTTCAAAATGTCGGTCAGTTCATTGAAAAAGTCGAAAAAAGCGGTCGAAACCGACTTTTTCGCGCACTCCTCGCACTGGCAGTACTCCTGATTGTCCGGCAGAAAGAGACTCAAAACGTCCACATCGGGGCACTTTTTCAACTCCTCCGTCAGTTTGTCGGCCGTGGCGACCACGCACTCGTGACTGCTCAGGCAGACCTGGCACTTGAGCCGCCGCCCGTTGCGCAGTGCGTAGTATTCCGGGTGAGTCTCGAAATTTTCCTTCGGCGGGAATACATTATGGTTGGAGTAGATCCGGTAAAAACCGCGCTCCCGATCCGGGAAACGGTGGTTTCCGTGGCGGTGACTGTTCAGCAGATTCCGGCTCATCCAGAGGTGAAAATCGTCCACGCGGTACCAGTCCCCGCACATGTGGAAGCCGCGGTAACGGATCGGCGGCTCGAACGAGCGGTGAATTTCCGGGAGGCTCCACGTGGTCCGTTTCGGCAGAAACTCGCCGTCCTCGCCGGGCCAGAGCCACCTCGCGCCCAGTTCGTCCCGCAGGAATTCGTACACGGCGTAGAGTGCGCTGCGCGGCGAGCCACCCGTCAGGAAGAGCTTCCCGTCACGCGTTTCGATTTGAATGAGGTCCGGCGTTTGGGCGAGTTCCGGGGAAACGCCGATGACGATCTGGTTCTGGCCCGCAGTTTTCGAGTCCTCGGCAATCGGAAAATCTGCGCCGGAAATGAGCTTCAGCGCGCGCTGGAATTCCTTGACGGCATTCTGGATCGTCACGTCTTCCGGCTGGAGCGGACGCACGGACCAGTCGGTTTTTCCATCCCGGAAAAAGTCCGTTCCTGCGTGGAGAAACGACCCGGTCAGAAGGAGGAACAAAAGAGAAAGGAGGGATTTTTTCATGGTTCTTAAAACGTAAATGTCAGGCGGTAATGAAGGCCGGAGGTCGAAATTACGCGCCGGTTAAAATTTTGCGGACGTTGGACCTATTTCGCTCCAGCGTCTTTCAGCATTTGAACGATTTCTTCCGTATTAATGAATTTCATGGCCGTTTCCAGAAGCGTTTGACCGTCTTCGTCGGTCGTGTTCGGATCCAGCCCCGATTCCAGCAGGAGTTTGGCCATTTTCGGGCTGGAGGTGCAAACCGCTTCAAAGAACGGCGTCAGGTTCATGGGCGTTTTCGGGTTCACGTCCGCGCCGTACTGGATCAGGAGTTTTGCGGCATCCAGATCATTTTCTTCGGCCGCGATGGTCAGGGGCGGCTGATGATTCTTTTCCAGCCGGAAATTCGGGTCGGCTCCCGCGTCGAGCAGGGCCTTGAGAATCGTCAAATCGCCGGCAACGATGGCCCCGGAAATCGGGGACGGTTCAAAATCCAGCTTGGCCCCGGCATCGATCAGGAAGCGCACGGCTTCCCGTTGTATGTTCTGGACGGCCAGATTTAACGCCCGAAATTCCCGCGGGCCTGCCGCTTCCAAATCCGCTCCGGCCTCCCACAAAAGGTTCAAACATTCCATTCTGCCCAGCCCGGCGGCCCAGTGCAGCGGCGTGTATCCCCAGCGGTCGCGCGCGGCCAATTCTTCCCTGATGAGCCGCTCCGTCTGACTTGGCTGGTTCCTGATCACCATTTTGTGCAGGGCCGAAAAGCCGAACGTTTCCCAAACATCCTCCGTGACGGATTCGTGCCGAAGGAACAATTCAAGGATCGGCAAAAAACCATGCTCAGCCGCGTCGTTAAAGGGAAGTTCCTCCGCGCCGGCTTCCAAAAGCAGCTGAGCCGCCTCGAATTGACCGTACCAGGTCGTGAGAAACAATGGTGTGCCGCCGAGAAAATCTTTCCGATTTACGTCAGCGCCGGCAGCGAGCAAAAGGCGAATTATCTCGCAGTTTCCCGAAAGTGCGGCGGCGTGCAGCGGCAAAACGTTGGTCCTGTATTCGTCCTCAGGTCCCGCGTTCGGGTCCGCGCCAGCTTCCAGCAGGATCCGAATCATTTCCGGTCTCCCGGCAAGCGCAGCACAGAAAAGCATCGTATCTCCCGAATCGTCATGGAGGTTCAGATCCACTCCGGCCGCCAGCATTTTGCGGACGGTTTCTTCGGTGCCGTTTTGAATCGCGTCGAAAATCGGGTGAACGTCCATAATATTAAAGGAAAAAACTTCGGAGTCGAAAGAATGGGCTTTCCTCAAATTATAAACCAGTTTTTCAGTCCTGTCAACCATTTTCCACCCCAAAAGGAACTTTTTTTTATTAAATCGATATTTTTCTATCAAAATTGGGCTGGGGGGGCTTGCGTAGTTTGAAAAAAAGAGTAGAATACGTGCATTAGGACTTTTTCCCTCATCAACTTTTTAAACAAAGGAGAGTTTAAAATGGCTCGTATCGTCGTACTTGACTCGATTTCGCAGGATGGTTTGGACCTTCTGGAAGCCGCTCCCGGCATCGAATACGAAGTGAAAACCGGCTTGAAAGGCGAAGAACTTCGCAACACCCTGATGGAATTCGACGGCGCGATCTGTCGCAGCGGCGTGAAGCTCACGGCCGACATTCTGGAAGGGAATACCCGGCTGAAGGCCATCGCACGCGCTGGCGTCGGCACCGATAACATCGACAAAAACATGGCGACCCGCCAAGGGATGATCGTCATGAATACGCCGAGCGGAAACACACTCTCTACCGCGGAACATGCGCTGGCCCTCATGTTTGGTCTCACCCGTTTTGTCGCTCCGGCCAACCAGTCTCTGGCGGAAGGGCGCTGGGACAAAAAACAGTTCACCGGCTCCCAGCTCGCCGGCAAGACGCTCGGGATCATCGGTCTTGGCCGTATTGGTCAGACGATTGCCGTCCGTGCCCGAGCCATGGAAATGAAGCTCGTTGGTTACGACCCCTTCCTCTCCGACGAAATGGCCGAAAAACTGGGCATCAAAATGTTTGCGTCCTACCGCGAAATGCTGCCCTTCTGCGATTTCCTGACGGTTCACACGCCGTTGACCGACGAAACCCGCGGAATGATTTCTTTCGATGAGATCAAAATGCTTCCGAAGGGCGCCCGCCTGATCAACTGCGCACGCGGCGGGATCTATGACGAAGCGGCTTTGGTCGAGGGCCTCGACAGTGGTCACCTCGCCGGCGTCGCTCTGGACGTTTATCCAACCGAGCCTTGCACGGAAAATCCTCTCTTTGGGCGTAAAAACGTCCTCTGCACCCCGCACCTTGGCGCCAGCACGACCGAAGCCCAGAAAAACGTCGCTCTGGAAGCCGTTGAGCTCCTGATCGACTACTTCACGACCGGAACGATCAAGTCGGCCGTGAATATGGCTCCGCTGGACGGCAAAACGCTCGCTGAAATGCGCGGTTCGCTTGCTCTGGCGTGGCGCTTGGGTTTGGCTGCTGCCCAAATCGAAAAAGGCCGTATTTCCAAATGCTCGATTTCCTATCGCGGCGAGATCGCCCAGAAAGTTACCTCGCTTGTCACGGGCGCTTTCGCGGCGGGTCTTCTTTCCAACGCGACGGGTGGCGAATCCAATATTATTAACGCCCGTATGCTTCTGAAAGAACGTGGTATTGAAGTGGTCGAGAACAAATCGAATGAATCCGGAACGTTCAGCTCCCTGATCTCGATCGAGGTCGTGAGCGACAGCGGCAAGACAACACTTGCGGGTACTCTGTTCGGAAACAGCATGCCGCGTCTGGTTCAGGTCAACGAATTCCGCCTCGAGGCGTTCCTCGACGGAAATCTCTGCCTGTTCCTGCACGACAATGTTCCGGGAATTATTGGCGCGGTCGGGAACATTTTTGGCCGCAACAACGTAAATATTGAGCAGCTCTCCGTCAGCACCGCGACGAACCAGACCAGTAAAGCCCTGGGCGTGTGGGGTCTTGACTCCATTCCGCCGGTTGCGGCTCTGAGCGAGCTTCAGCGGGTCAGCGGCGTGACGAAAGTCATGTGCGTGTCTCTCCCTGCGGCGAACGAATTTCCGGCCTGGCTGTAATGTTTGCCCAACGTGAGGACGCCGCGAAATGGGGTCCTCACATAATTTTGTAAAACTGATTATGTAAAAAACTCCTTAACCGGCAAAATTTCCAAAAATTTTTTGCCGGTTTTTTGAAATTTTAAACGAAGCCCTTGAAATTTCTCTGAATTTGGTGTATATTAGAGTGAAATTCAGAGAAAAGTTTGTATATCAGACCTTTTCATTAATCCCACCCACCCAGCGTCCTTTTCGTGTTTGACGCTTAAATAAGTACTTTTCAGGAGTCTCAACAATGTCCACAAATCCCTTTTCCGATGCAAATCCATCACTCCCACCTGACCAGAATCCGAACGAGGCAGCAAAACCCAAATCCGATGAACCCCGCCAACCCGAGAACTCTTCTGGGTCTCACTTGGACGATCAGACGCAACCGCCCTCTGATTCCATGCAGGAAATGGAAGGTCAGCGTCGTATTATGCGTGAAAAACCGTTTATCAGTTCACGCCTTTCTGTTCCCAATGATCCGGTTCAACCCCGAGGCGTGAATACTTTTTCCCGCTTCTCGATGGGATATTCCCGTAACCGTGGGCGTTCTTCTTTTGGGAGCGGTTTGGGAATGGATGATGAACTGAAATCAACGAACGATCCCCAATTCTCCGGTGGACGTGGTTCTTCTTCCCCGGACGCTGTGGAACGGAATGGTGATTTTCCCGAAAACGCGCCGCCCCGAAACGAGGGTGGTTTTGGCAATTACCGCCGTTCGGGAGGTTTCGATGGAGATGGCCGAAATCCCGGTCGGAATCCCGGCGGGTATGGACGGCGTGGCTATTATGGAGATTCCGAACGATTCCAGAGGATGAATGAGCCGCGGAGTTACGACGGCTACGACTCCCGCCCTCCGCGTCCGCCTCGCAGACCCTACAGCGGCTATGATGGCGGTAATCAAGAGAACCCAGGTTACCGTGATAATCCCGGCTATCGTGGAAACCGAGGCTGGAAAAATGACGGAAACGGGCCGGACGGCGGTGGGAACTATGGCCGCAGGGGCTATGGAAATCGCCCGTATCGGCGTAATACCGAGGGTTACAGTCAATATAACCCGGCATTCCCGGAACTGAAAGAACCTCGTTTTCACAAAGAGCCGCTCTCCCTGGCGGAAGAATTAGCGGAGGAAATGAGCCGGGGACGTAAACCCGAAGAGGATAAAATGCCGGAATTGCTCCTTCAGGACGCGACGGTAGGCCGGCTCCAGCAGCTTTCCATGCAGGAACTCATCGCCGAGGCGCGACGGTTTGAGATTGGTATTCCTGACGAAGAATCGGCCAGAAAACAGGACCTCATCTTTAGTATCATTAAAGAAAAAATCAAACTTAATGGTTTGCTTTATGGTGAAGGTACACTGGAGATTTTGCCGGATGGATTCGGTTTCCTGCGCAGCTCGGAATACAATTATTCATCCTGTCCGGACGACATTTACGTTTCACCGAGCCAGATCCGCCGCTTTGGTCTGCGAAACGGCTCGTGTGTTTCCGGTCAGATCCGCCCGCCGAAGGAAAATGAACGTTATTTCGCTCTTTTGAGGGTCGAGGCGATCAATTTCCGTGATCCGAATGAGTTCCGTCACCGCAAATTTTTCGAGGAACTGACCCCGATGCACCCCACCTATCCGATGAGGCTAGAGTGCGAAACGGAGGAAATGGAAACGCGCATCCTGGATTTGATTTCGCCGATTGGTTTTGGCCAACGTGGGTTGATTGTCGGTCCGCAGGGCGTTGGCAAAACGACTCTCCTCACGAAAATCGCTCATGCGGCGCTGAAAAATTATCCCGATTTGTATGTTTTTCTTCTCGCGGTGGATGAAAGTGACGAGAAGGTTGAAGAACTGCGTAAACAAGTGAAGGGGTTGAATTGTGAAGTCATAAGTTCTACGATGGACGAGTCGCTTACACGTCATATTCAGGTGGCGGATATGGTGCTTGAAAAGGCCAAGCGAATGGTCGAGTTTGGGCAGAACGTCCTGATTCTGGTGGATTCTGTGACGCGTCTCGCAGGGGCCTGGCATCTGAATGGTCCGGCGGGACGGCCGATGGATGCCGCGTACTCGAACGCAGCATTCCAAAGTCCGATGGTTTTTTTGACTTCGGCCAGAGCTCTGGAAGAAGGCGGGTCCCTCACTATTTTAGGCACGCTGACGAGTGAAACAGATGATTCGTTGGAAAATGGTGTATATGAGGAATTCAAAGGAACCGGGAATCTGGAAATCGTGATGGATCAACGGTTGGCCGAACAGAAAGTCTGGCCGGCGATCGACGTGAATCAGAGCGGTACGCACCGGGAGGAAATGCTTCGTACACCGGAAGAATTTCAGGCGATTTCCCGTCTGCGCAGTTTCCTGGCTGACTTCAATCCCGTGACTGCGATGGAAATGCTGACGAAGCGGCTTGGAAAAACGCCTAACAATGAAGAGTTTTTGAAATCAATGTAAGGACACCCTTGAAAAAAATGAACATTTACGAAGGAAAACCATCAACTCAATTTACCGGGCGCGTGGCGGTCATCGTTGCGAAGTTCAACCGTACAATTACGGAACGCCTGTTACGTGGAGCGCAAAAAAAATTCGCCGAGCTGGGAGTCCCGGATGATCAGATCGACGTTTATTACGTTCCTGGAGCGTTCGAAATTCCGACCGTCTCGGGCCTTTTGATAAAGGCTGGGAAACACGCAGGGATTTTGGCTCTGGGTGCCGTGATCAAAGGGGAAACGTCTCACGACGAGCATATTAACCGTGCAATCAGTATTATGTTCGCGAAACAGGGCGCCGAGTCGGGTATTCCTGTTATGTTCGGCGTGTTGACCGTCAATTCGGTGGAACAGGCTCTCGCTCGCAGCGCGGAAGATGACGATCAGCGCGATAAGACCCAAAAAGCGCATCTTGGAAACAAAGGCGCAGATTGTGCGGAAGCGCTCATGGAAATGCTGGATTTGAAAGCGAGGATCAAGTAGTCAGTAGTCAGAAGTTAACGTTTCGGCTGTGCCGAAAATGGGGAATTTGATCCTGTATTCTGCCGAAAGCAGAACGCTGATTGCCTGAAATTAAAGGAAAGAGGAAATAATGCTAATCGATAAAAATCGCCGTGCGCGTACGGTCGCTCTTCAGGTCTTGTTCAGTCAGGACTTGAATCCTGATGCAGGAGTACCGGATGATATGATTCGGGAAAGGGTCAAGAAGGACCCGGAACTGGTTCGTTACGCTTACTTTTTGATCGAGGGAGTTACGCAGCAAAAGAAGGAAATCGACGCCTATATTGAGGCGGTTCTGGAAAACTGGAAATTCTCTCGTTTGGCCGAGACCGACAAAAACGTTTTGCGTATCGGTGTGTTTGAGCTGATGAATACCAGAGACCCGGTCGGGATCCTCATCAACGAGGCGATCGAAATTGCGAAAGAATACGGCGACAAAAAATCGGGTGGCTTTGTGAATGGTGTCCTCGATAAAATCCGCAAAAATCTGGAAGCCGAGAATAAACTGTCTGCGACGCTGGTCGGGAAAGAGGGGAACTGATGGGATTGTTCGGCTTGCTCAAACGCGGTCTGGAAAAGACGAAGCGGATTTTAAACACGGACATTCGTGACCTTTTCAAGACGGAAGGCCGGCTGGTGGATGAAGCGTTTCTCGAGGAACTTTTCGCTTCGCTCATCAAGACCGACATGGGGGTGGAAGCCGCCAAAGAGATTCGCGACGAAACTGCCAGGGCTTTCCGCGGCCGCGTGGTTTTCATGAAGGATCTAACCGATTTCGTAAAGGAAAAGCTCAAAGCGATCATGCGTCAGGACGCCTCGCCGATCGAATTGCGTCCCGAGGGACCGACGGTCATCATGGTCTGTGGTGTCAATGGAAGCGGGAAAACGACGTCCATCGCGAAACTCTGCAAACTCTTCCGCGATCAGGGGAAAACGGTCGTTTTGGGTGCCGCCGACACATTCCGCGCCGCGGCCGTCGAGCAGCTTACCGTCTGGGCAGGGCGTCTGGGAGCGGAAATCGTGACCGGGAAACCTGGATGTGATCCGGCAAGTGTCGCATATAATGCGGTCGATACGGCTGTCAAATCGAAGGCGGACGTTTGCATCGTCGATACGGCAGGGCGCCTCCAGACCCAGATCAACCTCATGCGTGAGCTGGAAAAAATCCACCGCGTCATTGGGAAGGTTTTGCCCAATGCTCCTCATGAAATTCTGCTCGTTCTCGACGCGACGACCGGCCAGAACGGGATCAGCCAGGCAAAACATTTCACCGAGTCCGTACACTGTAACGGTTTGATCCTCGCGAAACTTGACGGGACGGCCAAGGGCGGCTGCGCTGTGGCGATCCGCAAACAGGTAAATCTCCCCGTGAAGTACATCGGGGTAGGGGAGCAGGCGTCCGATTTCGCACTCTTCGACCCGGATGCGTACGTGGATGCGATGTTCACGGAAGAATAATCAGGAGTGAACCTCGAGTTCGAGGGTGTTTCAAGGTTTACTTCCTTTTTCGGGAAGTAAACCTTGGGGATATAGTTAAAAGCCTATCCCCCTATCTGGGGGGTGATTGGGCGAAAATTTCTTTTTTTGTCTTTCTTTCCCCGTTGAAATTTACCCCGAGGGAGTGGACTAAATTCTGGAACGGGATATACTTTAGAAAATGTATTTTTTCCACCTTTTTCTTGTTTTTGAATGAGATCAAAAAATGACCACTCCCAAGACAATTCCGCCTTTTCATCCGATTAGTGCCCCGGACTATCTGCCTCACGAGCAGTTACGTGAACTACAATCCCGAAGACTCATCCACATGGTAAAACGTGCGTATGAAAACGTGGAGCTGTACAGAAACCGCATGAATAAAATGGGCGTGACCCCAGAGGACATCCAGAGCATCGACGACATTGTAAAGCTGCCGTTCACGATGAAGGTCGATTTGCGCGACACGTACCCGTACGGAATGTTCGCCTCCCCGCTGAAGGAGATCGTTCGTCTGCACGCTTCGAGCGGAACGACGGGTAAGCCGATCGTGGTCGCGTACACGAAAGAGGACCTCGAAGTCTGGGATAATGTGGTCGCCCGCGCTCTGGTCGGGTACGGCGTGACCTCAAAGGATATCGTTCAAAACGCCTACGGCTACGGCCTGTTCACCGGTGGTCTGGGACTTCACGGCGGCGCGTCGGCCCTTGGCTGTACGGTCGTTCCGATCTCTGGCGGAAATACCGAGCGGCAGATCATGATCATGCGCGACTTCAACGTCACCTGCTGCTCTGCGACGCCGAGCTATTTCGTCCACATCATCGACAAAGCGCACCGGATGGGCATCAATATGCGTGACCTTCCGATCAAATTCGGCGTTTTCGGCGCGGAACCGTGGTCGGAAGAAGTCCGCCACTACATTGAGGAAGAAGCCGGCATTCGTGCGTTCAACATTTACGGTCTTTCGGAAATCCTCGGCCCGGGCGTCGGCGCGGAGTGCTGCTTCCAGGACGGCATGCACATTTTCGAGGACCATTTCTTCCCGGAGATCATCGACCCGGCGACCGGTGAACCGCTTCCGGACGGGACGGAAGGCGAACTGGTCCTTTCGACCCTGAGCAAGGAAGCCATGCCGATGCTGCGCTACAGAACGCGCGACATTACGACGATCGACGTGGAGCAGTGCCCCTGCGGACGCACCATTCGCCGCATTCGTCCGATCCGCCGCCGCAGCGACGACATGCTGATCGTTCGCGGCGTGAACGTCTTCCCGTCCCAGATCGAAACCGGTATTCTGCGCGTCGAGGGCGCTTCGCCGCACTTCCAGATCGTGCTTGAAAAGGGCGCGGACGGTTTGGACCGCATCGAGGTGAAAGTGGAAGCGACCGATGCCGCCGTGGACGATACGGTCCGCTCGGTCGAGCAGTTCCAGCAGAAGATCCAGCAGTCCATCTCGCAGATCATCGGCCTTTCGGTTCGCGTGACGCTGGTCCAGCCGTACACGCTGATCCGCAGCGAAGGGAAAGTGAATCGTGTGGTCGATAATCGGAACAAATGATCCGCGGATTTAACCCCTTGCGTGGAGTTTACGGGGACGACGCTTCCAGCGTCGTTTGGAGTGGCAATACAGAAGCCGAAGGCTTCATTTGCCGCTTTCACTAGTGGCCGAAAAGCAAGACGGTTAAAATGGATTTTTACGTGGGTTACGGAGATGACGCGATTCAGTGGCAAATGCTTCTTCGAGGCTGATTGCTACAAGTGAAAGCGGTGAATGTCGCTTGCGCGACTGTATCACCGCACTCCGAAAGACGACGCTGGAAGCGTCGTCCCCGCAAGATTTTGCTACGGGTTTTAACCCTTTTCAGGTTTCAAGATGAATTTACGTCACGCCATCCTTCAGCGCCTTCAGGCTCTGCAATGTGCAGGGATCGAGGAGATTTCACGCACCGAGGCGCGGAAACTCGCGATCGCGCTGAAGGAGTGCGAGGCGAAAATTTCTCCGGCGCCGGTTTCCGTATCGACTGGTTTACCTGCGGATTCACGCTCGTCTGGGCAGAAATCTCCGGGGCCGCAAACGTCTCATTCTTCACGGGAAACGACGTCACAGCCTTCCTCCAATGCCATGCCGTGGCAGAGGTCCATGTCGTCCCCGCCTTCATCTGGTTCAAAATCCACGCAGTATATGGCACCGAAAAGAACCGCTCTTTCGTTAGAAATCATCGTCCCGCCGCATGAAGACTACTCCGCTCTTCCTTTGATGGAAGACCGTCACGAGGCGCTGCGCCTCCTGGGTGAGAAAGTCCGCCAGTGCGTGCGCTGCATCGAGCTGGTCTCGAACCGGACCCAGACGGTTCTGGGCGTGGGGAATCCTTACGCGGAGCTCATGTTCCTCGGCGAGGCCCCCGGCGCGGATGAAGACCGGCAGGGGATCCCGTTCGTCGGGCGGGCAGGGCAACTCCTGACGAAAATGATCGAAAACGGCATGAAGATCAAGCGTGAGGAAGACACGTACATCTGCAACATTCTGCGATGCCGTCCGCCGGGAAACCGCGCTCCGATGCCCGAGGAAGCGTTCAAGTGCCGGCAGTTCCTTGACACGCAGATCGACATCGTGAAGCCGAAATTCATTTGCTGCCTGGGCGCGTCAGCGGCACAGTACCTGCTCGACACGACGACGACCATCAGCCGTATGCGTCAGCGCGAATACCGCTACAGAAATGCGACGGTCGTTTGCACGTACCATCCGGCCTACCTGCTGCGCAATCCGTCGCAGAAGGCCGCGACCTGGCAGGACTTACAGTTTTTGATGAGATTAATGGGTTTGAAAGTCGAAAATGATTAGCATCGCGCTTGATATTGGAAACACACGCTGCAAACTCAGTGACGAAAAATCGGTCTTTCGTGTTCCTCATCAGGATTCAGATTTTACGGCCAGTTTTCCGGAAATCCTTCAAACACTTCACGCGGACGAAAAACCGTGTGAGTGGTGGATCGCCAGTGTGAACCGGAACATTTTCCGGAAAGTCACGGAGTGGCTCGCGCAGAATCGCCCCGGAGACCGTGTAAACGTGTTGAACGCACTGAACGTTCCAATTCAGGTGGATGTCGAGTTCCCAGAAAAAGTCGGAGTCGATCTGCTTCTTTCGGCCATCACGGCAAACGAGATCCGTGACCCGGGCCGGCCGGCCATCATCGTGGACCTTGGAACCGTCGCCAAGGTCGATCTGGTGGACGAAAACGGCGTCTTTCGCGGCGGGGCGTTTGCGCCGGGCCTGAGGATGGGCGCGGTCGCGATGGATCAGCAGACAGACGCATTGCCGGAGATCGACGTAATGGAAATGCTTCACCGGATGGAAACTCACGGGATCCCGTCCGTCGCGCAGAACACGATCGCAGCGATGCAGGCCGGCCTGTTCTGGGGAATGGTCGGGACCATTCGCGAACTTACCGCCCGTACCGCATCGACCCTTGCGATTCCCCCGCAAATTTTCCTCACTGGCGGCGGCGCGAAAACCGTTCGTGACGCGCTGGGTGAGGGTTTCACCTATGTGGACGAGATGGTGATGAAGGGAATTTGGACGACGATTCGGAAGTTAAAGTATGAACCTTGAGATCGGGCACACGCCGCTTTCTGCCGCCGAATTTGACGCTCTGACGGCTGGCTGCTCCCGGCTTCATCCGGGCTTTTACCCCCAGTGGGGCCGCATCGTGGAGGCGGGGCTTCGGCAGAAACTCTACACGATCACGGTCCGGTCTGACGGCGAGGGCGTTCTGCTCGGCGCGCTTCCGCTCGTTTTCATGCGCAGCCCGCTCTTTGGGCGGCACTTGATCAGCGTCCCGTACGTGAACGTCGGCGGGTGCGTCGTTTCGGCCGGTTTGGATGAAGCGGCGCGGGCAAACGTCGAGCGCGCGCTGGTCGATGAGGCGGTGAAACTCGCGGACTCGCTCGGCGTGAAGTATCTGGAACTCCGCAACATCCACGAGATGACGCACCCCAGCCTCACGTTCGAGCGGCGGGGGAAGGTCCTGATGGAGCTGAAATTTCCCGAAACGTCCGAGGAGCTTTGGAAGGCGGTCGGGCCGAAAGTCCGGAACCAGATCCGCAAAGGCGAGAAGGCAGGCCTCCGTGCGCAGTGGGGAGGAAAAGAGCTTCTGAAAGATTTTTACGCAGTCTTTGCCGAGACGATGCGGAACGTCGGGACGCCGGTTTACTCGCGCCGCCTGTTCGACGTGATGTTCGACGAGCTGGGGGAGATGATCGAGATCTGCCTCGTGAAAACGCCGGAAAACCGCCTGGCGTCCGCCGCGATCCTCGTCCATGGTAAAGAAATTACGGAGGTCCCAAGCGCCGGGACGCTTCGTTGGGCCAACGCCCAGTGCGCCAATATGTTTCTGTACTGGAATCTTCTCAAGCACAGTCTGGAGGACCGCGGCGCGAAGATCTTCGACTTTGGCCGCAGCTCGGTCGGCGGGGGAACGTGGCATTTCAAAAAGCAGTGGGGCGCGGAAGAAGTGCCGGTCGTCTGGAAATATTACGTCCGCGAAGGGACCATGGACGACGTGCGCCCGGACAATTCGTCGTACGGCCTGGCGATCCGGGTCTGGAAACGTTTGCCCGTCTGGGTCACGCGGATCATCGGCCCGTGGATCGTACGCGGGATCCCGTGAATCTACAGGGGACGACGCTTCCAGCCTTGTGTCAAAATCCAAAATCTACCGGGACGACGCTTCCAGCCTTGTGTCAAAATCAAAATCTACGGGGACGACGCTTCCAGCGTCGTCAAGTTTTATTGCTGTTTTTTTAACGACGCTGGAAGCGTCGTCCCCGTATTTCTTAACGATGCGGGAAGCGTCGTCCCCGTATTTCTTAACGATGCGGGAAGCGTCGTACCATAGATTTTTATCGGTTTCCAATCTTTTCCACCGGGATGGGTTTGAATTCCGGTACGTATTTTTGAACCTCAGCCTGAAGCGCCTTGAAATCGTCTTTTTCCGGATCGTCGAACTGAAGCGTTTCTTCGCGGAACTCCGCGCGGATCGAGCCGTCCTCGTTCAGCGGGAAAAGGTCTTTTTGCGACTCCGGCGGCGAAAACACGTAGTTGTTCCGGAAGTTGATCCGGTGCAGGGAGGTCTGCCGGGCCGAATTGTGCATCTGGAGCCACGTCGAGCCGATCGAAACGTTCCCTTCCACCGTGTTGTGAAGCGGGAGTTTCGGATCGTCCTCCATCACGTTCTGGATGAACGGGTAGCGCTCCTTCCACGGCGACTGATCGAAGCCGAGGTCCTGGATCTTCTTCAGCAGATCCCAGCCGTTCTGGAATCCCTCGCCCGGTTTCGCACGCGCAAGGCCGCGGTCGTCGAAATGGACTGCGCACGTGCAGTCGAGGAACAGATTGTTCAGGATCTTATTGTAACGGCCGCCGCCGACGAAAGCTGACCAGCCCGTTTTGTAGAACACGTTATTCTGCACCGTGTCCCCGCTGTCGCAGTCATCGAGGTAAACGCCCATGACCATGATGCTTTCTTTCAGGGGCTGGTAGTCCGGATTCAGGCCGTGAGCCTTCTGCCACTCCACGCCGGCCGCACCGAAGTGGTGGAAGTAATTGAACTGCACGACGTTTCCGAGCGACCCCCAGTCGCGGCCGGTGTACAAGCCGCCGCCGTCGCCGCTTTCCATCATCGCGCTGTGGACCTCGTTGAACTCAAACAGATGTTCGTTCCCGCCGTAAGTCACACAGATGTAGGGGGAATCATGGATCAGATTGTGTGCGATGTAATTGCCGCAGCCGTTGAAAGTGAGACAGTATCCCCCGTTTCTCTGCAGGCGGCCGGAGTGGTGCAGGTGGCAGTGGGTCACGTAGTTTTCGCATTTTTCGAGCGTTTTACGGTCGCCGCCCCAGAGCGAGACGCATGTCCGGCCGGTCCCGAAAACTTCGGATTTTGTCAGTCCGTTCCGGTGACCGCCGGAAATGCTGATCCCGTCGTTCGTCATATTGTACACGCGGACGTTCCGAATGACGGAATCCTCGCAGCGCACCAGATAAACGGCCAGCCCAAGCGAGCATTTCGCCTGGATCCCGTCCAGAATGAAGAATTTCGCGTCGTGAATATTGAAAATCGGGTTTTTCTGCACCGAAAGGAAAACACTCGAAAGGTCGCCTTCCACCGGGTAGAAGTAAAGGACGTTTTTCTCCTGGTCGATGTACCACTCGCCGGGCGCATCGAGTTCCTCGAGGAGGTTGAAGGCGTAGTAGCGGCGCTTGGCCGTATGCCATTTGCTATGGTTTCCGACGCCGTAGAGGGAATTGACCTCGGTCTTGAACCGCTTCTTTTCTTTATCGATCGACGCGAGTTTCAGCGATTCCGAGTACCAGTCCATGCACCAGAACCCCATGAGCCACACGCCCCGGGAAACGTCCCAGCGGGCCGGTTCGTCCTCGGAGTACTCGAAAACGGGCGGACGCACGCCGAATTCCCACTCATCTTTCGTCCGGTCCACCGGATCGACGCCGCGGTCGATCACGTTTGGGATCTCCAGCCAGCCCTCATTCGGGAAGCGGGCGATCTGCATGGCGCGGTCGTTCGAGAAAAGTTCCACCGACGGCCACGTGCGGAATTTCACCGGGAGCGGCTCGATCTGCGGAATGCCAGCCTTCGTCAAATCACAGGCGAAAACCTTTCCTTTGGCGCAGTCCTTCAGCCGGGCAAGCGTTTCGGCGTCTTCCACTTTCGTGAACCACTCGGCCTTGAGCTGGCTTCCGCCGACGAAGAGGGCGCCGTCCTTTGACGCACGGTAGATCATCGGAGCGTCGGCACTTTCGCCGCCGTCCTCAGCCGTAAATTCCAGCGTTTCGGTCGGGCACATAAACGTCCCGGTGAGTTCCACCGCCACGCCGTCTTTGGGGAAACCTTCGGTTTTGCGCAGGGCGCGGACCGAGTCACGGGCTTTCTGAACGCTCTGCCACGGGGCGGCCGCAGAGCCGTTTCCAGTCGCATCGTTTCCCGAGTCAGAATTCACGTAAAAGACTTTTTCCTGCGCGTTCGCACAGACCGCGCAGATACAAAGAAGAAACAAAATGGAGGGATTTTTGAGGATCGAGAGCATAAAAACCTTTCTTTTTTGGGGGGGATTGAAACCATTACATTGATTTCTGGTATTTTATATTAAGGGAAGAAAAAAAACAAGGAGGGGCTTGCATTTTTTAGGATTTCGTGCTATATTAAGGGCCGGTTTGCGCTCGGCTGCGAGTGAGATGAAACGCACGACGCGTCAAACCAATTCACCCTTTCCTTTCATTTCCTGCTCTACTGGACGGCAAACTGCCGTTTCCCCGCACGATTTTATGACCGATTCGCTCAAAACCGCCGTTTTTTTCCTCGCCGCACTCGTCGTCCTGATTCCGGCCGTTTATCTTTCACTGCCGGAACGTGAGACGTTTCAGTCCAGCCAGATGATCAACCAGGTTCTTTTCCCGGAGCTGACCAATGTGTTGGATGTCGGGTCACTTGCGATCCAGACCACCGAAAAAAACGGAAGTCCCCGAAGTCTCGAAGTCAAAAAAATCGGCGGCGAATGGATTCTTTCGTCCTTCAGCGGCTACCCGGCCAACGCGCAGAATCGCATGGTTGACGTGGTTTCCGCCCTTTCCGGCCTCGAAGTTTTGCGAGTTGTCGGCGAAGATGAGGCGACACGCGCCCAGTGCGGCGTTTTGACTTCCGAAGAGGCTCCCTCTGCTGAGCCGTCCGAGCTTGGGACCCGAATCACCATCCGAAGCCCACAGGATAAAATGCTCCTCGACCTGATTCTGGGGCACGAGGTCGAAGAAGGGACCGGGAAATATTACGTTCGCCGCGCAGGTCAAAATCCCGTTTATGTCGTGAAGATGGACCCCTCCAAACTCACCGCGAACTTCATCGACTGGATCGAGACGGATTTGCTGAAGATCCAGCCGTCTGACATCGGATCGCTTTTCGTGCTGGATTGCAAACTTGATTTTCACGCTAACGCGGATGGTAGCCCGGCTTTCGACCATCGCGGGCAGTTTATGCTCGCCCAGAAATATATGGAAGACCCGGATTGGGTTCTGATTTCCAACCAAAAAGTCTTTGGGAACGGAATGCGTGACGAGGGAATGCCGGTTGGTCAGGTTCTAAACCTTCCGGGGTTACGGCGTGTAAGTCAAAATCTGGCGGATATGCGAATCTGTGGCGTACAGCGCAAACCAGAGGCTCTGCGTGAAACGTTCCTCCACCCGGAAAGCCTGAGCGTGAGCGACGATCTGAACCACTTGCTTCAGGAACGGGGTTTCTGTGTTCTTCCCATGGACCTCGGTCAAGGACCAGTCATGACGCTTTTCTCTACGGACGGTCAACTTCATGTCTATTCTACCGGCGGCGTGGTTTACCGGCTTTTCTTCGGCGGAATCGCGGGGCAGGAAACTCTCGCGGATTTGGCGGACATTGGCGATCGTAAATTTTACCGCTATCTGCTTCTCACGGCTGACTTGTATCCGCAGGGAATCGAGCAGCCCACACTTCAGGAGCTTCCACCAAAGCCGGAAGAGGGAGCCGATCCGGCAGCCAAAGCGCAGTACGCCTCCATTCTGGAGATGAATCAGCAGGAACAGAAGATCTACGAGGAAAAACTGGCTCAGGCCCGGGAAAAGGTCGAGAAAATGAACGCCCTGTTTGCTGACTGGTTTTATATCATTCCCGAGGACGTGTACCAGCAAATTCACGTGACGTATGCTTCCGCATTTATTTCAGAGGAGGAAGCCCAAAAAATGAAAGAAGAAAACGACGAAGCGTCACATCAGGATGAGGCGGACCATTCGGAAGAAGAATGCCACGATGAAAACTGTCCACACCACCATCACCATGAACACTGAAGTATTAGCTGCGTTCGGCGCGAATCTCGGAAACGGTGAAAAGACGTTTCAGGACGTGGTGAAGGCAATTCGTGAAACGTTTGGAACGGTACAAACTTCCAGTCTGATCCGGACGCAGGCCGTTACGACTGACGGAAGTACGGAACCCGACTACTGGAATGCGGTCCTGCGTTTTCAAGTGTCTTCCGAGTGGAACCCGATCCGGCTTCTGCACTGGCTTTTGACACTTGAAAAATCACTCGGCAGGGAAAGAACCGGGCATTGGGCCGCGCGAACGGTGGACTTGGATCTGCTTTTTTGGAACGATATTTTTCTTGATGCTTCTCCGGAGCTGGTTCTCCCGCATCCCATGATCCCGTGGCGGGATTTTGTACTTGGGCCGGCGTGTGAAATTGCCCCGGAATGGGTCCATCCGCTGACAGGCTTGACACTTTGCGAAATGCGTGATATGCCGAAAGCGCCACTCATTTGGAACTCCATGAACCCCGTTCCTGAATCGCTGCTTCAGGAAGCAAGAGAAAACCATTGCGCAATTTTGGCCAAACGATGGGTTTGCAGAAACGGGGAAGAGACCGATGTTTTTGAACGCATAAAACGACTGATTGGGGCCACTTGACAGAAAATGACGGAAAGATATAATGAACGATTTGAATTGCCGTAAAAGCCCCGCCGCTGCTGAGGCTTTCACGGAAAAGAAACCTTCGTTCCTGCTGGCTCATGACTCCTGATTCAAAGCTTTTTCTCCGCTACGTGATTCCCTCGATGGCGAGTATGCTCATCGCGGGGTCATTCTGCATCGTTGATACGATTTTCATTGGGCAGGGATTGGGGGAATTAGGTCTTGCAGCCGTCGGGATATCCTGGCCGATCGTGATGTTTTTTTCAGCCGCCGCCGATATGATCGGCTGTGGAGCGGCAGTTCTGATTTCACAGGCCCGAGGCGCCAATGAGCCAAATGACGCTCAAAAGTCTTTCCAGAATATGGTCTGGCTCCAATGTGTTGTAACGCTTGTTCTGACCGTTTTGATCCTGCTCGAACTTAAACCGATCATGTATTGTATGGGGATCAACGAGGAGCTTATGCCGATCGGGTTTGAGTACATACGGATCATGGTCTTGTACTCTTTCGTTGGAGTTTTCATGATGGGCGGCGTTGCCGTCATACGAAACGACGGTCATCCGGTGCTGGCAATGTTGATGGAGATCATTGGCCTTTCGATGAATATCCTGCTCGACTGGGCCTTCATTATTCATTGGAGGTTCGGCGCGTCGGGAGCGGCCTGGGCTACGATTTGCAGTCAGATTGTCGCATGTTTGATCGCGTTTTGGTATTTTCTTTCCCCACATACTAACCTGCGTTTCACGTGGGGCTGCTTCGTACCGGACTGGCGGCGTATTCGGGAGATTCTCGTCACAGGGATCCCGATTTTCGGAAACTCACTGATAATTCTCGTAATGCTCGCCATGCACAATTACCAGTCGCTTCGGTACGGAGGCAAAGAAGGTCTGGCGGCTTATACGCTCCTTTCAAGTATCGAAGCGCTCGGCTCACTGCTCATGACCGGGTTGGGCACGGGCGTACAACCGATGGTGGCGTTTCTGCACGGAGCGCGGGAACACAAAAGAAAGGCTCACATCGGGAAAATGGGTATCCAGACTGCTTTCGGAATTGGAATTCTGATTTTTCTTGTCAGTCTGATTTTGAAAGATTATATGCCCGGCTGGACGGGTCTCTCCGGAGAGACCGCAAAGCTGGCCTCCCATGGCGTGATGATCAGTCTGTCGGCGTTCCTGCTTCTGGGCGTGATCCGTGTCGCGAGTTACTATTACCAGGCAACTGAACAAATCGTTCAGGCGAATATCCTGATTTACGGTGACGCGTGTTTTGCCTTGCCGCTTTGTTTGTTCGTACTGCCCCTCTGGCTCGGAATCGATGGCGTTTGGTGGGCTATGCCAGCATCAAGAGTAATTCTGTTTGTAATCCTGTGTGGGTTGTGGAAATACAGAATCAATCATCCTCAAGTACTTCTGAAGGATTGAATCTGTATTTCCCTGGTCTTTTCTCAGAACGCAAAGGTCATTGAGGCCATTCCCGTGTGGATTAGCGTGTAGCCATTCAGGAACAAATCGTAATCCACGTTGAAGGAAAGACGGTTGCAGGCTTTGAAATCCAGCCCAAGCCCTAAATCGGCCCAGTCGCGTCCGCCGCTGTTACTGCGAATGTTCATGAGCGTATTCTGGATCGTGACAGCGCAAGACGGGTCTTCATCCAAAAGCTCGTGAATCCACACGGTTTTGATGTTCGTGTTAAAGCTGCGGCAGGCTTCCGTGTCAACGAACCAGCACCAATTAGTACGAACTCCGATGTTCGAGTGCAAAGACCTGTACGTCATACCGTCCGTGCGAATTCCCAAAACGCCCGCTTCTCCCGTGGTGTTATTCAGAGAATCCTCCATAAATCCCGAGGTACTGTAGTACACAAACTGGAGACCCGCGAACGGGTTGATGGTCAGCCGATCGGAAAAGGCGTACTGCCAGCCATGCTCATAAAAGAGACACGGAACAGCGCCTGTTGTGTCACAGACAGAGGACTCTTCAAGTCCCCAGCGTTTTCCCTGAACGTCAGTGAAGGAAACACTCGCGATGATAGTATTGTACCCTCCGAAAAAGAATGCGTCGAATTTCCCGTACGCTCCGACAGTGTAGTCCTTGGCGTAAGCATAAGTGCCGCTGTATTTCGCGGAGGATTCAACATTGTAACGTGTGTAATCGAAGAAAAATCCCATGTGGGTTTCGTCTTCACTGTACCAGTCGAACCCGACGGTCACGCCCCAGCTGCTTGAGTCGTAGCCGGCGTAATAACGGTGCATGTCCACTTTGCCGCCATCTGCGTGGAAAGATCCCCAGATGTTCCGGTTGCTGTAAATGCACGGACAAAACAGGCTTCCGTCTTCTTCCTCGCAGGAGCCGCAGTTCCAGAAATCACAGCGTGTCCCATCGTTCCCAAGGAGTTTATTGGAAAGCTGGAGGTTAAAAGCGCTGAGGTGCTGAACCTTCGCGGTAGCCAAATCGCCATAAGTCGCTCCAACGAGCTGGTCAAAGCGTTCCGCGACTTCTTCTGCCGAGGTACTGTCCGAAATGATGTCGTCGATCTGCTCGTACAAATCCTCCGGCTCTTTATTCTTGATGATGTCCAGCACCGTATCCGTATTGTCCTCCATGTTCCCGACGAAGTAATCTTCGATCGGTTTGTCAGGGCCCACGATGTGCAAACGGACCTGATTTGTCTGGATACCATCCTCGGCTGCGTGGTTCGGATCGACGTCTTCCGCAATCACTTTGTAGAAGTAGTAATCGTATTCCGTCTTGCCCATGACGACCGGCGAGTCCGTGCCGGAGTTCTGGGAAAGATCGATGTAGGTGTCCTTTTCCGCCGTCGCGCCCGTTGTATCGACCAAAACCGGGTTCGTGTAAAAGTCTTTGCTCTGTCCCTGCGTCGCGATGACGCCGCTCAGATCCTTGATTTTAACTTGCGTGTCCGCCGAAATGTTGATCGAGTCAAACGCGATCATACCCGATTCGAGCTGCACCGGGGTGTTCTCTTCGTAAACCTGCGTGACCGGATTTTCGACTTCCGTGGAAAGCTCCGTAAAGTAACCGGTGTAGCCGTCTGCGACCGCCTTCTGGTAGTCTGCCGAGGATTTGTCATGTGTGGCGACCTGGAACTTCAGCGTTCCCCCGGTCGTCGTAAAAGTTGAACCTTCTGAGGTTCCAATGAGCCGGACCTGTTCGTAGCGGGATTGGTATGACTCAATGTCGTATTCCCACGGCTCACTGCTTCGGGTCGCAACGATCGGGGTCGTATTCACGTTTCCAACCGTCACTGTACCGCCGTTGAGCGTAACGTTCGCCACACCGTCGTCATGCCGGGTCGCGTTCGTGCCGGCAAGTGAACCGGCATTCCAGCCGAAGTAGAAATTATTCGTGGTTTCGCCGTCTTCCACACGGGTCTGATCACCCGCGAGCCAGCGCTCGTCCGCGCCTCCAAAGAAGGCGGTGGTCATGAAACTCGCGACCTCTTTATCGTCGTTGGTTCCGTTGAAATTCACGCTTGTATTGCTCGTCAGAAGAGGAACGTCCACGGAACTGCCTGTTCCGGCCTGGAAAAGCAGCGAGTCATGAGACGTAAGCGTTTTGCCGCCGAAAAAGACGTATGGCAGATCGCCGCCGCGGTAGGAGTTTCCGGGTTTCCCATCTTCCCGAAGAGCTTCCGCGCGGTCCATATTATCGGAAATGTATTTGCCTGTGAAAGCCGTATTCGACTCGCCGTTGAAATCGACGCGGGTAGTACTTCCTGCCGCGCCGAAAAATGTCCGACCGGCAAATTCGTTGATCCCATCGTTGATGGTAATCTCGTTGGCCCCACCCCAAACAACATCATTATCGTCCGAGCTGGTTTGTACCGAACAGTAAGGCGTAAGGTCGTAACCGCCTCCAATGGCCGTCATGACGTTGAAGGTATTGTGTCCTCCGTCGATGGTCAGGTGCGCCCCCTTCGTACTGTCGCCTTCCGAAATACCTCCCGGAACGCCTGAATTTCCGATCGCTGAAAGGTACACACCGTAGTAATTATCCCAATAGTCATAAGAATGATACTTCGGTCCTGTTGAGCCGTCTGTGTAGGGTATATATCCGTTTTCGGCATCTTCGTGACCATAGTATTTATCAGGACCATAATTTTCTTTATTATAATTGAATGTATTTATACCGCTCGAAATGGTGACGGAAGAACGACCGGTCACTCCCGTGTCGGCTCCGTAACCACCTTCACCTCCAATGATGACGCGCTGGGTAAACTCGTTATTTCCATCCATGGTGAGCGTGACATCGCCGCCGAAACCACCGCTTCTCTCGCCGCTGCGGGAGCCGAAATAAATCCCCTGATTGTCGAATTTGTTAGTGCCTGTCAGAGAAATAGTCTGATTATTGCCTTTACCTCTTTCACCGAAAATGGTCTTCCAATTGACCGTAGCGTTATTAATGGTCAGATTCTTCTGGGAGAACTGCAGAGCGTCTTCCGAGCGATCCGCAAGAGTAGGATCATCGTAGTCAGTCCATTTCACACCTAAATTGTGTGTATTTCCACTTCCATCGGTGTATGTTTTACCGATGTCCGCCCCCGTAATATTGGTGGTTGTGGAATCTGTATAAGTCGCGGCATGAGCCGGTATCGCTGTTCCCAGCGCGAGGAGGCTCGCCGCTAATAAAGCCGAATGTAATATCTTCCGTGGTTGTCTAATCATGTCGATTCCTTTCGAACGATGATCTGCTTCCGTTTCACCAGGAAACATGGAAACACCATATCCCTTTCAAAGGGTATTCATTTCTTCATCGGCACTTAAAAACCAAAAATATCTTTTTATTCTCACAAACGGAAAAGTTTGCCTGTTTTGCCTACTTTAATACAAATAAATGTTTTTTCTGTTTGGAAGAACATCCGTAGAAAGTTTGAAATATTTCCGGGCCTGTATTGTGTTTTATGGAAATTATGATATAATAAAAAAGTTATGACGTTTATATCATGTTCCTCTTTTTACTTTTCGCAGAAAGCCGATTATGAAACCTCAAGTTGTGCGTGAATGCTCTACGCTTCATTCGCTCGTTAAGTCGCTGCACCTTCAGAATCTCCGCGTCGGGCTGGTTCCGACGATGGGTGCGTTGCACGCCGGTCATATTTCGCTCGTCAAAGAGTCGCTGAAGAATTCCGACTGGACCATCGTGTCGATTTTCGTGAACCCGACCCAGTTCGCGCCGGGGGAGGATTTCGATAAGTACCCGCGGACGCTGGAAAACGACCTGGCCCTGCTCGAAAAGGAAAACGCGAAGGAAAATATTATCGTGTTCACGCCGTCCGCCGAGGAAATGTACCCGAAAAATTTCTTCACCTACGTGGACGTTGCCGGCGTGGCAAAACCGCTGGAGGGGCAGTTCCGCCCGACGCATTTCCGCGGGGTCGCGACCGTCGTGCTGAAACTCTTCAATATGACTCAGGCCGACATCGCGTTCTTTGGTCAAAAAGACTTCCAGCAGGTTCAGGTCATCCGGCAGTTCGTGCGCGATCTGAACGTTCCGGTCTCCATCCAGATGTGCCCCATCAAACGTGAAGAGGACGGTCTGGCGATGAGTTCCCGAAACCGTTACCTCTCGGCCGACGCCCGTCAGCGCGCGCTGTGCCTCTCGCGGAGCCTGAACCGGGCCAAAGCCATGATCCTGGACGAAGGGATCCGGGACCGCGCGGCCGTGGAGGCGGAGATCAGGGGGATTCTGACTCATCCGAAACACTCGATCGATTACGTCGCGATCGTGGCCCCGGAAACCCTGCTTCCGCAGGAGGGCGCCGAGATCCAGCTCCCCGTGGCGATTTTGCTCGCGGTGCGGGTGGACGATACGCGCCTGATCGACAATATGTTGATCGAATGAACCTTAAAGTTCAACGAATGAAAGGATGGAAAATGCTTACCCGCCGTCAATGGATGCTCGCCGCCGGATCTCTCGCGGCCAGCGGTTCACTCGCCAACGCATCGGAAGGGACCGAAACGGAAAACGTCTCCGGGAAAAATGAGGTTCAGTTCACAAAATCGCTTCCGGTCAAGTACGACGTGGACGTTTTCATCGCGGGTGGCGGTCCGGCCGGCGCTGCGGCGGCGGTCGCGGCGAGAAAGCAGGGCGTGAGTGTCTTTCTGGCGGAAGCCCAGTCCTGCCTCGGTGGGATGGGAACGGCCGCACTGGTCCCGGTCTTCATGCAGATGAGCGACGGCGTAAATTTCCTCTGCGGCGGTTTCGGTCAGACGGTCGTGGACGCTCTGAAAAAGGAACGGCTTCTGAAAGGCCCCGCGACCGATATTGAGGCGCTGAAACGGGTTTACGACGCGCTGCTGAAAGAGGCGGGCGTGGATTTCACCTTCTGCACGACGTTCTGTGAAACCATCGTTTCGGACGGTCACATCGACTGCGTGATCTGCGTCGCGCCGTCCGGTATGTTCGCGGTGCGGGCCAAGGTTTACATCGACTGCACTGGAAACGGCGATCTGGCCGTCCGGGCGGGCGCGAAATTTGAAAAGGGAAACGCGGAAGGCCGCCTGATGCCCGGCACACTGTGCAGCGTCTGGAGCGGGATCGACTGGGAAAAGTGGAAAAAAGCCTCGCGGCCGCAAGGGATGGTCCAGCCGCAGGGTTTCCGGATCAAACAGGCGATCGCCGACGGCGTGTTCAGCGTTCCGGACGAGCATTTCTGCGGAGCGTTCGAGTTCGGCGGCGACCTGGGCGGTGGGAATATTGGCCACGCGTTCAACGTGGACGGGACCGACGAACGTTCCGTGACCGACGCGCTGATCACGTGCCGGCGGAGTATGCGCGAGTTTACCCGTTACTTCAACGAGTACCTCGAAGGCTTTGAAAACGCGCAGATGATCCAGACCGGCTCGCTGATGGGGATCCGTGAGACGCGGCGAATCATCGGCGATTACGTGCTGAGCCTGAAAGACTACCGCGAGCGTGCCGTTTTTGAGGACGAGATCGGGCGGTACTCGTACCCGATCGACATTCACCCGCTCGACCCGACCTCGGAGGGATACGCGCAGCACCGCAAGGAGTTCGACGAGACGTTCCGTTACAAAAAGGGCGAGAGTTACGGGATCCCGTACCGGACGCTGACTCCGGCGGGGTTTGAAAATCTGCTCACGGCCGGGCGGTGCATTTCGAGCGACCACTACGTTCACGGCTCGGTGCGCGTTATGCCCGGGTGCTACATCACGGGCCAGGCGGCGGGGATCGCGGCCGCACGGGCCATCGCCGAGAAAACCTCCGTCCACGAGATCAACGTGAAGACGCTGCAAACCGCGCTGAAGGATTTCGGCGCGTTCCTGCCGAATTGCTAAACCAAACAGAAATTTTAACCGGGTGTTCCGTTAAAAGCGGCCCCGAAGTCCCACCTAAAAAACAGGAGAAAAAGCCATGATGATGAATCGTCGTAATTTCCTCGCCGCGATGCTGGCCGGAAGCGTTTCCGCGCCGTTCGCCAGCCGCATTTTGGCGGAAGAGGCCGTTTCGGTCGATCCGAACCACCTCGTTCTGCTTTCCGATACGCACTGCGCGCCGCACCTGAAACATCAGCTTGACTTCATGCGGCAAAGCATTTCCGAAATCGTCGCGATGAATCCCCGCCCGGGGCACGTGCTGATTTACGGGGACTTCGCGTTTTTGTATGGGAAACTGGAAGACTACAAACTCCTGAAAGAACTGGTGGCTCCGCTCGACGCCGCGGGGATCCCGTGGACGACCTGCATGGGAAACCACGACCGCCGCGAGAATTTCACTGAGGTTTTTCCGGAACACGCTGAAAAGTCGCTCATGAAGGACCGGCTCGTTTTTCGTGTCGAGACGGAAAACGTGGATTTCCTGATGCTCGACTCGCTCATCGAGCCGCCGGAAACGACCCGCTGGATCACGCCGGGTGAGATTCTGGACGATCAGCGCGATTTCCTGAACGAAACGCTCAAGGCCTCCACCAAACCGGTGATCGTCGGTGCGCACCACGACTTGAATGAGACCAAAATCGCCGACATTTTGAAGGCGAACGACTGCGTGGCGGGGTACATCAACGGCCATCATCACTACTGGACCACCTACGAAAAGGACGGAGTGAAAGCCTTGATCCTACCCTCCAACGGGCACTGGGGCGATATTGGCCTGGTGAACGCGACGCTTTCCCCGAAGCAGGCTGAGTTCAAACTCTTCATGCGTGACTACCTCGTGCTCAATAAAGGCCCAGATTACGAGCCAAACCAGAACCGGTTCAAAATCGTTGAGGCCAAGCAGGGCGCGGTGTGGCGTTTGGACCTTTAGTTGAGTTAACGACCAAAGTCCAAAAATCAGGAACGGAATCCCCAGGAATAAAAAACCATCATGCATCAGACCCTTTTTTACATTCCGTACGAAGTGTTCGGCCTCCCGGTTTTCGGCTTTGGCCTCCTCATGATTCTTTGGCTCGTGGGAACTGCCGCGGCAAGTGTCTGGTACTGGTTTTTTTCTCCGAAGAAATCCGCATCGGAATTCCTGACCAATCTGTTCCTCGCTCTTTTGGGTGGGGCAGTGATTTGTTTTTTCCTTCCGAGAGTCGGGAAACTGGCGGGGATCCCCGTTCAGTCTTACGGGACCATGATGCTCCTGGGAATTGTTTTGGCGTACTGCCTCGCGGCATTTCGGGCGAAGAAATTCGGTTTCACGGCTGAAAACGTTTTTTCCGTTGCTTTCGTTGTTTGCATTTGCGGACTTCTCGGCGCGAGAGCGTTTTACGTCATTGAGTACTGGTCTGACTTTCAGGCCCCAACTCTGGGAGAAACCCTCGCCCGAATCGCCAATATCCCTGGCGGTGGGTTGGTCGTTTATGGCTCGATCATCGGCGGAATACTCGGCGGCGGGATCTACATGCTCGTGAAAAAACTTTCCATTCCCCGAATGCTGGACCTCCTGGCCCCGTCTATGATGCTAGGTTTGGCACTCGGTCGGATAGGCTGTTTTCTGAATGGATGCTGTTTCGGTGGAATGTGTGACCCCGCGCACGAGTTTTGGGGTGTACGCTTTCCTGCCGGCAGTCCGCCGTTTAACCGCCAGCTCGAAGAAGGAAAAATCGATCTGGATTCGAATGCTTTTTACTACGGGATGTGTCTTGATGATGATTTCACGCAGACTGCTCCGACCTCCATCCTGGAGATCCAGCCGGGAAGCCTCGCAGCGAAAGTGGGGCTCCAACCCGGCGACCGAATTTTAAACGTGAATGAAAAACGCATCAATCCCTCACGTATGCAGGTCATTTCTTTCCTCATCTGGGAAACGCGGGACCAGGGGAAAATCACGCTGGAAATCGACCGAAACGGGCAGACGCTTACCAAATCGTGGGTCACGACTCAGAATGCAGGACCCACCAGTCTGGCGGTTTATCCTACCCAACTCTACAGTAGTTTGAACGCGGCCGTAATCTGCGTGATTTTGCTCATTTACTCTCGGTTCCGGCTAAGCCAAAACAAACCGGGAATGATTTGGGATGGGGAGGTTGCCCTCCTTTTCCTGACGATTTACCCCTTGACCCGATTCATTCTTGAGATGATTCGAAACGACGAAGCAAATGCCCTCGGGACGAAATTCACTATTTCACAAAACGTTTCACTTGTCCTTTTGCTGACCTCGGCCGTTTTGTGGTTTTTGCTGATTCGGTCGAAGCGAAGCGTTCAGTAGTTTTCAATTATCAGTTGTCAGTTCTCCGGTTTCGGCTGTGCCGAAAAGGGATCTCCTCATGCCGTTCCAGTTCCGGCTCCAGGCCGTTCAGAAAGTTCAAGAGTTCAAACGCGATGCGGAAAAACAGACGCTCTCGGACCTTTTGGCCCAGCAAAATGCGCTGGCCGCTGAAGAAGAAAAGCTCCAGAAAGAACTTGGCGATTCACAGGTGGAACGCGAAAAACTCATGCGAGGAGGGACGTTCGACGCGGCACAGTTGCAGGCTTATTCCCAGTTCGAGTCTCACCTGAAACAGAAACTCGAAGAAATCCATCAAAAACAAAATGCGTTGACCCAAGTCGTTGAGAGTCAACGCGAAACGGTACTTCAGGCCGAGCAGGAAGTCAAAAAGTTTGAAAAGCTGGAGGAAAAACAACGCGAAGAATACAAGAAAAAACACAAGTAAATCACTTTACTCTCGTTTCCTGTGCTTTCTCTGCCTTTGGTGTTCCATCTTCCAAAATTTTCAATTGCGCCTGAAACGCCCCGGCTTTTAACGTTTTCACGGGAATCGAAAACTGAACGGAGCTGCCCGGGGTAACGTCTGGAATGTCCGTAAAGCTCAGCATCCCCGTCGCTGTATCCAGGTCCGCTTTTCCCGGCCCCGTAACGGAGTCTTTCTGGATCACAGCGTTTTCTGTCGGCAGAGCGAACAGAACCACCATCTTTTTAATCGTTTCACTCCTTGAATTTGCGATTTTCAGATCATAACTGAATGAATCCCCGGCTTTCAAGTCGGAATCAGACTCTTTCAGCGAGATCGTCAACCCGGAATTGTCCGACGAATTCACCCCCAAAAGATCGCCAATCGTGGTGTTTTCTTCCGTTTTTTCGGCTGTTTTTTCCTGTTTGGTTTCCGGAAGTGCCAGAGGCGGTATCTCGGGAGCATCCGCGGCCGAGGGAACCTGCTCTTTCACAGGTGGAGCGATTTCCTCGGATTTGGCCGGTTCGGAACCATCTTTTTCCAGAACCCGCAACCTCGCTTCACGCCGGTATTCTTTTCCGTTGGAAAGGATCAATTTGACTTCTATCACTTGATCGCCGCTGACGGTCGCTACGAAGTCTGTCCGAATACGTGTCATTTTCTGCTGCGGGACCACCTGGATATTTCGCTCGACAAAATTCAGGTCACCATCCGGATTCTGATTCGAAAGCCCTCGAGTATTCCCGACCTGAATCCCCACATTATGCATATCCATCATCGTGCGATTGGCCAGCTGGATGAAAACTCGGAACGTCTCGCCGTTCTTTACACGCGCCGGCGCAACAATATCCAGCCCGAGCTGGGCGTCCGGATCTTCATTCGGAAAAACCGGCGCGTACTGCGGACTCTGGGAAGCGATTTCCGATGTTTTTGATTCCGTGCCAGAAGTTTCCGACTTCAGCGGAGGTGTGGCAGGCGCCGGGTCAGCCGAACCACCAGGGACATAAACGTCTTCCGTAGAATCTGGCGGCGGCGGAAGGGCTTTCGTCGTGCCGTCAAACGGGTCAGCAAGGTCGCCGGAACCGGAATTCGGACTACCTTCCGGGGTTGTAGTTGCCGGGGAGGAATAGGGTTCCGGAGGAACGGCAGCTGGCGCAGCCTTTGGAAGTTCCGGCTGGTACGGTGAAGTGTCACTTCCCGCAGAAACCTGCGCAGAACACTCAACAGTCAAATCACTTCCCATTTTTTGGGTCTGAACCCTCGAAAAGGAGAGGTAGGAACCGGGCTGTTCAATACGGTAGTTCAACTGGATCGTGTAAGTCTCCCCGGGAGCAAGCGATGTTACTAGCCACTGGCGGCCTTCCGGCGCATCACTTCCAAGCGGACCAGCCCCTTTAAGAACCAGACCCGGCTGTGAGATGTCCACGATTCGAACGTTCTGAAGCGGCTGGTTCGTCAGATTCGTCACAAAAATCGTTGCCGGAACAATTTCACCAATATGAGCCTCGCTCGGCATGGTTTTCTGAATGTTAATGGTGTTTGGTCTCCAGCTGAAATGCAGTTTGGATTCCTGAACAATTACGGCCTCACTAAAGTTTTCATCGGCCGGTCTGATGATTTGAATGTTGACGAGGGTTTCTTCCTGCCTCGCGATTGGCTGACGCATCGTGACTTTGGCCTCGCCCTGGTAGTTCGTGTAAACTTCCAGCATTTTGTTTCCGTCACCGAAAGTTGCCGTAGAATTTCCCATGATCTGGTAACGAATACGCCAGCGCTCCAGCGGTCGTTCATCGCTGACACGACGCAAAGCCGTTGTCAGTGTATATGAACTGCCGAAATCCAGAACCCTCGACTCTGGAAGTTTTACGGCCGCGTCAACCCACACAATGCGAGAAGACTGCGTTTTGCAGATCCCATCCGATTGCTGGGTCGCCGAAGCGTTTACAACCGTCATGCCCTCACGCGGAGACGTGACAGAAATCCACGATTCCCCACGGCGGACCACGATATCGTCGTTCAGGTTTGGAGTTCCGCGATCCAACGTGATTTCCGACCGGGAAGTTGTCGTAACCGCTTGCGTATCCGAAATGATTTTCGGCTTCACAAAATCAAAAACGAGAATATTTCTCAATTCCCGTTCCTGAATCTGGGAAAAATGCCCTACACTATTGGGGGTGATATTCCAATCAATGCGCTGGTTGGTGAGAAGATGACCTGTTTTGTCACGCAGACCCGCCGTCAAAATAACTTCGGAGCCAGGCCGGGCGATCACGTTCCTGGGGCCAAGGAGAAGATCCGTCTGAGACCAAATGGAACCGCGGGGCTGCTGGGAAGTAGTAGCCGGAACGACCGTGGTTGAGCGTGAGTCCTGCAAAGGTTTGTTTGGGTCCCCGGGCGTAGCGGTACTTGAAATGTATGGCGGCGTGGTTGGGGCCGGATCGGAAGAAAATTCGGGAGTGGTATTTCCGGGAGCGAGATTGGCCGAGCCGGAATAGTTAGAGCGATAAGTGGGATGCGAGGCACAACCCGACCAAAGGACGAGTGCCAGGCCTGCCAGCACTCCCTGAAAAAAACGTAATCCTCTGCTTTGATCCAATCCCTGAATGAGCATCACACACTCCCTCCAGTTTAATTTTAGCACATAAATGTCTTGCTGGGAAGGAGCCGGGGAAAATTTTTTACAGAAAATTCAGGATTTTTACTCGATTAATCCGCAAAAACAGAACTTTTGAATCTTTTTGGGAATGACCTCCCAAAATGAAGGAACATTTTGAAATCACGTTCCCACGGGAGGTCTCTCTTTTAAGAACTTTTTGGTGATGGCACAGAAACGAGTCCCAAATTTACCGCTGAAGCCCCATCGTGAAGCTGAATACCTCTTTCTCGTCGCCGTCTTCCTGGCAAATCGGGAAACCAAAGTCAAGCGCCATCGGTGCCGGACCAAGCATCGGCATCGAAATACGGAAACCGGCGCCAAGTGTAACACGGTAGTTACTGTTCCAATGCTTCAGGTCAGACTCAACCGTACCTGTATCGCAGAAAATGACGCCACGGATCATATCGTCGGCCGTGATCGGGAACAGATACTCCAGCGAGGCCAGGAGCATCACATTTCCACCAACGGTGTAACCGTACTGGCGCGGGGAAACCCCACGATACTCGAAACCGCGGATCGTTGAGGAACCACCAGCGAAGTAGGACTCGTAAATCGGCGTGTTATCGCCCGTCCAGGAGAAACTGGAGGTAAAGCTCAGTACATTACGCCCTGACATATCGGCGCGTTCGTAGAGTAGCCAGTACTTTTTAAACTGGGCGTTGAAACGCGGATACACGTAAGTTCCAATGACCTGCTCAAATTCCAGTGAGGCGTAATAACCTTCCGTCGCGAGGTAAGCGCTGTCACGGCGGTCCTGAACCAGGCGCAGGCTGAATCCATAAAGCTGGGAGTGACCCAGCGCGGCGGCGACTCGATCCGGTGTTGGGCTGCACGGATGGTAAACTTTCACATCGTAACCGCGGAAACCGAGGTACGCCCGCATATCGTGTGTAAGTGCGCGGCTCAGATTGAACTGGCCACCAATTCGACGTTCATCCCACGGTTTGTAGTTGCGCTCGTAGTACATCGCGCTCATTCCCAAACCGATTTGCGAGTTAAAGAGGTACGGTTCGTCAAAGCTCACGACATAACGGGAAACTTCTGTACCGGGGGTCGCTTCCAAACGGAAGTGCTGACCGCGGCCGCGCCAGGAAGTGCCGTTTTTAATATCGCTCCATCTGGTGGGCCAACGACGAATATCAAAGTTTTGCTCATCCACGACCACGGAACCAACCAGACCGGAGTCAGAACTGACGCCCAGCGAAAACATCACTCGGCCTGTTGTCGTTTCTTCCATCTCGGCGGTAATCGGAAGGCTCTGTCTCTGCCAGTCACCCAGAGTGTAACCGTCCATTGATGGATCACCTATGGGCTGCGTGTATGGCGTCACGTCGGTATTGTTGATTCCCGGCTGCGGCGGAGGAGACATCATTTGACCGGTACGCGGATACACATCCGCAACCTGTTCCGCTGGAGCGGCTTCCGCAGATGCCTGTGAAGCCCATTCCGGCGCATTGGTCTGCTGTGACGTCTGCCCGGCAGATGTTGTACCGCTCAGTTCCTCATCCTCAGCAACCTCGATGCGTGTCAGTGGAACCGACCCCGAAGCGGCCTGTCCTCCCGTAGAATTCGGGTAATGTACGATACGCGTGACCGGCTGCGAGGTTTCGCGGAAATTCACCGGTCTGGAAGCATAAGACGGATCGTCATTGGAAACACTGACACGACCATTCAGGTACAAATCCGCGTCGCTTTCCGGGAATTCGTACGTACGGAACGTTTCCCCGCTTTCACGGTCCACAAATTCCATGCACCAGTACTTTTCCATTTCGGGATCGTCAGAATTCTCCCCGGCAAGGTTTTCCTCGGATGTTTCATCTGTCGTATCAGAAGATTCTTTCGGGCGCATGATCGTATGAATGTTCACGTCCAAAAGGGCCTCGTTCTGGCCGAGCTGGAAATCTTCTTCCACGTCAGCGACGGTCTGTTTCAGCACGGAATGCGTACCGGAAACCGCGTCACGGCCTGCTCCACCGCCGACGCTGGCTTTTCCTGCCGAGGTGGACGCACTTCCCGCGGAACCATTTTGTGGCTGACGATGGTCCGTTGTTCCGGAAGCATCCGCTTTCGAGCCAACTTGAGCCGCGACTTCCGCTTCCTGTGCAAGTTCCGGCGGAGAATAAACGATCTTCGGCATTTTGCCCTGTGCCTGGTCTGTCGCGAAAAGCTGTGAGGCGCGAATACGGCGTTCCGACTGCTGAAGTTCGTTGACGTTTACCAGATCGCCCGGTTTGACTGACAATCGGTTCAAAACCGTGGAAATCTGAGTGTGTGGGAATTCACCTTCAATCAGAACGTTTACCCTGCCAACGCGGTAAATTTTACCTTCCTGGATCGAAAAAACGATGTCACACTGCCCCGGATCGTCGAGGATCTTCGCCTCGGCGTTGATGTTCGCGAAAACGTACCCTTCGCGCCCGTAACGGCGTCGGACTTTCACGATGCTCAGGTCGAGCCGGTCTTTATTGTAGGCTCTTCCTTCTTCGATTTCCATGTCGCTCATCAACATTTCCGAAGCGAACTTGGAGTTGCCGACAAACCGAATCTGACGGATTTTCGCCTGCGGACCTTCATTGATCACGAACGTCACGTCGTTCCAGCCATCTTCGCTCGTTCTTTTTACCTTACGGCCAATTCTCGCGTAGAAGAAACCGAGGCGGCGGTAATAATCTTCCAGCGCCTGAATATCGTTCTGAAGGCTTTCTTCCTGAAGTTCCCCTTTAAAGAGCCAAAGGAAACCAGGTTTACTCTGAATGACGGTTTTCAGACGCGCAGCAGAGGTGATTTTGTTTCCAATGAATGTTGTTTTGCCGATTCGGAGTTTCGGACCGGGATTAATAAGGTAAATGACGCCGGGGTCGCCCTGTTGGTCACCCTGGATCGTCTTGATCGAAACACGCGCAAATCCTCGGGAATGGTAAAATGTTTCGAGTTTTTTGCGTCCCTCTTCCACATCATACGGGCTGAATGGCTTGCCCGTGACCAGTCCGCACTCTTTTTCGAGCGTTCCAATCATGATGCCGCCGTTTCCCTGAAAACGCAGGTAACGCAGAACCGGGCGTTCCTTCACCTTAAACATGACGATGACACCGCCTGGAACCGAACGAATATAAGGTTCCACAAGCGTAAAGAGACGCGACTGGTTCAGCCGCAGAATATCTTCGTCAAGGTTCATCGATTTGAACGTATGTCCCTGGCGCATGTGGATCTGCTGCATAATTTTTTCGGTCGTGTGACGTTCATTTCCAATGATTTGAACGTCCACGATCGTTTTTCCCTCATGCTCGTTTCCTTTAGTCAGAGCATTTTCCGGCTGCGCTGCTGAAGCGGAATCAAGTGTCTGTTCCGAAGGCAAAGCCCCCACAGGCTGGTCGTTTCCAGTCAGAATGGACTCCGCGTCCGCACCGACCGGAGTGTTTACCGGAACGATTTCCATAGCGGACGTTTCCGGCAAAATATCCTCCTGACGGTTTCTCCCGGCAGAAAGCTCGGCACTTCCGGGAGAGTTTTGGCTCCTGGCGGAAAGAAGGTCGCCCGGATCGGAAACTTCTTCAGACTTTTGCGTTCCGCCATTCCCCTGTGAGGCATTTGAGAAATTCCCCTCGGGGCTGAACGTTCCCGGCTGAATATTTGCAGGGTCCTTCGGCATATAATAGGCGGAAGGCGTTCCAACGTCCGCACGCACACCCGTACCTGCCAGATGAACCAGCAGGAAGGAAATCACGAAAAGGCACACCAAGCCGAATCCAAACTCGGACCATAGGGTTTGGAGCGTTTTTCGTTCTGTTTTGTTCGATTGCGTTCGCGTCATGAACGATTCCGTCGTATTGTTAATTCCTGTTGGAGAAATTTACACATTAACGAATTAATACACAAAAGAACCAAATAAATCAAGAGAGATTTAGAGGTTTTTCATCTTTTTGAAAAAGATTTGGCGAGATTATTAAAAAGACCGACCTCGGCATTGCGCTGAATGCCAGCCGAGGCCTTTCAGAATTCGTGACTCATTCGCTTTTTCCGTCTGCGTTCCTGCATTTAACGGTCTGAATCCGTCTTTTGAAATTTTGCTTCCACGTACGGAACCACCGGCTCAGGCAGAAACTTCCGTAATTCTCCACGGTCGGCCAGTCCCGCGATCTGCTTGATGAGTGAGCTGGAAACGTGCGCCAAATCACCGTCCGCAATCATGAAAAGCGTTTCTACTTTACTTGAGAGATGACGGTTGGCCATCATCATGGTGAGTTCCGCCGGAATGTCCGTAATGGGACGTACGCCGCGGATCATGATGTTCGCCCCGCACTCTTCAACAAACCGAACTGCCAGGCCATTAAATGTCCGAATTTCCACGTTCGGAAGATGACTCGTCGAAAGTTTGATTTGTTCAATGCGCTCTTCAGTCGTAAAAAGATGCTTTTTCTCGAGATTTACCCCTATTCCAACAATCAGTTTGTCAAAAATTCGGCTTGCACGCTCCATAATGTCCAAGTGACCAAGCGTGATGGGATCAAATGAACCTGGATAAATCGCGATACTGGGTTTGCTCATGAGAGGATTTCCATAGAAGTACACTTAAAGACTGGATCCCTATACATAAATCCAACGTTTTCCCGGGACGACACATAAAGTATCGCCCCGAAGGATAAAACGTATAAGGATCAATTATTGCTCACTCAGCATTCTTGGCGGCTTTGATGCACGCGGAAAGACGAGACTTCAGACGTGAAACCGTATTCTTGTGAATGATTTTCTTGGAAGCTGCACGGTCAAGATTCTTGCAGGCAAGACGGAAGTTCGTCTCGGCCAACTCGATATTTCCGGCGGCAACGGCTTCACGAACACTGCGGCAGTTGCGACGCAGCGTGCGTTTGATGGCAAGATTGGTAACTTTTCTGGCTTCGTTCTGACGAAGACGTTTTTTAGCGCTCTTAATATTCGGCATGATTCGTCGAAATCGCTCCTGTAAAAATAAATGAAATTTAAATCAAAAAATGTAATTTGAATGAAACACGAACTACGAAGTCAAATTTTCCGTCATTCGTTTTTCATTATTCGTCAATTCTCGGCGTTCCTCTGCGCTTCCACTTTGGCGAGAAGCTCCGAAACGTCTTTGTAACTGAAATCGATGTCGGCCAATTTGGCGAGGAACTCATTCGCACGGTCAAGCTCGTTCAGCGAAAGAGAAAGTTTACCAGCCAAATAATACGCTTTCTTGCGGTTATCCGCGTCACGATCCGGGATCTTCTCGATTGCTTCCTGATAGTTCGCCATCGCCAGACTGTACTGCTTAATGGCCTGGAAACACTGCCCCAGTGCGAGGCACGAAAGACCGGCACGGCGCGGTTCCTTTTTGGAAATCTGGAACTGTTTGATCGCTTCGTCGTTATCACCCTTCATCTGATAACGAAGACCAAGGTCATACTTGAAGCCCAGGTTGTTCGGGTAACGTTCGCAGCGGTTCTTCCAAATGCCCAGCTCGGTTTCGTTCATTTCGAGTCGCAGCTTCTTCCACTCGTCGCTCGCACGGTCCACCTTGGACATCTTCTGACGCATACGGCGGATTTGAACGTCCTCCAGCTTGTCCTGCATCCCATCGCCGGGACCACAGTTTTTCACACCACGCTTGAGAACGTCTTCTGCTTTGTCGAAATGCTCGACCTGAATGTGAATGTCCGCCAGTTCGATGTAGGTCGAAGCGTTTTTCGGATTGTGCTTGATCTGTTCCTCAAGGAGTTCCTCGTGCGTCATTTCCATCGTAGCGCCCGAAGCGTCCTTCGCCACCACCTTGGCACTGGCAGATTTGGCCGGAGTGGCAGAGTAACCGGTTTCCTTGATGGTTCGCGCGATGGTCAGACGGGAAAGTACGGCTTCCGTCTCTTTATCGCCCGGCTTCATTTCACTCACACGGCGCCAACACTGGTACGCTTCGTTAATACGACCGAGTTCTTCGAGCTTCGTGCCGCAGAAACGGTTGATATTAATATCCTTCGGGTTTCCTTCCAATGCCATTTTAAGCAGAAGGAGCGGAACATCCGTCAAACCCAATTCCTGCCCGGCTTCGACCATCATACTGAGGACGTTGAAATCCCAGGGGTTCCAAACAAGGCCCTTATAACCGGCTTCCATTGCGGCCGCCCAGTCTTTTTTAGCCTTTGCTTTTTTGATAGCGCCCTTGGGACCCAGGAGTTTCAGGAAAGCCATCGGATGACCTTTGCCCCTGGATTTTTCGTATTTGTCTTTGAGGTGATTCAGCAAACCCTGAACATAAGCCGCATTGCCAGGATCCGCACATGCACACGCCAACAAAAGCTCCGTCGCATAATCATAGTTTTTCTGGTTATGCTTTTGCATACCAAGTTCAAACGTTTTTTGAAGCTGTTTACGCTTTGCCGGCGAAATAACGGGAAGGGCGGAAGTGGCTTCTGAATTTTCGTTTTGTACTACTGGTTCTTCGGACATGATATTTTGTTTGATCAATGAATTAGCGCATACCCCAAAAATGACACTAAAATATTATATTGTATTCTACCACGTTTTAAGTTTTTTGCAAGCGGGGGGAGCGAGAGGATGGAAATTTTTTCTGAAAAAATAGATGAAAATCCAAAAAAGATGGGAAAACCACTGTACTTCAACTAAAATTAGAGGAAAGAACCACCGAAGAAGCTCTTTCCTCAAAATCTTTTTCAGGCCGGATCTGAAAGAACCTTCCCTATCTCTTCAGGTTCGCGTCTTTCAGAGACTTTACCGTCAGCGAGTCACCCAAAAAGTCCCGCATTTCCGGAAGGTCGTAAACCTTCAGTGCGCCATGGACCGTGCTGACGAGCGGCGTGTTGGAGTGCCCGCCGTTTTCCACCGTGTTGGTCCAGGAAACGAGGCAATTCTCCACCGTCACATGCGAGTACGTCCCCGCCGCCTTTTCCAAAACCGCCGCGTGAAGTACTGGGATACACGCTTCCGAAAGGCCGTACAGTTCTACGTTGGCGCAGAAACTCTGGGCCTTGAGCCACCGCGTGACGGCCAAAAGGTCGTCCGTACGGTAACCTACGAACGTTTTCCCTAGATTGTACGCGATGTAAAATTCCTTTCCGTCCGTGCCGAGGAACTCGTTGCGGTAGTACTGCCGTTTCGCGTCAGCAAAAGAGTGTGTCTCGCCGTAGCCGCGCAGATCGACGGTCAGCACGGACTTCCCGGCCTTCACCAGCGGCAGAATATTTTCATCCCACCCGGCCGTTTTGCCAGAGTCGCTCACATAAAGCACCACGTCCGTCTTTTCCGGAGCGCCCGCAGCCTGAACCAGCAGCGCGGGGAGCGAAATCCCCGGTTCCGGCTCCAGAACGAGTTTTTTCACGGTCAGACCGTCGAGTTTTTCCTCGCCGAGAGCCTGGACTTTCATTTCGCCGAACGCTTTCGCGTCGCGGACTTTTGCCAACTCGCGGATCTTCGCGACGGTCCCGGCATCGATCGGCTTGCGGGCGGCGGCGAGCTGCTTCGCGTAGTCACGGTTCAGGTCGAACGTCGAGCGGGCCCCGTCGAGCAGCATCGTGAACCCTTCCGGAGTGACTTGAATTTCCTCATCTGTGTGCGCCTGCAGCCATTCCGGCTCGAAAATCGGCGCTTCGCGGTGGTCGAGGAAACGCAGCATGAAGCGGACGGTCGCCTCACGGAGCGTTTTGTCGTAGCCGTGCGAATTATCCGTCTCGGTCAAATCGACCTGGTTCCCGTAACCCATCCGGGAGAAAAGGCGCTTGGCGTCGCGGAAACTCTCCCAGCCCATTTCGATCGGGAAGAAATCTTTCGTCGCCGTCCCGAAAAACGTCGGCTTCGGCGCGCGCATCATGCAGTAGTCGGCGTGGTCCATCCCAAAGGCGGCCTGGCCAAAAATATTCTGCTCCGCGTCCTGCGTCTCGTTCATCTTCATCAGGCCGTACAGTGAGCAGGTGTAGCAGCAGGTGCAGGCCACATCGACGCGGTCCTCGAGCGCCATCACGTAGGACGTCTGCGTTCCGCCGCCGGAAAGGCCGGCCAGACCGAGATTTTCGTGCCGAATGTCGTCGCGGGTCTGCATGTAGTCGAACGCACGCATCGCGTCCCAAATCTCGAACATCGCGGTGTTCCGCCCGAGCAGGATCGAGCCGATCCCGAGGAGATTATGGCCGTGGACGCTCGCGGAGAGTTCTTTCTTCGCGACCGGGTCAATATTCTGGAAGCGTTCCCCCTGGTCGATCGGATCGACGATCATCGCGGCGATGCCGTTCAGGGCGTGCAGCGCGGTGACCCGCTGGTAATTCTCGTACCCCTTCCCGTTGTGGCTGTGCCCGCAGACCACGACCACGCCGTTCCACGGCTTCGGGTATTTCGCCTCGTTCGGAAGGTAAAGATTGGCCGTGACGTACAGACCGGGCTGGGACTCAAAGAGGACCTTTTCGATCGTGAATTCAGGGCCTTCGATTTTCCCGGTGATTTTTGCGTTGAGCGGCGTCCGTTCCGGGAAACCGCCGATCGCATCGATGAAGTTTTTCTTCATGCGGGCCTGGTACTCGGCGATCTGCTCGGGCGTTTTGCGGGCTTCGTAGTCGGCGCGCCACTTCGCCTCGGCGGCCTCGACCTGCGGAAGAAGCCACTCGAAGACCATTTCTTTGGGGGCAAACGTTCTTTCGCCGGACGTCATCTCATCCGGCAAAAGGTTTTTCTGAAGGCTTTCCGGCACTTCGGCCTGCACGACCGCCGCGGCAAGAAGCAGAATGAACGTCAGAATGGGGAGGGATTTTTTCATGATTGGGTTCCTGTAAAAAGTCGGGAATTGATTTGGAAAGACTTTCATTGATTCGACCAGTATAGCACATTTTCCCCCGCTTGCCTACCGCCGGGCCCCGGGAAATTTCTGAAAAATCTGAAATTTCAGGAAAAAGACGAAAAATCCCCCTCACCCCTTGACGAAGCGTGGGGTTTGTGGAATAATTAAGGGAAATTCCGAAAACTTCAAACCTTTTTTCCACGTGCAAGCACAGCCAGGTTCAAACCTCAATTTAAACACGGATTTCCGCGAATTAAAAGGATTTTCACGGATTTTTAAAGAAAAAAGTGGAAGTCTTTTCTGAAAAAATCCTTTTAATCCCTTGAATCCGTGAAAATCCGTGTTTAAATAAAGGTTGGAAGTGAAACGGGCCTGGAGTTTGGAAAGGAAGTTTTGGGAAATTCCTTTAAAATCAAACTCTTTCAAATTTCAAGAAAGGATCAAACCATGAAAAAACTTATTTCCCTCCTGACGCTCGTGTTTTGCCTGAGCGTTTCCCTCGTTTTCGCCCAGTCTAACGGCGTCGGAACGAACGACCAGTTCCACGGCCCGGTCGGGCTCCAGATGTACAGTCTGCGGAGCATCGCGCAAAATGACGTCGAAGCGGCCATCAAACTCGCGGCCGATATGGGCTTCAAGTACGTCGAAGCCTCCAGTTTCTACGATCTGACTGCGGAACAGTACAAAGCTCTGCTCGACAAATACGGCCTGATCGCCGCCGGCAGAAACTACGGCTGGAACGAGTTCACCACCGAGGAAGGGATCCAGAACATTCTGAACGAAGCCAAGATATTCGGGTTCAAGTACGCCGGGATCGCGTGGTACGGCCACAGCAAAGAAGGAATGACCGAAGCCGAGGCGCTGGACGCCGCCAAAAAATTCAACGAGGCCGGGAAAAAGCTCAGCGAGGCGGGCCTGATTTTCGTGTACCATAATCACGGTTACGAGTTCCGCAAACTCGAAAACGGGACCGACGAAACGGCCTTCGACGTCCTGATCAAGAACACGGACCCGAAGTACGTCACGTTCGAGATGGACACGACGTGGGTGATCTTCCCCGGCGCCGACCCGGCGAAATACTTGCTCAAGTACCCCGGCCGTTTCGCGCTGATGCACCTGAAAGACCTGAGAAAAGGCGTGGTGGGAAATCTCTCCGGCGGTACGCCCGTGGAGAATGACGTCACGCTCGGCACGGGCCAGGCCAATTTCCCGGAAATTTTCAAGGCCGCCCAGGAAACCGGCGTGAAGTACTACTTCATCGAAGACGAATCGCCGTCTTTCAAGACTCAGATCCCTCAGAGCCTGAAATATTTGGAAACCGTCAGATGATGAACCGCCGCCGAAGGCGGCGCAGTTAGAAGTGAGGAGTTAGGAGTGAGGGATTTGAAAAGCTTTCGGCTTTTAACGGGTTGAAGTCTTTTTGAAGCCAACGTTACGCGAAGCGCAACTCCTCACTCCTAACTCCTCACTCCTAACTAAAAACATGCTTGACTTTAAATTTCAGAAAACCCAATTTTATGATCATCGTTGAATCCTTCTGCACGCTTTGCGCTCTTCTGCTCGTCGGAAAGTTGCTCCGTTCCTGCCTGCCCGTTTTGCGAAAACTTTACCTTCCCTCCGCGGTCATCGGCGGGAGCGTGGGACTGGCGATTTTGACCTGCTTCGGACCTCGGGTTCCCTCCGCGTGTACGGCCGGTTGGAAAGAACTCCCCGGTTTTCTGATCAGCATCGTGTTCGCGTCTCTCTTTCTCGGCATTAAACGCCCACCGATGCGCGGCCTCTGGAAGCTCACCGGCACCCAGCTCTGCTTCGGCCAGATCTGCGCCTGGGGGCAGTACGTCGTTGGACTGGGTCTTACTCTGCTCCTGCTCGTCCCGGTTTTCGGCGTTTCTCCCCTTTTCGGAAACCTGATCGAAATCGGCTTTGAGGGTGGGCACGGAACCGTCGGCGGACTGACCGAAACCTTTAAATTTCTCGGCTGGGAGGAAGGAAAAGACCTCGGATTTACCATGGCGACGCTCGGAATGATCCTCGGGATCATGGTCGGCATGATCCTGATCAACTGGGCCGTGCGGAAAGGGATCCTGAAAAACATTCGGAAGCTGGAAGACGCTGACGAACTCGAGCGGTATGGATTTTACTCCCCCGGGCAACGCCCCGACGCGGGAAAGCAGACGGTCCATTCCGACTCGATCGACTCCCTGGCCTTCCACATCGCGATGGTGGGGCTGGCCGTCCTGATCGGCTACGGTCTGAAAAATCTCTGCCTCGCCTGCGACCCGTTCCTTCCCGAATCGATCCGGAAACTTTACATTTTGCAGAGTCTTCCACTTTTCCCCTTCGCGATGATCGGAGGCTTACTCCTTCAGCGCCTGCTCTTCCTGACCCGGCTGAACCGGTTCGTCGATCACGGTCAGGTCCAGCGCATCGCCGGCGCATCTCTCGATTTTCTGGTCCTTTCGGCCGTCGCCACGATCCAGCTTGGTTTCGTCGCGGCGCACTGGCTCCCGCTTCTGATCCTGGCCGCGGGCGGAACGCTCTGGAACCTTTTCGCGCTGCTTTACCTGGCGCCAAGGCTTTTCAAAGTCGATTGGTTTGAGCGCGCTATTGCCGAGTTCGGGCAGATGATGGGCGTGACGGCGACGGGCCTTCTGCTCCTTCGGACGGCCGACCCGGAAAACAAATCGTGCGCCCAGACCGCCTTCGGAAGCAAGCAATTATTCCACGAGCCGATCATGGGCGGCGGGATCTGGACCTCTATGGCCCTTCCGCTCGTAATGAACCTCGGCGGCTGGCCGGTCTTCTGGATCTCGGTCGCCGCGATCGTGGTATGGTGCGTCGTTTGGGTGCTTTTCCTGCGTTCCTGAACGGAGTTTTTTGGAGTTTTTATGCGCAAGACCTTTTTGTTCCTTCTGTTTTTCCTCCTCCTTTTCACCCCGCGGGCCGGGGCGGATGAGGCGTCGTGCGAGATTTTGGTCGTTGGCGGTGGTTCTGCGGGAATCAGTGCCGCGCTCTTTGCCGGGAAGGCCGGGGCCGATGTGATCCTGGTCGAGGCGACGCACATTCTGGGCGGAAACACCACCTCGGGCGGCGTGGCGTTTCCCGGCCTTTTCCACGCCTGGGGGAAGCAGGTGATTGCCGGCCCGACGTGGGATCTGATCTGCGAGTGCGTGAAACTCAACGACGGCACGCTCCCCGATTTCAGCCGCGGCGGTTCGGCCCGGCACTGGGAGCTTCAGGTCCGCATTAACGGCCCGCTCTTCGCGCTGATGGCAGAGGAAGCTCTCCTGAAAGCCGGCGTGAAGATCCGCTACTACGAGGCCCCCACCTCGCTGAAAAAGACCGCCGCCGGCTGGGACGTGACCACCGCGGCGATGGGGGAGACCTGCACGATCCACGCCCGCCGGGTGATCGACTGCACGGGAAGCGCGTCGGTGGCGACGCTGGCGGGAGCCAACCGGATGCGCGAGGAAACGACCCAGCCCGGAACGTTCAATTACCGGATCAAACACGAGATCCCCGTCCAAAAACTCACGCCGGAGCAGAAAGCCGAAATCGTCCAAAAGTACAACACGGCGATGAAAGACGGAACGCTCCAGCCGGGCGACGCGCGGTGGGGGATCCTTTCCTCGCTGGAGGATGCGTCCCGGAATTATGTGTACGGCGCCGACGGCTCGACCGCTGAAAAACGAACCGAAACCAACCTCCGCGGACGGCAGGCGGCGCTTCGCATGCTCCGTTTCATTCGGACGCTTCCGGGAGGCGAAACGGCCAAACTGGTCGAGTTCTGCCCCGAAGTCGGCGTGCGTGAGACCTTCCGCGTCGTGGGCGATTACGTGATCACGGTGGACGATTACACGTCGGGGAAACGCTGGGACGATTCGCTCTGCTTCGCGTTTTACCCGGTCGATCTGCACGTCAACGAAACGGGCGTCCAGCCGAAACAGCTCACGGAAGGAACGGTCCCCACGGTTCCTCTGCGGGCGCAGATCCCGGCGGGACTTGACGATTTCCTCGTGGCGGGCCGGTGCATTTCGTCCGACCGACTGGCGAATTCCGGCCTCCGTGTTCAGGGGGCGTGCATCGCCACAGGCCAGACCGCTGCCGCCGCGGCAGTCGTAAGCGTCCGAACGTCCAAACCGCTCCGCGAGCTGGACCTCACGGCCGTGAAAAAACTCCTGACGGACGGCGGGGCGATCGTGCCGTAAAAACTGCGGGGACGACGCTTCCAGCGGCGTTTCCAATTATGAATTATGAATTATGAATTTTGAATTACGAATTAAAGACGACGCTGGAAGCGTCGTCCCCGTAATTCCACTTTCCCCACGATTTCAACCATCCTTTTTTGGAGGTCCAAATGAAAAAAATCCTCACCCTTTTACTTTTCCTCGGCGTGACCGTCTGCGCGTTTGCTGAGGACTTTTCCACTCCGAAAAAACTCACTTCTTCCGGCTGCTGGGGGCGTGACGCGACGCCGGTTTTGACGGATGAAGGGGACGGTGTGCAAGCCATCGCCTTCGACGGGAAGCTGGACTTTTCCTCCTCCTACCTCGCGAACGTGGAGGTGAAACCCGGCGAGATCTACGAGCTGAAATGCGAAATGCGCACCGAAGGAAATGGACGCGTGGGCATTTCCGCCGCGCTGGGCGTTGGAAAAGAAGTGACCCAATGGGGTTTTGCCTCCCAGAGCGTCAAAAACCCGGCAGGAACCGCGGAATTCGAGCAGCTCACGTGCAAATTCATCATTCCGGGCGGTTTCTCCCTCATGGTTCCGCGCGTCACGGGTTGCGGGTCCGGCGAGCCGTTCAAGGTTTTCTTCCGCAATTACACGATCCAGAAGGTCGGCCAGGTCGAGATCCCCGCCGAGGACGAAACGTTTGAACTCGCCAACGATTTCCTGAAACTCACCTTCCACTCCCGTGACGCAAGTTTCAATGTGCAGGACCTCCGCACGGGCCGGGTCTGGAAACAGGCGCCCCAAAAAGGATTCAATTTCCCGGTGGAAGTCAAAAAGAAAAATCGCTCGGTCGAATTCCGCCTCGTCAACGCCCTGACCGTTTCAGAGATCACCGCGAAAGTTCAAATCTCGAAGTCCAAACCGGAAATCCGCGTCAAGGTCTCCGGTGATCACGAAATGACGATGAACGCGCCGATCGCCTGGCCGCCGGCTTTTGAGAGCGAGGCGAACGACCGCCTGATCCTCCCGGTCAACGAAGGGATCTCCTTCCCTGCGGCCGAAGAAGACGCGCAGATCCCCGGCCGGCTTTACACCTACGGCGGCCACGGCCTTTGCATGGCTTTCTTTGCGCAGTGCGAAGAAGAATTCGTTCCGGCCAAAGGTTCTGACCCGAACGCCCCCAACCAGGCGGGTGAAGTTCGCGGAAAGAGCGGCTTCCTCGCCATTTACGAGACTCCCGACGACGCGGCGTACCGCCTCGGAAAAACGGAAGAAGGCTTCCACAAAATCCAGCCGGAATGGGACGCGCAGAAGAAAAAACTCGGCTACGACCGCGTTTTACGTTTCGTCTTCTTCGATCAGGCGGACGTCACGACGATGCTGAAATACTACCGCGCCTACGCCGACTCGCTTGGGCTGGTCGTTCCGTTCACCGAAAAACTGAAGCGGAACCCGAACCTGAAAGAAGGCTTCGACCGTCTGATCGGCGCCGCGAATATTTGGGCGTTCTGCGGCAACAAAACGAAAATCTACGAGGAACTCCAGGCGGGCGGCGTGAAAAAGATCCTCGCCAGCTCCAATGGGTCGCCCGAAGAGATCAAGGCCTGGAACGAAATGCCGAACATTCTGACGAGCCGGTACGACATTTACCAGGACTCGATGGACCCGAAAAACTTCCCGCTGGTTGGCAAAGCCGACGCCTGGACGAGCGAAGCATGGGAACGGGACGAACTGATGACCGACGCGAACGGGAACTGGATCCGCGGCTGGGAAGTCTCCCAGAAAGACAAAACAAAGCCGAGGATTCCGTGCGGCGTCCTATGCGACACGTGCGCGGTCCCCTACGAGCTCGAGCGGGTCGGGAAAGAACTCCCCGAGAAACCGTACCGCGCCCGGTTCATCGACACGACGACGGCCAGCCCGTGGCGTGAGTGTTACCACCCCAAGCACCCGTGCACGCGCACCGAGAGCAAAAACGCCAAGATGGAACTCCTCGGCACTCTGGGCGAAAAGTTCAACCTCGTGGCGGGTTCCGAGACCGGGCATGAAGCGTCGGTTCCGTTCTGCGACTTCTACGAAGGAATGATGAGCCTCGGCCCGTACCGCGTCCCGGACGCAGGGCGGAACATCCCGCAAATTTGGGACGAAGCCCCCGAACGCACGGCCAAATACCAGGTCGGCGAGGCGTACCGGATGCCGCTCTGGGAACTGGTTTACCACGACTGCACCGTTTCGTACTGGTACTGGGGCGACTACAACAACAAGATCCCGAGCCTTTGGGTGAAGCGTGACCTTTTCAACGCTCTGTACGGGGTCCCGCCGATGTACATTTTCACGGGCGAAAACTACGAGAAATTCAAGGAACAGATTTTCGAAAGCGCCAAGACCGCGATGCCCGTGGCCGAAAAAACGGGCTGGTACGAAATGACATCGTTCCGGGTCCTCTCGAAAGACCGGACGGTCCAGGAGACCCGCTTCGCCGACGGCACGAAAGTGACGGCCAACTTCGGCGATCTGGACTACACGATGCCCGACGGTTTCGTCCTGAAAGCGAAGACCATGCGGATGGAGTAAAGAGCTGAAACCCTAAGAGTTTGTTTCAAACAAGAAAAAATCCTCCTTGAACTCTGTTCTATTCAAGGAGGATCGCCTATGAACAGGCGTGAATTCTTTGAAGAGCTTTGCAATCGACTCCACAAGAAGGTAAAAGCTCTTCAGGAAGCCTTTCTGAAACTGATTAAACTCATTTCAGAATTGTAGTCACCCCGGGGGCCGCAAGGCCCCCAAAGTTTTCATCTCTATTATACTCTATCGGCTGGAAAAGTCAAGAACTTTAGAAAACAATTTTTCATTTTCTCAGCGGCTCGCATCAAGCCAGCCTGAACGGTTCACCTTTAGAAGGTCTTTTGTAGATCCGCGAAGAGGATCAGGCGGGAAATTCGCAGCCCCATCGGGCGATCCCGGATTCACGCAAAAGCGGCCCCATTCCATCCCAAAAGATGTAGGTCCCGCTCTTTGCTTGGATGAACGCGCCTCCACGTGAGGACCATGGCTTTTCAAAACCAAATTTTTCATCCCCAAGACGTTCGACTTCTTCTCCTTCTTCCTCGGTGAAGTAGTGGAAATAGCCTGGGGTCAAGGGCATAACTTTTTTAACGTGGACCTCGAAAAGCAACGTTCCATCTTCACGCTTCGTGCAGCGGACCCGCTTCTTTTTCTCGTCGTAGTAAATGTTCACCTGGTCGGGTGATTCAATGTAAATCAGAGCCATAAAAATCCTCCTTTGGGCAGGTTTTGACAATGAAACGCATTCCGTTTTGGAACAGAACGAACACCCCACAGAGCGTGGAGAAACAGGGGAACACCCCATCGTGGTCCTCCCCTCGATTTTGTATTATAACACGGACAAAAAATTTGTCAAGGTTTTACCCACCGGAGATCGGATCCAGGCTCAGCCCCAAAAGACGACACTTTCCGTCGGGCGTCTGCCCCTTCATCTGATTTCCAATCAAGAACCGGGAAAAGACCGGGGATCATGGGTTTAAAAATGGGTTTCTGGGTGAAAAAAACTACGCTTTTCTGATTCTTGCAAACAAATTTCAGAAGTCAAGAAAAGCCTTAAAAATACGGGCTCAAATCAAGAAAAGAAAAAGGGGCTTGCAAGTCTGCAAATCCCTGAAATGACCTCAATGGGACGTACACCCGGCGCGTCATGTCCCGTAAATTACGACACATGCGACACTTGCCCCCTACTCGATGGGAACCACGATGGGAACCATGACACAAAAGCCCAAATTTTAGCACTTTTTGACACTCTGGATAACGCTGAACAGATCGAACTTCTTTTCCAATTACAGAAATTATTATTGAATCTGCCAACCCATTGACCGTGAAGCCGTCCACGGTACAGGCACTTAAATTTCTGGAATTGAAAAAGAGGAACCATGACACAGAATATTCATTTTAGGGTAGATGGTAAACCCATTACAGAGGGAAGCACCAAGGCGTTTACCACTGCCAAAGGGAAGCCCAAAATAGTACACGAAAACCCGAATTTGAAAGCATGGAGAGATCTAATAAAATACTCTTTTCTTGATGTACGCAACACCGGCAAAAGATGGGAATTGACCGAGGCGGCAATAGAATTAAAAGCCGTCTTTTACCTCAAAAGAGGCGGAAACCATAACGGCGATCTTGACAAACTTATTAGAGCAGTGGGGGACGCATTGACCGGAGTCTGTTACGTTGACGATGATCAAATAGTTAGGATAATGGCTGAAAAAAGAAAAGCCGATGAAGCCCACCCGGAGGGGGTGGAAATTTCTCTAAAGTCTTTTTCTTAAAAGCCAATATTCTATAATGAGGAACGGAGGCGGGGACGGGTGCCGCGCTGCGAGCCGTTCGACGATCCGCCGGAACTGTATCACCCAGGCGGGCAAAGCCAGCAGCAGCGACGCCCTCACCGAGCTGGACGCCGTGACCACCTCCCCGGCGATGACATCACCGCGATGGAAGCCAGGCCGGAACTCCGAGGGTCCTTTCGGAGCTGAAAACGGAGCGGAACTCCAAGGGTCAGAGGGACATCTCGTGAAACCGTTTACTCCGTCTTGACCTGGACGGCGTGACCGACTCGAACCACCCAGGCGGCCCGCGCTGATCCAGAGACCAAGACCGGAACGGAGACCGGAACCGAGTCCGTCTTAATGGAACCTCACCCAGAGACGGATGCCGGAACGGAGGCGGGGACGGGTGCCGCGCTGCGAGCCGTTCGACGATCCGCCGGAA
>SAMEA3663299__coassemble_33_pt1 | contig 104914 bp, 74 predicted proteins | sample SAMEA3663299__metabat2_low_PE_003 | metagenome-assembled genome bin SAMEA3663299 (sample SAMEA3663299) | pig gut metagenome | biome: pig gut; feature: pig-associated habitat; material: faeces | place: China | collected 2013 | reverse complement strand
GAGCGGGTTCTTCGGCCGGAGCGGGTTCTTCGGCCGGAGCGGGTTCTTCGGCCGGAGCGGGTTCTTCGGCCGGTGCAGGTTCTTCTGCCGGTGCAGGTTCTTCAGCGGCTGGTTCTGCTTCCTTCACCTCTTTTTCTTTCTTCTTTTTATCAACTGACTTGAAAATTCCACGCCAGATGTAAACGTTTTTGGCGTTGATTGCTTCGTCCTGAGTCGGGTCGAAAACCACACCCGTGAAGATGAATTCCTTCCCTTTCCCGTTTTTGGGAGCCGGCCCCATGATTTTCACATCTTTTTCCAGGCCTTTAAGCTTTACGGTCATAACCGTTTTGCCGCTGATTTTGCTGGTTTTGACGATTTTCCCAACAACCAGAACTCCTTTACCATGATTTTCTTTCTTGAGCAAAGGTTTCATGGTTTTATTCAGTTCTTTCGCTTCTTTCAGCGAGCCGAATTTAGCGATTTTTTCTTTCGCTACTTTTTCAAAATCGTCGCCTTTTTTCAGGAAACTGATTTTCATCATCGTATCCTGGAAGGCCTCAAGATTGGCCGGGTCCCATTCCGGATTGATCATCGACGCGTCAAATTCAGGGATATTGGCGGAGTCGAACTTCGTCGCGGCTGCGGCAGCCGAATTGACTTCATCTTCGTCCATCTCGAAACCGTTGAAAGCGTCTTCGCCAAATTCTTCGCTCTCGTCAGCCGTTTCTTCCACGGGTTTCTGATCCGGAGCCGCCGTTTGAGCGACCTGACGCGGATTTTCGACCGGAATCACTTCTGGTTCATCAGGGGCAAGATCGCGTTCCGCATCGAAGCCGAGCATCGTATATTTCCAGACTTCCACCGGGATATTCGGGAAATTTTTCGCGTACTTGTAACTCGCCTGAATAAACGGTGTCGGGAACTTATACAACCCGCCGGGGGCCGGTTTACCAAAGGCAAGATATGATCCCCAAACGATATAATGCGCGAGCGGGAAAGCCATCAAAGCCCCAAGCACAATTTTGATCAACTCACCAACGACCGTATGCTTTTTCTTTGGCTTCGCCCGGCGAACAATTCGTTTGACCGGTTTCGGGGCTTCAGCTGCCGCCGCCGCACTCTCCGCCGGGTTTTCGGTCGCGTTTTCTTCTGACGCCTGAATCCCTTCCTCAGACGGGGCGGCAAAATTCATTTCAGAAGGTTCCGCATTTTCTGACGTGGAAGTCTCAGCCGCAGCAAACCCTCCAAAATCGAAAGCAGACGCTTCATCTGAAACTTCTTCCTCCGTTTCCTCGACCACTTCCTCAACGAATTCTTCTTCAGGAGCAGCGTCCTGAACGGGTTCCTCTGCAGGGGTTCCAAAATTGAAAAGACCTTCCGCCGGGGTTTCCTCTGCGGGAGCAGCGTCATGAGCGGGTTCCTCTGCAGGGGTTCCAAAATTGAAAAGACCTTCCGCCGGGGCTTCCTCTGCGGGAACAGCGTCCTGAGCGGGTTCCTCTGCAGGGGCTCCAAAATTGAAAAAGCCTTCCGCCGGGGCTTCCTCTGCGGGAACAGCGTCATGAGCGGGTTCCTCTGCAGGGGCTCCAAAATTGAAAAGACCTTCCGCCGGGGCTTCCTCTGCGGGAGCAGCGTCCTGAACGGGTTCTTCTGCAGGGGTTCCAAAATTGAAAAGACCTTCCGCCGGGGCTTCTTCCGCCGAAACAGTCTCATCTTCCTGAGCAAAACTGAAAAGCTCATCGTTCGAAGCCTCCGTTTCAGCCGGTGAGGTTTCAACGACTTCCTCAGGAACGTCAGGAGTCACAGGTTCTTCTGACGGTACAGCGTTTTGAGGCTCCGCGGAACCCTCAAAATTCAAATCAAAAAAATTGGCTTCTTCTTTTTCTTCCGGCCCATCGTTCTGATTCGCGGAATTTAAATTATTCAGAAAATCATCAAAATTACTCATAAAACGGCCCAAACGGGTAAAAGGATCAATTAGTGTAAAAATACCAAGGAAATCAATATTACTATTTTACCCTATTTTCAGGATTTTACAAGAAATTACCCCCGAAAATATTCAAAAATATTGAAAAAAAACAGAAAAAGTTTCTTCACCGAAAGATTAAAAATCCTCGGGTCTCTCAAATCGCCGTTCCATTGGGAAAACCTTTCCCTCCTCAATAATCGCGATAGCTGTTGCGGTCGCATGGCAGGAACAATGTGAAATCGTTATCAAAATTTCCGAAATTCCACGTTCGAGAACAGCTTCCAGTACACCACCTCCCAGGCAAACCACCGGTGCGCCGGACTGAATATTGCGTACTTCCATATCCCGCCAGGCGATTCCACGAACCCAGCCGGTCCCAATGGCTTTCAGGATCGCCTCTTTTGCACACCATCGCCCCGAGTAACTTTCCAAAGACTGTTTTTTGGAAAGGCAATACGCATTTTCCCAGTCTGTATAAACCCGACCGGTAAAATACTCGCCGTGTTTGTCGAGCATTTTCTGAATGCGTGCGTTTTCCGTAATATCTGTACCGATGCCGTAGATGACCATGGAAATAGAAACAAGAAAAAGGGGCTAAACTATCAACGATAAAAGCTTTAAAAGAGCAATCTGATCCAAAACAGGGAAAACGAATCAAATCTGTGATTAAATTCGTTTTTCCCGTAAAGTTTTCCTTCCTACGGTCTGCGAAACAAACAAGACCACGCCTTGAACGGCTCTTTCTTCGCGCGTGAGTAAATCGTGCCCGGGCGAATTTCCACCACTTCAAACAGCGCGCCAAGCTCGTTGAAAATATCTTCCTGGCTCACTGTCGGGAGGAAATTCTGACGAACTTCTTCTGGGGTAAACTCCTCCTCGTTGCTTCCCGCCAGTGTGTAATAATACGATCCTGGTTTCGTGATGCGCCACAACAAATTGATGTAATGCGACAAAAACGAACGCCGGATAAAATGATAAAATCCAATATCATACACAAAATCATACTGCTCCCTGGCTTGGGAAGTGAACTTGAAAATGTCCTCTGTAACCAGCCGCAGCCAAAGATTTCGCGCTTTTGCCCGGGAATGAGCACGGTCAACGGCCATCGCTGAACAATCTACTGCCGTCATCTGGAATCCGCACTGCGCCATAAAAAGCGCCTCAATACCACTTCCGCAGCCAATTTCCAGTACCTTGCTGCGCGGCTGAATTATACCAGAATTAATAACGTTTTTAAAATCCGGCTCCAGCAAGCCCGTGTCCCACGGGGGTGTACCCTGGCGGTAAAAATCATCCCAGTCAAATTCTTTGCGGGGATGCAAAATAGAAGGTTCTTTGGAATCTTTAGGTTGAATGGAATTAATGTCCAAACCGTCCAGCGTCAATTCAATTTTAAATTCTTCGGGAACTTTACAAAACTCGTTCATACTTATCTGCCTGCTAAATTAAGTAAAAAAATATTTTTCCAGGTGTATTCTAAACTATTCTCATGAAAATTAAAAGGGGGGAGGAAAAAATTTTTTTGAAAAAATTTTCATTTTTAATCGTTTTTTTCCTCAAAGTCGGTTTTCTTCAACTTTTCATCAGACCGCCTCCTCGTTTTTCCAAAACAAAAACTCTCCATTTTTGCCATCTTGCCCTGTTTTTCAGTTTTTCTCTCTTTTAAGTATTTTTTTTGAAGGAACAGGCTTTTGAATGGCAAACTCCTCAAAAAACCCGACAGGATTTCTTTTTCCGAAATCCCGAAAATTTTCTCAAAAAATTCCGGGAAATACTTGAAAAAAAACTCAGAATTTTTATAATGAAGAAAATGTACTAAAACACTCGGGTTTTCGACACTTTTTCCAAAGGCCAATCTCCCATGAAAAAAAACAATCCTTACGAACGTGCTTTTGAGGCCTATATGCAATTTCTCGGCCTTCCCTGCCTCGGGACCCGGGAACAAAAACGAAACGTTATTGACGAAAATCTCGACGATTCTCTGAAAAATTTTGATTTCATCGTCTCTTCTCACCAAATCTCGGCTCCAAAATCCTGGTCTGAAAACGAAGGAACCAACTATCTGGACGATCTTTCGATTGGAAACGGCCCGTCCGCTCTTCCTCCAGTCTGGCTCATCGATATTAAAGGGCGAAAATTCCCATCAGGGCACAAATCCCCCCAATACTGGCGAAACTGGATCGCCGAGGAGGATCTGCTCTGCCTGACCCGTTGGGAGAGCATTTTCGGTCTGAATTTCCACGGTCTTTTCGTTTTTGTCTATGACGTCTGCGGGACGAAATTTCCTGTTCCCGAGCATCGGCTTTTCACATTTGAGGGGGCTCGTTACGCTTTTTTCGCAGTTCCTCTGATGATTTACCGGGACCACAAGCGGGTCCTCTCTCCTCAGTGGCAAACTGTCACGATGCCGACTGACCTTTTCAGGAAATATGCGGTTTCGCTGGACGAATTTTTTAAATAATCCGTTGTCAGGAACCCGCTGCGAACGATTTTTCCTCTTGACAAAAAATCCCAAAAGGGGTATGGTTTCCTCATCATTGAAGAACCCATTAAACAGAGGAAAAGTCGAATATGCAATCCTGCTATCAGGGAATTTCACCAGTCAGTCTTCGCTCGATACTCACGGACGCCGAACTTTTTGGCGCAGATGATTTTGTGATGCTTAACGCGGTCACAGATGTTCATCAGATTCATCCCGGTGATGTTTACTTTGCTCTGCGTACCCCACGTGAAGACGGCCATCTGGCAATCGATGAGGCGGTTTTGCGTGGGGCGGGAGCGATCGTTTCGGAAGAAATGACCTCCAATCCCTTTAAAATGACTTCTGACGGGAAACTGGTCCCTCTGTTTCTGGTTCCATCTTCACTCGCCGCCTACTCCCGGGCGTGCCAGGCCCTGTATCGTTTTCCCGCCCGGCAAATGAATATGGTCGGAATCAGCGGGACAAGCGGAAAAACCATGACCGCCTTTCTCACCGCCGCGATCCTCGGCGCCGCCAATCAAAACGTTGGTCTGCTCAGCTCGCTCGGTTGTTACGACGGCATGGACGCGTCTTCCTGCGCGATCACCTCACTGCCGCCGAAACGGACCAGCAGTTGGCTCTCGCGGATGCTTCAGAACGACTGCAAATGCGCGGTGATGGAGATTTCCAGTCACGCTTTAGCCCAATCGCGACTTGAAGGAATTGATTTTCAAACCGTCTGCCTGACGAATATTCTGCGCGACCATCTCGATTTTCACGGCTCGCTTGATAATTACCGCAAGGCCAAAATGCGCCTTTTTGAGTACATCGCCTGCGGAGGAACCGCCGTCATTAATGCCGACGATCCCATCGTGTCAGAGGTGGCTAAATGGCTCAAAATTCCGACCATTCGCTACGGGATGAACGAGTCTGCCGATGTTTCTGCGATGGTTCTGGAACAGTACCCGGCCGAGCAGACCATCCTTCTGACTGCCGGTTCCGAAACTCTTCCGCTGCGAACGCGAATCGTCGGAAATCATTACATTTACGACTGCCTCGCGGCCGCGGCCATCGGGTTACGTTATGGTCTTGACCTGACCACGATCGTACGTGGGATCGAGTCCGTTGACGTGATTCCCGGTCGTATGGAACGGGTCGAATGCGGCCAGCCGTTTTCCGTTTTCGTTGACGCAGCGCACACAAGCGAAGAATTGCGCTCTACGCTCCGGTTCCTGCGTGAAGTGACCGAAGGACGGATTTTAACCGTCTTCGGCGTTCCGGGAGAAACCGGGATTTCACGCAGACCCATGCTCGCGGATTTGGTCTCTCGCCTTTCGCATCGGGTCGTTTTCACGGATGTGAATCCTAAAAACGAAGATACTGAAAAAATCACCGATGACCTGTTGAGCGGCGTTCAGGCACGTTGTTCGCGCCGGGTTTCGGTATGCCACAATCGGGCGGAGGCGATTCGGAAGACGCTTTCCATGGCCGAACCGGGAGACTGCGTGCTGATTGTGGGAAAAGGAAGCGAGAAATTTCAGTTTATTGGAGGAGAAGCAAAGAAACACGACGATCGGGAAATCGCGAAACGTTGGCTTTTCCAGCATTAAAGAAATCGTTGGGATCAATTGATCCACAAAAAAAGCCGATCAGTTTTTACCGACCGGCTTTTTTTATCGGTAAATGACTAAGATCACTCAGCATCAAAGGTCGGCTTCACAGCTTCGGCCTTCTTGTCGTTCTTGACCAGTTCGAGAATCGCACGGGTCCCGGCATCGCCCAAACGCGGTTTGGCCAGGCGAAGGATACGGGTGTAACCACCCTGACGTTCCACAAACATCGGGGCAATCGTGTCGAACAGCACCTTCACAGCTTCTTCGTTGTGCAGAAGCTGGACCAAACGGCGGCGAGCGGCGACGACTGGCGCGTTCGCTTTGTTCCACGCCTGCCAATCTTCACTGTTACGCCATTTTTTGTAGGCTTCACTACGGCGGTCAGCTGTCGGAATCATCGCGTCAGCAGTGGCTTTCGCGGCCAGAACGTTTTTCGCGGTGGTGATGCACTTCTCGACGAAAGGACGAACTTCCTTGGCTTTCTGAATGGTCGTGATGATACGGCCTTTGACTTTCGGAGCCTGCTTCGGATCGCTGTACGCTTCTTCCGGACGCTCGGTCAGGAAAAGAGAGTTCGCCAGCATACGAAGAAGAGCACGCTGATGTTTCGGGTTACGGCCAAATTTACGACCGGCAAAACGATGTCTCATTGGATTACCTTTTCTTTCTGGGGTAAAAACTCAAACGAGTTTTGATTAAAAACGAGCCATGCCCAGACACGATTCAGGGGAATCTTTCGGCGAAACCGGAAAAACTAACGAATAACTCCTCAATTCAACCCGGCGCGTAATTCCGGCCTTCGGCCTTCATTACCGCCTTTCATTATTCGTTATTCGTTATTCATTCTTCATTGATTTCGCGGGTGTCCGTTCACGCCCCAACGCAAAGCGGACCAGCGCACACCGGCCCGCAAAATGTCAAAACTGCTGCGTACGCATAACCGGAAGACGCATTCCAAGCTGGAGTCCATTTTCCTGCAGTTTCTCACGGATTTCTTTGAGGGAAGTTTCACCAAAGTTACGGACTTCGAGAAGCTCATCCTCGGTTTTGGAAACAAGATCGCGGATCGTGGCGATATGAGCGGCATCGAGGCAGTTGCTCGCGCGGACACCCAGATGCAGTTCCGAAACGCTCATGGAAAGCTTGGCTTCCATGATCGGATCGATCTCATTTCCAGTGACTTTTCGTTCGGTATGGATCTGTTCGCCGAGTTCCGAGCACTGAACGAACGGATTGAGGTGTTTGCGAAGGATTTTCGCCGCTTCGACCAGAGCGATTTGTGGATCGATCGAACCATCCGTCCAAATTTCCATGATCAATTTGTCGTAGTTCGTTTTCTGTCCGACTCGGGTTTCAACGACTTCATAACGCACTCTCGTAACCGGACTGAACGTGGCATCGAGCGGAATCGTTTCCTGTACAGAATTATGACGCTCCGTGGACGGGACGTAACCGCGGCCTTTTTCAACAACCATTTCCATGACGAAATTCACGTCTTTGGTCAGTGTTGCGATCAGATGGTCTTTATTAATGATCTCGACCTGATGATCCGTCTGAATATCTGCACCGGTAATTGGACCCACAGAATGTTTTTCTATACGCAAAACCCGCGGCGACTCCGATTCAGAGCGCACCACGAGGGATTTCACGTTCAATACAATATCCGTAACATCTTCCAGGACACCTTCGAGAGTGGTGAATTCATGGGAAACACCCTGCAGTTTCATCTGCGTAACCGCAGCCCCTTCCAAACTGGAAAGGAGGATACGGCGAAGACTGTTTCCTACAGTCGTGCCGAAACCGCGTTCAAAGGGTTCCGCGATGAACTTTCCGTAGCGTTCGGTCAACGTTTCTTTGTCACAAGAAACCATACTGGGCAGTTCCAGCCCGCGCCATCGCGTTCGCTTTAGCATTCAAATCCTCCTGGAGAAAAATAAATTGGGAGTTAGGAACAGGAATAAGTTGCAGACCCCTCGAAAAACGAGGGGTTAAGCTGGCTGATGCGAATCAGACACGACGACGTTTCTTCGGACGGCAGCCGTTGTGCGGCAATGGAGTAACGTCTTCGATAGTTTTCACGGTCAGACCGGCGGCTTCCAGAGCGTTAATCGCGCTTTCACGTCCGCTTCCAGGACCCTTGACGCGTACATCAACATCTTTGAGACCGAATTTGATGGCTTTTTCCGCGGCCGCCTGAGAAGCGAGCTGGCCAGCGAACGGCGTACTTTTACGGCTGCCTTTGAAACCACTGTTTCCAGCGGTGGACCAGCACAAAGTATCGCCCTTGGTATCGGTAATGGTAACAATTGTGTTATTAAACGTCGCTTTGATGTGGACGATGCCACTGGTTACATTGCGACGAACTTTGCGTTTTTTTGCCTTCGCCACTTGGGACACTCCTAAACTTGTTCAACGGTCTGACACGCCAAAAATCGGAGGCAAGGCCGCTGATTTTCTTGATTAAATACGCTACACCGGAATTCGGACCATCCGACTCCGATCTCGACACGATACGGACTTCGCACAATATTGATTATTAGCGAATGTCCTTAACACCCTTTTTACCAGCGACGGTTTTCGCAGGACCTTTACGGGTACGAGCATTGGTTCTGGTACGCTGACCACGGACCGGAAGACCACGGCGGTGACGGAGACCACGATAGCAGGCGATCTCTTTCAGACGCGCGATATTCTGGGCGACGGTACGGCGAAGGTGACCTTCGACAACGTAGTCGTCCGAATCGAGCAAAGCTGCCAGCTCGGCAACCTGCTTCTCGGTCATTTCACGTGCCTTAATGGTCGGATCAACACCAACCGCGCGGCACAGGTCCAATGCAGTTTTCAGGCCAATTCCGTAAAGATACGTCAACGAATGCGCCGCGGGGCGATCGTTCGGAATATCAACACCTAACAAACGAGGCATGAATTATCTCCTAACAAATTCTATAAACTCTTGGACGCTTACTGGCACCGTCGAAAACAAAGCGTCGTCCTGCTTCATCTCACGACGGCACCAAACATCAAAATAAAACTCAACCCTGACGCTGTTTATGACGCGGGTTCTTGCAAATCACGCGAACGACGCCCTGGCGACGAATCACCTTGCAGTCTTCGCAGATACGTTTCACACTGGCACGGACTTTCATTTTTCTTCTTCCTAATTAAAAGTTCCAAATATACCATAAGAAATCGTATTTTAACCGATTTTCATTTTTTTACAAGGACCCACACCTAAATTTTTTGCTTTTTTTTTATATTTCTTGAAAATTTTATCTTTTTTTCCTCCACACCATTGAATTTTTCTAAAGTATGTGTATAATATTTTCACTTTTTACAGATTTCCCCTTTCATTATTCCTGATTCCTCTTCGTTTATGGCCCAGTTCATCCTCCGTGACGTCCATTACACCCTTGGTTACCCTCCGCTTCTTGATCACGTCAACCAGACCGTCGAGCCGGGGGAGAAAATCGCGCTCATCGGCCGAAACGGCGCCGGGAAATCGACCCTTCTGAAAATTCTGAACCAGGATCTTGCCCCTGACTCCGGCGAGATCACCCGATCTCAGGGGCTTCAGACCATGCTCCTGACCCAGCAGGTTCCGGTCGGGCTGACCGGGCGCGTTATGGACGTGATCACGAGCGGCCTGAAAAAAGACGGACTGCTTCTGAGCCGCTTTCACGAAGTCACCGCGGGAATCGCCCGAGCCTACGAAACCGGCGAGGCGGACCGGGCCGAGTCTCTCCAGAAGGAACTGGACCGGCTTCAACATGAACTGGAAATCTCCGGTGCGTGGGAGGCTCATCGCAAAGTGGAAAACGTTCTGCAGAAAATCTGGATCGACGGAGATGCGGAAATGTCCACGCTCTCGGCCGGCAAAAAACGCCGCGTCCTGTTCGCCCGTGCGGTCGTGGCAGAGCCGGACGTTCTGCTGCTCGACGAGCCGACGAACCACCTTGACCTCGCATCGATCCTCTGGCTTGAGGACTTTCTGAACAAATACGAGAAGACCGTGATCTTCGTCACACACGACCGAATGTTTCTCCGCCACGTCGCGACGTCGATCTGGGAGCTGGACCGCGGAAATCTCTTCCGCTACGACTGCGGCTACGACGTGTACCTCGACCGGCGCGAGCAGCGGCTCCACGCCGAGGAAAAGGAGCTGGAGCACTTCCAGAAGAAACTCGCGCAGGAGGAAATCTGGATCCGGACCGGGATCATGGCCCGACGGACGCGCAACGAGGGGCGGGTCCGTGCTCTGAAACAGATGCGCCGGGATGCCGCGCTCATCCGGAAGGACCCAGGAGTGGCGAACATCCGGATCCAGGAGGGGCTTACCTCCGGCCGGCTCGTGATCCAGGCGAAGGGTCTGAGTTTCACGTTTCCCGCGGCTGAAAATGCGCCCGAGTTCCCGGTGGTTCAGGACCTCACATTCCAGCTCATGCGCGGCGACCGCGTGGGGATCCTCGGCCCGAACGGTGTGGGGAAAACCACCCTGCTCCGCCTTCTGCTCGGCCAGTTAAAACCCGACGCCGGCGAGATCCGTCACGGGACCCAGCTGCAAATTTCTTACTTCGACCAGCTTCACGCGACGCTGAACGAGGAGGAATCCGTGCTGGAAAACGTGAGCGACGGCTCAACACACGTCACGGTGAACGGCCAGAAGCAGCACGTGCTGGGCTACTTGCGCGACTTCCTCTTTTCCGAGGAACGTTCCAAAATGCCGGTGAAGTTTCTTTCCGGCGGCGAGAAAAACCGGCTTTTGCTCGCGAAACTGTTCATTAAACCGTCCAATATTCTGGTGATGGACGAGCCGACGAACGACCTGGATCTGGAAACGCTCGATCTACTCGAAGAAAAGCTGGCCCAGTACCCCGGCACGCTGCTGCTGGTGAGTCACGACCGGGAATTCGTGAATAACGTGGTGACTTCGACGCTTGTTTTCGAAGGGGCCGGCCGGGTCCGGGAATTCGTCGGCGGCTACGACGACTGGTACGCGCAAAGCCGTCAGGAGGAAAAGGCCGAGGCGGAGCGTCAGGCGGCCAGAAACCAGAAAAAAGCGGCGGCGCCGAAACCCGCTCCCGCGCTCAAAGCGGAGCCGCAGGGAAAGCGTCTGACCTACAAAGAAAAGCTGGAGCTGGAAAAACTCCCCGGCCAGATCGAAGAGCTGGAAGCCCGTCAGGAGGAGATCAACGCGAAACTCTCCGAGCCGGATTTCTTCCAGAAAAACGAGGCGGAATTCATCCGTTTGACCCGCGAAGCGGAAAAAGTCCAGCGCGAGCTGGAAAGTCTGTACTCGCGCTGGGATGAGCTGGAGTAAATTGAAGAACGGCCTGCGAAAATGGGTCCAGCCCAAAGTTCACGTCCAGCTCGCTGCAACGTCCAGCGACTATAGGCCCCGCGGATTAGGCGAATGAAGCGGATTGGATTTTAAAAAAGAAAAATTCCAAATCGTCCGGGTAAACTCCAACCCCGTTCCACTTCAGGGCTTTCATTTAAACACGGATTTCCGCGGATTTAAGGGATTAAAAGGATTTTTTCAGGAAAGATTTCCTCCTTTTTTCTTTAAAAATCCGTGGGAATCTTTCTAATCCGTGAAAATCCGTGTTTAAATTAAGGTTTGAACCAGGTTCGGCTCACCCTCTGGAAAAGGGCTTGAACTCCCTTCTAAAAATCCAATCCGCCTTAATCAGCCCCATCCGTCTCATCCGCGGGGCCTATTGCGGCCTTGGACGTTTTCGGAGAGTTTCGGCGTCGCGTACGCGGGGTTTCCGTGACGACCGCCCTCCGAATTGGATCAAAATGTTTAGAATCTCAGCATCTCACGCATTTCCTCAAATCTCCGGTCGATGTCTGCGCGGGTCGAGCGTTTCAGAGCGTCGAAGCTGAAGTCTTCGATCGTGAAACTGGCCGTCACGGTCGCGTAGATCATCGCTTTTTTGATCGTCTCAAAATCGCAGTTTTCCTGGGATGCCAAGTAGCCCATAAACGCGCCGGCAAAGCAGTCGCCCGCGCCAGTCGGCTCGATGACCTTCCGGGACGGGTACGCCGGGAAAACGCAGACTTTCCCCTCTTTGTTCTGGAAAAGGCTTCCATGCGCCCCTTTCTTGATGATGACGAAATTCGGCCCCATCTCCAGAATCGCGTCGGCACACTCAAAAAGGTCCGTCTTGCCCGCCAGAAGCTGGGCTTCCGAATCGTTCAGGATCAGACCATCGACCTTTTTCAGAACTTTGTCCAGTTCCGCGCGGGAGCCATTAATATAGTAGTCCATCGTGTCGGCCACGATCAGCTTCGGATCGATCGCGGACTCAATGACTTCCATCTGCGACTCCGGTGAATTGTTCGCCAGGAAAATGTACGGGCATTTTCTTGCCGCTTCGGTCAGATTCGGGTGGAACTCGACGCAGCAGTTCGGGCAGAACGAAAGGGTGGACCGGTTATTCATGTCGGCCTCGTAAACCGCTTCCCACGAAGTGGTTTTCTCGCCCGGCACGATCTGAAGATTTTCGATGTTAATATTATGGTCCTGAAGCATTTTGGAATCTTCGTCCTTCCAGTCCAAACCGCCGACCCGACCGGAAGCAAAGACTTTCGTGTAAAAGGACGCGCCGTAAGAGGCGTGGGAACCGGTGCCGCCGAGAACGTTTTCGCGCCGGGCGGTCTGCGTGTTGATCGTATCGAACGCAAACGAGCCAACGATGAGCAAATCAGCCATGAGTTTTCCCTCAATCTGAAAATGAAAAAGTCTGGAAAATAAAAAAACCTTGCGCGTATTTTAACTGAAAATGACTAAAAGTCAATCGGGGGTCAGTTCACTTCGTCAAATAAAGCGTGAAGAGCTGCAAAATCGAAAACCCGTTAAAGATCGCATGGGCGGTGAATCCGGGCAGGAGGCGCCGCGTCCGCCAATACAAGATCCCAAACACGAGGGCGATCGGGATCAGAGCGATAAAATCCGGCGCGCAGTAATTCTTGAGCGGAGCCGCCAGAGCCGCCTGGAGCAAGTACGTAACTTCCGCTGCCGCACCAAAACCAAGCGCTCCGAGGCATAAATCCTTCTTCCAGAACCGAAAATCCAGCCCGATTTCCCGCCAGTTCAGGCCGAGCGGTCCTTTCAGGAGCCAAATACTGAACACCAGGATCAAGATCGACGTGATGGCCAGCGTGCCGAACTGTATTCCAAGCTCGTGCTCCGAGGGGTAAGCAGGTGTGGCCGCCCGAAAATGAATAAACGAAAACATGATCGCGACCAGGATCACGCTGCGCCAGCCATTCCCGCGTTTTCTCCGGAAGATCTCCCGCTCCCGGGCGTCAAACCAGCCCTGAATGATGAGCCGAAAAATGAATTCTTCGAAAAACGGCGCCACCAGCGCAATGTACGCCGCCATGAACAAAAACTTGAGCGGCGAGGGATTCTTTTCGAGAAAAACCAGCGCAGAGTGCTCTGTCTGCGAGTCGTTTTCCTGTACCACTACGGCTTTTTTGGCCGGTTCTCCGCCTGATTTCCCGGTCGGATTTTCCTGCGTAAGGAACATCATGACCGCCAGCGCGAAAGACGGGATCGCCACGAACGCCCCGAGGATCAACAAGCATGTGTCCCCCCGCCACCGCGCACGATGTAGCGGATTCTGCTTTGGTAAAAGTCCTTTCCCTTCCGCGAGTCGAACACAAAGGAACGTCCACGTGATCAAAAACGCAATGAACGGAATCAGGACCAGGACTAACTCTGGTTTCTGCATTTTATTTTCTTTTCTTGAAAAAATTGGGGAAACGCTCCCGTGTGAGGGCTTGATTTTTTTATTCCTCTTCTTATAATACAGTATTAATCGTTTTTGTCAAGAAGGACCCGCGAATTACTTCGTCACTCATTCCTTAAAAGGAGGTTTTCATGCTGAATTTCCAATACTGCAATCCGGTCAACGTCGTTTTTGGAAAAGGCCAAATCGCGAAGCTGGCCGAACTGGTCCCGGCAGACGCCAAGGTCATGATGACTTACGGCGGCGGCTCCATCAAGCGCAATGGCGTGTACGAGCAGGTCATGGCCGCGCTGGCGGGCCGAAAAGTCATTGAGTTTGGCGGGATCGAGCCGAACCCGAAGTACGAAACCTGCATGAAGGCGGTCGATATTTGCAAATCGGAAGGGGTCGATTTCCTGCTCTCCGTCGGGGGCGGAAGTACGCTGGACGGGACGAAATTCATCGCCGCCGCCGCAAAATACACCGCGACCGAAGACCCGTGGGACATTTGCCTGAAGGGGACGCCCGTCACGGACGAGATTCCGATCGGCTGCGTGATCACACTCCCCGCCACCGGTTCGGAGATGAACGGCTGGGCGGTCGTTTCGCGCCTCTCGACGGATGAAAAACTCTCGTTCTGGAGCCAGCTCAGCTTCCCGAAATTCTCCATTTTGGACCCCGAGGTCACCATGTCGCTGCCGGAACGTCAGGTCGCGAACGGAATCGTCGATACTTTCGTCCACGTCTGCGAGCAGTACGTGACCCGGCCGGTCAACACGCCGATCCAGGACCGTCAGGCCGAAGGCGTTTTGCTCACGCTCATTGAGGAAGGGCCGAAAGCGCTTTCCGACCCGAAAAATTACGACGTCCGCGCGAATCTGATGTGGGCCGCCACGGTGGGTCTGAACGGCTGGCTGGCCAAAGGCGTCGTGGAGGACTGGGGCACGCACGCCATCGGGCACGAGATCACCGCCTTCACCGGCACGGACCACGGCAAAACGCTGGCGCTGGTCATGCCCGCCCTTTGGAAGTACCTCCGCCGCGAGAAAAAGGCGAAGCTCCTCCAGTACGCCGACCGCGTGTGGGGGATCCGCGGAGAAGACAAAGACGCGGTCATTGACGCCGCCATTGAAAAGACCGTCGAATTCTTCAAATCGGTCGGCTGCGACGCTTCCCGCAGCGCGTACGGCGTGACGGATGAAGTGATCGAGAAGATCGTGCTGGTGTTCGAGCGCCGCGGCACGAAAATCACCGAGTGCGCCATCGGCGCGCATGAGATCGGTGAGATCCTGAAACTCTGCGCGAAATAAACAAAACTACGGGGACGATGCTTCCAGCATCGTCTCTGCTTTCCCCCTTATACCTTTTTTCTCTAACCAAAGGAGTCAACCATGCTTTCCCGCCGTACCTTCCTCAAAACCGGCGCGGCTTCCCTTCTCGCCGCCGGCGCGTTCACGAACCTGGTTTCCGCTGCTGCGGAACCCGCTAAAGAGGGAAAATTCATCTGGGGCAATCTGCTGCATCTCGGCCGTAACATGTGGGGCGACGCTCCGACGGCCCTCGTTCCCAAATCCGGCAAACTGGTCTGCGACGATGCGGTCTGGGAGAAGATCACAAACGAAATGGCGGCCGCCGGGATGAACCTGCTGGTCATCGACCTGGGCGAAGGCGTTCAGTACAAGAGCCACCCGGAACTGGCCGTCAACGGCTCGTGGAGCATTGAGAAACTCCAGAAAGAACTGAAACGCCTGCGTTCCATCGGCATTGAACCGATCCCGAAGCTCAATTTCTCGGCCTGCCACGATATTTGGCTCGGCGAGTATTCGCACATGGTCTCGACGCAAAAATACTACGAGGTCTGCGCCGATCTGATCCAGGAAGTCTGCGAGATCTTCGACTCGCCGCGGTTCTTCCATCTCGGTTACGACGAAGAAACGGCCAATCACCAAAGCACCTACGAGTACGTCGTGATCCGTCAGGGCGAGCTGTGGTGGCACGACTTCCTCTTCTTCGTGGATCAGGTGAACAAGCAGAACGTCCGCCCGTGGATCTGGTCGGACTACATCTGGAATCACAAAGAAGAATTCCTGCAGCGCATGCCGAAGTGCGTCCTTCAGAGCAACTGGTACTACAGCAAGGAATTCGACCCCGCAAAGAGCAAGTACGTTCAAGCGTACCTCGACCTCGACAAAGCTGGGTTCGATCAGGTCCCGACCGGCTCGAACTGGGCCAACGACGAGAACTTCGAGGGGACCGTCGAGTTCTGCTCGAAGAATCTCTCGCCGAACCTTCTGAAAGGCTTCCTCCAGACCGCGTGGAAAGCGACGACGGAAGAATTTCTTGATCGGCAGCTCAAAGCCATCGAACAGGTGAAGACTGCGATGGATAAACTGAACGGAGCGAAGTAAAAGATTAAACCCAAAGAGTGCGCTGGAGGCCGTGCTCGGGGAATTTTACGCCCCCTTGACAGAGCACGGCCCGCGTGTTAAAATTAAAATCGAATCGTTTTTTCCTGCCTTTTTTCTCTCTAACCCAAGGAGCAAATCATGCTTTCCCGCAGAACTTTCCTTAAATCCGGAGCGGCCTCCCTTCTCGCCGCCGGCGCATTCACGAACCTGACCTCCATGGCCGCCGAACCCGCCAAAGAAGGGCAATTCATCTGGGGCAACATGCTCAACCTCGGCCACAACATGTGGGGCGACTCGCCGACCGCCTACACTCCCCCAAGCGATAAACTGCTATGCGAAGACGGCCTGTGGGAAAAACTCACGAACGAAATGCAGGCCGCCGGCTTGAACCTCCTCCTGATCGACCTGGGCGAAGGGATCCAGTACAAGAGCCATCCGGAACTGGCGATCGAAGGCTCCTGGAGCATCGAGAAACTCCAGAAAGAACTGAAACGCCTGCGCGGTATGGGCATCGAGCCGATTCCAAAGCTCAACTTTTCCGCCTGCCACGACACCTGGCTCGGCGAGTATTCCCGGATGCTCTCGACACAGAAATATTACGAGGTCTGCGCCGACCTGATCAAAGAAGTGTGCGAGATCTTCGACACGCCGCGCTTCTTCCATCTCGGCTACGACGAAGAAACCGCCAACCACCAGCGCAGCTACAATTACGTCGTGATCCGTCAGGGTGAATTGTGGTGGCACGACTTCCTCTTCTTCGTCGATACGGTCAACAAACAGAACGTCCGGCCGTGGATCTGGTCCGACTACTGCTGGAATCACAAGGAAGAATTCCTCAAGCGTATGCCAAAGTGCGTCCTTCAGAGCAACTGGTACTACGGCGCGAGTTTCGACCCGGAAAAGAGCAATTACGTTCAGACCTACCTCGACCTCGACAAAGCGGGGTACGATCAGGTCCCGACCGGCTCAAACTGGTCCAATGACACGAACTTCGGCGGCACGGTCGAGTTCTGCACGAAGAACCTTTCGAAGGAGCACCTCAAGGGCTTCCTCCAGACGCCGTGGCACGCAACGACGTCCAATTTTACGGAACACCACCTCAAAGCCATCGCGCAGGTGAAAGCCGCGAAGGAGAAGCTGAACTGAGCGAACGAAAGGGCGAAAACCAAAGAGTAAGCGCCACCCGTTTTCAACCTCGAATTTAAACACGGATTTTAACGGATTCAATGGATTCAATGGATTTTCACGGATTTTTAAAAAAGAGACGAAAGTCTTCTCTAAAGAAATCCTTTTAATCCTCCAAATCCGTGTAAATCCGTGTTTAAATCAAGGCTTGCGGCGTGCTGGGTCCTGTGCCTGGGAGACTATGCGCCCCTTGACAGAGCACGGCCCGCGTGTTAAAATTGGAATTGATTCATTTCCCCGCCTTTTTTCTCTATAACCCAAGGAGCAAATCATGCTTAACCGCAGAAATTTCCTCAAAACCGGCGCCGCCTCCGTTCTCGCTGCCGGCGCATTCACGAATCTGGTCTCTGCTGCCGCGGAACCCGCCAAAGAAGGGAAATTCATCTGGGCCAATCTGCTGCACCTCGGCTACAACATGTGGGGTGACGTTCCGACCGCCTACACTCCCAAGACCGACAAACTGCTCTGCAATGACGCGGTTTGGGAAAAAGTCACGAACGAAATGCAGGCCGCCGGGATGAACCTCATCGTGATCGACCTGGGCGAAGCCATTCAGTACAAGAGCCACCCGGAACTGGCGATCGAAGGCTCGTGGAGCATCGAGAAACTTCAGAAAGAGCTGAAACGCCTGCGCGGAATGGGGCTCGAGCCGATTCCGAAGCTCAATTTCTCGGCCTGCCACGATATATGGCTCGGCGAGTATTCCCGGATGCTTTCGACGCCGAAATACTACGAGGTCTGCGCCGATCTGATCCAGGAAGTCTGCGAGATCTTCGACACGCCGCGCTTCTTCCATCTCGGCTACGACGAAGAAACCGCCAACCATCAGCGCACCCTCGATTACATCGTGATCCGCCAGGGTGAACTGTGGTGGCACGACTTCCTCTTCTTCGTCGATACGGTGAACAAACAGAACGTCCGCCCGTGGATCTGGTCGGACTACTGCTGGAATCACAAAGAAGAATTCCTTCAGCGCATGCCGAAGTGCGTGCTTCAGAGCAACTGGTACTACGGTGCGAGTTTTGACCCGGAAAAGAGCAATTACGTTCAGACCTACCTCGACCTCGACAAAGCGGGCTTCGATCAGGTCCCGACCGGCTCGAACTGGTCCAACGACACGAATTTCGGCGGCACGGTCGAGTTCTGCACGAAGAACCTTTCGAAGGAGCACCTCAAGGGCTTCCTCCAGACGCCGTGGCATCCAACCACCGAAGAGCGCCTTGAGCACCACCTGAAAGCAGTCGCGCAGGTGAAAGCCGCGAAAGAAGCGCTAAAGTAACTAATACGGGGACGACGCTTCCAGCGTCGTCTCTTTAAAATTTTACCCAAGAAACTACACCATGAACTCACAAACTCTTCAAAAGTACGCAGAACTTCTCGCCCGCTGCGGACTGAACGTTCAAAAGGGGCAGGAAGTCCTCATCATCGCCGATTTGGACCAGCCGGAATTCGTCACGATGTGCGTGGAGGAGTGCTACCGCGCCGGGGCGAAAAAGGTTTTGGTGGACTGGATCCACCAGGCAGTCACGAAACTCCACTACGAAAACCAGACGCTCGAAACCCTTTCGACGCTCGAAAAGTGGCAGCTCGAAAAATGGGCGTGGCAGGCGGCGCAGCTCCCGTGCAAACTCTACATTGAATCGGAAGATCCGGACGGTCTGGCGGGTGCGGATCAGGAGAAAATCTCGAAAGCGCGTCAAAACCAGTTCCCGCTCATAAAACCGTTCCGCGACCAGATGGAGAACAAATACCAGTGGTGCATCGCAGCGGTTCCGGGAAAAGCCTGGGCGAAAAAAGTCTTCCCGGACCTGCCCGAGGCCGAAGCGGTCGAGGCGCTTTGGAAAGCGATCCTCTCAACTTCCCGCGCGCTGGAAGGCGACCCGCTCGAAAACTGGGCCGAGCACAACAAAAACCTGAAACGCCGCTACGACTACCTGAACGCACTGGGGTTGAAGTCCCTGCACTACACGAGCCAAAACGGGACCGATTTCACCGTGGGGCTGATCGACGGATGCAAGTTCCTGGGCGGCGGCGAGCTGACCACCGGTGGGAATTACTTCAACCCGAACATTCCGTCGGAAGAAATCTTCACCTCACCGAAGGCCGGCGAGGCGGAAGGGATCGTGTATGCGACCAAGCCGCTCTCTTACCAGGGGGCGTTGATCGAGAATTTCTGGGTCCGTTTTGAAGGCGGCCGGGCCGTGGAAGTTGGGGCGGAAAAGAACGTCGAGCTTCTACAGCAAATGATCGAAATGGACGATGGCGCGGCCAAACTCGGTGAGTGCGCGCTGATCCCGTTCGATTCGCCGATCAACAACACGGGGATTCTGTTTTTCAACACGCTGTTCGACGAAAACGCCAGCTGCCACCTCGCCCTGGGGCGTGGGTTCAGCAATCTCCTCGAAGGCTTTGAAAACCTGACGATAGAAGAGTGCAAAGAGCGCGGGATCAATAATTCAATGATCCACGTGGACTTCATGATCGGCTCGCGCGACCTCTGCATCACGGGCACGACCCGCGACGGCCGCGAGGTGGAGATCTTCCGCGACGGCGGCTGGGCGTTTTAAAACCCCATTTTTGTGAAGGGGTCCAACTTCCGAATCGTGAGAATTTTCCCCAAACGCAGAACGTCCTCCGCTTCAGAATTCCATTTAAACACGGATTTCCACGGATTAAAAGGATTTCCACGGATTTTTAAAGAAAAAAGGGGAACTTTTCCCTGAGTAATCCTTTGAATCCCTTTAATCCGTGGAAATCCGTGTTTAAATCTCGTGTTGAAGCGGGACTGGTACGGAGTTTAGCCCTCAGTTTATTTCTTTTTTTGTGTAGTTTTCCCATGCGTTATTTCGTTTTTTTCCTTCTTCTGTTTTCCTCGTTCACACTGGCCGCGGAGCCTGAGTTTGCCGAGTCACACGATCCCGCCCTTTACGGCAAAACGCTGAGCGTCCGAAAGATCGAAAACTCGCAGGGAACGTCCGATCTGGCCGTTCACGGAAACCGGCTTTTCGCCATCGGGCGCGGCCATTTGACCGTTTACGACCTGACGGACCCGAAAAACCCGCACGAAACCGCCACGATGTTCGGGATGGAGGAGCCGCGGCAGCTCGTCTGGTTCAAGGACAACCTTTTCATCACGGCGCGCATGGGTGGGCTTTACGTCGTGGACGTGAGCGAGCCGGACCTGCCGCGTCTGCGCTCGCACTACGACACGATGGAGCTGGCGACCGGGATCGTTTGCGGGACCGATCCGGCGAGCGGGCGTAACCTTGCGTTCGTCTGCCAGCGCCAGTTCGGCACTGAGATCATCGACATTTCGGACCCGAGCCACCTGAAAAACGTCAGTTTCGTCGTTTCCGGTGAGGCGCAATCGGTCGATCTGGAAAACGGCGTCCTGTACGCAGGAGACTGGGGGACGCGCAAGCTGACCATCATCGACGTGCGGAACCCGGAGCACGCGGAGATCATCTCGGAAAGCCCGATCGCGGGGCTGGGGGACGGCGTGTACGTCCGCGGAAACATCGCATACGCCGCCACGGGGCCGGACCACATCGAGCGCTTCCTCTACGACGTGAAGGGTCACGGGCTGGACGTTTTTTCGGTGGAAAACCCACGAAAACCCGTGCATCTCGGGCGGATCGACCTCCCCATTCAGGCTCAGCACGTTTTCCCTGACTTTTGGACCGTGACGGTCGATGAGCACGGAATGGCTTACGTCGCCGACACTTACAACGGGGTCTTCTGCATCGACGTGAAAGACCCGACCCGGCCCCAATGCGTGGCGAACGCGGTGCTTCCCAAAACGTCCAACGGGAGACCGGACCCGGCGGTGGAAGTGGTCGCGGGAGAAGGGATCCTGTACGCGGCTGGAATGAACGGCGGGATCTACATCGTGGAGGCTCCCGGGATCGCGCGCCCGGTTTCGAAGGAACGCAAAGCGCCGACTCTCGACGGGCCGGTCCTCCCGACTCTCGACCCGCTGGCGGATGTCCGCGCCGGCTTCGCCGTCCTCCCGACTCAGGGCCAGTGCATGGCCGCGGCCCCGTGGAAAGACGGGCTGGTTTGGGTCGCCGCGGGAACGGACGGGTTCCTGCTTGTGGACGTTTCGGCGGTTTCCGGCGGAGGAAAACCGGTCGTGAAAAAGACCTTCCCGATCCGGTCTTTCGCCTACGACGTGAAAATCGCGGGGAACCTGATGTTCACGGCCGAAGGTGAGGCGGGAACCGGAATTTACGAGCTGAAACCCAACGGCGAGCCAAAACGGGTCGGGCGTTTCGACCAGCTTCAGCCCGTGCGTCAGGTGGTCATTCAGGACCCGAAGAAGTGGCTGATCTCGAAGAGCGGGAACCATGCCGTGACCTTCCTCGACATTTCAGACCCGGCGCGCCCGCGAAACGCCTTCACGTTCCGCAATCCGTTCGGGATTTTGTACGGCCGCGACGTCGTGGAGACGCCGTCCCCCAGCGGAATGGTGGCGCTCATCGCCATGACCAACGGGATCGTCTGGTTCGACTGCACCGGCGAAACCCCGTGCGTGAAAACGACCTCGTACGACCCGCGCGTCTGGTTCAATCACGGCGCGTGCCTGCACCGCGGCCAGTGGTACTTTTTCGCCGATCGGGGCTTCCGCCTGATGGAAGAGTGCGACGCGCGGAAACTCGATGACGTTTCGTTGCACGTCTGCAAAGACGCGGCCGGAAAACCGCTTTCGGCTTTTGGGAAATGCGTCTCGAACGGAAAAGAAATCGTGTTCACCAATCGCCGCGAGGGAGAAATCGCATTCATTGACGTGAATGACCCGGAGGAACCGAAAATCACGCGGCGTTTTACCGTGCACGCCCACCCGGAAATTCCGGTCTTCGTGAACGGGAAAGCCATCATTCCCTGCGGTCACGCGGGATTGATCGTGGAGAAATGAGGTGCGTTCCGTTTACCGGTTCGCCTCAAATTGCAGTTCCGTCCCGAGTGGGGCGAGTGCGTACTTCTGCATCATGCGGCAAAAAACCTCCGCGCCGCGGCGTTCACGTCCGCCAAGCCGGTAGCGAATTTTCCGGACGAGGTACTCCCGGCAGAGATTCAGCTCCCAATTCTGATTTTGGGACGTCGAAAGGACCACCTCATCCATTTCGACCTGACTTCGGGCACGGACCTCGTTGAAAAGATCAGAAAGCCGATCCAGATCCGCCTCGGGCCGGGCGAACCAGCTCGCGTACACGAACGGTAGGCCGGTCCACTGGGTCCAAACCTGGCCCAAGTCATAAATACCCGAGAATTCTTCGCATTGGTGCGGCATTCTCAGCGCTTTATCGCCGATGAGCAGGATCCCATCCAAGTCATTTTCACGGCCGATCTCAACCAGTTCTTCACGGTTTTCTTTCATCGAAAAATCCACGTTTTCGCTCGCGTCAAAACCGCAGCCAAGCGCCTCGCCAATGCTGAACGGGACGAACTCGGCGTTGAATTTCCAGTACTCGGCCGCGCATATCTGCAGCATGGCGCTGCTCGACCGGGACGCGGGGTCCAGGCCGATCCGGTTCATCTCGCCAAGGGGCCGAAAAGCCACGAACTTGATGCTCCAAACGGGGCCTTCGCTCGCGATGCAGACATCCGAGACCTGACACAGTTCCGGGTGACGAATCGCTTCCGCGACGGGAATTAGAGCCGCGTCGTAACGACCGGCGACCAGATCCTCCGCGAGGCGTGACGGCACGGCAAGTGACTCTTCGACGCTGAGGTTCTGACTGGCCGCCACGGTTTTGAGGTTCCACGTCAAGGGAGACGCGTTGAGAAATTGAACTGAGCCAATGCGGAAATGCGTGGGTGAAAAATCGTTGCTCGTCATTTGTCGATCTTGATCGAAAGCTCTTTCATCTGTTTGTCGTCCACGAATCCCGGCGCGCCGCTCATCAGGTCGGTCGCCCGGGCCGTCTTCGGGAAGGCGATCACGTCGCGGATCGAGTCGAGACCGGCGAAAATCATCGTCAGACGGTCAAGACCCAGCGCAATACCACCGTGGGGCGGAGCGCCGAAACGAAGCGCGTCGAGCAGGAAGCCGAAGCGGTCTTTCGCGGTTTCCTCGTCGATGTTCAGGAGCTTGAAGATCTTCTGCTGGAGCGCGTTATCGTGGATTCGGATGGAGCCGCCGCCCGCCTCGAAGCCGTTGATCACGATGTCGTACGCCGCGGCACGGCACGCACGCGGGTCGGAATCCAGCAAATATTCGTCCTCCGGAAGCGGCGCGGTGAATGGGTGATGCACGGCGACCCACCGGTTTTCCTCGTCGTCCCACTCGAGCATCGGGAAATCCACGATCCACGAGAAACTGAACGATTTCGGGTCATAGAGTTTCAGTTCTTTGCCCAGTCTGCGGCGCAGGCCGTTCAGCGCGCGGCAGCTCGTCTCGAACGTGTCGGCGATGATGAACGCGATGTCGCCGTCTTCCATCCCCAGACGTTCCTTGAAGCGGGCGAGGAAATCTGCGTCGAAGAATTTCGCGATCGGCGCCTGAAGCGTTCCTTCGGCCCCTTTGAAGAACGCGAGGCCTTTCACGCCGAAGTTTTCTTTCGCCCACGAGGTCATTTCGTCGATCGTTTTGCGCGAGTATTTGTCGGCCGCGCCCTTCGCGACCACCGCACGCACGCGGTTTCCGGCGTCTGCCGTCGAGCGGAAAACGCTGAATTCGCACTCTTTCGCCAGGTCGGTCAGGTCAATCAGTTCCATCCCGAAGCGCAGGTCCGGGGCGTCGTGGCCGTAACGCTCCATCGCCTCGGCGTAGCTCATGCGCGGAAGCGGGAGCTGAAGGTCCATTCCCAGGACTTCTTTCGCGAGGCGGGCGATGAGGCCTTCCATCATCCCCATCACGTCGTCCATCTTCACGAAAGCCATTTCCATGTCGATCTGGGTGAATTCCGGCTGGCGGTCGGCCCGGAGGTCTTCGTCACGGAAGCACCGCGCGACCTGAACGTAGCGGTCGAAACCGGCGATCATGAGGAGCTGCTTGTAGAGCTGCGGCGACTGCGGAAGCGCGTAGAATTTCCCGGCGTGAATACGGCTCGGAACGAGGTAGTCCCGCGCCCCTTCCGGCGTGCTGCGGCCAAGCATCGGGGTTTCCACTTCCAGGAAGCCCTGCTCGTCGGTGTAGTCACGCATGATTTTCACGATGCGGTGCCTCAGGGCCAGCGCCTTCTGCATGTCGGGGCGGCGCAGGTCGAGGTAGCGGTACTGCAGGCGCACGTCTTCGCTCGGCAGATCCGGGATCCCGGGCTGGACCGGCGGCACGTCGCTGCGGTTGAGAATGGTCAGTTCCAGCGGCCGGATCTCAATTTCACCGGTCGCCAGAGCGCGGTTTTCGCCCCCTTCCGGACGGCGGATCACTTCACCCTTGACCTGAAGAACGAACTCCATGCGGCACGTGCGCACCTTCTGGAGCAAGGCCTCGGCCTCCTCGGGGGAGTTGCCGGCATCGGGGGAGAAAGTGACCTGGGTGATCCCGTAACGGTCGCGCAGCCAAATAAAGGAAAGACCGCCCTGGTCGCGCTGATGGTCGAGCCACCCGCAAAGGGTGACGATTTGCCCGGCGTTTTCTTTGCGAAGCTCGCCGCAAGTATGAGTTCTGTACACAGTACGCTCCTAACGTTTCAAGTAAAGTCTGGAAATCTGCAAAAACTAATCTCTATAGTTTACACCAGAGCGAAAAAAACGCAAGGAGGGGGGATTTTAAATTATGAATTGAGAATGATGAATTATGAATTGGGGATGAAAGACGACGCTGGAAGCGTCGTCCCCACATTTAATTTGAAAAATATTGGACCAGTTTCTCCGAAAACTCGCGCAGGGCGCAGGCGCGGTGGCTGATGCACGCCTTGATTTCGGGCGCAAGCTCGCCGAACGTCTTGTGGTACTCGACGATCTCGAAAAGTGGGTCGTAGCCGAAGCCGTTCGAGCCGTGGCGTTCAGTGAGGATCCGGCCGTAACAGTAGTTTTCCGCCTCGGCGACGATTTTTCCTTCCGGGTCGCTCAGAGCGATGTGGCAGACGTACCGCGCACCTCTTTTTTCCGGAGGCAGATCCCCCAACTCGGCCAGGAGTTTGTCGTTATTGGCCTCGTCGTTCTTTTCGCGCTCGGCAAACGGTTTGCCCGCGTACCGGGAGGAATACACCCCGGGGCGGCCGCCAAGGGCTTCGACTTCCAGACCGCTGTCCTCGCCGATGACCCAGGCGTTGAGGATCTTCGCCTGCTCGATGGCTTTCTGGCGGGCGTTCTCGGCAAAAGTCTTGCCGGTTTCCTCCACGTCGATGGAGTTCGGGTACTGGGAGAGATCGTGAATTTCGAAGCCAAGCGGGGCCAGAAGGCCGATCAGTTCCGCCTTTTTCTTTTGGTTGTGACTGCCGAGGACGAGCGGGGGATACTTCATGGGAAATCCTTTAAATATGAGGGGATTTGAGGGACGTTTTTCGTTACGTTCCTGATTATTTTCGCATTTTTTCTGAAAATTGGAAGGGGGACCCCCTGCGGGGACGACGCTTCCAGCGTCGTCTTTTAATTTTGAATTAAGAATTATGAATTATGAATTACTGACGACGCTGGAAGCGTCATCCCCGTAAAAAGAGCCAATCCCCAAAAATTTTTTCCTTTTTTTTCCTTTTTTTAAGATTTTTTCCATGATTTTTCTCTAAACTGTGTATAATATTACATTACAGAATAAGAATACCAACTCGTTTTGGAGAGGAAATATGCTTAAATCAGTGAGTAAAATGGCTGCTTTTATGAAATCAGGGCGTGGGCACGGTCTGCGCCTTCTGGGAAGTTTTTCTCTTGCTTTCGTTTGCGCTTTGGCGGGGATTTTGAACAGTGCGCAGGCCGAGGACGTTTCCGGTACGGTGAGCATCGCTCCCGGAACCGACAACAGTACCAACTATAATTTTGTCGGGAATGCCGGAACGATAAACGTCAGCACGACAAACGCTCACGTTTATTTAAGGGGCACATTCACTACCGCAGCCGGCGGCTCCGGGACGATCAACGTCACGGGAAATAAAGGCCAGGGCAACACCGGCCCTGCGCTTTGGTTATACAAAGATTTTTCCGGTTTTTCCGGTACCGTTACCATCGGGAACGCCGCGAGCAGCCAGCTCGCCCGCGACTGGATCGTTTTCAACGAGAACGCCAAAGGAAGCGAGAACGCGCACTGGGTCTTTAACACCGGCACTAACTCCGGAATTCTGCTGAATGTCGGGCCGGTCAAGTTCGGTTCTCTCTCTGGTTCCGGTATCGTGCGCGGCAGCACGGGGGTCACGGTCGGCGCCCTGACCACCGCCTCGGACGTGGACGTTTTTGACGGTCTGTTCACGCAGATGTTAGGTGGCGGTTCTAATTACACCGTCGAGAAAACCGGCGCCGGAACATGGATCTGGACCGGAAACATCATTCCTGACTTGAATGCATTTAACACTGGCGGGGTATATGATTCCAACCAGATCGGAACGCTGAAAGTCACCGGCGGTACGCTTCAGATCGGCGACTACGGCCACAAGTACACCGACGGGAATCTCTACTACTCCGCGGGCGCGACGGGGGACGGCGTCCTTGGCAAAGGGGTAGCGGGGACTGGGACCGCGACCGTGGATAAAATCCTTCCTCTGCAATATCATAAAAACGGCACCGAACTGGCGGACTCCAACCCGATCCAGGTCACGAACGCCACGCTGGCTTTCGGTCTGGCCAAAAATTCGGACAACAGTGACACGGAGATCGCCAACGCCATAACGCTCACCAACGGCACGATCTCCAACGTGAACCCCAACTCGACGGTCGCGCTGACGGGCAAATTGACCGGTTCGCTGGTCGCAGGCGGCGGAAACGTGAAAATCACCGGCGCCGAGAACGCGATCACGTCTTACACCGCAGCGGCGGGCACGCTGATCATCGACCCGGCCACGAATTTCTCGACGGCCGCTTCCACCGCCATCACGATCGGCTCCGGCACGATCCAGCTTCCGGCCGGGAAGACGTACAACAACCCGATCACGTTCACGGCGACAGACGGCGTTCTGGATCTTTCGACTTCTACTGGCACCGCCGGGGATGCGGTAGCCGACGTTCGACTGGCCGGCCAGGTTTCCAGTACCGCGGCGGGTTACGGCACGATCTTCCTTCACGGCAACAAAGGAAAGAGCAACACGAGCAGGGCCCTGCTCGTTGGTGACTTCCTGAAGGATTTCAAAGGCACGGTCCAGGTCGGCGAGAGCGTCCACAACGAAGCCAGCCGCGACTGGCTCGTCATTGACGGGACCGGCACGGGCAGCAGTTCCGCCACGTTCGACCTTCACACGGGATCGGCTGATTCGGGTATTCTGCTCCGAACCACCAGCCCGGTGGATTTCGGCTCCCTCACGGGAAATGGGCGAGTACGTCTTGACAACGTAAACCGTGCGGTCAGCGTCGGTGCGCTCCTCGCAAACGAAACGGACACGGCGGTTTTTCACGGTTCATTTACCAGAAACGGCAACATGGGTGCGTTTGATTTTACCAAAGTCGGCAAGGGAACCCTGATCCTGTCCGGCAGAGGAGGACATGGCGCGAACCTGTTCCGAACCGTAAACGTTACTGAAGGGACGCTTCAGTTCGGTGACCTGGGCCACACGTACGGCGCGAACGATATGATCTATAATGAGGGTGCGCAAGGCACAGGCGCCGGGACCCTGATCAATAATATGCTTCCGACCAGCGTGAATCAGGAAGAGGGTGGGCAACCGGTCAACGTCAGAACCAACGTTACGATCGCAGAAGGCGCCAGGGTGAACTTTGCGCTGGCGTCCGACTCGGAATCCGGCGCGGACTTCAACTTCACCACCGGCGGGTCCATAGCAAATCTGAACCCGAACACCACGATCACGCTGAGTGGCTGGCACACCGGCAAAGCGATTCTCGAGACCGGGCGGTTTTACCTGAAGAACGGTTACAGCGAAGCGGCCGGGACATCCACGACGATCAATGACGGCGCGACGTTCGTCGTCGGGAATAACACTTACCTGCGTTTATTCCCCATTACGGTCAATGAGGGCGGAACGCTGGAATTTACCGCCGACCGCACGGGCGGCTGCTCTGCTGCGCTCACCTTCGAAGAGGGAAGCCAACTGGTCAGTCTGGCAAGTGATTTGGTAATCAACCAAAGTGTCGGGGGAACAGGCGTGACCGTCAAAGGCGGGACCATTAACTTTACCAGCAGTAACAACACGCTGAAAAAGTGGGACATTGATCAGGGAAAGGTCGTTTTCGGTGAAAATGTTTCGCTGACCAATGCGACCTCGTTCGACTTGGCCAGCGGTACGGCCATTCAGATCAAAAGAGAACATACCATCGGCGGAGGAAATCCGATAACGGCCACGTTCACCATGGACAACGCGACCATTCAGGCGGATAAAAATGTTACCGTCTCGGGAAAAGCGACAGGCTCGTTCATCAAAACCGGTGAAGGTATTTTGGCGTTTAACAATAATCAAAACGCGGTAACCAAAGTGACCGCCAAAGAAGGAACCGTTCAGATTTCTCAAGCAACTCAACCCCATATCACGGTAGTCCTTGACGGTGGCCAATATACCGCGCCAGGCAGCCAGAACATTAATATTGAAGGCACTGAAAATGGCGGGGTGCTCAACTATAATCCCACGTCGTACATTCAGTCCCTCAAAAACGCGCAGGGCGTGGAGACTGCTAAGATCACCCTGAATCATAATGAAGCGCAGGGCCAAATCATGCACGGCCTCAACATGGGCGGCAATCTGGATTCCATCAATCCCGGCTTTGCGAAGGACTTCCATGGGACCATCAACGTGGAGGGCTACTCGATCGTTTCGTTCGGGCTCGAGAAAGATAACGGCGCCATCATTAATTCCGACTACACCGACATCACGATGAACCTGAACACTCCGGACGATGCCTACAGCGGCATTTACCTCGCTCGGCCCGGCCTCAAGGCACAGTTAGGCGACATTTGCGGCGACGGCTTAGTCATGACGGGCGTCGATGGCCGCACCGGAACCTTTACGATCCAGGTCGGCGACAAAGTTCCGGCAGGCGAAACCTCGTCGTTCACCGGCGCGTTTGCGGACAAAGCCAATAATCAGGCGGGAACTTCCATTCTGAACGTTGAAAAAGTCGGCGACGGTACGTGGGTTTGGGACGAATCGAAGAAAAACGCCTCGAACATCGATAATTACGTCACGAATCTGACCGTCTCCGACGGTGAACTGGTTCTGGCGCGTAAGAGCGGCCTTTCCTCGGCCAGGAACGTGACGGTCGCCGACGGCGCGATCCTTTCCATCGCCAACGCGGGACAGGAAATCGTGAATGGTCTGACGCTCGATCCCAACGCCACGCTTCAGTTCGCGCTTTCAAGCGACCCGCTCAAGACCGGGCGTCTTTCCGTCCCGACGATCACGCTGGATTCGTCCTCTAACGTGGCTTTCAGTTACGATAGTGATTTCCTTGCGAATATTGAGGAGGGGTTGACGCTTCCGCTGATGAACCTCGAAAACGAGAACTCGCTTTTCACGACCAAAATCACCAATGCGCTCGCGAGTGATGTAACCCTGAGTAATTACTTCAGCCTGGTTCAGGATGGGCTTTCGTTCGCGTTGGTGGCGGAAGGCAGCTACAGCGGCGTTCCGGAACCGTCCGCGTGGCTTCTGCTTCTGCTCGGTCTGCCGTTCCTTCGCCGCAGAAAGTAAGTGGTTTTCAAGAGACGTAAAAAGTTTCGAGAGAAAGGGGGCCGAAAAGAGACGACCCCCTTCGTTTTTGGGCTTGACAGAAACCGCATTAATAAAAAAATCTCCCGGATAGCGTAATCCCAGGGGGGCAATGGATTCGGCGGCTATACCGGGAGCGATTGGACGTGTTAAGAAGTGACCTTTTTGTCACTTGAATTACACAAACTATAGCGATTTCACGCCCGAAAGTCAAGTGCAATTTCTGAAAAATCCGAAAAATTTTCAAAACTTTTCCCTTGGACCCTTGCATTTTCGGAGAAATTGGGTATTATTAAGAGATTACAAAAAAGTCAATTTGCGGGAATGATGTTTCCAGCTTTGTCATAACAGAAACCCTTCACTCAATTTAAAATGCTTTCCCAACTGGTCCTGGATATTTACGAAGGCTCCACCCCTTTACGGCATATCGTCCTGAATGAGGCGGAATATATCGTGGGACGTGATAATTCCTGTCAGATTTGCCTTCAGGATTCCGAGGTTTCCCGGCGGCATTTCGTTTTACGTCTGGAACCTTCTGCAGAAAGTCCAAAGTCCGTTCCCAAAGTTTTTCTCGACGACCTTCACAGTACGAACGGAACGCTTGTGAATGGACATCCGGTCCAACAGTGTCAGCTGCGGGCGGGTGACCGTGTTCAGGTTGGCAAAACGACTCTGGTTCTTGACGTTCAGAGGATCTACAAAGAAGAAAAGCAGGACTCCCCGAAAACAACCGGAACGACTGCCGCTTCCGGGTCAACCGCAAACGACGTAATCCGTCAGACCGACACGGTTAGTACGGGTTCATTGCTTGGCCCGCGTGATCAAGGGGCTTTTTTTGATCCGGGATTCACTCCCGTTCCTGACTCGGACCTGGATGAAGTCGATGTGACAGTTGGTTCCGCCGAGGCTCAAGACAAGATACTTCGGACGATTTCTCATACAGAGGGCGAAAAACTGCTCTCACCGGAACGAACCGAAAAACTGAAAGCAGATGGTTCTTGGGCGCACCGTGCGCAGGGTTTTTTGCATCTTCTTTACGAAATGACCCTCTCCATTAGCCGCTGCATGGACATTGACCGTCTGACCGCTGAGCTTTTGGATTTGATTTTCCAGTGGGTTGACGCGGATCGTGGTTGTATTCTGGTTTTCGACAGTTCGTCAAACCGTCTGATTCCCCGGGCGAAAAAAGTCCGTGACGAATTCAAGGATCAGCGTTTGATCATTAGCAAATCAATACTGGATTACGTACTTGAGCATCGTGAAGGTGTCTGGACAAGCAACGCTCAGGATGATGAGCGCTGGGACGATGCGGAGAGTGTTCTTTCGGTCGGGATCCACGAAGCGATTTGTGTTCCGCTTCAGGGCCGATATGGAATCGTCGGCGCGATTTACCTCGACACGTTCTCGCAAACGGACGGTGTTACGAGGGAGCCGCACCGTTTCGGCGAGGATTATTTAAAGCTTATGATCACAATCGCCCATCATACAGCCATTGCAGTTGAGGACACGCGGTACTATCGCGGAATGATTCAGGCGGAACGTCTGGCGGCGATTGGACAGACCGTAGCCACACTCTCACATCACATCAAAAACATTCTGCAGGGGATCCAGGGGGGCAGTTACCTCATTCAGACCGGGCTGGAAACACACAAAGAAATTTTCGTCGCGAAGGGCTGGAAAATCGTGGAAAGGAACCAGAACAGGATTTCTGCGCTCATTCTTGATATGCTCACGTTCAGCAAAGAACGAAAGCCCGAACTCGTGGAAGAAAACATCAATCACGTCGTTCATGAAGTCGTGGACCTGATGCGGGACCGTGCCGCACGTCACAATGTGATTCTGGTTTGGCAACTGGATGAAACAGTTCCCAACTCGCTTTTCGATCCCGAGGCAATTCATCACGCCGTTTTGAATCTGGTCACGAACGCAATCGACGCAGTAGCCGAAAAACTGGAAGAAGACCGCGTCAAAGAAGACCAAAATACGAACGCTGATCCGTCCCAAACGGTACGCTATGATGAGCCGGAATCGGTTTTCTTCGATGGTAGTCATATCTTCGACGAAAGCGATAAAGACGACGGGACCCTGATCGACCCCGGAAATGAATCGGGAAGCGATGTCACGCAGCCTTGCGGTCAAATCGACGTCTTAACCCAGTATGACGCAAGCAAAAACGTGATACGAATCCTTGTAAAAGACACAGGCCCGGGACTCACGAAAGAACAGGTGGCGATGATATTTCGCCCGTTTGAATCAACCAAGGGAAACCGGGGAACGGGCCTTGGATTGCCGGTTTGCCGCAAGATCGTGCAGGAACACGGGGGAACGATCCACGTGGAGCAGCGCACACCGCACGGGTGCAGATTCATCATCACGCTCCCCGTGATTCGGGAGTCCTGAACTTCGGGGTGCCCTGCCCGTCAAAAGAGGGTTCTTACATTAAATCTTTAAGCCTGGATTTCAGTTCCGTGTAGTGGAAAAGCCGATGGTAGTCCATCAGGCCGGAAATCGCCCACGACTGAAAGACTTTCTTGCCGGCTTCGACCAGTACCGCAATCGGGTTCAGACCGCCCACGACGATCGCACCGAGGTAGCCATCACTAACGGGAACTCCGAGGATGGACTGATTCGGGAGCCCAAACTTGAGAAACCCGCCCAGCCCTATTTTATTCATACGCTCGATGATCCCTTCCACACGCGGCCGGCTTTCATGAGGCAGTTCCCGGAATGCCGCGCCGATCAAGCCATTCCCGGTCCGCAGTGCGTCCCGGTAGTTCGTCATTCCCGCCCGGATGAAAATCGCCAGTGGGTCCACCGTCGTCGCGTTATAATTGATGATTTCCGTGAATCGGGAGGGTTTCCCGTTTTTCATTTCAAGCAGACCGCTGAATCGGGAGGTCATGGGGATCCCGTGCTTCAGCAGAACACCATTGAACGTAACAGAGCAAACGGTACAAAAGCCGCAGTGGCCCTCCGGGATGGTCACTCCGTTCCAGGTCATACCAGGTTTGAGAAGAGAAACCAGCTCACCCATGGCATACCCCTGACGGAAAACTTCGTACACGTCATCGATGCACTCATAAAAGTCTGCAATCGGCAGGAGCGACATATTAACAATGACACCACCGGAACAGGTCGGCAGATCAAACGTCATTCGGTACGTCATTATATCGATTTTGGCCGAAAGGTACGCAAGCCGTGTGGTCGTGTTGGCCCCTTCCAGCTCGCGCAGCCCGGCACTCGTGATGATCCGCCCTTTCCTTCCGTGAGGCTCTGTCAGCCCTTGCTCGTCGAGGGTTTGAAGGTACATACGAACGGCCCTGCCGCTATAATGCACACCGGCATTCTGCAGAATTTCCACGATTTGCGAAGAGGTCAAAAGTTTGCCTTCTTCTTTGAGGACCCGAAGGATCTCGGTCTTTTTTCGGTCTTTTTTATCCATTAGTTCAAAAACAGATCAAAAAGTTTTTGAAAGAGGTTCCTCAAAAAAAACGCCGACGTAGAGGGAGCGCCGACGTTTTTCATACAGGATCCAAAAACTAAATCAGGTTAAAACCGGAACTCAAACAACGCCTTGAGCCATCATGCTCTTCGCGACTTTCAGGAAGGCGGCGATGTTCGCGCCAGCGACCAGATTGCCCTTCATGCCGAATTCTTCAGCGGCGCCAGTGCACTGATCGTAAACCGCGTTCATGATGCCGTGCAGTTTCTGATCGACTTCGTCGAACGTCCAGCTCAGGCGCATGCTGTTCTGGGACATTTCAAGCGCGGAGGTCGCAACACCACCGGAGTTGGCGGCTTTGGCGGGACCGAACGCGACGCCGTTGCCCTGGAACGTGGCGATGGCTTCCGGAGTACTCGGCATGTTCGCGCCTTCAGCGACGAATTTCACGCCGTTCTTGACCAGCGCGGCGGCTTCGTCGCCGTTGATTTCGTTCTGCGTGGCGCACGGGAGAGCGATGTCGCACGGAATGCTCCAGATGCCACGGCAGCCTTCGACGTACTGCGCGGACGGAACGGCGTCGATGTACTCTTTGATACGGCCGCGGCGGCCCTCTTTGATCTCTTTCACGACGTCGAGGTTAATGCCGGCTTCGTCAACGACGTAACCATTGGAGTCGCTCATCGCGATGACTTTCGCGCCGAGGCTGGTCGCTTTCTGGTTGGCGTAGATCGCGACGTTTCCGGAACCGGAAATGAGGACTTTCTTGCCGTTCCAGTCCGTTCCGGCGTCCTGAAGCATACGGGTCGCATAATAGACCAGACCAAAACCGGTGGCTTCCTTACGCGCCAGCGAGCCGCCCCACTGGAGGCCTTTACCGGTCAGAACGCCGGTGAAGGAGTTGGTCAGGCGTTTGTACTGGCCATACATGAAGCCGATTTCACGGGCGCCGGTTCCAATGTCGCCGGCCGGGACGTCCGTGTCGGGGCCAATGTGACGGAACAGCTCGGTCATGAAGCTCTGGCAGAAATTCATCACTTCGAGGTCGGTCTTGCCTTTGGGGTCGAAGTCGGAACCGCCTTTTCCGCCGCCGATCGGGGTGGTGGTCAGAGCGTTTTTGAAGATCTGCTCGAAGCCGAGGAATTTGATGATCCCAAGATAAACGGACGGGTGGAGACGAATGCCGCCCTTGTACGGACCGATGGCGGAGTTGAACTGGACGCGGAAACCACGGTTCACCTGGACTTCACCATTGCGATCGACCCACGGGACGCGGAACATGATCTGGCGCTCCGGTTCGACGATACGGTCAACGATTTTGGCCTTTTCGAATTCGGGATACTTCGCGATAACCGGTTCAATGGTTTCGAGAACTTCTTTAACGGCCTGGTGGAATTCAACTTCACCGGCGTTGCGCTTGACGACAGTTTCCATCACGGAATCCAAATACTGAGACATTTTATGCTCCTTCGTATTCAAAAAGGTCTGGTTCTGAAAAGAACGTAATTAAAAATTTCATGTTGGCTCTTGGGACGCTTCCCTCAAGTACACGATCATTTTAACACTCAGGGAGAAAAAATCAAGAGGGATTGCGGCAATTTTTTGCCAATAAACTCGCAAAACCGGCACTTTTGCCGCGATCAATGGACTTTAACGGCTTTTAGCGGCAAATCAGCGGCAAAAGAGCGGCAAGAAATTTGAAATTTTTTTTCTCAAGAAGTACCTCTGAGGGGTAAATAGTCCGTTCCATCGAATGGATTCACGCCTCTTGGAAGAGAGCGCATTTTTTCAGCGGCTTCGGCCCAATCGTCTTCGGAAACGCTTTCGATCGCGGCCTTGATTTTGGGCCACGAATACGTATATTCCTGGATCGATTCCAGGAACGCTTTCACAAAAGCAAGGCTTTCCTGAACGCCCAGCGTTTGCCCCGGTACGGTTTTCTGGAAAAATTTGTTGAAATCATCACTCACGGCCGGGTCCGCAGACATTTCGCCCTTAAAAAGGAACGGATCCATGTCGCTGCAAAAACACAGCAATTCATCAGAAGGGTTGGTTCTTCCGCAATAATCTAACGCGAAAAACATCAGATAGTAAATTTCTTTTTGATTCATTTGGTTAGTTCGATCGCCAAAGGACCCATTAAAACAAAGACATTAAAAAGATCATAATGATAATTAGAAATAAGCAGCCACAACACCCTTGAGCGGTTGTATCTTCCGCAGGTTTCTGCTGGGAAACATTGGATTGACTATAACTTACTTTTACCTCTGGTTCCTGGTTATTAAGGATAATCTGGATTGTCACTGGCTCCGACACTTCTGGATCAGTCTGCACTTCGGATTCCTCTCCTTCGGAGATTATTTGCACTACAGGCTCCGGCCTCTTTGGAGCTGACTGTACCGTCGGCTCCGGACGTTTGGAAAAGGGCCTGATCGGAGGCTCAGGGCGTTTGGATGAGGATTGAACTGCCGGCTCGGGACGTTTCGGGCGAGGCAATACCGGAGGTTCGGGTCTTTTCAGCGGCGGCAGTGGGGGCGGCAGCGGGACGGCACGGGCCGAGCGTTCTTTACGCAGCTGTGCGTCATATTCCGCCTTTTGTTCCGGGTTCAGCAGGGCAACTCGGGCTTGGGCCAGTTCATTCAGAATTCTTTGAGATTCCTCTGCGTGCGGCCCCGTTTGAAACGTTCGTACATACGCCATTTGCCGGTCGGCCGCGTTGGAAATGGCTTTTGCATTGGACTCAAAGCAGCGAAGCGACAGCAAACTGTAATAGTTAATGGGGCGTTCTTCCGGCGAAATGCCGAGCCATTCGTGATACGGATCAAAGTCTGCCATCGAAAAAATCTCTTAATGGTAAATGATTTCTAACAGGAGATTATATTCTATCATATTTACAAATTTTGTCAAGAATTTCTTAATGGATTTTAGAAATATCACAGAAAAATTTTTGAAAAAGAAAAGAGGGCAATATCCCTGTCAAGCGGGAGAAAAACCTTTCACGCCTGCCAAAGAAACCATTACAAAAAAGATAAGATGATTATGATGAGAATGACCATAAAAAAGCATCCGCAGCAACCGTTGCACCCATCTGAAGTGATTTTTGATGTATCCGTCGCGTTAGTAAATTCCAGCTTTTCCATCAAATCATTAAACTCTTCCTGCTTCTCTAATGGAAGAAATGACATTTTCACGTTTTGTCCAAGAATGTCGGCGAAATGATCGGCAATATCTTCACTGCCAAAAAGGAAGGCCAATTTCTGATTTGATTTTGTGCGTATTTCCAGTTTGAAGAATTCCAGGACACGTTTTTTTTCATCGTATTTATGCCGTGGATCTCTTTCTTCCCCTTTGCTGGTACACCTCCAGGCTGAATCAATTATCTTTACCCCCCGGGGGACACGGCTTTTAGCAAGATAAACCCTCGAAATTCTTAAATCCAGACTGCAATGGGGAACGATTTCACTTTTATCCTGATTTCTTATGATGACGAACGAGGGATAAATATAAATACCTTCCTCCTTTTCCGTTCCTAAAAAGAGATAAGGTTTCACAGATTGAAAAGCATCCAGATGACCAACGGAAGTCTGGCATTTTTTCAATTTAAAGTTTGATACATTGTATTGATCATTTTCGCCTTGATACAACTCGACGGGATATTCCTCGGCAATTTTCCAAACAGACTGAGTCACCTCAATGCGCTGTTTTTCAATCATATCTTTGAGGGAATTCCATCTTTCACGCTCCGGCGGCTTAAAAAAGAAAGAAATACTCAAAAAGAACTGCCTGTCAAACGCTTTCACACGGTGGAGATTCCTCTGCAGTTTTCTCAGAAGTGCGGAATATTTTTCCGATGGAAATAACTGATACCATAGGGAAGAGAGCCCAAACTGAAAACCATCCAGCTTTGTTTTGCTTTTTTCAATCATGGACGCAAGCAGATTTTTTTGATCATAAACCTTCTGAATTTTCCTGCAAGCATCCTCTAAATCAGACTGATTCCGATAGTTCGTTTGGAGGTCCTTTGAATCCAATTTTATACTTTGATACGTGTCCGAAAGAGAATAAACTCCGACTTCCGGCTCTGGACGTTTGGCGGCGGAATGGACCGTGGGTTCCGGCCTTTTTGGGGTTGAATAAACTACCGGTTCCGGACGCTTCAGCGGCGGCAGTGGGGGCGGCAGCGGAACGGTTCGGGCCGACTGTTCTTTACGCAGTTGAGTATCGTACGCAGCCTTTTTCTTCGGGTTCAGCAGAGTAACACGGGCTTTGGAAAGCTCGTTCAGGATTCTTTGAGATTCAACCGCGTGAGGCCCCGTCTGAAACGTCCGAACATACGCCATCTGCCGGTCCGCCGCGTTGGAAATGACCTTGGTATTCGATTCAAAGCAGTGGAGCGACAGTAAACTGTAATGGTTAATAGGGCGTTCTTCGGGCGAGATACCGAGCCATTCGTGATACGGATCAAAGTCTGCCATTGAAAAATTCCCTTGGCGATAAACCCTTTCAAAAAACCCCGCTCAAACGCAGACCATCAAACGCCGGCTGGATGTGCGGCGGAAGCTCCGACGAAAGCGTCGCATGGTCGAAACGGTGTCCAATGTGCGTGAAGAAAACCCGCTTCGGCTGGATCTTCTCCACCAGTTCCAGCACCTCGCTCAGGCCCATGTGCGTGGGGTGCGGCTCGTAGCGCAGGCAGCCGATGATGAGCGTTTCCAGGCCGTACAAATGCTCCAGCGTTTCGGGCGGGACGCGCTTCGTGTCGGTACAGTATGCCAGATCGCCCGTGCGGAACCCCAGGATCTGCATCCAGCCGTGATCGATCGCGAGCGGGAGGACCTTGCGCCCCAGGACTTCAAACTCACGGAACGGCTCGATCTCGTGAATGATCAGTTTCGGGATCCCCCCCGCAGGAAACTCCTGAACCGCCGGGTTGAAAATGTACGCGAAAGACTGATGGATCGCCCGGTTTGTCCGTTCGTCGCAGTAAACCTCCGTCGGTTTGTCATCGTTGCGGCGCGGAAAGAGCCGCGTGTCGTCCAGACCAAAGAGGTGGTCCACGTGCGGGTGCGTGTAGAGGATCGCGTCGGCGTAAACCAGCCCCTCACGAAGAAACTGCTGCCGAAGGTCCGGGCCGGTGTCGATCAGAAGATTTCCTTCCGGGAAACCCAGAATGACGGAGCTGCGCGTGCGCTTGTTTTTCGGGTCCGCGCTCTGGCAGACGGGGCAGTCGCAGCCGATCATGGGGACGCCGTGAGACGTGCCGGTTCCGAGAAAGATGAGGTCCCCAACGGGAAGTTTCTGAATCATTGTGCGTAAAGTGGGAGGCCGTAACGTGGTAAATCACGCGCCCACGTTACGGCCTTTCAAACGTTTTTGAAGCCGTTCGGATTAGAGCCGACCCTCGATATTGCCTCTTCTGCCGCGCTGCCTGGGTTCCGGAGGAGGAGCGATTTCTCCCTCGCCAGGCTTTCCGCGGCGACGGCGGTTCGCCCTTTTGTCCTGCTCAGGATCCATCATTTCCGTCGGCTCCATCTGCATATCGTTCAGCTCGTTCATATCACGGCGGCGATAAACTTCCACGACATCCTCAAGCTCGGACTGAATCACCAGCTCGCCCTTGGGCCCGATCAGCAGAACCGAGGCCGGAGAGTAAATCCCCGTCGGGTCTTTCTTGATCTGCTCGTCTGCCCCGTTCAGGTCACGTTCATCAATGGGGGCGTAAAGCTCCTGACCACCGCGGAAGTCCAGCAGGACGAACTGTGTCGTAAAGCGCTTCTGTTCACGATCTTCTTCCTCGTCCTCATCGAAACGATTGACGGTGTTATAACTGGTTTCCATGTTTCCGAGGTCACGAATTTCATCTTCAAAAACCATCAGGTCGAGCAACTGCCCCGGGAGAAGACGAACAGGTTCTTCCTTCTTGACAAGACCCGTTTGCTTCTTTTTGCCTTTTGTCGGAGCTGGAACATCCGGCGCGAGCTGTTTGAAGAAGGTAAAGTCTTCGTTACCTGTTTCCGGGTTATATTTCACCGGGAGTAATGTCAGGAAGTACGACCATTTTTTGATTCTGGGGTCTTTCTTGTCCGCTGCTTTTCTGGGATAAAACTTGGAAAAGCCCTGCACATAGAAATGGCGGTCCAACGGAATCGAAACGGGATGAGTCACATTTGAGTAAGGACTTTCCAGATATTTGACTTTCGCATCATCCGGATTTTCAAGCGTGAACGCCGGCTCGTGCTGGTAGTTCGGATTGTGCAGAGAAAGACGGACGCGGTAAACGTACTGCTTCCCTTCTTTCACGGTATAATCGACGTAACGGAAAAGACGTATCTCCGCGTCCTGATCCATTTGATTATCAAGCATCTGATTTGGCGTGATAACGCCGTCGTCATCTTCTTCCTCGTCATCTTCCTCATCATTGGCCGGATTCTCGGTGGTTTCTTCCGCGTTTTGGTCCTTCTTCTTCAATTTGTTATTCATTCCCGGCATTCCGTACCCGTACATCGAGCTCATGTCAAACTCAAAAGCATCTGAGTAAGGAAGGTATGTAGCCCAGTTGAACGTACCAAGTCCGCCCCCCTGACCATTCTGAACGACTTGAGGAAGATTGGCAATCAGCGAGTCACGAGCCATGAGCAAGCCGTTCGCGCTCATGCCGTCCATACCAGCCATACCAGTCATTTCAGGAACCATACCCGGACGATTGCGGCCAGTAGTTTGGGTTGTTTTCCCGGGGGTTTTACCATCTTCTGCCGCTGCGGTTTTGTCGGCATTGGACGGACGGCGCCAAAGCTGCGGAGGACGATACTTATCAGGAATATCCATTCCGCCGCCACCGTTCGAGATGTACGAACCGTCCGAACTTTGAGGATTAAAGAAACGAATCTGCTTTTCGTTTTCAGAGTCTTTTTTGTGAAGGTTGACCCACACGAGATTATCCATATTCCCGTCGGCCGGAACTTCCGCACGTTCCACAATATAATTGTGGTAATACGGCGCGTCCGGATCAGAAGGATTTGATCCGTACATTCCAGCTCCACCATTCACACCGTTGACCATGTTTGCCGGTGTTCCGAGCTTGGTCTGAAATTCTTCCTGCTGTTCATAATAGGGAATTTCGCCAAGAATGATACAGCAGCGAACGCCCATGGTGGTACTGTTTCGTCTTCCACCCAAGCCGTCATCCATCATCGGACGGCCAGTTTCTTCATCAAGCTGCTGCGGCTTCTGCACACTTCCGTGCCACTCTTTAACAACAAGATTCTGAACCCCTAAAGCCTTGGGCGCACGACGTTTCTGGCCTTCCTTGGAAAGGATTGGGTTCCATACGACAGCGGTCGCATAATCCGTAGCAGGAATCGGCTCCTGAACGGAACTGATGAGACTTTCGTAATTCCTGACGACCGGCTGAACTTCCTGCTCCACCTGAAATTTAGCCTGAGCCTGCTCGCACACACTGGTAAGCTGGTTCGGGGTTTGCGCGTAAGGCTTCACCTTGGTGGCGGAAAAGACCATCATCAAAAAGAATAAAGCCAAAACCCCAAAAATGACTTTTTCGAAATTGTTCAGGCACAATTCCTTCATTCGATCTGCATCCAATTTGGCCATAGTCGTTTATTCCTGTTTGAAATTTTGTTTTTTATTCGTTTTTATCGATACACCATCCTGAAATGGCATCGGGTAAAGCCGTGCTAATTTTCGTCATTGTTAGCAGCGGTATCATCTGCAACGGGTTCCTCTGCGTCTGCCGCAGGAGGTTCCTCCCCCGTTTCATCGGTGGATTCAGTGGTGTCTTCAGGAGTTTCCTCGTCGTCTGAAGTCATCTCGGCCGCTTCCTCGTCGTCAAAGTTCTCGTCGTCAGTGTTCTCGTCATCGGCGTTCTCATCCTCTTCGGAGGTTTCTTCCTCTTCACTGCCTTCGGAGGTTTCCTGATCACCAAGAACCGCTTCGAATTTGCTTTCATCCGGTTTATTGAAGAGGCAAATCATCCCCCACATTTCAAATTCGACATCTTCTGGCTTGCGGCGGTCGATTTCTCCATTCTCGTTGGTCGGGTCGAACATGGTCTCATTCTGCATTTCCAGCGTGCTATTGTCTTCCATATCGTTCCCGAGGTCGTCACGGGAACCGCGTTCACGTCTAGCCTGACGCGGTGTGCCGCTCGCCCCTTCTGCCCCTTCTGCGTTGGCATCTTCCTCGTCCGGAATGATCTCCAGATGATGACGAATGCTGTCCAGGTCACGTGCCTGCATACTGATTTGATGAATGTAAATCGGGATTTCCGAGTTAAGGCAGTTCAAAAGGAACTGCGGGATTTTTTTCTGGTTGATGAGGATTTTAACGTGAACCGGCATCATGATATATTCCGGCTTGGTTTTCAGGTAGGCAGCCAAATCAAGCGAGGACATAAAATTCCCGTAGGAATCGCAGTAGCGGCAATCAAAGATCTCCTCGAACTCCGAGTCCGCCATGCCTGACGAGCCTTCTTCCTCTTCGGTCATTTCGGGAGGAACTTCGCCTTCACCAAGTTCCTCGTTGCCGGTACGCTGCGGCTCCGCGACGGAAATAACACGTTCCTCTGCGTTAAAGACGACATTTTCGTCTTTCTCGTTTATTCCCCCTCTGCTCTCCCGAATGGAAGCGCGCCCGGAACCACGCTGCTGTGAATCATCGGCACTGGCGTTTAGTGTTGAGGCGTCACTCGCAATATCAATCCGGAAAATTCTTTTGACGACCGCATCGTGGGAACCTTCCGATTTTTCGTTCATCTTGGAAATCGCGCCAAGCAGAATGTCATACATCCAAATGTCTTCCTGAACCAGAAGCACTTTGCGCGTTGAAATCGTCTTTCCATTCCCGATACGGCGGGAGAGAATACGAAATCTGCGGCGCATTTGCTGACGGTTCACATCATCCCACGTACACATTCCTTCAGAAGGAAGTTCCACGCCTGTAGCGCCAGCCGTTTCCAAAACCTGATTATTGACGATTCCATTGATCATCCCCGCGCCTTCCATTCCGTCCACTCCGGCCTGAGGAACGTAAATTTTGTAACGGGTCATAAAGTCAAATTCCTGAATCTGGGTCACGTACTGACGGTAGGCGTCCTGAACTTCCGACGGCATATTATCCGTCTGATCGAAAACAGTCTGGCTGCGCCACGCTTTCTGAAGTTCATCCAGGTAATCCGCGGCCTGAGCGTCCACATCACCTTTTGCATTGCGGAAATTCGGCCAAAGGTTTTCAAAATACTGGACCTGTGGGTTGTAAAGCTGATACCACGCGTCAACGATGGTTTCTTTCAGATTTGCGACATCTTTTTTCTTCTGATCCACGATCATTTCGTTCGGAAGATCCTCACCGGCCAGCCGCTGTATATCCGAGAAGTGATTGTCTATCTCAGCGACTTTGGCTTTAAAATCGGCCTGCTTGCTTCCCGTGACAGAAGTCCCGACAATGAGTGTTATAATGAGGCAAAGTCCGGAAATGACCCAGAAAATGTACTTCTTTATATAGGTTAAAACGATTTGGAATTTAGTCATGATTCAGCCCCAATCTGAAAGGTTTTGTATTGGCACTTTTCGGGACAGCGTTTTCTGCGCCGTCAATATAGGGAAGTGAATGAAAATCAGGAAAAACTCTCCAATAAATCAGGCCAGCAGCCGGGAATTATTCCTCGGAATCATTCGATCCTTCAGACTCTTCGCCGTCGAGCATTTCCTGCGCTTCTTTTTCTTCTGCCGCACGTTTTGCTTCCGCTTCCTGAATGGCAACACGGAGCTCCGCGCGGTCCACTGCCGATTTCGGTTCCCAAAGGAAATGAATGACGAAATCGTAACGGCGTCCGGTTCGTTTCGGAATTTCCTGGACCCCCTCCGGATTCATCGTGTCCATAACCATGGGAGCTCTCGTCCGCGTGTTCATGGCCGCCGGAGTCAGCATATATTCGTCACGAATTTCACGGGTTCGAATATCTTTCCAGCCGCCGTTGAAACTCGCTTCGATCGCTTTATTAATAATGACCGGATAACGCACGCCCAAATCACGCATCGTAACCACTTCAGCGCCCTGAGCCTCCGGATCAATCAAAGCCGCCGATTTCAGCAGGGGGAGTTTGAACTCCAGAGCGTCAGGTCCAGTCATTTTACTCAGGAATGATTCTTCGACAAATTTATCGAATTTGATCCTCTCCTGATTTCCGTTGTGCCAGTGGTAACCATAGATCGAAACGATCCATCTTGCGGGTTTTTTCGGCTTGGGAGCGCCTTCCTCGTCTTCTTCACCTTCACCGGCCCCTTCAGAAGCCGATCCTTCATCTGCGGAAGCCTCCTCGCTCGCCTCACCTTCCTCTCCGTCTTCCGACGTGGAAGCAAGTGCCGTATTCTTTTCAGGCGCCAGCGCGGTACGAATCAGAGCGTCCATCGGGCTTTCTTCACCGTCATCCGCGGCTTCAGCCTCTTCTTCATCCCCAACAGCAGCTGCGGCTTTGGCGGCTGCGGCAGCAATTTTTCTGTATGTCTTTTTCAGGTTATCCGGAAGGATCTCACCGTTGGTTGAGAGGATCGCGACTCGCATCCATTCCTGGGACTCGTATTCCGAAAGGGGCTGCGCCTCGATGTTCACGATGTGCAGTTCTTTGCGGTTCATGATCTCGTTAGCGCATTCCTCAGCAGTGAGTTTGCTTTCATCCGGAAGTGGGGCCGACTCGACCGGGAGACAGGCATTAATTCCAGTCAGCAGTTCCAGCCACGCGGTTCGGCTTCGGAATCCCATGATGAAATTCTCACCCATTTTATCGAGATTCTGGAATGTCTCTTCCTGCGTCGCGATGGCGTTACGGAAATTCTTCGCCTGGCTTGAAAGTCCCTCCGCTTTCGATTCAGCCACCTGCCAGTTTTTATCCGAAACGGAGGGCTGGACACGCATTTGAGCGGCAAACCCGATCGCGGAACCGAGCATCAGAAGAACCGTAGCGGCAAGCATCCACGGCTTCTTCGAATTGATCAAACGCGTAAGAACCACATCACCCGGCAGGAAGTTCGTGTTGAGCGTGCCCTTTTTCAGTCCTTGCAGGCAAAGACCGTAACACGTGCCAAATGTCGAAAGGTTTTCCTTGATGAGCGAACTGTCGGCGAGGTTCGATGTATCGAGATTCGGAAACAGTTTGTCCGTTACCACGTCAATACCCAGGTTTTGGGAGAGGTATCGGGTCAAACCGGTCAGCTTCATCGCGTTTCCAAGCCCGATCACGCGCTCGTACTGCGCGTTCGGGTCGAGGCTTGAGAAGAATCCGAGGGAACGCTGGATTTCATTCTGGAACTGATTGAAAACCGGCTGCATCGCACGCAGAACCGCCACTTTGTCCTGACTTGAGGCCAGATTGCGCTTGAGGTGATCCGCCTTCGCAAAAGTGAGCTTCAGCTCTTTCATCAAGGCTTTCGTGAAATGATTGCCGCCGATGGGGAGGTTACGCTGCCAGGCGCGGAATCCGTTTGTGAGAATGAGGTCCGTGGAGTCGGTACCCATCGAAAGAACTACCACATACGGCGGCGGGTTTTCCGGGTCGTAATCATCCATACTCGGAAGCTCGCCCATCTCGTCGTGCATCAGGTAGTTATACAGAACCAACGGCGTAAGCTGAATCGTGTCGATCGGGATCCCGAGCGAATCGCTCATTGTCACCATCTTGAAAATCTGGTCACGCTTCACGGCGAACAAACCAATTTCCACCTCAAGCGGAAACGCGGTTTCCTGGGCCTGCTGACCCATTCGCTGCCATTTCCATATCACTTCATTCAGGAAGGCGATTTGCTGTTTCGCTTCGTATTTTACGATTTCCGGGATTTTTTTCGGTTCGATCGGCGGGAGCTTCAGAAAACGGACCAGACCGTTCTGGCCGCTCATCGCGAATGCAATTTTATCCCCCTTAATTGAGTTACGGGAAAGAAAAAGTTTGAGCGCTTCACGGACCTCCGCGTCCGCATCCACGCCCGGTTGAGTCAGAATCTGCGAATATTCAATGTAATCGACCGCATCCACGATCACCATGCCAGGATTCGCGTCGTCCGTATAGGCGCGCATCGCTTTCAGTGAACAGTTTCCAACGTCGATTCCCCAGACTGCATTGCTTCGAGCCATCTGTTTTTTCCTTGCTGATTTTTAATTTTTACACCCCCTGAATCAGGAGGTAAACCGCCAGGGGCGGAGAAGTAGCCGTGATTATCGTAATTTCCTAATCCCCAAAACTCCTCCGGTTTTACGTCATCGCCCCACCGCGGGAATATGTCTTTTTTACGGAACCCAGACCTCTATTTTAATATTAAATATATGTTTGGTCAACGACCGGGCCGGGGGATTTTCAGGATTTTTCTCAAAAATTTTAAAATATTTTTCAATATAGGTGCGTATCTTTTGCTTTATTCGTCATTTCAGGACGGTTTCTGAGGGGATTCGACCAGTGCCGAAAGACTTTTCACAGATTAAGAACCAGTGAAAACGAAAAGGTAAAATGGGAAAAATGAAACGAAACGACAAAATTCGGGTTAGATCCGCTAAAATGCTTTGAACGTAAAAAAAGCGTTCGCATCCTCCCTTCCTTAAAAGCTTTCTAATCATCAATTTAATCACCATTTCCTTAAATTGAATGACACCACCTTCCAGGGAAAAAAGAAAGAAAGCAGGAAAAAATAACGATAAAAGAAAACAGATTCGCGAAAATATGCGTATTTTGAATAAAACAAGCAAAATATTCCCACTTTTCAAGTGGTTAAAATGGGAAAACTATTGCAAATAAATAATTTTGTGGTATAATAGTTGAAAATATTTTCTGCTTCTGGCTGAAAATGAGAAAAAGTACTTTTCAGACTTTTCACGTAAAATGGACTGTTGAGCACTGACCGCGAAGTGCGCAAGTCAAGTAACATTTCACCATACACAGAGAAAAAATGACTGATTCCGAATTTGAAAACGCTCCGAACAAAAATCCATCTCCCGGATCGGCCAGTTCATCTGGCGGAAAAAGCGGCGGCTGGCATGGGCTGGTTTTGGCTTCTGCCGGGCTCGCGGCGGTTCTGGCCCTCATCTTCTTTATTTATGGTCTGAGGCTTTATGGTTCCGGGTCGCTTCTTATAAGCGTACTGGGAATCGAGTTTTCACTGATTGCCGTCACGTCCTTCCTGGTTTTTCATGCTGGCCGGATGCGTGCGAAACTCGCCGAGGTCAAGGTCTGGAAAAAGCCGGAATGGGGGACTAACGTCGAAAATCCTTACGAGATCGAATTTGAGCAGGCAAGCAATATCCATTTCCTCCTGATGGGGATTTTGCCCACGGTTCTGTTTGCGGCTTTCGCGGCATACGCCTTTTGGAAGTGGACTTTCCCGATTGACAAAATCCTGCTCGTTCCAGAAGGCCAGTGTGTTTTGATCGCCATTCTCGCGATGGCCGGGAGCATCGTGTGGCTCATAATGGCTCGTGCCTATGACACGATCGCAAACGATCCCGAAGCCGCACGCTCAACGGACCTTCCGGAAGCTGAATCCATGATGGAGGCCTCGTGGGAGGCATGCTGGTCGCTGGCATGCTTCTCGATCGCGATGCTCCTGCGGCAAATCGTCACGTGGCCGGAAACCGCTCTGGTGATTTTCTTCCTGAGCTGGATCCTGCTCATTTCGGTCGAGCAACTCTGCCGCCTGTTTTCCGGGTGGATGACCACCAAAGGAACGCAGGACACGTTCAAGTCGCCTACAACGGTCTTCCTGCGTTACATGGTTTTCGTGCGCGGGAATCCGATCAAGAGTTTCTTCTTCACGATGGAGAAAAAGTGGGGTGTGAGCTTCCGCTCCTCCTGGTCGATCCGCTTCGTCGCCCGTGCGATGGTCCCGGCGATCGTGATGGTCTGCGTCATGGCGTGGGGCCTTTCCTCGCTGTACGTGATTCGGCTGGGCGAGTTTGGGGTCCGGAAAGACTTCGGGAAGATCCACCGCGAGATCATTCAGCCCGGAATTCACCTGAAAATCCCGTACCCGTTCGGGACGGTGATGGCGTTCCCGGTCAAGAAAATCTCCATGCTGCCCGTCGGTTTCGAGAAAGTCACGGCCACGGAGTATTCGTACATCTGGACGAAAGAACACGGCACGGAGTTTGAGATCCCGCTGAATCAGGAAGAATCGTTCGTCGTGAACGCGATGGTCCAGTTCAAGATCAAAGAGGATCCGTCAGGTTTCTTCGATTACGTGGAGAAGTGCCAGAATCCCGAAAACGCGGTTTCCGAGTACGCGTACCGCGCTCTGGTCGATGCGACGATGGGCCGCACGATGGCCTACGTGATGAGCGTGGATCGTGCCGCGTTCGCCAAAGAACTGCGGGACCGCCTCCAGAAACATCTGGACGAAGATGAGATCGGGATCCAGATCCTGGAAGTTTCGCTTCTGAACCTTCACCCGCCAATTGCCGCGGCCAAAGACTACCTGGAGGTCCTTTCCGAAGAGATCCGCCAGGACAGCAAACTGCACGCCGCGAAAGAAAACGGGGTCTGCAAGCAGTACGACGCAGAGGTTCAGGCCGCTGCCGAGGTCGCGCAGGCCAAAGTCGATGGGATCGTGAAGGTCCAATCGGCCCGGAGTGAAACCGCGGGCGTGCTGAAGGCGTACGAGACGTACAAAATTAATCCCGGTTGCTACCGGTTCCAGTACTGGCTCGATAATACCGAGAGTGTGCTGGCGAACAAACGCCTCATCCTCGTCGATGACACGGTAGAGGTTTTCTTCGATACGGAGAAGCCAAATCAGTCGGGCGGGATCCCGCGCGCGGTCCTGAACAAGTAAAAATTTAATGGAAGCCCTGGGGCTCAGGAAACGAAAGGCGAAAAACGGGACCGATTTTTCCCGGGCCTTTTCCCTCAAGTTTCGCCCCACCCTTTCATTCCACGAATAAAAGTAAAGAACGGAGTTCATAGGAGTTCATAAATGTCGGATCATCATCACCATCACGGTCATTGCCACTGCCACAGCCACGACCCGGAGAACAAACTGTCGTGGAAGACGTACATTTTCCGCATCGTTTTCTCGCTTCTCATCATTGCGATCGTCCTCGCGTATGGAATGAGCTACCAGGTCTCAGAATACGAAAACGTCGTCGTCACGCGCTTCGACCGTCCCATGGAACCGGTTACGACCGAGGCGGGGCTGCATTTCAAACTTCCGTGGCCGATCGATCAGGTTCGCGTGGTCGATATGCGCAAGCGGATCTACGAAACGCCGCTCGTTTCCAACCAGACGAAAGACGACAAAACCGTCATGCTGAAGACCTACATGATGTGGCGCGTCTGCGACGCTCTGAAGTTCATCCGGGCATTTGGCGGTGATGTGGAAGCGGCGGAGAAAAACCTCGAATCCTCCGTCGTGGGTCTGAAGAACCCGGTACTGGGGGACTACCCCATGTCCGCCCTGATCTCGACGAACGGGTCCGAGGTCAAAATCACCGAAATTGAAAAGCGCATCTGTGACTCGGTCAACGAAGTGTTAAAAGATAAAGACTCCGGGATCGAGGTCCTTCAAATTGGTATCAAACGCATTTCGCTCCCCGAAACGAACATGAAAGACATCGTGGCGAAAATGCGCACCAACCGCGGTCTTGAAGCGAGTAAAATCGCCCAGAAAGGCCGCCGCGACGTGGAAGCGATCACGAAGCAGGCCGAAGTGGACGCCCAGCAGATCATCGCGCAGGGGATCAACGAAGCGACGAAAATCACCCAGCAGGCCGACGCCGAGGCCATGACGATCACCGCCTCAGTCCACCAGCTCGACCCGGAATTCTATGAGTTCTGGAAGGCGATGAACACGATCCAGAAGACGATTGGCCCGCGCACGACGCTGATCCTGAAACACGATTCGAGCGTTTTCAGCCCGATTTTCCAAATGCCGAAATGGACCAAACCGTCGGAGGCCACTCAGGCGAACATTCAGGCGGCCGAGCAGATTTTGAACCAGAGCGAAGGGAAAATCAGCGACGCGGCGTCCGCTCAGCCAGTCATTCCGGCGCCCGCTCAGCCCGCCATTCCGGCTCCAGCTCAGCTTTTCACCCCGGCTCCCGCTCAGATCCCTGCTCCGTAGTTTCAGCGGCGAAATTCATCAGAACCTAAAATCAACCGATTCAATCATAAAATAAAATGGCACAGAAAAAACCAGGAAAAGTCCTTTTTCAGGGCATTGAAGCCGGAATGAAAGTCTTCCGGTGGATGGTGCTTGTGCTCGTGATCCTCTTCTTGGTCTCGGGCCTGGCGAAAGTCCAGCCGACGCACATCGGGATCTTGACCCGATTCGGGAAGCTCGTGCCGGTGGGCCCGGGGAATAATATTCACGAGCCGGGTTTCGTCCTCGCGTTTCCGTACCCGATCGACCAGCTCATTCAGATCCCGAAGGATCTGGAGCAGCAGATCGAGGTCACGACCGTCTGGGCGCCGCTCGACGATAAAGAGTGGAACGACGAAATTGACCCGACCATCGAGGGGTACTGCCTAACCGCCGAGGACGACGTGATCCAGGTCAAAGTGGTGGTCAAGTACTACATTTCGGACCCGGTCGAGTTCGAGTTCAACACGATCGACCCGAAAGAAATGATCGAGTCCATGACCGTGGCGGCGCTGACCCAGTGTATTGCGTCGTGGAAGTTCGACGAGGTCCAGCACATGAATCGTATCGTGAAGGTTCCGGTTCAGACGGTGGTCGATGGAAAAGAAACGACCGTCGAGGAAGAACGCAAAGAAACGCTCGATACTCTGGTGGTCCAGAACCTCCAGAAGCGTCTGGACGCGGTCGGAAATGGAGAAACTGGCCGGAGTGCCATCCGGATCAGCAACGTGGACTTCGTGGACGTTCACCACTTGCGGCACGTAAAAGCCGACTTTGAAAATAAACAAACGGCCGAAATTGCCGTGCAGGTCGCGACGGACGAAGCGCTCAAGCAGGCCGACAAACTGCGGAACGACGCGCAGACGCAGGCGATCCAGCTCGTGAATAACGCGAAGATTTACCATCAGCAGCGTCTGGCCGAAGCGATTCGGGACGGCCGCGAGTACCTTCCCAAGCTGAAGGAGTACCTGGACGCGCCCCAGTACGTCTGGCAGCGTGAATACCTGAACGCGATGGAAAACGTCTGGACCAACGTTGGAGCCTTAAAATTTGTGCCTGCGAATTCCCGCGTAGTGCTTCAGGATGAAGAGGAGACCGAACAGCAATGAGTACACAGGCATTTGAAAAACCGATTTCCAGCCGGATGCACGACCTGGACGTTCCGCTTACCCTCATGGAACGTTTCAAAATCGGCACTCAGCTCGGCTCCGCGATGCTCGCCGGCGGTCTGTTGATCGTGGGTCTGGTCGAGTGGAAGCTCTTCGATATGGAGGTCGTGGGGAACCTGATCATCGCCATCGCGTCGATCATCGTTTCCCTTCCGATTTTCGTGACGGCCATTTACGGAATTTTCACCCGGGACGCGGACGCGCACGCCATGATGGAGCAACTCGTGGCTCTCGCAACGCTCGCCGCCATGATGAACCAGCAGTTCATCGTGGCAACGCTCATCCCGATCATCATGAACCTCGGTCACTTCCTCGAGGAACGCAGTATTTTGGGCGCGCAGGCCGCCATTGACGGGCTGAAGACCCTCCAGGCCCGCAACGCGACGCTCCTGGGCGAGGACGGCTCCCAGACCGAAGTGGACCCCAATACGCTGAAGGTGAACGACCTGATCCTGGTCCGTCCCGGCGACATCATCGCGGCCGACGGCGAGATCACGGAAGGGACCTCCACGATCGACCAGTCCTCCATCACGGGCGAATCCCTCCCGGAAGACGTGACGGTCGGGAAGAACGTTTTTGCCGGCACGATCAACATGACCGGCGTTTTGAAGATCCGCGTCACGAAAACGGGTGAAAAAACCGCATTGGGCCGCGTCATGGAACTCCTGCAGGAAGCGGAAAACGCCAAGACCCCGGTCATGAAGCTGATCGAAAAATACGCGACTTACTACATTCCGATCATTCTGACGATCGCGGGCGTGGTCCTTTTCCTCACGCGGGACATCGACCGAGCCATGGCCGTCCTGGTCGTTGGCTGCCCCGGCGCGCTGGTCCTTGCAGGTCCCACGGCGATGATCGCGGCATTGGCCGCCGCGTCGAAACTCGGGATTTTGATCAAGAACACGCGCTTTCTCGAGGCCCTTTCCAACATCGATACGGTGGTGCTCGACAAAACCGGCACGGTCACGATCGGCCACCTGCAGCTTTCCGGAATGGTGCTGAAAGACTCCGCGAACGAAAAAGATTTGATGGTCGAAGCCCTGCGCTGCGCCACCGGTTCGCGTCACCCGGCTTCCAAAGCGATCGTGAAGGCCGCGCAGGATCGGGACATTACGATGCTGACCCCGCCCAGCGCCGCGATCCAGGAAGTGCCAGGCAAAGGCGTGGTCCTGAAGGAAACCTCCGAAACCACGTGGCTCGGACGCTTCGGCTGGCTCGAAGAGGAAGGTTTCGATATGACCGGCTGCGAAGCGTTGATCCCCGAAAACTTCATCGGTACGACCGTCTGGCTCGCCCGCCGCATTACAGATGAATCGGGTCAAACCCGGAACGAGATCGGCGGGTGCTTCCTGATGGCCGACCGTCCGCGCCCCGAGGCGTGCGAAGCGCTTCAGGAAATGCGTGACCTCGGGATCGAGCGGTGCGTTCTGCTGACCGGTGACCGCCGCGCAACGGCCGAAGAAATCGGGAAGTTCCTGAATATGGATCAGGTGATCGCGGAAGTGCTCCCGTCCCAGAAACTCGACGTCGTGGCGCAGGAGAAAGCCGCTGGCCGTTCCGTGATGATGGTCGGCGACGGCGTGAACGACGCGCCCGCGCTCGCAAGTGGTGACGTGGGGATCGCGCTGGGCGCCGTGGCGTCCGACATTGCGCTGCAGAGCGCCGACATTGCGCTCATGACGAACGACCTGCGCCGCCTCCCGATGACGATCCGCCTGAGCCGCGCAACGCAAATGACGATCCACGTGAACATCATCGTGGGCCTCGGCATGACGTTCTTCTTCATCTGGCTCGCGTCGCTTGGCGTGATCAACTCGCTGACCTCCGCCCTGCTCCACAACGTGGGCGAAGCGTTTGTGATCATCAACAGCGCGCGGCTTTTGAAGTTCCACGATTAATTAAAGAAACGCGGAAAAAGAAAGGGACTTCCGAAACCCCGAAACCGCTTTCAAGGCTTCGAGGCTTGGGAAGTCCCGTTTTTTTATCACTTCATCATTTTATCATGTTCGTGAGCGTCAGATTGTCGCGGTGGATCACCTCTTCGTACTCCGCCTCAAATTCTGAGGAACGTTTTCCCTGGATCTCTTTCAGCTCGGACGACGAATAATTGGTCAGCCCGCGCCCGATCTCCAGACCGTTGAGCGTGCAGACCGCGATGACGTCGCCGTGGTCGAAATCGCCTTGCACCTCACGGACCCCGATGGGCAAAAGGCTCTTTCCTTTTTTGATCAGGGCGTCCGCGCAGCCGTCGTCAACGAGCACCCGCCCACGCGGGAAAATGGCGTAGCCGATCCACTGTTTCCGCGCCGCCATCCGGGTCCCCTGCGGGAGGAAAAGCGTCCCGTAGTCCTCGCAGTTCAGGATCTTCTGGAGGATCTTCGGCTCCCGACCGTTGGCGATGATCATGGCGCCGCCGGCGTTCGTGATCTGGTGCGCGATGCGCAGCTTGCTCGCCATTCCCCCTTTGCTCAGACCGGTCAGACGGTCGAACGCCAGGGCCTGAATGGAAGCGTCGATCTGATGGACTGTCGGGATCAGTTTCACGCCAGGTTTGCGCGGGTCGCCGTCGTATAGCCCGTCAATGTCCGAAAGCAGGATCAGCAGCGGGGCGTGGATCAGATCTGCGACGAGCGCCGCCAGCCGGTCATTATCGCCAAAGGTAGTCTTCAGCTCCGCGACGCTCAGCGTGTCGTTTTCGTTGATGATCGGGATCGCGCCGAACTCCAGCAGTGCGTTCAGCGTGTTACGGACGTTCAGGTACTTTGTTCGATGCTCAAAATCATCGGCCGTAAGCAGTATCTGGGCAGCATGAAGGCCGAGTTTTTCGAGGAAATGATTGTACGCCTCGATGAGCGCACTCTGCCCAACAGCAGCGACGGCCTGGAGCTGGGCGAGGTCTTTAGGACGGCCAGACAGACCGAGGCGTCCAATGCCGGAACCAACCGCACCGGAGCTGACCAACACCACACGAAACCCCTTCGCACGCGCCTCTGCAAGCTGGTTCGCGAACGATTCGATTTGAGATTCGCTCAGATGTCCGCTCGCGTCGGTCAGAATACGTGTTCCGACTTTTACGACGATGGTGGGCGACTCAGTGAGAATTTCCTGACGTAAAATATTAATCATTGGATGAATCCAAAAAACTTTCCTGATCCATTCTACCTGACCGGCTTCAGCACGACCACGCCCAACGGAGGAAGCGTGATTTCAATGTGGTGCGCGAAACCCTGGCACGGGACCGGCTGGGAAAAAACGCTTTGGTTTGAAATCTGGCCGGAGCCGCCGTAATAGCACGAGTCACTGTTGAAGATCTCCCGGTACTCCGCCCCTTCCGGCACTCCCACCCAGAAATTGTGCGGTGTGTTCGGCGTGAAATTGCACACGACGACCAGATAGTCGTTCGGATCCTTCGCCCGCCGCAAGTAGGAAAGCGTACTCGCGTCGCGGTTCGAGCAGTCGATCCACTGGAAACCTTCCTGCTTGAACTCCAGCTCATAGAGCGCAGGCTCTTCGCTGTAGAGTTTACACAAATCGGCCACACACCTCTGGATCCCCTGATGTTCTTCGTACTGGAGGAGATTCCAGTCAAGCTGACCGGTGTCTTTCCACTCTGACCACTGCCCGAGCTCGCCGCCCATGAAAAGGAGCTTTTTGCCCGGGTGCGTCCACTGGTACGAGTAAAGGAGGCGCAGATTCGCGCGTTTCTGCCAATTATCGCCCGCCATTTTGCCGATGAGCGAGCCTTTGCAGTGGACCACTTCGTCGTGCGAGAAGGGAAGTACGAAATTCTCGTTGAACGCGTACAAAAGGCTGAACGTCAGCTGGTCGTGGTGGTACTTCCGATAAATCGGGTCGTTCTGCATGTACGAAAGCGTGTCGTGCATCCAGCCCATGTTCCACTTGAGGCAGAACCCCAAGCCCCCTGCGTAGCCGGGCATCGTGACGCCGGGCCAGGCGGTCGATTCTTCCGCGATGGTCAGCGTACCGGGGAAAAGTGTCTGCACCCGCTCGTTCATCTCGCGCAGAAAATCGATCGCTTCCAGATTTTCGCGGCCGCCGTATTTGTTCGGGATCCACTGCCCATCCTCGCGGCTGTAGTCGAGATAAAGCATGGAGGCGACGGCATCGACCCGAATCCCGTCCACATGAAAGAGATCGACCCAATAAACGGCGTTCCCAACGAGGAAATTACGAACTTCGTTCCGCCCATAGTTGAAAATGTACGTCCCCCAATCAGCGTGTTCCCCCTGACGCGGGTCGGCGTGTTCATACAGGGCAGTCCCATCAAAGCGTCCTAACCCTTTAATGTCTTTGGGGAAATGCGCGGGGACCCAATCCAGCAAAACACCGATTCCATTCTGGTGGCATTTATCCACAAAGTATTTAAAATCGTCTGCGCCTCCGTATCGGGCGGTCGGCGCGTAATACCCGGTGATCTGGTAGCCCCAGCTTCCAGTAAACGGGTGCTCACAAACCGGCAGAAGCTCGATGTGCGTAAAGTTCATTTTCTTCACGTAAGGGATCAATCGGTCCGCGATTTGGCGATAGTTGGGCCACTGATCCGTTCCTGGATGGTCATTCTGCCAGCTTCCAAGATGAACTTCGTAAATGGAAAGCGGTTTGTGCTGCCAGTCGAATTCTTTTCTTTGTGCAAGCCACGCGGAATCGTTCCACTCGTAAGCATTATGGTCATAAATCCGGCAGGCGGTTTTCGGGGGACACTCGAACTCAAACGCGTAAGGGTCACACTTTTCAAAGGGTTCCATACCCTCCGAATGAATCAGGAATTTATAGAGCATTCCCACCTTGGCACCCGGGACGAAACCTTCCCACATACCGTTTTCGGAAAAATTCCAGAGATAATCCGTATGAGGATCCCAGCCGTTGAAATCGCCAATGACAGAAATCTCCTTTGCATTGGGCGCCCAAACCGCGAAATTGACACCCTCAACTCCGTCTATCACGCAGGGATGGGCGCCGAGCACGTGGTACGGCCTCCAGTGAGTTCCCTCGCCAAGCAGATACAAATCCCTCTCGCCAATTAAACCTTTATGATTGTTTGCTCTCGCGTTCCAAAAGTCATTCATGAAAAGCTCCCGATTCATACTAAAGATTATTAATATACATAAATAAAAAACTTCATCTTTATTTTACTATGATTTGAAAATAAAGCAAGCAGAGAGGTGGAAATTTTCCCCATTTTTTTGTTTTTTTAGGATAAAATCAGAATGAAGTGGTCTGTTTTTTGATGTTTTAGAAGATTCTACTGAGCCTCCTCATTTTTTCACGGATCCTTTTGAATCTTCGTTTTAACTCTTTCTGCCTGATTCCTGCCCATTGTTCTCTGCAAAAGTTTTTTCGTTTTTTTGCCGAATTAAGCAGGAAACGTGTAAATTTGGGATTCGTCTTGACATAATCCTGATTTTGTGCTAAAATACATAAAATTTATAAATACGCCAATCTGTAAAAACTTTAACGATAACTAGAAATGGAGTAGATTCCGTGGGATTTAATTCGATTGTTTGTGTAAAACAGGTCCCCGACACAGCAAACATTTCTTCGGACGCAATGACGCCTGAAGGAACCGTAAACCGTGCAGCCCTCCCGGCCATTTTCAACCCTGAAGACCTGCATGCGCTGGAAACGGCTTTGGAAATTCGTGACCGTTTTGGCGGCACTGTGACTGTTTTAACGATGGGCCTCCCAAAAGCCGCCGAGATTTTGCGTTCGTGCCTCTATCGCGGTGCGGACCGCGCGATCCTTCTGACCGACCGCCGCGCGGCAGGGTCCGATACGCTGGCAACGAGCTATATTTTGTCACAGGTCGTCCGAACAATCGGAAATTACGACTTTGTCTTATGCGGACGCCAGGCAATCGACGGTGATACGGCTCAAACGGGTCCTCAAATCGCGGAAAAACTGGGGCTCCCGCAGGTCACGTACCTCGAAAAAGTCATCGATGTGAAAGACGGCTCGCCCAAAACGGCCCGTTTGCGCCGCAATACCGGAAACGGTTTTGAAGTCGTTGACGTTCAGCTTCCGGCTCTTTTGACGGTCATCGAGACGGCCAATGACCCGCGCCCGTTCGCTGCCCGCAAAGTGATGCGCTTCAAGCACGCCGCAGTCCCCGCAGAAGTTACACCCGAAAAGGCCGAAGAACTCAAGGCCAAAGGGCTTCTGATGGAGCAATGGACCCTCGATGACGTGAACGCTGATTTCGACCGCTGTGGAATGGCCGGATCTCCGACGAAAGTTTTCCGCATCGAGTCGATCGTGCTGACTAAAGAAGGTTTCGTCCAGGTCGAACCGACTGAAGAAGGCGTGACCGGACTGGTCCAGGAACTCATCGCGGACAGAACGCTCTGAATTAACGAATAGTGAAGAACGAATAACGAATAATGAAAAGAATGAGTTCACACTCAAGCGGGATTTATTCGAAATAAGCGGTTAAAATCTTTCTCCTCATTATTCGTTATTCGTTATTCATTATTCATTCCGAAAAACACCTCACACTTTTTTAACCATAAATTAAAGACCATGGGAAAACCAAATCGAAAAGGCGAAGTTTGGGTATTTGCGGAGCAGCAGGACGGCGTTCTTGCTGACGTTTCGCTTGAATTATGCGGTAAGGCGCGCGAACTGGCAGACCGTCTCGGAGTGAAAGTCGGCGCGGTTCTGCCCGGTTTTGAAATCGGCGATATGCCGAAGGAACTTATCGCGCACGGCGTGGACACGGTGTACACGGTCGATGACCCGTGCCTGAAAAACTTCACGACCTGCCCATACGCCAAAGTCGTCTGTACCCTTATTGGGAAGTATGAACCGCAGATCGTGCTCTTTGGAGCCACCCCTTTGGGACGTGACCTCGCTCCGCGTATTGCCAGTGAAACCCGTTCCGGCCTGACCGCCGACTGCACGAACCTGGAAATTAGCGATGTGACGGACGCCCGCACCAAGGAAGTCCACGAAAATCTGCTCCTTCAGATCCGCCCGGCTTTCGGTGGAAACATCATTGCGACGATCGTAAATTACGATTCGTGGCCTCAGATGGCGACCGTCCGCGAGGGCGTCATGAGCAAGAAACCCGCCGACCCGTCCCGCACGGGGAACGTCGTGGCCGAGTCCGTCGAGGGAATCGGCGCACTGGCCCAGCTCGTTCAGGTCGTTGAGCGTCACGTTGAGGAGCGCAAAGTCAATCTGAAAGCGGCCCGAATCATCGTCGCGGGCGGCGGCGGAGTCGGAAGCAAGGAAAACTTCGATCTGATCCGCGAACTGGCAGCGGCCCTGGGCGGAGTCGTCGGCGCAAGCCGCGCGGCCGTGGACAGCGGGTTCATTGGCCACGAGTACCAGATCGGTCAGACCGGCACGACGGTCCGCCCGGCTCTTTACATCGCGGTCGGGATCAGTGGAGCCGTTCAGCACGTGGCGGGAATGCAGGATTCCGCGAAGATCATCGCGATCAACTCCGACCCGCAGGCGCCGATCTTCTCCATCGCGAACTACGGCATCGTGGGCGATTTGAACCAGGTCGTCCCGATGTTGATCAAAGCCGCGAAAAACCGGCAAAAAGAGTAACAAAACGAATATCGAATATTAAACAATAATATTATTTTTAACGTTCGTTATTTAACAAACTGGACCCGCACAACCCCTTAATCAAAATCAAAAAATCATGGGAAATTTTTACCTCGATAACGAAGATATTCAGTTTTATTTCAAGGCGATCGACGTCAAAAAACTGGCCGAGATTCAGGAAGACTATGCTGAAAACGGCGATGCGGACTACGTGCCGGATGATTTGGACGACGCGGTCGATAATTACCGCCGTGTGCTGGAAATCACGGGTCAGATCGCTTCCGATACCCTCGCGAAAAACGCTGAACAGGTCGATGAGGAAGGAAACACTCTGAACGACGACGGGACGGTCACTCTGAACCCGAAAGTCCGCGAGAACCTCGACACGATGGGCGCCGCCGACCTGATGGGCTTCACCCTTCCGCGCCGTTACGGTGGTCTGAACTGCCCGACGCTCATTTACACGATGGCGACGGAAATCGTCTCCCGCGGCGACGTTTCGTTTATGAATATGTTTGGGCTTCAGGGTATCGCCGAGACGATCAACGCCTTCGCGAGCCAGGAGATCAAGGACCTTTCGCTTTCCCGCTTCTGCAACGGCGAAGTGACCGGCGCCATGGTTCTGACAGAGCCGGACGCAGGGTCGGACCTTCAGTCCGTCCGTCTGCGTGCGGACTACGACGAAGCGACCGGGCAGTGGCTCCTCAACGGCGTCAAACGTTTTATCACGAACGGTTGCGGCGAGATCCTCCTCACGCTGGCCCGCAGTGAACACGACATCGACGACGGCCGCGGTTTGAGTCTTTTCTACTCGGAACGCAACGAGCACGTGAAAGTGCGTCACCTTGAGCACAAACTCGGGATCCACGGCTCCCCGACGTGCGAGCTGGTCTTCACGAACTGTCCGGCAAAGCTCATCGGCGACCGCCAGCGTGGTTTGATCACGTACGTCATGGCCCTGATGAACGGCGCGCGTCTTGGGATCGCCGCCCAGTCGCTGGGCGTCGCGGAAGCCGCCTTCCGTTTGGCGCGCACCTACGCCAATTCCCGCTGCCAGTTCGGCGGCCCGATCGAAAACCTCCCGCCGGTCGCTGAGATGCTGACCGACTCCAAGGTTTCGATCGAAGCGGCCCGTTCGCTCGCTTACGAGACCGCGGCCATTTGCGATCAGGAGCACAATGCGCAACGCGTGACGGAAACCGTCCCGGACCTTCCGAAAGAGAAAGCGATGCCGCTGAAGAAACTGATGAAGTCCCTGAAACGTCTGAACGCGATGCTCACCCCGATGTCGAAATTCTACGCGTCGGAAATGGCGAACAAAGTGGCGTACGACGCGATCCAGGTCCTCGGCGGTTCCGGCTACATGAAGGATTACGCGGCGGAACGTTACGCTCGTGACGCCCGTATCACGAACATTTACGAGGGTACGAGCCAGCTCCAGGTCGTGGCGGCCATCAAGGGGATCACGAGCGGCATTTTCCAGTCCTACGTCGAGGAATTCGAGGCGAAAACCTACGACGATCCGGAACTGGAAGCGCTGAAAGCCCAGCTGGTCTCCGCGAAGGAAAAAGTGGTTCAGGGCGTGGATTTCGTCAAAGCGAAGTCGGTCACGTACACGGACCTGAACGCCCGTCGGCTCGTCGAGATGGGCTGCGACGTGATCATCGGCCACTACCTGCTAAAGCAGGCGGCCCTTTGCGACCGGAAAAAGACCATTTTGAAGTACTTCCTCGCCCGTGAAATGCCGGCCATCGAGAAGAATCTGCTCCAGATCCTTGGCGGCTCGCAGCTTGCGGTGGATGCGTACATGGAAATCGTTGGCCCGGTTCCTGCCGCGGAATGAGTTTCAAAAGAAGCCCCCCGCGTTCCTGCAAGGGAATCGGGGGTTCAAAATCGCTAAACACACGGCGGGGAAAACTCGCCGTTTTTTTCTGACTTTCCCACCTTTTTCCCCCAGGAGGTCTCTCCCATGCCCTGCCTCTTTTTCTCCGCGTTCCTTTCCGTTTCCCTTTCCTTTTTCTTTTTCGGTCTTTCCTTCGGCGCCCGGTACGAAGCGGAGATCCACGCGATCCCCGAGGACACGAATCAGGTTTCCTCCTGGATCTACGCGCCGCAGAACGCCGACTCGCCCAAATGGTGGGCAAAAGACCTTTCCAAGTGGAAACCGCTGGTGAACTCGCAGGTCTGCCCGGGCACGCTTGCGCCGGAGTCCAACGAACAGCAGCTCGTTTATGACTTCCACTTTCTCGGCCCCGGGACCATCGAGTACTTCGCCTTTGGGACGGACGTTCCAAAAATTGAGGGCGAGATCCTCATCGGGATGAAGGTCCAGATCCACGAAAAAGACGGAAAACCGCTGAATCTTCCGTTTAACCTCCGTTTTGTGGACCCATCGGGGGAGTGCCACCAGATCCCGCTCAACATTCGCTGCAACGGCTGGCGGATCGGCAAAATTCAGAGCTCCGGCGGCTGCTGGGGCGGGGACGGCGACCACACACTCCAGTTCCCGTGCCGGTTCGAGTCCGTGACGATGGACCGCAAATTCGACGGCTACAAAGTGGAGGGCCGGCTCGTCGTCGAGGACATTCGGTTCTTCACGCGCCGCGAGCTGGAAACCATGATGAACGTCGAGCTGGCCGACGAATCCCTGCGGTCCGGAAAGAACATTTTCCCCGCCGCGGCATCTTCCGACGGTTCCAGCCCGAAGATCCGCTTCCGCGTCACGCCAGACGCCAGGTTCGCGGACCGGCCGGTTTTCGTTCAGGTGGACCGCCGGACGAACGGGAATTTCTCGCTTAACGCGGAGCCGAATCAGACCGTTTTCCCCATTTCAAAGGGCGAGATCGAACTGGAGCGGAACGCCCTGCCCGGCTTTGAGTCATTCATTTTCACGCCGTTTTGGGAGGAAAACGGCCAGAAGCATTTCGGCCAGCCGCTCAAGTATTCGTTCGTCGTGCCGTATGTGGACCCCTCGCCGAAATACGGTTCCGCGGACTTCCGAAACCGCTGGTTCTGCGTCTCGACGCACGCGAACATTGGCTGCGTGGACCGACTGGCCACCGCCGGTTTTGGGATGATCCGCGACGACTGCATCTGGCGCGGGATCGAGCGTGAAAAAGGAGTTTACACGTTCCCGAAGTACCTGGACGATTACGTGGACCACGTGCTCTCGCTGGGGCTGGAGCCGCTTTTGATCATTTTGTACTCCAACGCGCTGTATGACGGCGACGATTTTCCGCACACGGAGGAAGGGCTCGCGGCGTATTCCCGGTACGCGGCGGAAGTCGTGAAGCACTTCAAGGGGCGTGTCCGGTACTTCGAGGTCTGGAACGAGTGGAACGGCGGCTGCACGATGCCCCAGGCCCGGCACACGAAGTCCAACTCGCCCGAAAATTACGTCCGTCTGCTGGCCTCGGCCTCGAAAGCGATGCGGGCCGCGAACCCGGACATTTTCATCATCGGCGGGGGCGGTGACCATCCGACCTGGCACCGGAAGCAGATCGAACGTGAAATGGAACTGGGCGTCATGAAGTACTGCGACGCGTACTCGGTCCACCCGTACGTTCAGCCGAACACACCGGAAGGGGCGAAAATGCCGGACCGGCTGCGGGAGATCATCGATCTGATGCGTCAGAACGGGTGCGAAACGCCGCGACTGTGGCTCACGGAACTCGGCTGGCCGACTGATCGGGGCCTGACGTTTCCGGGTGGGAAGGACTCGGATTCCGGCACTCGTGAGGAATATTCTGCCCGAATGTTCGTCCAGTCGGCGCTGGAGTACCGGAGCATTCCGGAGATCGAGCACTACTTCTGGTACGACCTGCAGAACGACGGCATGGATTTGAGCTACAACGAGCACAATTTCGGGATCCTGCACAATCACAAGACGGGCTGGCAGCCGAAACCGGTACTGGCGGCGATGGGAACGCTTACGAGACTCTTGGGTGACGCGGAGGTCACCGCGTGCCGTGAGCTTTGGACCGAAAATCTGCGCGTCTGGAAAATCGCCCGGCCGGACCGCACGATTTACTGCGCCTGGACGACGGAAGGCGAAGAAACGATCCGACTGCCCAAAGAACCGACTCGGGTTTTGGGCCTTTACGGAAATGAGCTTCCGCCCGAAACACGGACGGTGACTCCCCAGCCGGTTTATTTTGTCGAGTAAAGCACGGAATGAAAAAGGAACGAGCCAGAAGCAGCTCGTTCCTTTCAAAATCTTTCAGAACTTTCGATGGGCTTTCATTCTTTTTCGTAAAGATTCATTCCCACCTGAAGCCAGCCATCTTTTGCCTGAACAAAAACCGGCTTGATACAAACTTTTGCAAAGTGGGAATCGGCCGGGGGATTCTTCACAATGGGTTGCTCTTTGATCACGATTTCCGGGGCAAAAGCCTCCTGAAGCCGTTTGCCCATGACACGGCGCAGGCTGACCATGCTGGCAGGCAGACGTTTATTGGAATCCGGATCATAATCTGGCGGCAAAATTTCGATTTCATCCTGACGAAGCAGATGAATTCCATCTTCCTGAAGATCAACCGCATAGGAGACGATAATATCGACCGCTGAATACGTCTTTTTATTGACTTCAAGACCGGTACAGTGAACAACACAACCCACTTTCCCGTCATGAATGGAAATGGAAATCGGCCAATCTTTCGGGAAACGCATCGCCCAATCATCACGGGATTTTTCATTTTCTTTGGAATCTGCATTTTCCAAGGCTTTTTTCAGGAAACCAGGGGCGGACTCCTGCAAATGTTTACGGGCGTAAGCGTCCAGATTCAAGCCGCCCAGAAAACCCGCAAAAACGCTTTGCAACGCCGTTTCATGAACAGCGAAATGGAAATCAGAGACTTCTGAGATCTGCGGTGGATCCGAATACGCGCCCATTCTTGAGCGGCAGGAAAATAGCGTCTGAGCGTGCGCTCCAGCCTCATCGGACCATGTACGCGCATTCAAAAGATCCAGGTCACGCATGTGAAAATGCACCTTGAGCAATTCCGTCATCTGTTTGTTCCAGCTCCGGAGCGCGTCATCAACCTGCTTGTTAAACCGGGCACGCAGACGGGCTGAATTTTGGGCCATAGCAATGCTTTCTGTCTGGTCCTTGCGGGCATACGCACGGCGAAGGATGAAATTTTCCACTAACTGACGGTTCCGAATGTCCTGAACATTCTGGATTTGGGAGTTGGTACGAATATTGACTTTTGCGTTATTTGTTGAAAAACCTGACGGGTCGATGAATATTTTCTTTTCGACCTGAACCCGGCTTTTCGCCCGGGATAAAATGATTGCCGGGCCGGCATAGGCACGCGTTCGGGAGTCGGAAGAACCGTTCAAAACGATTGCCAGCTCAATACGGTCAGGGTTCACGACCGGCTTCATCACCAGAGCTCCGTTAAAATTGCTGGTTCCATAAATGGAAGTACGCTGAATCTGATTGGAAATTTTTTCTTCTTCCTGAACTGCACGTGTTCCAAAACGTTCAAAAATGGAAGCGCCGACATGACCAACGATATTTGGTTTGGCCCACATCTGCCGGGTAGCCTGAACCGTCTTTTCTGCCTGACCCGCGATTTCCAGCCAGCGCAGTTCATCTTCCAAAGCCCTTTCAATGACAGAACGATGATCTTTCCCGACGATTTCAAGGAGTTTAACCACGCGGTTGCGGGCTTGCTTAAACATTTCTTTCGCCTGGTCCGGGTCATTCTTGATACTGACCAACGTCAGATAATGTTTTATGGATTCCCTGAAGTTTACAAAAACCGAAAGCTCAAGCCCAATATTTCCATTGGAAAGCTGGCGGAAAACATCCTGCAAAACGTCAAGCTGCGGGTCTTGACTCAAATCAAGCGCATCGAGATGCAGTCTTTCGACCCACCCCTGACGTTTCTTTTCATTCAGGCGGCCAAGCGTCGTGGAAAAACGATTGAACGCATTTTGAACTTTTTCGTATGCAGTCGCCAAATCTTCATCAGATGGAACACGAAATTCCTCCATGAGCCAGCATTTGCGTACCGCTTCGAGGTCTTTTGAAAAGTCACCAACCAAATTCTTTTGAAGTTCCTCGATCGTCTGCGGACCTTCAAATTCAGGCGCTTCTGGCGCATTTCCAACGGTTTCTTTCAGCGAATAGTGCAATGAAGGAAGCGCTGGGATACGATTCGTGAACGGTTTAAGCGGCGCGGCGCTGGAGGTTTCTTTTTTGGGGAAGGCTTTCCCGGCACTGGGATGTTCCTGTTCTTCCGGCTTGATATTCTCCGATTCGGCTTCCGGAATGGAGTCGGAAAGGAAACTTTGTAAATCCTCATTTTCTGCGGCACCCGGTGTAAATTCAGGAGAATCGTTTGAGGAATCTGTATTCGTTTCCAACTCGGGAACCTCAAGATCCGTTTCAGAGGTTTTTATCTCGCAAGCTTTCGATGCAGGAGCCTCTCCTGATGTTTTTTCTCCCTGAATCAGATTTTCAGGCGCGATTGCCAACTGTTTTTGCTCAGCGTTATGCAATTTTAAAGGCATTTGACCACTTTGGAATGAAACATTCACAAAAGGCTTGGCTCGGAGTTTTTCATCTTGAGTCATCATTTCCGTCAAAGACGGAGTTTCGGCCAGAATAAATGGTTTTGAGGGAGCGGCTGAATTCTGGGCCTGAGGCTGTTTTTTGGTTTTCTCCGTTCCTGGGGAAGCCTCTGTATTTTCGTCTTCCTCATGGGTCTTCTGAAGTTTATTATAAAGCCTGGACCGTCTGTGCTTCGGGGCCTTTTCCGACACGGAAGGTTCCAGATCCGGCGATGCTTCCTGCTTGCTTAAAGCGCCTTTTTCCTGTACGTTTTCAGAAAATGGAGGCTCGGGCAAAGCACAAGGCAAATTGCCCTGCATCCGATCCTGGAATTCTTTTTCAAGATTGATTTTCTGACCATGCTCCAGTTCCGGAGTGGTCTTCATCAATGAATTTCCCGTCCCGATTCCCGTCGAGGGCATACGCGAGGAAGCGAGAGTCGCAAGGATCTTCTGATTTCGGAAAGCGGTCTGAAGAAAATTGGATTTCCGCCAGTCGAGCAACGCCCCAAGGGAATCACGAAGATTCACAAAAACCGGATACTTGGTCACTCCGTTCGTAAATTTCAATGCCATCATTAAAGAAGTCAGAGCGTTCGTGGAATCTTCGGATGGATCATTAATGGCATTTTTGGCCTCATTGATCGCCAGATAGTCTGCCCATTGCTCCATCGAATCAGGATTTTGTTCGAGAAAAACTTCGGTTTGCTGAATATCCCGCAAAACAATTTCCTGAAGTTCTTTTTTTGTGTTTTCGTGACTCAGTTTTTCTGCATAGAGGACGGAACCCACTAATGCAGCAATCACAAAAGAAAGAACGATGAAGATGGTTTTTTTGGTTTTGCTCATGAAAAACCCCTAAATTGGCTTATATGACATTTAAATATTTACACATATATTTGTTGTAATCGTAAAAAACCAACCCGAAATTTACGGTTAATAATCCCCTTTTTCATTTTAGACCGATTCCCCCCCTTCACGAAACGGGTTGTTTCGGTTATAAAAGATGGTTGGTCAGGTTAAAATAAGACGATAAGGGGTTTCAGGTCGATGAAACAGGAAAAAACGTTTCAGGTTTCCACTTTGGGCTGTAAAGTTAATCAGTATGAAAGTGAGCAAATTCGGGAAATTTTATTAACTGCGGGATTTATACAGACGGATATTGAACCGGACTGGTGCATCGTGAACACGTGCGCCGTCACGCAGGAATCGGAAGCCAAATCGCGCCGGCTCATTCGACAAAAAATTAAAAAGCACGCCCCGAAAAATGTCCTGGTTTTTGGCTGCTCGGCGGAAAACGCTCAGGATCAGTACGCGAAAATTCCCGGCGTGACGCACGTCGTGACGGCCCAAAACCACGGCGGAAACCGCGTTGCCGCCGTCCTTGAAGTGCTGGGTGTCCGTCTGGAAGCGTGCGAAGCCATTCTTTCAGGCGGTCTGCGTCAATTCGGCGAGCGTCACCGCGCGTACGTGAAGATCCAGGACGGCTGCGCGCAGTTCTGCACGTACTGCCTCATCCCGCACCTGAGAAACGAGCTGACGAGCGTCCCCCCTGAAGAGGTTTACGAAGAAGTTCGCTCGCTGGTTCGTCACGGCTACAAAGAAATCATCCTGACCGGGATCCATCTCGGCTACTACGGCCTGAACGAGCGTAGCCGAACGCAAACCATCTGGTCTATCGAAGACCGTAAAAACCCGCGCCGGACGAATCTGACCGACCTGATGGGCCGGCTGGTTTCCATGCCTGACGATGCGGAATTTCGCCTCCGGCTTTCCAGTCTCGAAGCGCACGAGGCGGGTGACGATTTGCTGCACATTATGGCCGAAAACCGGGAGAAAATCTGCCCGCACCTGCATCTTTCCATGCAGAGCGGCTCGCCGACGGTCCACCAGCGGATGAATCGGCCCGGCACGGTCGAACAGTACGTCGAGCGGTGCGAGGCGGCGAAGAAGATCCTTGACCATCCGGCCCTCACGACGGACGTGATCGTCGGTTTTCCCGGCGAGACGGAAAAAGAATTCCTCGAAACGTGCGACGTCGTGCGAAAAATTGGGTTTTCCAAGATCCACATTTTCCCGTTCAGCCCCCGCCCCGGCACGCCTGCGGAAAAAATGGGCGATTCCATCCCGGGCGATGAAAAGCGGCGGCGTGAACTATACTTGGCCGAAATCGAGCGGGAAATGAGGGAAAAGTTCCTCGCCGGGATCGCCAACCGGAGGAAGAAGTACCTCGTCGAGCGGTTCCACCCTGAAACGGGAACCGTGACCGGAACGTCCGAGTACTACACGCAGGAAGATTTCCCCGGCGAGGAGGGAATGTGCGGGACGTTTGTGGTGAGGTGAAAGTCTGAGAAAAAAAGACGAAAATGGGACCAAGCCCAAGGTGCAAGCCTGCGCCAGTTCAACCCCCGATTTAAACACGGATTTCCACGGATTTAAGGGATTAAAAGGATTTCGTTTTTTTCATTGAAAATCCTCAAAATTCTTAACCCTCATTAAATAATCCGTGGAAATCCTTCTAATCCGTGAAAATCCGTGTTTAAATCAAGGTTTGAAGTGGGGGAGGCTTGCACTTTGGAAATGGGTTTGCAGTTTCTGAAGCCTCATTTAATTCTTTAAAATCCGCCTCATCCGCCCAATCCGCGGGGCCTATAGCGGCTCGGGGCGTTTTCGGAGGGGCTGGGTCTCGTGTGCGCTGGATTACTCACCCTTCCTTTTCATCTTCGCGATCTTCCTCCCGGTCGAGCACAGCGGGATCGTTTCAAGTTCCTTTTCGCCGACCCAGCGGATCTCCCCGCCGCTGGGCGTTTCTTTTCGGGCGTTGGCCGAGCTGATCAACCGGCCGCGAAAGACGTGCAGCAGGATCCGGTATTTCGTCACGCTGTGGCGGATCCTGGCGGCCTCTTCCGTGATCTCGACCTCCAGGCCGGTGGTTTCGCGCGTGAATTTCCGAAGCTCGTCTTTCGGCGCGTCGCCTGTGATTTGGGTCCTGGGAAAGTCCCAAAGGCCGGCCCACCATTCGCCCGGAACGTAGCGCAGGAGGCAGACCTCCGACCGGGCGTTTTCAAGCAAAAGGGCCGCTTCCGTCCGCGCTTCGTAGGCCATTTTCGGGGCCGGGACCGGGATTTTCTCCGTGAGTCCGCGCCGGTGCGCCTCGCACGCCCCACGAAGCGGGCAGGCGTCGCACTGCGGATCTTGCGGCGTGCAGACCAGATTTCCCAGGTCCATCAGGGCCGTATTGATTGCGCACGGGCTTTCACTGGACGTTTCGGCCGAAACGAACGACTCGGCCGTCGCCCAAAGGCGTTTTTGGGCCTCCGCGGCCGTGACGGGAAGCTCCAGAGCGATCAGCCGCGCGTAAAGCCGCTGGGTATTCGCTTCCAGAATAGGGAAGCGCTGGTCGCAGGCAAACGAAAGGATCGCGCCGGCCGTGTACCGCCCGATCCCGGGAAGGGCGAGGACTTCCGCAAACGTTTCGGGAAATTCCGCCCCGGGCCGCTGCGCGATGATTTTGGCGGCGGCGTGAAGCTGACGTGCGCGCCGGTAGTACCCCAGCCCCTCCCACTGCCGCAAGACGGTTTCCTCCTCGGCTTCGGCCAGCGCACGAACTTCCGGAAACGCGGAGAGGAACCGCGAGTAGTATTCCAAAACGGTCTTGACCTGTGTCTGCTGGAGCATGATCTCGCTGACCCAGACTTTGTACGGCGTCCGATCGATCCGCCACGGCAAATCGTGACGGCCATTTTCGGCAAACCAGGCAAGCAACGGAGAAATGTTCATTCCAGTTAGGAGTTAGGAGTGAGGAGTTAGGAGTTTTATTTTTTTAATTCTTCGTCTCTTTTGGAAAAAAACTCAAAGTTTTCACTCCTAACTCCTAACTTCTAACTCCTAACTTCAAATTGATTTCCCCCCCTTGCAAAAATCTTTCAATCGGGTAAAATGAAGTTTGAAGTTTTTTCGTTTCTTTTCCTTTTGACTCACGGAGGTGAACTGTGGCTTATGATGTGACCTTGATTACTGGCGATGGAACCGGCCCCGAACTGGCGGAGGCCGCGCGCCGATGCGTCGATGCGACCGGAGTGAAAATCGACTGGGACGTTCAGGAAGCGGGCATTGACGTCATGGAACGGATCGGCACGCCTCTGCCGCAGCCGCTGCTCGAATCGCTCGACCGCACGAAACTCGCGCTGAAAGCCCCGATCACCACGCCGGTGGGGACGGGTTTCCGGTCCATTAACGTGCATCTGCGCCAGGCGCTGGGCCTTTACGCCTGCGTTCGTCCGTGCAAGTATTACCCCGGAGTCCGCAGTTTCTTCTCGAGCGTGCCGGTCGATCTGGTGATCGTCCGCGAAAACACCGAAGACCTTTACGCCGGCGTGGAGTTCCAGCGCGGCACGGAAGAGTGCGAGAAACTCTTCGATTTCATCAACGAGCTCTCCCCGAACCGGCCGATCCGCTCCGGCCGTGACGAGACGGGTATTTCGATCAAGCCGATCTCGGTCTCCGGGACAGAACGGATCATCCGCTACGCGTTCGAGTACGCCCGCCGTGAAAACCGCAAAAAGGTGACGTACGTCCACAAAGCGAATATTATGAAATTCTCGGACGGCCTGTTCCAGGAAGTCTGCGAAAACGTCGCGAAAGAGTACCCGGACATCGAATCCGAGTTCCGCCTCATCGATAATATGTGCATGCAGCTCGCGCAGAAACCGGAGCAGTACGACGTGATCTGCCTGCCGAACCTCTACGGCGACATTCTGAGCGATCTGGCGGCTGGTCTGGTCGGCGGTCTGGGAGTCGCGCCGGGAGCGAACATCGGAAAAGACGGCGCCGTCTTCGAAGCGACGCACGGTTCCGCGCCGAAATATAAGGGCCTGAACAAAGTGAACCCGACGGCCATGATCCTTTCCGGTATGCTGATGCTTCGTCATCTGGGCGAAAAGGAAGCCGCCGACAAACTGGAAAATGCCGTGGCAAAAGTGATCGCCGAGGGCAAATCGGTCACGTACGACATGAAAGCGGACCGGAACGACCCGACCGCCGTCGGTACGCAGGAAATGGCCGACGCGATCTGCGAAGCGATGAATTAATTCTTTTCGGGGGACGGAGGCCCTCCGTCCCCATTATTTTTTAGGCGCCACGTCACGTTTTTGCTTCCATCATTCCGGAAATCATAAGAAGAAAATTTTTTTAAAATGATTTCTGTTCTTTTCTGTAGTTCCTTGACTTTTCTCCTGTTTTGTGGTAAAATTTAATAGTTAGAGCAAATATTATGTATGAGGCCTGAAAAATGCTCGAAAAAGTCAAACTTCAACGTTTTACCGTTTTTGAGGAACTGAAACTTTCCTTTTCGCCGGGGATTAATATTTTTATCGGTGAAAATGGAACGGGAAAAACGCATTTGATGAAAGTCCTTTATGCCGCGTGCGATATTATAAAGGAAAAAGAGAAAGGAAACTTTGCTGAAAAATTAATCAAAGTTTTTCTTCCTTCAAAAAACGCGTTGGGACGTTTGACCAAACGAGCCAGCGGCAGCAGTTCGTGCCAGATCGAAATTACTCGTCGTCTTTCCAATAATGATACTCGATTATTGAAGCTAAGTTTTTCCAACCATTCGATGGGAACTCCCACCTCTGTGAAAGGAATGTCAAATTGGGCGGATGAGAATCCCAAATGTGTTTTTATTCCTGTAAAAGATATGCTGGCGAACGCGCCGGGATTTAGTTCTCTCTATGAGATGCGGAACATTCATTTCGAAGAAATTTATGTCGATATTATTCGCCGCGCATTCCTGCCAGCCCTAAAAGGTCCCGCGACCAGAGAAAGAAAACAGATAGAAAACATTTTAGTAAACGCGATCAACGGAAAAGTTCTGATTCAAGGGGAGGAATTTTTCCTGAAAAACGCCCAGGGGAATCTGGAATTTACCCTTCTGGCAGAAGGGTTCCGGAAATTGGGTCTGCTTTGGCTTTTGCTCCAAAATGGAACTTTACTTCAAGGCTCTGTTTTATTTTGGGATGAGCCGGAAACAAACTTGAATCCCAAGCTGATTCAGGCAGTTATTTCGGTTCTTCTGGAATTACAGCGTATGGGGGTCCAGATTTTTTTAGCTACTCACAATTACAGCGTATTAAAGGAATTCGATTTACAAAAACAAAAAAACGATCAAGTCATTTTTAATTCCATGTTTCGGAATGAAAATGGGGAAATCGTCGTTAATTCCACTCCTGAATTGGTTCAGCTGGTTCCCAATGCCATTGATGAAACCTACGAGCAGATGCTGGGACGCGACATTCAGAAAAACCTCGGACTTTAAAAGGAAACGGAAATGATTCTGGAACAGGACGGTTTTCGCTTCGATTTTGGCACCGATCGGGCTTTTATTTTTGATGAAAAAGATCCCATTAGTCCCCACTTTCACCAGGCTCCAATGAAGGCGGTTGACCTGATTGTTGAGTTGGAAGATCGATACTACTTCGTGGAACTGAAAGACTATTCTAACCCCCTAACCTGGAATGAAATTCTGACAAACAGAAGGCAGACTCCAGAAGAAATGGTAAATTGGTTGAAGGAAATCCTGAAGTCCAAGTTCCGCGATACTTTTCTTTACCGTTGGGCTGAAATCGTCCCGGAAAAGGACGTTTTTTATATATGCCTGATCGATACAGGTGCGTTTTCGCTTGGTCCTCTGACGAATAGTCTCCGACGTGAATTGCCTGTTGGACTTCACGACGATTGGAAAAGAGCAATCGCAAAAAACTGTTTTGTTATGAATCCTGAAAGATGGAATCAGACGTTTCCAAAGTGGAAAGTAGAAAAAATGCTTGAAAATTGAGTGGGACTTTGGGATCTGAGATGGACCTTTCCTTCACAGAATCCTTTTTTCATCACCTGTATTTATTATGTTTCGTGGATGTGGCAAAGAAAAACTTTGGTTTTTGGATTGCTACCCTCTAATTTTTCAAGGAGTCTTTTATGCCTACCCGTCGTACTTTCCTGAAAACTGCCGCGGTCTCCGCACTGATCGCCGGCACACTGTCCGCCCAAACCTCTGAAGAGCCGAAAGAGGAAAAAGCCCCCGCCCAAAAGCCCGACGGTTTTTACGTTGGAGCCGTCTCGGTTGATATTACGCCCGACCGACCGGTCGCTCTGCCTGGCCAGCACTACACCCGCGTTTCCGACGGCGTGCGGACCCCGGTCGAAGCGAACATCCTCGCGATGGAATCCGTCCGGGACGGCGTGAGCACGCCCGTGATCTACATCAGCCTCGACGCCGTCGGGGTCTCGGGCACTTTTGGAAAGGCTTTTTGGGAGGAATTAAAGAAAGTCCTCCCGGACATTAACCCGGAACACGTGAATTTGAGCTGCACGCACACGCACACCGGCACGAATTTCTACGGCGATCCGAAAGACGCCGAAAACGTTCCGAATATCCTCAAAGTCGCTGAAAACCGGGAATTCGTGCTTTCCCGCATCATGCCGGGAGTCAAAAAGGCGTGGGATTCCCGCGTGCCCGCCCGCTACGGTTTCGGTTTAGGCTTCGCGTCGCTTGGGTCCTGCCGCGGTGTCGTGTTTGAGGACGGAACCACCCGGAACAACGCGGACCCGACCGTTCCCACTTTCCGTGGCCTTGAGACCCAAGCCGACTCGGACGTGAACATTTTGTGCTTCTGGAACGAAAAAGACGAGCTGATCGCCATGGTTCTGAACGTCGCCTGCCCGTCCCAGTGCAACGAATCCACGACCAAGATCGACGCGGACTACTGGGGCGATCTGCGGCCTCAGCTCAAGGAAAAGTACGGCAAAGACGCTGTGATCCTGGGCTTCTGCAGCGCTGCGGGAGATCAGACCCCCGGGATCCGCTACCGCAAAGCCGCCGAGATCCGGATGCAGAAACTCCGTGGGGTCGATCGTGCCGGCGAAATGGCGCACCGGCTTTACAAGGCGGTCGAGGACGTTTATGACCTGATCGCGTCCGACAAGAAATCCAACCCGATCGTGAAATTCGAGTACATCCCGCTGGATCTTCCGGGCCGGATAATCTCAGATGAGGAACACGAGAAAGAGGTGAAAAGCCTTAAAGAGTACGAAGAAATGTTCGCCAAAAACCCGACCTCGCTTGCGAGGGGAAAAATCGCGTGGCTGAAAAGAGGGGTCGATCGTTGGGAACGCCAGCAAAAAGAAGGGGTTCCAACGTTCAAAACGTTCATCACGGTCATGCGTCTGGGCGAGCTGGCCCTCTGCACGAACACATTCGAGCTTTACCTCGATTACGGGATCCAGATCAAAGGGCGTTCCAAGGCCATGCAGACGTTCATGTTCCAGCTCACGATGAGCCCGTGGGACTATTCCGGCTACTTGCCGACCGCCAAAGGCGTGCGCGGCGGTGGGTACGGCGCGGTTCCAGCCTGCAACACGGTCGGCCCCGAAGGCGGGCAGATGCTCGTGGAAGAAACTCTGGCCGCGATTGCAAGGGAGTTCGAGGATAATCGTTGATTTTTTGGGTTCATCCGGCAAGTGCAAACCGGATGAGCCAATGTTGTTTACGCCGCTCTGCACAAATGCGGTATTCAACCCTTTTTTCATTTAAAACTTTGCGAACTTAGCGGACTTTGCGTGAGTTTTTATCACATGCCTTTCGTCAGGTTGGTTCTGCGATTGGGAAATTATCTCACGCCCGCGTTCGCAAAGTTCGCGAAGTTTTAAAGGAAATTCTCAAAAAAACTCTCCGATTTACAAAAATTCAAAATCGTCAGAATCCGGAATCTTTTTAATCCTGTAAATCCGTGAAAATCCGTGTTTAAATAAAGGTGGGAAGTGGGTTTTATCATGCCTTTGGAAAAAGGTCCTGATTTTAATCCAAACGCCCATTCGCCTCATCCTCGGGGCCTGTAATCGCGGATTTAGCGGCAAGCTGGGCGTGATCTTTGGTTTGTTCTCTTTTCCTCATTACTGTGTAAACTCCCCTGCTCCGGGAAACCTGAACCTCAAAATTTCCACAAAAAAAGGGTGGCCTCTCGGTCACCCTCAATTTTTTTAAAGACTCAGCAAAGCGAAATCACCACGCGAAGTGGGCAAACGCTTTGTTGGCTTCGGCCATGCGGTGCACGTCTTCGCGCTTTTTGTAAGCCGTGCCTTCTTTGTTGTACGCGGCCACCAGCTCTTCAGCCAGTTTCTTCGCAATCGGCTGCCCCTTCTTGCTGCGGACGGCGTTCAGGATCCAGCGGATCGCCAGCGACTGCTGACGAACACGATTGACCTGCATCGGGACCTGGTAGGAAGAACCACCGACGCGCTTGGAGCGGACTTCGATGGTCGGCTTCACGTTTTCCAGAGCCTGCGTGAAAACTTCGATGCCCGGTTTGTCCGTGATTTTCTTCTCGATCTCTTTCAGGCAGTCATAGAAAACTTCCTGAGCAACGCTTTTTTTGCCGTCATACATCAGGCAGTTGATGAATTTGCTGGCCAGCACGGACCCGTAAACCGGATCTCCGACGAGCTGCTTGCGGCTTGCAGTAATACGACCCATTTTTTCCTCGAATCATTTGAAAAAGTGAATTTTGTGAAAAAACCTGAAGGGACCAACCCGACCGGCTGACTGGGAGGCAAAGTATGCGGTTTGCGCCCCCAATCGGGGAGATTCTGTTTTCTGACTCATACCGACGACCGCTTCCATCTGTTCACCGAGCAGGCAGTTGACCCGATGCCAACCACGCGAGGGCTCAATTACTCACAGCCGTCCCCTTTCTGAAGACAGAACCTTTAAGCTGGAAGCTTATTTTTTCTTGCCAGCAGCGGGCTGATTCTTTTTGGCGCCGTAACGGCTGCGGGCCTGCTTACGGTTTTTCACGCCCTGAGCGTCAAGCGTACCACGGATGACCTGGTAACGAACGCCCGGGAGGTCACGAATACGACCACCGCGCACGAGCACGATTGAGTGTTCCTGAAGGTTATGGCCTTCACCAGGAATGTAAACCGTGATTTCTTTGCCGTTCGAAAGACGAACACGCGTGATCTTACGAAGAGCGGAGTTCGGTTTTTTCGGCGTCATGGTACGAACCTGCAGACAAACGCCACGTTTCTGCGGGTTTTTCTCGAGAACCGGGCTTTTGCTGAACTTACGCGGCATAACACGGCTCTTGCGAACTAACTGATTGATTGTTGGCATACTAATATTCCTAACAAATTATGAAGTAAACAGGGGAAACATCCCCACGATAAAATACTATTTTCATAGAAAGCTGAATTATACCAGAAATTCCAAAAACTTCAAGTACCACTATACGTATTTTTACGAGAAAAAAAGGAAGAAAGTATAATTTTTGGTTTCTGGGTCAAAGAAGGTCCAGGCGTGGGCAATATTTATACTGAATCAACCTCGCAAATTCTATCTCACGAAGAAGGAGTCAGCATCTTTTCAGCCTTTAAAATAAAAAAAGCTGGCAGAACCAGCAAAAGGTAAACCAGGGCGTTTACCATTCCGGAATCCCCGTAGGGATCCCGGAGGGAAAATTGTTAACTAAGCGTTAAACTCAGTTGCAGGCCGGAGCAGCAGCTTCGCAAGCCGGAGCTTCGCAAGCCGGGGCGCAAGGAGCGCAAGCTTTGAAGCAGGGTTTGCAGAAACGAATCTTCGGCAGACGAATTTTGCAGCAGGGTTTGCAGGCCGGAGCGCAGGCAGCTTCGCAAGCCGGAGCTTCACAAGCCGGAGCGCAAGCCGGTTTGCAGCAACGGAACTTCGGGAAGTTGAACTTGAAGCAAGGACGGCAGCAGGGTTTGCAGGCCGGAGCTTCGCAAGCCGGGGCTTCGCAAGCCGGGGCTTCGCAAGCCGGAGCCGGATCACAAGCCGGAGCTTCGCAAGCCGGAGCTTCGCAAGCGGGTTTGCAGCAGGGTTTGCAGCAGAAGCGCTTGAAGTTGAACTTGAAGCAAGGACGGCAGCAGGGTTTGCAGGCCGGAGCGCAAGACGGAGCTTCGCAAGCCGGAGCTTCACAAGCCGGTTTGGCTTCTTCGCAAGCCGGAGCTTCACAAGCCGGAGCACAAGCCGGTTTGCAGCAACGAATCTTGCAGAAGTTGAATTTGAAGCAGGGTTTGAAGCAAGGTTTGCAGGCGGGAGCGCAGGTCGGAGCTTCGCAAGCCGGAGCCGGATCACAAGCCGGAGCTTCGCAAGCCGGAGCACAAGCCGGGGCGCAACATTTACGGAAACCAGCGTTCGCTGCGGAGACGCTAGCCAGAACGATGACGACTGCCATCAGAGAAACCAAACGTTTCATATTTTTCCTCCGTTTAAACTTTGGGATACCAAGTGTCCTTTTGGACTGTGTGACGGTTTATACCACTAAAACCGTTTTTTCGAATAGTGGATGTTTCTCGCCCTGGGGAAATACACCCACTGTTTCATCTTACTTCTGTATATTTTACTCAAATTAAAATTTTGGTCAATAGCCCCCCAAGGGGTTTTTTTACTAATTTTGCTATTTTCTTCAAAATTTTTGAGTTTTTAGTCTTGGGCAGCTTCTGAATATCTCCAGAACTTCCCCAAACTTTTCCTTTTATCGGCCTTCTCATTTTGGCACTTTAACGCAAATTTGTAAATTTGCCAAAATTTCTCATTTTTTTCAGGCTCTTTATTTTAACTATACCATATATTTTATATTTGGCAAGCCCCCCAATTTAAAATTTTTAAAAAAATTTCAGGTTTAGGCAATTCAAGCAGGCCAAATACAAATGTAGTGGTTATAGTGACCTCTGATTAACATATCCCCTATAAATTCTGATTTTCCCTATTTTGCACGAACTATCCAGGTCTCCCAGAAGGTTTCACGTGCTGATTATTTCCAAATAATCAGAAGATATTTGCGATATTTACTGGTTTTTTCCAGGTAACGTGTTATAATTGAATTGGAACTTTTGCCAACAATTATTAATATATACCTGCCACAGAGGCATATTTATGAGCACCATAACTATTCGAAAAATCGTTATCGTTTTCTTTACGATCGCAATTCTGATGGTAATGAATGCTGTATTATTAGAATCGGAGTTTGTCCCTTCTTTTTTTGGGAATTCTTCATCTCAAGGAAGAGTCTCGGTGACCGGCACAGACTCCACATTTTCTCCAACCGTAACACCTCACACGCATCCTGTTGAGTGGTCTGTTTCCAAGCCACTTCAAAATAAGGAAAATGGTGAAACTATTTTGTACAATTCCGAACCCGAAAACCAGGCCTCTGGCTCGTCCTTTGTTTCCAGCCCTCAAAAAAGCCCTGAATGCTGCCCGATTTTAACTCAAAATTTTTCTCGAAAAAATAAAAATATTTCCCAAAAGGATCTCCAGGATGATGATCTTGGGGATTCCAGAAAGAAAATCCCCTCCGACATCGTGCGAAATGCGCCTTGGCCGTTTTCCGCCACCGGTGGGAATGTGGAAGTAAATGAAACTCGGCCGAGCGTTTCCCCAATTTCGGGTCAAACTTCTCCTTCCTCTGAAACCGTAGCAGTCGTGGAACGTCAGGGAACCTCTGCGAAGAAAAAAGTTTTGCCTTCGGAAAAGGGCCTGAAATCCCCGGACTTGCCTGTCTCCCCTGCTCCGCCGCCGCAGGAAGCACAAGCCACAGCTTTTCTGGCTCATGAGCCCGTCCTTCCTCCGGGGTATCACGTGGCTCCTCGTGTAACCATGAAACCGTCCCTTCCTTCGTCACCTGTTCCGGCCTCCCACGAAGCGCCCGGGATCCCGCTCTCCCCTGCTCCGCCGCAGGACATTACACTTCCGGAACTTCCGCCAATCGAGGGGAGGATCCGGGATTTTCCGCCAGTCGAGGCAAAAACATTGCGAGACTTTCCACCTGTGGAAGAATCAGAAGACACGAGTCTGCTCCCAATACCGACTTTGGGAGAGAAAAAGGGAGAAAATATGCCAGAGAAGACTTTTCAGGAGCCAATTATTAATGAAAACGCGCAGGGAAACTTCCCGATGGCTTACGGCGAAATGGAACTGGTGAAACCGAACGGGTATTTTGGTGTCCAAAAACCGGTTATAATCCCATCCGTACCGATCGAAAAGGAGAATTCAAACGATCTCCTGACGATCGATTCGGTCGTGGATCTCCCGGAATCGGAGAAAATCCGGGAGTTTCCCAAGACAAAAGATTAAGTGCAAATCAAGCAAAAAACAAGCAATAATTTGGATTTGTGCTTAATTTTTCAAGAAAATCACTTTTTATTGACAATTTCTTTCACCTGATCGATCGAAATGTCCTTCAGGCGGAAAAGCCCTTGCGTGTCGTTCACACCGTTTGCCGCGATGATGAACTTACGGGTTCGTTTGTTCCGGGCGAATGTAAAATTGATTTCGCCATAAACTTGGGTTCTTTCCAAATTCAACTGGGAAGGCGTGGAGTCCAAAAGCTGCGCCAGTTCCATCGCGGCGGTCGGCGTGGCCGAAAACTCGAATTTATCGGGCAGACCCGTGTCCGGGTTTCCATCGTAGTACCAGCCTGTACACGTGGCGGGCTGCATCTCGCTCAGCGGCTGATTGGCGATTTTTATCGAAAAAAAGACAAAAAGCGTGAAACAGGTGATAAACGTGCAAAGGTGCAGGATTGTCGCGCGTTTGTAATATTTCGGCCGGCGAACGTCCTTGATTTCAGCGGTTTTACCGGTGATCGGAGCAGGGGACTCGGGGGATTTTTTCTTGTTTTTCTTGCTCATTTTTATTTTTCGGTGACGAGGAAATACGATTCCTGGCATCAAAATCGTTTTAATCAGAACAAATTAATTAAATTCCATTTAAAAATCGTTGAATTTCGATGTTCAACTGTTCCGGTTGTTCCATCGGCACCAAATGTGCCGCATTGGGGATGGAGACGAATTTCCCGCCGGGAATCGTCTCGGCCAGAGCGCTCATCGCGAACGGTGGCGAAAGAACGTCCAGCTCGCCGGTCAAAACAAGCGTCGGAACGGAAATTTGCCGCACCGCTTCGGAAAAGTCACTGCGCTGGGCCATCCCGCGGGCTACTGAGGCGACGCCGAGCGGATTATTTCCCGTGACCATTTTCCTGTAGGCCGCGAAAACGCCCAGCGGGTTTTCCGCGTCGGCGAGTGTGGCGGGGGTCATGAGGTTCTGCTTCATACCGTCCACCATAAACGCGCAGGTTTTCTCCGCTTCGAGCTTTTCGGCCGTGGCGAGACGTTTGGCCGCGCCTTCCGGGGAGTCGCAGCGGGCGTTCGTGTCGCAGAGGATCAGCGCTACGAGCCGGTCCGCGTGGCGGCGCCAGAATTCCAGCCCGACGTAGCCGCCCATCGAGAGGCCGCAGTAGGCGCATTTTTCGATGCCGAGCTGGTCGAGCAGGGCACTCAGGTCGTCCGCCAGGTCGGCCATCGTCGTGATCTTCTCACCAGAAGCGGGACTTTGGCCCATGCCTCGAAAATCGGGCGCAATGACGGTGAAGTCCCCGGAAAGCCCGTCGAGCTGCGCGCCCCACATCGTGTGGTCGAACGGAAACCCGTGACCAAAAAGGATCGCCGGCCCAGAGCCGTTTTTTTCGTAGTAAAGTTTCATTTTTCCTCCTCGAAAATCATTCCTGAAATGCGCATTCGGTGGAGAAAGGACTCCACGACCGGGCGGGGGACGATGTCACGCAGTTCCGGCGAGGGCAAATAATCAGCCGCCAGCGCATCGAGCAGCTCATCCACGGTGCAGGCTTTTTCCTGTAAAACGTGGATGATGGCCGCGCCCAAGTCGTTCATCAGGTGTGTGTCGTCCGAATCGAGGCAGTACACGACCATCAGCGAGTCCGCGGCGGGCGAATCACTTTCCTGGTCGGTCTTCCAACTGCGCCAAAGGAGGTGCGAGTCGGGCAGGGCACGGAAACGAAGCGGGGAAGATGACATAAAAATCCTTTTAAATGAATAATGAATGACGAATAATGGGAAAAACGCCCACTCAACCTGACGCGTAATTCCGGCCTTCGGCCTCCATTACCGCCTTTCATTATTCATTATTCGTTATTCATTATTCATTTCTCTAAGTGTTCTTAGGTTCACGGCGTCCCAGTCCTCTTCAGTGCCGGTTTCTTCGTCTTTTTTCATCCCTTTCGGGGTTTCCAGGTACTTCGGGACTCCGGCAAAACGCGGGTCGTTCAGAAGAAGCCGGAACGATTCAAGCGGGATCTTCCCGAAGCCGATGTGCGCATGACGGTCCACGTGGCTTCCGCACTCTTTGGTCGCGTCATTGATGTGGAACGCGCGGAACCGGTTCAGGCCGATGATCTCGTCGAAATGCGCCATCATGTCCGCATACTTTTCGGGCGTGGAAAAGTCGTACCCTGCCGCGAATGCGTGGCACGTGTCGAAGCAGATGCCGACCCGGAACACATCGCCAACCGCTTCCGTCGGCTTGCGTCCCTCGACCTTTTCGATGATCTCCGCGATCTGTTCCAGCTCGAAACCGAGATTGGAGCCTTGGCCCGCCGTGTTCTCGAGCAGGCAACGGGTCTGGATCCCGGCCGTGTGCTCCAGGACGGTTTTCAGGCCCTCGGCGATCCGGTCGATTCCCTCCTGCGGCGTGGACGTCGTGTAGGAGCCGGGATGCGTCACGACGAACGGGATCCCAAGTGCCTCGGCCCGAAGCAATTCATCCTCAAACGCCGCGATCGACTTGAGCCAAAGCTCGTCAGCCGGCGCGCCAAGATTAATAAGGTACGAATCATGCACAATGGGGTGGGAAATCCCGCACCGGACGAGCGATTCCTTAAAAAGCTTCACGTCTTTTTCGGTGAGGGCTTTTCCCTTCCACTGGTTACTGTTTTTGGAGAAGATCTGCACACAGTCGAAACCGATGGCCTGAGCGGCTTCTACCGCCCTATGCAGCCCCCCGGAGATCGACATGTGCGCGCCGAGAATGGATTTGGTCATTTTCTGAAAAAAAATTAATCGGTTTTAATTACGTTCCAGTACCCTGTTTTTTTGCTTCCAACGTACTGAACGAGGCCGTTTTGGACCAATTTTCCCAATTCACGCCGAATCGCAGAAAGGGAAACTTCCAGTACCTGCGCCATTTGAGACTGATTCAAATGGGGACGCAATTTCAAAATATGTATGATTTTTTTGTCTAAAGGCTCATTTAAATGTTCATTTAAAGGCTCATTTAAAGTTCCGTTTATTCCCCCAACTGGTTCTGGAGAAAGCACTTTCCAACTACCTGTTTTCCTGCTTCCGATTCGCTGGAGTTTTCCTTCTGTAATTGCATTTTGGATAGTTCTGCGTATTTTACTATGAGAAACACCTAGTAATTCCGCAATTTCAATTTGTGTAATTTGCGGTTTTGTACGCAAAACGTCTAAAGTATGCTGCAGGATCTGTTCTTCAGGTAAAGTATTTAAAAGTTCATTTAAATGTTCATTTACACCGTAATTCATATTCCAGAAACAGAGAGTAAATTCTGAGTGGCTGGAATAAAAAACAGGCGCTTTCTTCTTCGTGAAGTTTTCAGCGTTTTTGCAGCCGTCCAGTATTTTACTAAGTCCGCTGCCTTGCCGTTCCATGTACCCAAGACGATTGAAAACGTCAGCCAAAAGCGGATTTCGGCGAACGGACGGAACGGTTCGGAGATTTACGTCCTGAATATTACGTCCGTCAGGCATTCCGCCAGGTGAGTAAATCGTCATTCGGTCGTCATAAATATCAACATGAATTTCGCTTCCACGGATGAGGTAGTCACGATGGACCAGTGCGTTTACGAGTGCTTCCTGAAAACTGCGTTCTACATAATCAGGAAGTTCCACCCGCGAATCTGAAGTTTTGTACCATTTTTTACGCATATTCCGACGGATAAACCCCAAACCGTCGTTTAGCATAAGGATCAAACTTCCGCAAAGTTCCTGCGAATCCAGAGCATCCGCGATTCCTCCGCTTTTTGTCAGCCCATTCCAACGGGTACAAAAAAGCCGGGACTGATAAACAGGAGACTCGTCTGCTAAAAGCGCTCCCGTATTGGTCAGAAATCCTTCTGGGGTCACAATCCCAAACGAATGGAACATTTTCTCTTCAAAGCTGGTTCCCGCCCAGACCCGAAATCGTTCTCTCAGCTTGGAAAAAGAAAAATCGGCAAACAAAAACTCCGAGGTTAAAGTGTCCCAAGTACTGTTTTTCCCCTGCAGAACAAGGCGTTTTTGTTCTGCAGCATCCGCTGTAACGCTTTCGTTCCCAATGCGAACAAACGTTTCCATTGTTCCGTCCCCGATGTAGTAATATGGCGTGTCCGAACCGCCAAATACCCGAAGAAGCAGAACATTTTTCCCTTCAACCGATTCAAATTCCATCGCAGTTTGAGGAACCGGATCGATTCGTTCCTTGATTTTCTGGCTTATGAACTCGGAATCTTCTTTAATATTTTCCAGGCCAACAATTTCATCGTCATCAGCCACACCAAAAAATAGTGTACCGCCGTTTCCATTACTAAACGCGATGACGGTTTTAAGCCAGCTTTTTACTTTCCGCTTTTCAACGGCTTCTTTCTTTTCATATTCACTGGTTTCGCCGATATAAGAGGAAAATTTCATAGGGGGAAAATAGGATAAACCATTTAAGAGACTGAACGCTAAACTGTCTTCCCTTCAAAAAGCCTCAGTTGAGAAGACTTTTACCGCCGCGGAGGAAGGAACATTTTGTAAATTGTTCCTCCCCCGGGATCCCTTCCTCAAAACTTTTTGATCATTGAATCAATCAATGATTCTAGTGCTCCGAAGACTTCGGAATGAAATCGGTGTTTTCATCCAGACTCTCGATGAAGCGGGCCAGAAGATCGGCGCACGCGTCCATGTCGTCCATCGAAACAATTTCCACCGGGCTGTGCATGTAGCGGTTCGGAACGCTCACCAGCCCCGTCGCCACGCCGGCCCGAGTGACCTGAATGGTACGGGCGTCTGTTCCGGGCGGGGATCCGCTCGCGTCGATCTGGTACAGAATCTGGTGCTCGTCGCCGACTTGCATCAGGCGTTCCGCCAACCCCGGGTTGAAGTTCGGGCCACGGGTAATCACCGCGCCGCTGCCGAGTTTGATCTCGCCGACTTTTTTCGGGTCGATGGTCGGGCAGTCGCTCGTGAACGTGACGTCCACCGCGATCCCGACGTGCGGGTTGATCTTGTACGCTGCGGTCGTAGCGCCACGCAAACCGACCTCTTCCTGCGTCGTGGAAACGGCGTATGCTGCGACTTTCAGTTTGCTGGCGTCCACGCGGCGCAGGGCTTCCATGACGACCCACATGCCGCTCTTGTCATCGGTGGCGCTCGAAGCGATACGATTATTCTGAAGTTCCGAGTAAGTCATTTGGACGGTGATCGCGTCACCCACGCGAACGAGTTTGGCCGCGGATTCTTTGCTGGACGCGCCAATATCGACCCAGATGTCGGAAATCTTCGGGACGACTTTGCGCTCTTCCGCGTCAAGCAGGTGAATGGGCTTTTTGCCAATGACGCCGGGGACGGGGCCGTATTTCGTCCAGACCGTGACATGCTGGCCGATGAGGTTTTGCACGTCCCAGCCGCCAAGCTGGAGGACGTACAAGTACCCGTTGTCGTCGATGTACTGGACGCTCAGACCGATCTGGTCGCAGTGCCCAGCCAACATCACGCGAAATGGAGCGTCCACGTTACGCCCGGCGTAAACGTTTCCCATGACGTCCGTTTCCACGGTCTCGGCAAACTCTTTGGCGTATTCACGTACCACGTCCTGAACGGGCTGCTCGAAGCCGGTCGGGCTGGGAGTCGTGAGCACTTTTTTGAGAAAATCTTTCGCTTTTTGATCCATTTTAGGTCCTTTCTGTTGAAAAGTGAATTTTCAAACTTTCAGTATAGCACGAAACCTGGTTTCGCGCAAGGGGGCAGGGGAGAAAATTTCTCGCGGCCTGGCTATTGTTACCGAAAAAGACGGCTTGACCTAATACGCGGAAAAGAGTATATTAAAACGTTTACTTTTAAAGCTGTTTTCACCCCAACACAATCTCAAAAAATATGGCTCCCCAATCCGTCGAACCGAATATTGCCGATCTTGCTAATGGCTGGCTCAAATCCTATAAACTCCCCTACAAACTGGAGCAGGAATCGCTAAACACTGAAATCGACAAGGCCCTTGAAGAGTACGCTTCCAAGAGGGGCGGTTCTGGTGGTAACCGGCCGGACGTCAAGCTCCTGTTGACTGAAGACGGAACTGTATATCCCATTCTGATAGAATACAAAGGTTATAAAGGCCGCCTTGTCAAACTCGATGCTGACGGACAGGTGGAAAATCGGAAGAACAACGAACCCCACTTTCAGAATATCAATACATATGCGGTGAATGGAGCGATTCACTACGCAAACGCGCTTTTACAATACACGCAATATAACGGGATCATCGCGATTGGAATGACCGGTTTCAGAAACCACTTGGGAGAGTTGGAATACGAAATCGGCGTGTACTATGTTTCCAGAGAAAATCTAGGTTACGGGCAGAAAGTTGGCGATTATACAGATTTTTCTTTTCTGAAAGAAGAGAACTTTTCGGCTTTTATTCAGAAAATCAAAGAGCTAAACCTTTCGGACGAAGAACGTGCCCGCCAAAGAGAAAAGCGCGACAGCGAAATCGTCGTGAGCCTGATGCGGCTCAATAATGACATTTATCAGAACGAAAAAGGCTTGAGCGAGAATGACCGTGTATACCTTGTTGCGGCTTCGATTATCGCGACTATCGGAACGGGAGATATCAAGCCTCTTGAAAAGTCAGATTTGAAATCCTTGAAAGCAATAGGTTACCGGGATGGTGACATCATTCTCCGCCATATTGCGGAGTTTTTGAGGAAGAAAAACTTACCGGAGGATAAAAGAGACTTGATCGTCCGTACCTTGCAGAATACGCTTACCAATGACAACATTAACAAGGCGAAAGACGGTGAAAGTCAGCTCAAACGTGTGTTCTCCAAAATCGTGGATGACTTGGGAATTTAATACAAAATCGGGCTTACTACCGACTTTACTGGGCGGCTTTTCAATGAGATGTACAGTTGGCTTGGTTTTACGCAAGACAAGATGAATGATGTGGTTTTAACCCCATCATACGTGGCAACCCTGCTGGTAAGACTCGCCCGTGTACACAAAGACAGCTACGTATGGGATTTCGCCACAGGGTCAGCAGGGTTACTTGTTGCAGCCATGAACGAAATGCTCATTGATGCGAAAAAGAAGATCCACTCCCCTGAGCAACTTGCCCAAAAAGAGGTCCTGATCAAAGCGGAGCAACTATTGGGACTGGAAATTCTGCCTAGCATCTATATGCTCGCGATTCTTAACATGATTCTGATGGGAGATGGCTGCACTAATATCTTGAACAAGGACTCACTTGAAGACTTTAGCGGAAACTACGGATTTGGCAAAACGAACGAGAAATTCCCCGCGACAGCATTCGTCCTGAACCCCCCTTATTCCGCACCCGGCAACGGTATGATTTTTGTGGAAAGAGCCCTCTCCATGATGAGCAACGGCTATGCGGCGATTATTATTCAAAACAGTGCAGGAAGTGGAAAAGCTGTCGAGTTTAACAAGAAAATTTTACAACATTCCACGCTCCTTGCCTCAATCAAAATGCCGATTGATCTGTTCATTGGAAAATCAAGTGTACAGACAAACATCTATGTATTCCGTGTGGGCGAGGCTCATCAAAAAGACGATGTAGTAAAATTCATCGATTTTTCAGACGATGGTTACACAAGAACAAACCGTAAAAAATCGAGCGTGAATCTCCGTGACACAAATCACGCGAGAGAACGTTATACTGAGGTGGTCGATTTGGTACGGTATGGGAAACAGAAACTCCATTTTTTGTCAGAAAATGATTATTACGAGGGAACAATTGACCCGGAAAATGGAGCCGACTGGAACCAGAGCGCACCTGTAGAGACCAAGCCGACACTCGCCGACTTCAAGAAAACTGTAGCCGACTACCTGGCGTGGGAAGTCTCAAACCTCCTGAAAAACCAATCGGAGGACCGCCTGGGAAAATAGAAGCCCCGCTTGGCGAAAAATTAAAAGCGGTCAAGTGGGGCGAATTCAGGCTGGGAGATCTGTTCGATGTCCTTTCATATAAACAAAGATTTGATGCAAACAAAGTTTCTCTTGTTAAAACTGGCGGGCATCCATATATTGTACGGCAAGGTTCAGACAATGGCCAGAAGGGTTTTATTGATGAAGATGAAAATTATTTGAATGAGGGAAACACTATTTCTTTCGGGCAAGATACTGCCACAATGTTTTATCAAGAAAAACCTTATTTTACGGGGGACAAAATCAAAATTTTGAAGCCAAAGCATGAAAGATTCTGCAAAGACAATGCTCAATTCTTTCTTGCAACAATGAGAAGGTCTTTCAGTAATTTTTCCTGGGGAACTTCAAGTTTCAATGTAAATGTGATTCAAAATCAGAAAGTTGTCATTCCTGTTACCGAAAACATTGAAATTGATTTTGATTTTATCGAGTCGTTTATACGCGAACTCGAAGAGGAGCGTATACGCGAACTCGAAGAGGAGCGTATACGCGAACTGGCCGCTTACCTGACGGTAAGCGGCCTTGCCGACGCTACGCTTACGGCAAGTGAAGAAGCTGCGCTTCTTCAGTTTAATTCCCTAGAATGGCAGGAATTTAGATTCGATGATATTTTCAATCGCATAGAGCAAGGCAGACGATTAAAAAAAGACGACCAAAAGCCCGGCACTATCCCCTTCGTAATGTCTGGAATCACAAATACCGGCATCGTAAGTTATGTTTCAAATCCTGTCGCTTCATTTCCTGCAAATTCTCTTACTGTTGATATTTTCGGCAACACATTTTACCGTAGTTTTGCCTACGGCTTGGGCGATGACACAGGCGCATATTGGAACGACCAAAGGGAATACACAAAGGAACAGATGCTTTTCTTTGCTGCCGCTATAAATAAATCACTTGTTGGGAAATTCTCTTATGGCCACAAATTACGGAGTTCTCAAAGCTTCGGTTTCAAAATGCTTCTCCCTGTTAGGAACGGAGAGCCTGATTACGAAATAATGAGGGACTTTATCAGCGCAATTCAGAAACTGGTCATTAAAGACGTGGTACAATACGCGGACCAAAAGATTGCCGCGACGAAATTGGTTACTAATAATGAATAATGAACCGGGAATGGCGCGGAATGTGTCGTTCCAGATTTCCGTGGGTTTCACCCACGGCTATTAACATTCAATCCCTCCGGGATTGCTGCGGCCGGGCCGGCCGCGGACGGCGAGCCGCCGTCCATCCGTAAAAAAAGCGCTTCGCTCAATGAACGAAACGCTTTTTTGTATGCTCACGCGATTAACACAAGATTAACGCTTGGAGAACTGGGTCGCACGACGGGCTTTGCGGAGACCGGGCTTCTTACGTTCGACCATACGGCTGTCACGGGTAAGAAGGTTGGCGTCCTTGAGGATCTCATAAAGACCAGCGTCGTACATACGCAGGGCACGGGCAATGCCGAGCTTGCAGGCGCCGGACTGACCGGTGATCCCACCGCCGCTGACGCGGATGATGACGTCCACTTCGTCTTTTTTGCCCGTTTCAGTCAGCGGAGCCAGAACGGCGTTGCGCTGCTGCACGTTGCAGAAGTAATTTTCAAGGCTGCGGCCATTGATCGCGATGAGGCCCTTGCCGGGACGGATACGAACGCGGGCGATAGCGGTTTTACGACGACCGGTTCCGAGCGAGTCGTTGTTGCCTTTGCCTTCGATGATGACTTTATCTGCCATGGATTACACTCCTTAATTGTTTGGTTTGCACAAAATCCTCAAATTATTTGCCCATTTCAACAAGCACCGGGTTTTGAGCCTGATGCGGATGCTGATTTCCGGCGTAAACCTTGAGCTTGGAAAGCATCTTGGTCGCGAGTTTGTTTTTCGGAAGCATACGACGGACCGCTTCGGTCAGAATCGCGGTGGGATTCTTTTCCTTGCGGGTCGCGGCGTTTTCGCTGCGCAAACGAGTGTAACCGGTCGTCCAAGTGTAACGTTTCTGTTCCCACTTTTTGCCGGTGAAGACGACTTTGTCGGCATTAATAACGACGACATAACGACCGGTATCCACACCGGGCGTATAGGTTGGGCGGTCTTTGCCCATCAGAGCCATAGCAATATCGACGGCGAGACGGCCAACGACTTTGTCGGTCGCGTCAACGACGATCCATTCTTCTTTGACTTCTGCCGGTTTTACCATGAACGTTTTCTGAACCGGTTTTGAAACGGATCTTCTTTGTCCCGGATTTTTCTTCTGGACTTTCTGTTCAGGTTTTTCCACGGATGTTTCCATAATAATGAACCACTCACTAAATCTGGTTTCAACTATAGTTTCAAGGACACAAACGCTTCCCCATCGGGATTTTGTCTCGCCGTTTTTCAACGGAGTTTTTCGGCGCGATTGGCCTTGCCGCTTCGCCCTTCAGACCTCGCGAACGATCTGTAGGGCACAACTCGATCTTTCTCCTAAAAGAAAGAAACCGGATTATACCCGATTTTCAGAAAATGTCAAGGGGGTAGTGGAGCTTTTTTCAGGACGGCAAAACACAAAAAAAGCCACCTGTACAGATGGCTGATTTGTCAAGGATGTAAAAATGAAATATCGTCCTTGTATTATTCGTCGATCTCGATTTCCGGCATCATTTCGGCCAGCGTCTCAAAGCGAGTCGGGTGCTGGAGCTTTTTGATCGCACGAATTTCGATCTGGCGCACTCGTTCCCGGGTCAAAGCGAAGAAACGCCCCACCTCGTCCAGCGTGTACAAATGCCCGTTGGCCAGGCCGTAACGCAGACGAATGACCTCGCGTTCACGGTAACTCAAATCGTAAAGCAGCTCATTGAGATTTTCACGGATCGCCTCGCAATTCACGCGGTCCACCGGGGATTCCTCACGCGTATCCTCGATGAAATCCCCGATCACACTGTCGTCGTACCGGCTTGCCGGCTGGTCGAGCGAGATCAGGTTCCGGTTCATCTGCAGAACGGTAAGAGCCTCTTTGAGCCGAATACCCGTGGAGCGGGAAATCTCTTCCATGGTCGGTTCGCGCTCGATCTGCTGAATGAGTTTCTGGTGAGCTTCTCGTACTTTGCGCATCGTTCCCACAACGTGCAGCGGAACGCGAATCGTCCGGGACTGATTCGCGGCCGAACGGGTGACCGCCTGACGGATCCACCACGTCGCATAGGTAGAAAACCGGTAGCCGCGATAAGCCTGGAATTTATCGACCGCTTTCATGAGGCCCGTGTTTCCTTCCTGAATCAAATCCAGAAATGAAATCCCATGGCTCTGATAATTTTTCGCAATGGAAACGACCAGACGCAGGTTTCCTGAACAGAGTTTCCGCTTGAAATTCTCGTACCGGGCCTGAATTTTATTGGTTTTTTCGATGAACCGCTTGAGCATCTTTGGCGTCATTTGCGCCTGACGCATTAAACGATGAAGTTCCTTGCGGGTTCGATTCCGTGTTTCGGCCGCATCCGGATCGTTCTCGAAACGTTTTAATTCGAGGTAAAGTACCTGCATCCGCTCGAAGAGATGTTTGAGTGAGTCGTAAAGGTTCCTCACAATGGGAAGCTGAACCTGCATTTCATACGCCAAATGACGGCATTTCACGTCCCGGCGGCGCATCTGTTTCAGCAATTTCTTCCGGAGTTGCATCGGCTGGCTCTTGCTGAAAGCCACTGGATAAGCAGCCTGATTCTGCTCGTAAAGGGTACGCAGGGTCGCAAGGTTCAAACGAATGATTTCCATGGCACGATTTTTTTGATGTGAATTGGTGATGCTCACGTTAATCGTGCGTTCCAGACGGCATTTCCGCATCAGAAGATCGTTCATGATCCGCATCAAGCCGGTCTGAACGTAATGTGACGTGAAAATCTGGGTACAGTATTCCCGGCGGTAACGCTCGATTTTTTGAGTGATCACCTGCTCTTCCTTCAGAGAAAGACGGGGATATTCGCCCATCTGCATCAGATAAACACAAACCGGATCCTCATTTCGAAGTTCTTCGTCAGGAATCTGTTGTTCCGCCGATTCCGCCTCACGGCATAAATCTTCAAGCTCAAGAAGGGATGGGAACTGCTGTTGGAAATCCAACGATTGGGACTCCTCATCAAAATCCCTCAATGCGATTCCGTCATAGCCGGAGTCTGGCGAAACATAAAAATCATTCTTGAAATACGAAAAATCCATCGTTGCACCGAGTACTTGATTTTTGTCCTTTACTTAACTTCGTGCCCATTCAATCGTCAAGACACGAAGTTAATGCAAAACGCTTAAAATCAGCCTATCTGTTTCATATTCTGTATTTTACCCTATTTTTTCGTTTTAGTCAAGCAACTTTTCCGATTTTCTCTAAACTTTTTATTTTACGATCGAAAAACGAAAATTTTGGGTAAATATAAAAATAGTACGACCTTTTTATGGTCTTGGTTTTATATATCGTGAAAAAATCAAAAAAAGCTGACTTGAGACGGTTATTTTGATGGATTTATTTGTGATTATTTTGATTTATTTAACGCCTGTACCGGTCAGGAAAAATAGGAAGTTTCTGTTTTGGGGATAATTTGGAAATTTACGTTCAGGGTATTTTTACGAACCTCCAGAAAAAGAGAAATTTTTTTAGGATTTTAGACGATAATTACTCATGGATTGATTCGGGAATAGTCAATTGAGGAGAAAAAAACATGGAAGTACTAGTTGAAAAACCGAAACCTGCTTCAGAAGAACAGCAGAACGAACTCCGCAGGCGACTGCTTTCAATGATTCTTCAAAACGAAACCCGACGCCGTGCCCTGACACGGGCGGGTACCGCAGCTCCCGGCATTCAATAATTGGGGAAAGAAAACCGGAAACGTCCTTCGCAAAAGAAGGACGTTTCTTTTTTAAATGACAGTCTATTCCACGGCCTTAGCCAAAAACAGGGGTTCGACCATTGGGGCGATACTCGGCTCGATGAGCATCAGAAGTGCATCCTCCGGCTGAATGATCGTTTTTCCCCGCGGGACGATGAACACTCCGTCACGCCGAATCAGATAAACCAGCACATTCTCCGGAAGTTCCAGTTCTTTGATCGCCTTATGCAGAGCAGGGGAGTCCTCTGAAATAACGAATTCATACATCTGACTGGTCGAGAGACCGGTTTCCTCGAACTCAAGCGGCGGACGAGGAACCGTCTTTGTTGCAACACCAAGTTTGAGCCACTTCGCCAGTTTCATCAGCGCCTTGCCCTGGATCAATACCGACCAGATGACCGCGAAGAAAACCAGATTAAAGTTTTGGATCGCCTGCTTCTGAAGCTCCGGGTTATGCCCAAACGACACAACCGGGCAGAGCGACAGCAAAATCGGCGCCGCGCCACGGATCCCACCACACGAAATGAGGAGTTTCTCCCGGAAATTGAACCGGCTAAAACACAGAGAAATAAAAACGCTTGCCGGTCGTGCAATTAAAATCAGGAAAAAGACCAGTAACGTACCGGAAAGCCAGTATTGCCTCAAATCGGAGGGATTGACCAGCAGGCCAAGCGTCAGGAAGAGCGCCAGCTGCATTAGCCACGCCAGGCCGTCATGGAAACGCCCAAGGCCGTGTTTGTGGATGAAGTGGCAATTTCCGAGCGTCACGCCGCAGACATAAACGCCCATGAAACCGTTCCCGTGGCAAATTTCCGTCAAGCTGTAGGAAAGCAGGACCGTCGCGACCCCTATGACGTAGTACAGACCGTCAAAATCGAGTTTGACGTGATTGATCAGGTGCGCGGTGTAGCGGCCGACCAGGAAACCAACGAGCGTCCCGACCCCGATCTGAAGCGGCATTTCGTAGAAAATCGACCACCAGGAAGACTCACCGAGGATCTGGTAAATCACGAAGAACGTCAAAAACGCGGCCATCGGGTCGTTGCTGCCAGACTCCATTTCAAGGATCGGGCGCAAATCCCCTTTCAGGGCCGTGCTTTCGGACTGGAAGATCGAAAAAACGGCTGCCGCGTCGGTCGAGGAAATGACCGAACCGAGAAGTAAACCGAAATACCAGTCCATTTTCAGATACCAGACGGCGAAAAGGGCCACCAGTACCGCCGTACACGCGACGCCGACCGTACACAAAACCGTGCCGGGAACAATAACTTTCCGGATGGCTTTCCAGTTCGTATCATACCCGCCGGAGAAAAGAATGAACAGAAGGGCGATAGTCCCCAAATGCGCGGCTTGGGTGAAATCATTAAAGGGGATCTGGCCCAGCCCATCCGTTCCGGCAAGCATCCCGACGAGCATGATCATCAGGAGTGTAGGGATTTTGATCCACGACGAGATCTTGCTCGCGAAGATCCCGAGGAAAAGCAGAAGGGCGATCAGCGCTACCGTGTGGAAAATGTGTAAGTCTTCGACCATTTTAACTAATGTATAATGAATAACGAATTACGAATAATGAAAGGCAGTAATGAAGGCCGAAGGCCGGAATTACGCGTCAGGTTGATTCATTATTCGTTATTCATTATTCGTTTTAATCTGCAATGACGTCTTTCAGTTCATCCTTCAGGACCGTCAGTGCGCGCTGACCGTCTTTAGCCTCCACTACAAGGTTGAAACGCATTTCGCTCGTATTGATCATTTCGATGTTGATCCCGGCTTCCGAGAGGGTTTCCAGAATTCGGGCCGCGACGAGTGTGTGGCTGCGCATTCCGGTACCGCTCAGAGAAATCTTCGCCACCGGCGGGCAGGTTTTCGGCGAGGTGCAGCCCAGTTTGGCAGCGATTTCTTTCGCCAGTTCCAAAGCCGCGTCGGCGCAGGAACGTTCCACGGTGAACGTCAGGTTCGTGAATTTGTCCCCAGAACTTTGGACGATCATATCGACCACGATCCCCGCTTCCGTCACACGGCGGAAAATACGGGCGGCCAGGCCAGGTTCCTGGGGCAGGTCGAACAAGGTAACACTCGCCTGCGTTTCATCAAGTGTAACGTTTTCGATGAGAAGGTCTTCCATGTGTTCAAGGCGGTTGATCAGGCGGATCTTTTCCTCGTCACTGATCATCTGCGGCTTGACAAAAGGCTTTACATCCGATGGAAGCACTCCCAGTTCAAATGCGTCGTGTACCGCGCGTATCGCTTCGGCGCCCTGTTCCTTCGAAACAAGAACCGAGACTTTGATTTCACTGGTGGTGATCATCTGAATATTGATCCCGCGGGCGGCGAGCGTTTCGAACATTTTTTCCGCAACGCCAACCTGACGTTCCATACCCAAGCCAACGATCGAGACTTTACACAGATTATTGTCATAGGTGTAAGATTCGAAAGCGTCCGGGATATTCTCCTTGACTTCGGCAATCGCCTTGAGGGTTGAGGAAAGCTCCGTAGCCGGGATCGTAAAGGAAAGCTCCGCCTTGCCATCGATTCCAATGTTCTGTACGATCATGTCCATGGCAATTTGACGGCCAGCGATCGGGCGGAAAATCTGCTCGGCCATTCCCGGCCGGTCCGCAATGCCCACAATGGAAAAGCGTACTTCGTCTTTGGCAATCGCCGCGCCGCAGACAGCCCGTTCGGTCGATTCAGGCTCCGAGACGATCATCGTGCCAGGCTCGTCACTGTAAGAGGCCCGAACGTGGATCGGGACCTGGAAGTTCTTCGCGAACTCGATGGAACGGCTGTGCATAACACCGGCGCCAAGGCTGGCCATTTCGAGCATTTCGTCGTAGCTGATTTGTTTCACACGACGCGCCTTCGGAACGACACGCGGGTCGGCCGTGTACACGCCGTCCACATCGGTGTAAATTTCACAGGACTCGGCATTCAGAACTGCTGCCAGAGCCACGGCCGTCGTATCGGAACCACCGCGGCCAAGCGTCGTAATATTGTAATTGTCGTCAACCCCCTGAAAACCGGCGGCGATGACGATGTTCCCGTCGTTCAAAGCCTTGCGGATGCGGTCGGTAGAAATCGACTCAATACGGGCTTTCATGAATGAGTTGTTCGTTTTAATACCGATCTGGGCGCCGGTCATACTGACGGCTTTGTAACCAAGATGCTGAATGGCGATAGCGACCAGAGCAACCGAAACCTGCTCGCCGGTGGACAGAAGCATATCCATCTCACGCGCGGGGGGATTCTCTTCGATCTCTTTGGCCAAAGCGATGAGTTTATCCGTGTTTTTGCCCATGGCCGAAACGACCATGACGACCTGATGGCCTTCTTCTTGAGCGCGGATCGCCTTGCGCGCAGCCGCGAGGATTTTATTGCTGTCAGCGACACTCGTACCGCCGAATTTCTGAACGATAATAGACATTTTATCACCTTTCTGCCGAAAAGAGGTTTGGATTTTTGCATATTAAAACGTCTCTATAGTTTACACCAGACCGAAAAAAACGCAAGGTGGGGGGTAGGAAGAAAGTTAAAAAAAGTCTGCGTCTTTAGGAAGAATCCGGTCTTATTTATTCCTCGCGAGCCTTCAAGGTTGGGAAATTTTAAAGGTTGGTTGAATTATTCGGGTTCAGGGTTCCATTTTTTTATTTTTTTGAGAAAAAATTTTAAAAATTTTTTTGGGTTCCGGCCTGATTTGGTATATAATGTAAACGATGTGTTAAAGGTTTTTCTCAAGAGATGCCCCTATGCTTCGCAATATCATCAACTCGTTCCTCCTTTCGTTGATAGTTTGTTCCACTGCCGTGTTTGCCGCTGCGCTTACCAGCTCGGACGCAGTTTATATTCACCAGCAGGCCTGCAATTTCGGTGGCGCCTGGGATAAAGGCTACTCCGGCAATGGAGTGTTGGTGGGGGTTATTGATGATTCCATCCAGATGGATCATCCTGCCTATTACGCACGTATCCAAAACGGTAAATGCAAGTTTTTCCAGGGGGGCGATGATGTAACTACCAACGGCTCCAACCCACGCACCAGTTCGGCAAACCACGGCACGGCCGTCACCGGGTGCATTGCCGCAAATAGCGGAGACCCCGTCAACGTCAGAGGCGTCCTTGGTACGGTGGTTGGCAGCGGGATCGTCGCTGGGGCCGCTTATGACGCCAATCTTATCACCATTGGGTTCGATTTGAGTTCTTATTCCGCTACTTCAGCTTACAATTATATAAAAGACCAGGGGTGCAACGTCATTAATAACAGCTACGGAAGTACCACGGGATTTGCTGGCTTCGGAGGAATCCCTGAAACCAGTTTAGACCTCATTGACCCCGATGACCCCTTTGATGCCGGAATGAACTCCCTCGTGAATATCCACGCCGCCGCCAGGAATGGCGCCATCATTCTTTTCTCGGCCGGAAACTCTCGTGCAGGAACGGACACGGCCTCAGGCACATCCAATATTTTGCCTAACCAGCGTGACTCAAATAAAAAAATGTCTCAGGCCTGTGTGGATACACTGGTCGTTGCGGCTACAGGCTCTGGCAGTCATTACAATTTAGACCTCTACCAAAAATACGCAAGTTTCAGCTGCTACGGAGCCAACATTTTCTGCTGTGCGCCGGGATCAGGGATCCCCACTTCAGACCGAACCGGAGATGACGGCTACGCAACAACAACATTACGAGGTTCCGCAGATGGTAATTATATGGAACAGTTCGGTGGGACATCGGCAGCGTCGCCGCTCGCGGCAGGCGTTGTTGCGCTGGGCGTGGAAGCTCTCAAGTCCAATCCCAACGTCGCGGCAGTTACTCCCCGTCTGATGAAGCACCTGCTGGTTCAGACCTGCGCGAAGATCGACCTGGGAGCTACGGGTGATGAGACCGCCTGGACGACCAATGCCGCAGGAATTTCTTTCTCCCCGACGTACGGTTTCGGTCAGGTGGACGCTGGCGCCCTGGTGACGGCGGCGGAAACCACGATGGACGTGACGGCCCAGACGGTCATGGCGGCTGACTGGGGCTGGACGTACAATTCCTCCGATTCGACCGTTTGCAACGTAACCAAACTGAATGCTCCACGTGAGATTTTTCTTCGCGGCGGTATTAACTGGTGGGACTCTGGAGGCAGTGTTACCTCTTCCGATGCGGATGTCCTTTTGACTCGTTCCATAGACAAAAGCGACGTCTGCATGACCACGATGGGGTACACGACCGGGAATTCCTACGCTACCAATGAGGGAAATATGAGCGTTATGGGAGCCACGGACACGCAAACGTTTTACGCGACATTCTCTCCCGATACTTTTGGGGGCGTTTCGGTTCAGCCGCTTGAAGAGGTCTCGCTTGTGATCTTCCTGGAATGTAATTACATGGGCGACATCCAAATCGAGCTGACTTCGCCGTCCCAAACCAAGAGCATCCTTTGTTATGCGGATGCGGCAGGCAACAATTCGAATTTGGATTACAATGATTTGGTCTGGACGTTCACTTCCAATGCGTTCTGGGGTGAAGACCCGACCGGCGAATGGAAAGTGGAAGTCCAAGACAAAGAAGACCACGGAACCGCCGAGGATACAGGAATCGCCGTCAAGGGGATCAGCACGACGTTCTATATGGGGCAGATTCAGGAAGCTCCGATCCCGGAGGATCCATCGGTGCCGGAACCAGGAACGTGGGCGCTGCTTGTCCTTGGTTCGTTAGGACTGTTTTGGCTGAAACGTCGTCCATAATTCATTCAGAGGCAATGTTTCCTGTATCGCCAAGCGCTCGATCCTTTCCCATGATTGCAGCGGCCATCCCCCCTTGTAATTTTTTTTAAGTTTGTATAATTAATATTGTAAACTTTTAGTTTCCGGTTTTGGGAGATGTCCGTATGTTTGAAGTTTTTTTGCTTTACGACGTAAATCCAACGACATGGTTTTACCTGTCGCTGCTGATGATTACGGGCATTTTTTTCAAATTCCGCAGGGTGTGGAGCGTCCGCAATCTGGATCTTTTCCTTCTTTTATTTCTCGGCCCGGGGCTGTTGCTCATCGCGCGTGATTATTACCTCGGTTACATTCTTGTTCTGACGGACATCCTGCTCCTGACGCTGCGTATGCTTTGCGACCCGATGATGGTCCGGCGCCCGCTGCTGGAAGTGAACCTTTCCAGAGGCGGCCTGATTTTTACCTGTGTGGCCCTGATGGTTTTCCAGGTCGCGAGTGTGGTTTTAACGCAAACGAGAGACTACTCGGATTCCCAGGCGAGCGCACCTTTGGAACAACTCATCACGTACCACCTGAACGATCATCTGGTAACGTTTGATCTGGAGCGGGAGATGAACCCGGACGCTGCCCCTGTGAATGAAAAGGCCCATCTCGTTCATGGACCGGGGCTTCCGTTTTTTACGAAACTCTGCGACTTTCCTCGGCAGTGGCGTTACGATTTTCTGAAAAAGAAGCGGGTCGAACAATTAACGAATCCCTCCATCAGTGAGACTGTTCAACCCCCAGCCTACCAGTTGGACCAGTTTCCCATTTTCCCGATCGCACAAATTCGCTTGACGATCTTCCTGTCGATTTTGGCTCAATTGGCGATCGTTTCGGGTATTGTGCTGGTGAGCTGGAAACATTTCGAGAATTTCAACACGGGGATTGCGGCTGCCACACTTTATATGCTGCTTCCTTATGTTTCACAAATGCCGTCACGTCTGGATCATTTGATTCCTGCCGCACTGTTGGTGTGGGCCGTTTTTTCGTGGAGGCTTCCTTCACTGGCGGGAGTATTGCTCGGATTCGCTGCGGCCTTATCGTACTACCCTGTTTTCCTGCTCCCCCTTTGGTGCACGTTTTACTGGTCAAAGGGCTTTTGGAGGTTTTTCATTGTAAGCCTCAGTACGTTCCTGATTCTCATTGCGATCGCAATTCCTCTCTCAGGCGGCTGGAGTGCGTTTGTGGCACAGTCAGGCGATATTTTCGGCTGCGTTGGGCTTTTCTCCCGGAATGCTGCCGGCTTCTGGGATATTACAGAGCATAGTGTTTTTTATCGCTTACCGGTCATTGCAACCTATATGGTGCTGGTCTTTTTCCTGACGTTCTGGCCTTCGCAAAAGAATTTCGGAACTCTCATGAGCAGTTCCGCGGCATTGATGGCTGGGGCGCAATTTTGTCACCCATTCCAGGGAGGGACATACATGGCGTGGTTTCTCCCGTTAATGATTCTGGTCATTTTCCGCCCGAATCTGGAAAACCGCACCGCGGCCAGAGGAATCGGGAAACATTCCTACAGAAATTGATTGAATCACAAAGATGCCTTTCTCCTACCGGCTCCTCGATTTTGGCAAAGGCCGCAAGCTGGAAAAGTTTGGCGGGATTCTCCTCGATCGCCCGTCTCCACCAGCGGAACTATTTACGACTCGTGAACCTTTTTCCATCTGGGAGAAGGCTGACGGAATGTTTCGCCGATCTGAGGGGCTGAAAGGAAACTGGCGCTGGAAAACGGCTACCGCTCCGCAAAGCTGGCAGCTTGAAACGAGTCATTTCTCACTGATCCTGAAACCTACGGAAGTCGGCCATTTGGGGGTTTTCCCCGAGCAGGAGCCTAACTGGGAGTGGATCTACGATCGGACGAAATTTTATCTCGCACGCCGGTCAGCCTTCCGGGTTTTAAATCTTTTCGCCTATACGGGAGGCAGTACACTCGCGGCGGCCGCGGCAATGCGGGAAGCCGGGAAAACGTCAGCCAACGCGGAAATTTTCTCCGTTTCACACGTCGATTCCGCCAAAAACATCGTGCAATGGGCACGCGAAAACGCCGAAATATCGGATCTGGCTGATGCTCCGGTGCGCTGGATCGGGGAGGACGCTCTGAAATTCACGCGGCGGGAGCTGAAGCGCGGCAAAAAATACGATGCGGTGATCCTCGATCCACCAAGCTACGGCCACGGCACGAAAGGGGAAGTCTGGAAACTGGATCAGAACCTTCCGGAACTGCTGGACCTCTGCGCGGAATTGATTGCTGATTCGCCGGCTTTTGTGCTTCTGACCGCCCACTCGCCGGGATTGGACGAACGCGGATTGGCCCGACTTTTGCGGGAGCATTTCCCTCCGGCCCGGTGTGATTTTTACCCGATGGAGCTGAAAACCGCCACCGGCCGTGTTCTGCCAAGCGGTGCGGCGGCGAGAATCGATTTTTCCTGACTTTGGAGCTAAAAATATGTTGACGCACAAAATTCAAATACGCATTTTCGACACCGATTTCCTCGGTCACTGCCACCACCTTGCCCCCGCGATGTGGTTCGAGGAGGCCAGAAACCGGATTTTTGAGATTTTCAACCCCTCGATGAGCCGGGAAGGGTGGAATCTGCTTCTGGTACACATCGATTTGGACTACAAGAGTTCGATCCAGTTCACCGAGCGTGAAATTGAGATCCGGACCCGGGTCACCCACGTGGGCAATTCCTCGATCCAGCTTGAGCACGGCGCGTACCTGAAAGACGGCACGCTCGCGGCACAGGGGACAGTCGTGATGGTCTATTACGATTTGAAAAATCAAAAAACGATGCGGATCCCGGACGATATTCGAGAAAAATTAACCACGCTGTAATTTGTAGAGATGATGCTTCCGGCGTCATCTCCGTAGTCACTGCGCGGAACGCTTTTCCAGGATTTTCCTTGCTTCCGATGCCAGCGTCGGAGCGTTTTCTTCTTTCGTTTCCTGCTTTTCAGGCTTGACCGGCTTTCCTCCCGGGGCCGTAAAAACCATGGGGGAGCTGCTCTCTCCGGGACCTTTCTCGGTCAAAGGGATTTCCTTTTGGGCCACGTCATTCAGCCACGTTTCCACATCATCCCAAGGGTCACGTTCCGCAATTCCCAGAGCGGCCAGCCAGTCCACACGGCGGTTTCCTTTGAGGATCGGTTCCCCTTCCAGCCGGCGGAGCAAAGCCGGAACCGCCTCTTTGGTCCCCTTTTTTTGAAGAAACTCGCAGATTTCCGCTTCAAAAGGTTTCATCTCCGGGAGAGAAAGCCACTCTCCCGCTTTCACAGATGCGAGATGCGGATCAAGGATCGAAAGCAAAACCACAAGGTCCTGTTTTTCCTCCTCCGATTCCGGAAGATTCTGAAGCGTTTTTTCCGAAAGCACACGCAGTCTTTGTTCCTGATCTTCCAGGATTCGGGAGGCGTAGAGAAGTTTCGACTCAACCGTTTTCAGAGGCAAGAGATAGAAAAATGCCTCACGATTATGGGGATGACGAATGGCTACTCCCCACAGATAATCACGAGTCGCGAGGTTCGTCCCCTGCTGGCAGTGCGCCGTTTCATCCGTCGAGGAATCAAAAAAGGAAATACCCGTTCCACTTTGCTGAGGAACACCAATGTGAAGTATCTGCGCACGATGAAACGTTCCGCGAGTCCAATACTCCGCAGCCATGCAAGGGACCGTCAGAAATTCAAGCCGCTTGAGTATGATCGTTCCTGCCGGCGTAACCGACTCGGACGCCAGACTGTCCTGGATCAATTTCAGTGTTTTCGCCTGGGTCTTATCGCAGATCAAAGCGTCTTCAAGGAACTGAACCTCCTTCCAGATTTTCAGCCCTTCGCGTTTGCCCGATTTGTAATCCTCAAAGTCCAGAAAAGGTAAACAGTCCCCACCGAACGGATCTTCATAAATCGCGATGGAATAAAGGGTTCGAGTCCGTTCATCCAGGTTCATCCAGGGAACAAGGCGGTCTTCGGGCAAATTCGCCGAGGCGAGAATATTTACGCTTTCTTTTAACTGAGTTTCCGAAAAATCCAACTGAAAGTCCGCGTTTTCAAGCCATTTTTGCCGGGCGAGCTGTTCCAGCTTCCAGACACGGAGCCGGTCGTCGGTTGAAAGAGACTCCTGCACAATGATTTCCCGCAGGCGGATCAACATTTGGGAAAGTTTCTGGCCACTGCGAATCAGGCCGCGAATTTCACGCTCCGCCAGATTGCGTTTTACCGGAGATTCCGAGGTTAGCATTTCCCAAACCGAAATATCTTCCAGTTCTACTGGCGGTGGTACCATTTTCTCAAGAGTTTGGGGCTCCGAATGAAGGCGCTTTTCCAGAATACGCTCCAAGGTCTCAAGCCGTTCCTGGGCCTCAAAGGAAAGAGAGGAATTTTGAAGCTCCTTCTGAACCTCGCTCAAAAATTCCACCGGGTTTGGAGTTTCCTGGGCCTCAAGAGAAAGAACTTTCCACGCCCGATTTCTGCGTTGGCACGAATTACTGTCGAGCAGTGCAAACCAGTCCTCCGCGTGAAGGGTGGCTTCAAGACAAAAAACCAGCCCGAAAAACAAAAGAATCCATCGGATTTTGATCGGGCGGGCGTTCATAATGACTACAAAATTCTGAAATTTTCTGCTCTTGCAAAAATACACCTTTTTTGGTATTATACCTGAAGAATCCATAAAAGTCCACCCATTATTCCGTATTTTTTAAAATTTTTCCCGAAAAAGAGGCGGTGTATGCTGAAAAATTTCCAGAAATTAACACTTTTGTGTTCCGTTTTGCTTTCAGGATCGGGATTCCTGCCGGGAACCTATTTTCTTCAGCAGGTTCAGGCGCAGTATATGCAACTTTCTGCAGAGCAGATGAAAGCCGCGCTGCGCTGCCCGACCGACGAGTCCAAGGAGTTTGTGGACGATGTTTTCACACTGGTCGCCCGTGGGATTGTACCCGAATCACTCGTCATTTCCTCGTTTAATTACGCCCGACAGCAACCCAAACAAAACCAGGCGTGGTACTACTTTCAGCGTTCGCTGGAACTTCGGTGCGAAAAACTGGGGATCAATCTGGACCGGGAAATGAACAAGCTTCACAAAAAACGTGACTCTTGAACCTACCTTCCATTTTAGTCATTGAGGAAGAACGGGCTAATGGGCAGGTAGCCAAGTTCAAACAGCCGTTCAAACGTGTACGGTTGATCAATATGCCAGGATTGATTCCCGTTGACCAGTTCCTTCTTCCCCTTCTCCACGCCGTACTGGTCGATGATGTAAACTGTCTGATTTTCCGCATCGACGCGCATGACCATCATGGCGTGCCCTTCCGGACGTTTGACCAGACCATCGCCCGGCAGGAGCTGGCTGTAGCAGGCGAACATGGTTTCTTTGCCGTTCTCCCTGACGACGGTTTTGGAATCGTCGTACTTCGTCATTTGGTAGTCGCCGACCTTCAAAAACGCCTGACGGGTCCGGCCGTCAACCCCTGATGAAATGTAGATTTTTCCCGGCTCCAGATTGAACGTTTTCAAAATCGGCATATCCGGGCAGACAGAACGCCAGGCAAACGAACAGGCGGTGGCGCAGGCGTTCGCTTTGTACTGGTAATGTTCCGCCGGGCCGGTATAAACCAGCTTGCCGTCCTGTTCCTGCAAGTACGATTTGAAATCTTCCAGGCCCGTCCACTGCCAGTTGCGGGAGTACGGGATCCCCTTGTATGTCTCGCCCTTTTTGTAGAGGACCCGCGTTTTATTCGCCCACCATTCCAGATCTTCCTGAGGCGTCCACTCAATTTCGGCCATGGAGCGCATGTAATCGAGTACTTTTTGCCGGAGCGAGAGGTTTTCTTCCGACGGCGTTTTGCCAGTGCGAACGACGCCCATTTCCGGCTGGCCGAAGAGCAGATTATCCGCCAGATGATGCAGGCACCCCAGAACCAACCCGTACAGTTCCGGCGTGTATTCCGGGTGCGGGCTGACCGTGATGACCGTCCCTTTCCCGTACGTCGTGATGACGATCGCCGGCGAATTGATCTGGTTTCCCGGCGCGGCGCCCAGGTCGGCGACCTCCGACCGGTACCAGCACAGCGTCTGCACGGGCGGCAGAAGCGGGTTGATGTTCACGGTGAAAATCGGCCCGTTGTGGTACCGGCAAATCTGGATCCCGCGGTACTTCTCGCCGAAAATCTTAACGCCGAGGTCCGTCGGCTCGATCTTCAGAAACGCCAGGCCGCGCTGCCAGTTTCGCGTTTTGATCTGTGCGTTGTCCATGAACCGCTGGTCGATGGGGAAATACGCGCCGGCGCAGAAGCCGATGTACCCCTTACCCGACTTGATGAACTCCTTGAGCTTCGCGACGCCTTCCGGCTGCATCGAGGCCGCTTCCGCACTCGACATACCACCGGGAAGGAGGAAAATGTCGAAGTTTTCCAGAATACCGTCGCGGATCTGCTGGCCGGTCACCTGGGTCATTTCGAAGCGGGGGTCCGAATCGAAAATCGGCGGGAAGTTCTTGTAACCGCCCGGTCCGACGCCTTTATCGGCGTACATGGCGACGCGAATCACGGGAGTCTGCGCCTCTGTCGGGCCAGGGGTTTCATCTCCCTGAACGTTTACTGCTGCGAAGAACGCGACGACTGCAAACAACGCCAAAACGAAGGAAGGGCGTTTCATGGTCAGGAACACTCCAAAAAGGACCTTTCGATTGGGAGAATACGGAAGTAATCATTTCATTTTACCAAAAACAAAATAAAAGTCAATGGTTAAGGCGGAAAAAGGTCGGCCACGCGCGTTCTGAATGTTTTTGGCCGTTCCTTCTTTACAAAATTTCAAAATCGTGTATAATACTTTCTTACTTGGATCTTTTTCCCTTTAAATCCCAAATGAGACCTAACATGAGAATTTTATCAGGTATTCAACCGACCGGAAATCCGCACTGGGGAAACTATTTTGGCGCGAACCGCCAGTACGTCACGCTTCAGAGCAAAAAGGAAGACGCGTTTTACTTTATCGCCAATCTGCACGCGCTGACGACAGTCCGCGACAAAGAGCGCCTCAGTCAGGCGACGTTCAACATGGCGGTCTATTTCCTCGCGATCGGCCTGGACCCGGAAAAATCCACGCTTTTCGTTCAGTCCGACGTCCCGGAAGTGACCCAGCTCACGTGGCTTCTTCTGACGTGCTGCCCCATGGGCCTTTTGGAACGCTGCCACGCCTACAAGGAAAAACTCGCGAAAGGCCTGACGGCGGACGCGGGGCTTTTCACCTACCCGGTCCTGATGGCCGCCGACATTCTGGCGTACGATTCCGATTGCGTCCCCGTCGGGGAGGATCAGCAGCAGCACCTCGAAGTGGCGCGCGACCTGGCGCAGACGTTCAACTATAATTTCGGCGAGACGTTCGTCCTTCCGAAAGCCTACGTCGTCCCTGCCGCCGGGAAAGTGCCGGGGACGGACGGCGAAAAAATGTCGAAAAGCTACAATAATACGCTCGAAGTCATCGAGGACGTCAAGGTACAGAAGAAAAAAATCATGCGCATCGAGACGGACTGCCGCCCGATGGAAGATCCGAAAGACCCGGAAACCGATAATTTGTACCTGCTCTACAAACTTTTCGCCAGCGAGGAGCAGCGCGCCGAGATGGAAGCGATGTACCGCCGCGGTGGGTTTGGTTACGGCCAGGTCAAAAAGGAACTGGCCCGCATCGCAGAGGAGTATTTCGCGCCGATCCGGGAACGTTACGCCAAATACATCGCCGACCCGGATTACGTCCGCGACGTCCTGAAAACCGGAGCGGCCCGCGCCCGGGCGAAAGCCGCCGAGGTGCTTGACCGCGCCCAGAGCAACTGTGGGATCGGAATCCCGAAATAAATAATGGAAGGCGGTAATGAAGGCCGTAGGCCGGAATTACGCGCCGGCCTAAATCACCGCGGACACTGGAAGACGGTAATGAAGGCCGTAGGCCGGAATTACGCGCCGGCCTAAACCACCGCGGACGCTGGAAGGCGGTAATGAAGGCCGCAGGCCGGAATTACGCGCCGTCTTAAACCACCACGGACGAACGGGAGGCGGTAATGAAGGCCGGAGGCCGGAATTACGCGCCGGCCTAAACCACCGCGGACGATTGGAGGCGGTAATGAAGGCCGGAGGCCGGAATTACGCGCCGGCCTAAACCAACACGGACGCTGGAAGGCGGTAATGAAGGCCGTAGGCCGAAATTACGCGCCGGCCTAAACCACCGCGGACACTGGAAGGCGGTAATGAAGGCCGTAGGCCGGAATTACGCGCCGGCCTAAACCACCGCGGACACTGGAAGGCGGTAATGAAGGCCGT